>Ga0209056_10003910_pt1 | contig 15750 bp, 14 predicted proteins | sample GraSoiAngelo_114_FD_185876 | JGI IMG/M metagenome (GOLD analysis project Ga0209056, IMG submission 185876) | Grasslands soil microbial communities from the Angelo Coastal Reserve, California, USA - 14_0903_13_40cm (SPAdes) (version 2) | ecosystem: Environmental > Terrestrial > Soil > Grasslands... | reverse complement strand
AAACAATCTCGAGAAAATTCTGGCGCTGCCTGATGACACAATCATTTGCCCCGGCCATGGCCCGATGACGACGGTCGGCGAAGAAAAGAAGCACAACCCATTTTTCGCGGCCAAGTTTCGCAAATGAACATTGGTTTTGTCGGTGTCGGGCGGATGGGCGCGAACATGGCGCGCCGGTTGAAAGATCGAAAATTTCATGTCACGGCGCTTTACGATACGAATCGCACATCCGCGACATCGCTGGCGCAGGAGCTTGGTAGCGCCGCTTGCCAGGATTTATCGGAAGTCACGGCAAGCGCGGATATTATCTTTACAGTCGTAACCGACGACGCGGCCATGCGGCAAATCTTCGGCGGCAACGGCGACAATTTGTTGATCAATGCGCGCGGTAAATTGTTCATCAACTGCGCCACCATCTCGCCGCGGGTGCATGTCGAAGTTGAAAAGCTCGCGCAAAAACGCGGCGCGCAAACTTTGGAAGCGTGCATGGCTTCGAGCATCACGCAGGCGCGCGGAGGTTCGCTTTACTTGATGTGCGGCGGCAGCGAAGAAGCGTTTCGCAAAGCGGAACCGGTGCTGAACGCGCTCGGCGCTTTGGTGCGCTTTATCGGCAAAGCGGGGGAAGCCGCGAAAGTAAAAGCGCTCGTGAACATGGTCATGAACATCAATACGGCCGGTCTGGCCGAAGGGCTCGGACTCGGCGCCGCGCTCGGTCTCGATCTGGAAATGTTGAGAGACGTTTTTTCGCAAACTGGCGCGGCCTCGCGCGTGCTGGAAACCGATGGCGAAGATATGCAGAACCGCGAGCACACTTGTTTCTTCTCCGCCGCGCACGCGGCCAAGGACAGCGGCATCGCGCTCGATCTCGCGCACAGTGCCGGTCTTGATCTGCCGCTCGCCCGCGCAACCAAGGAGCAATACGATCGGATGATCGCAGAAGGGCTCGGTGAACTCGACAAATCCGGCATCGCGGAACTCACCTTCAAAGATCGATCCGCTTCGCGCCAGAAGGCAGCCGATTGAAACAATCAGCTGGATCGCCCAGCTCCTTCTTTTCACGGTGAGATGAAATTCAACGCCAAAATGAGAAGGAGCTGCCCGCGGCGGCGGGTTCGGCGACATAAACATTCGGGCGATCACGTGTGGGCGCAGGTAGGGGCGGTTCACCGAAAGCGCCGGGGGCGTCAATCGCCCCTACCTTGACGCGATGTCGCGCGCGTCGAGGTTGATTGCGCGAAAATGAAAACGGTTTGGCGCGTTTTTGCTTATCTGAAGCGTTATCCGTGGCTGGCGGCCGGAACGCTGGGCTGCGCGATCATTGGCACGTTGATGGTGATCGTTTTTCCCGCGGTGACGAAGCGAATCATCGATGACGTGGTGCGTTTGCATCATCCGGAGAAATTGCTGCCGCTGGTCCTGCTCGCGGCGCTGGCGTTTGTTTTTCAACACACGTTTAACGCGCTGCGGATTTTATTGAACAACATTTTCGAACAAAAAGTTATTTTCGATCTGCGCAGCGATCTTTACTCGCACATTCAATTGCTGCCGTTGCGTTGGTTCGACAATCGCGCCACGGGCGATTTGATGACGCGCGTTCTGGAAGACGTGAACGCGGTCGAGCGCGTCTTGATCGACGGCATCGAGCAAGGCGTGGTCGCGATCTTGCAGGTGCTCATTGTCATCGCTGTCATGTTTTATTTTAACGCGAAGCTGGCCTTGCTCGCGCTGACGCCGTTCCCATTTTTGATTGCCGGGGCGTTGACTTACACGTTGACCGCGCATCGGCGGTATCGGCTGCAACGTCGAGCTGCTTCCGCCATGAACGCGCTCTTACACGATAATCTCTCCGGCGTTCGCCAGATCAAAAGCTTCGTGCGCGAAAACGAAGAGCACGCGCGCTTCAACCGCGTGAGCGATCAACTGCGCCACGCCACATTGGTGGTGATGCGGGTGTGGGCAATGTACAGCCCGTCAATGTCGATGCTCGAAGCCTTTGGCGCCGTCGTTGTCCTCGCGTTCGGGAGTCGCGCCGTGCTGACAGGTGCGATGCAAATTGGCGATTTGGTTGCGTTCCTCATGCTGACGGCATTCCTGTACGATCCGGCAAGCCGACTGCATCAGCTCAATCAACTCGTACAAGCCGGACGCGCCGCCGGCGAGCGTGTGTTTGAAATTCTCGATGAACCGATCGAGCCGGGTTGGGTCGACAAGAAGACTTCGGCGCGCATCGCAGGCGATATTCGCTACGAAGATGTGAGCTTCAGTTACACCGAAGGACTTCCCGCGCTTAATCACGTTTCTTTTCATGCCCCGCCTGGCGCAACGATCGCGCTCGTGGGCGCGACCGGCGCCGGGAAGTCAACGCTGGTGAATCTGCTCGTTCGCTTTTACGAGTTTAGCAGCGGCGAAATTTATGTCGATGGAAAGCCGATCCGGGAATACGGGCTGCACACGTTGCGTGAAGCGATCGGCGTGGTGACGCAGGAAAGTTTTTTGTTCAACGGATCGATTCGTGAAAATCTGTTAATGGGAAAACCGGGCGCGACCGAAGTAGAATTGTGGCGCGCGGCGGATGCGGCGAACGCTCGCGGCTTTATCGAGAGGTTGCCGGATGGTTTGGAGAGCGTTGTCGGCGAGCGCGGAGTCAAGTTAAGCGTGGGCGAAAAACAGCGGCTGTCGATTGCGCGCGCGCTCTTGAAAGATCCGCCGATTCTGATTCTGGATGAAGCGACCGCGAGTGTGGACACGGCAACAGAGCGGCTCATTCAGGAAGCGCTCGAACACCTGATGTTCCATCGCACCTCGATCGTGATCGCGCATCGGCTTTCAACGATTGTGCACGCGGACCAAATTCTCGTGCTGGATCGCGGACGGATCATCGAGCGCGGCAGGCACGATGAGCTAATTGCGCGCGGCGGAAAGTACGCGCGGCTTTGCCAGCAAAGTTTACTCGAAACGCGCGAGGAGCGCGTAGCCCGAGAGATCGATGAAGTAGTGGCAGGGCGAGACTCCGTCGAGCCGACTGAAATCGAAAAGGAAGTTTCGTCGTTGGATCGACAATAAATATTGCGTCGGCTCCGCGGAGTGTCGTCCTACCGACATTTATATTTCGATCTCGCGTTTAAGAACCGCGTTCGTGGGAGAGCGCTTGATACTTTTGCTCGAGATCGCGGTAACCTTTCTGCAAAAAGGCTGCCGTCTTCGTTGTTTGCGCAGGAACTAGCTCTGGCTCGATGCGGTTTCCATTAATGATTCGTCGATGACGACGCGGAGGGGGTGGGCGCCGGAGAAGGCGGAATCATAATCGTCTGTCCGGCCTGCAATTTGCGGCCGTCCTCGATTTGATTGAACTTTTGCAGTTCTTCCACGCCAACTTTGTACATCTTGGCGATGGAAGTGAGCGTCTCTCCGCGCGTGACGGTGTGCGTGTTACCGTTGGCGGGTCGGGGCGGCTCGGTCGAAGTGGTGCCCGTGGCGGGCGATGGCGCGCCTTCGCCGATCATCACTCCGGGGCGGATGTGAGCGATCTGTTGCTCGAGCTTGAGAATTTGCTGAGAAAGAGTGTCGATCTTGGCGTTTTGCGCATCGATTTTTTTTGCCAACGCTTCGAGTTGGGCCACGTCAGATGAGGCGGCGGGCGTTTGAGCAGGGGTTTGTGCAGACAGGACCAGACCGAAGAGCACGGCGAAAAAAAAGCCGACGACACATATCGTGAAGAGCTTCATCGTTCCAAATCTTGGCATTAGGCGCTTCCTCTGGCAAGCTTGCCGGAACCAGGGAGGACGGTGGAGCGCGGCAGTTTGCCTTTCCAGTATTTCTTCTTAAGTTTTTTGCATGCCTGAGCGCATCCAAAAACCAATCGATCCGGTTCCGTGGGGTCCGAAACAAGGCGATGGCGGCGGCCCGCGCTCGCCGGACATTTCGCGACCGGACACAAAAGATCTTCTAAAAAAGATGCGCAAGGTCGATCCCAATCAATCGAAGCGCTACCGCCAGCGTACGGGCCAGTAATGGAACCGTCTCTGGTGGCGCTCGAGCAGAGTTTTTCTGGCGCGAGCGAAGATTTTCCCGCGCTGCTGCGACGCAAAGGGCTGCTCAGTCCGGCGGCGACAGTCGATCCGACCGCACGCGCGCCAAATTCTCGCGAGCAATCGTGGAAACCGACAGAGGCGACCACGATTTTGGCGTTTAAGTTTTCCGGTGGCGTGCTGGTCGCGGGCGATCGGCGCGCGATTTCGGGCAATACCGTGGTTTATGATCGGGCGGACAAAGTCCTGGAGATAGATCGGCATTCGATCATGGCGATCGCGGGTGTGCCGGCGACGGCTTGGGAAATGGCGCGCGTGCTCGAACATTCATTCCAATACTTCCGGCGGACGCAATTGCAGGAGATGAGTGTCGATGGGAAAGTGCGCGCTCTCTCGAAACTGTTGCGGGACAATTTTGGATTTGTCATGCAAGGCGTTGGCATGGTCGTCCCGATTTTCGCGACTTACGATTTCAATTCAAACTCGGGGCCACGGCTTTATTTCTACGATGCGATGGGGGCGCAATTTGAAGTGGCGGATTACGCGGCCACCGGGTCGGGATCGCCCGCCGTGCGCGGCATCCTTTACTACGAAAATAATTGGGGCGCGAAGCGGTTGCAAAAATTGAGCGAAGAGGAGGCAGTTACGATCGCACTGCGCGCGCTCGATACGGCGGCCGAATCCGATACCGCGACCGGCGGAGTCGATCGCAGCGGGAAAATTTATCCGCTCATTAAAGTTGTTTCGCGCGAAGGGATCAACACGCTGCCGGAGCGCAAGATCGCGGCGGTCTTTAAGCAAACGGTGGCATGATCGAAGAGCCATATCGTTGGGTGGAAGCGATCGCGAACCGCCGCGAGTACATCGAGACGCAGTTGGCTTCGGGCAGTCCGATCGCGGCGGTGGGTTATCGCGACGGCATTCTATTTCTCACGCTCGGCCAGGCGCGCCAGAAAATTTTTGAGATTTACGATCGCATTGCCATGGGCGCGATCGGTCATCCGGGGGACATTGAGCGGCTGCGCATGGCTGCGATCGAGCTGGCCAGCACGGAAGGTTTCACTCGATCGGCGGGGGACGTTTCACTGAGACGGTTGGCGCATTATTCGCTCAGCCCCGTACTGAAGAATGCTTTCGAACAAGTTTATGGCGCGCCTTTTCTGGCGCGGATGCTATTTGCCGAGGTCAGCGCCAAACCGGAAGAGGATTTGTTTTTGCGAGTGGAGTATGATGGAGCGATCGCAACCAACGGCGCAACCTTCGCGCAAGCCCGGCAGGATTTCGCGGTCCTGAGCGGAACGGGGAGATCGACGGAGCTGATGGAATCTTTTCTCAAAGTCGAACACGCGCCTGGCGCGCCATTCGAAGCGGCGCTGAAAGTCGCGCTCGACGCCTGGAGTATCGGGCATATGACGTTGCAAAAAAATGACGCGAAAGAACTTCCGGAGCGCGCGGCCCTCACGAAACATCGGGTAGAACAGCTCGCCGTCGCCGGCATCGAGGCAGCCATCCTCGAGCGCGATGCGAACACGGCGATTCGTTATCGGGCCTTATCGGATGAAGAAGTGCGCGCGTCGATTCAGCAGTAGCGGAGGAAGCGATGTTCCGGTCACGATTTCGAATGGCGCGCGCGCTGCAAATCACCGTGGCCTGGGTAGGGCTGCTGCTCATGATTGCGTCGTTCGCTTGGTTGCAGTGGACTTCGAAATCAAAGGCCCCCCCGACATCCACGCGAGCGCCTGCGCCACACGAACCGTTCGCGGTGGTGGTTCTCGATCCCGGCCACGGTGGCCAGGATTCGGGGGCGAAGGTTGGGAACATGCTCGAGAAAGATCTCACGCTGGACGTGGCGCAGCGGGTCGATCGATTGCTGCAGGCGCAGGGTCTCGCGACCGTGATGACGCGCGTCGGCGATGCCTACGTCTCGCTGGCCGAGCGAGCGGCGCTGACCAATCGCGTGCCGAATTGCGTTTTCGTCAGCATTCACTTTAACGAAGACAACAAGCCGGTGGCCAGCGGGGTGGAAACTTATTATGCCGCCCATCAAGTCACGCCGGGATTGTCCGTGGCCTCGTGGTTTCCTTTCTTGTGGCGAGCGATTTCCGCATCACCGAATGTGGAAAGCCAAAACCTGGCCGGATTTATCCAGGAAGGGTTAGCGGCGCGAACCCAAGCGCTGAATCGCGGAACGAAAGCCGAGCAATTTTTTGTGATCGCGAATGTGCGGCACCCCGCGGTCTTGGTTGAGGGAGGATTTCTCACCAACAAGGAGGACATGGCGAAGCTGGCCAGCGATGATTATCGTGAGCAAATGGCGGCGGCGATCAGCGAGGGTATCATTCGTTATCGCGATCTCTTAAAACAGCGCCAACCGCCGCTCGCCGTCAGTACGCCGGAAGGCGCCGAATAACCGCCCAATGCCAGCGTCAAACGATCAACATCGAGATGAGGATTAAGATCGCCATTCTGATTTTGATTGTTTCCATCGCACCAATTCGTGCGGACCAAACCATCGAGCGCGTGCAGCAGGCGCTGAAAGAGCAGGGTTTTTATTACGGAGAAATCACAGGCGAGAAAAACCCGGATACGACCGCCGCAATTCGGCGCTTTCAAATCCGCCACGGTTTGCAAATTACCGGCGAGCTGAACGAGGAAACCCTTCGCTTACTCGGTAGCGCTTCCTCTGCTTCTTCGCAACCGTCCGCGACACGCGCGCCGTCGGCGAATGCGGACACGTCGGAGTTACGCGATGAATCCTCGCCGGAAACCGCGCCGATCAATCCAGCGACGGTTGTGGCTCCGGCGGACGGGTTGTTCGCCGGCACGCCTTACGAGAATGCGTCGCCCGATGTGCAACGCAATGTCGTGGTCTCTGCGCAAATCGCGCTGGCGCGGCACGATCTTTACCGCGGCGAGATCGACGGAATTTATGGTTCGGCCATGGAATTTTCCCTGCGCGCCTATCAGGCGCGCATTGGGCTTCCGGTTACCGGCCAGTTCAATTTGGAAACGCTCGCCGCGCTTGAGTTGTTGCCCGGCGCGCACACGCCGGTCTTCGCTCCACGTCGACGAGTGGTGCGGCCCCGTCCCGAATGGGAACCGCCCGTACGCGGCGAATGGATTCGGCCGTGAGATCGATCTTTCGGTGGATCGAGCAGTCCCTTGTCCGCCAGTCGGACGGACTCGTCCAACGGCGAGCTCGATGTTACTTTAGGCGGCGAAACCGCACTTGTTTCAGCATTGCCCGGCGGAGCGGCCGATCCACCTAATGTTTCATTTCTTCGAAGCGGACCGACTGCAATTCGGCGAAAACTGTCCCGATAAAAATTTGCGCTTCGGTTCGTAGGAGGATGCGATCGGAGTCGTCAGACACCCAGATGGTGGCGCGCCGGAATTTACGGTGCGGTTCTAATTCGAGATTCTTACCGAGTCGGTGGAGCTGCAAATCGATTTTGATTGCGTTGTAAATGCCGGCGCGCACCGAGATTTTTTCATGACCGATCACGGTGACAGTGGCAAGATAAGCCGAAGTCGCGGGATAAACGACGATCCGGTGGACGCTGCCATCGGCGAGCGGTTGACTGCGCAAATAAAGCAGAGCCGAGTGCAAATCGAATAGATTCGGAAAACTAAACTCACGGGTTTTTGCGCGCTCAGAGCCGGTTCGACCTTCGGTCCTCGCGCGCGTGACGCCCTTGGCGGTGAAAGTGAGATGCGTGGTAATTTTTTTTGATCGATAGCTCTCGGTCTGCCTGGTTTCGACTGGGCGCAGCGTTTCCGCATCAGCGAGCGCGCGATAATTCACGTCCAATTTCCATAAGGCGCGGACGAAGCCGGTCGTGCGCCCTGTTCCCTCGAGTTGGAACTGGCTTTCGGACGGTTTTGCAAAATGGACTTCGCCAGTAGCCGCGGTGAATCCAGCCCAGCCGAAATGATAGGTGGCGCGGATTGGTCGCAGCTCGGGGAAAGTGCCAGGTGGATCTTTGGTGAGGGTTGACTGCCAGTTTCCCCCCAAAGCTTTCGGGGTGAAGCACGAAGCAAGAAGAAGCAGGGCAATCCCGGCGGAGCGCGCGGGTAAAAACGCGCCGCTGCATCTCGCAGAGTTGTAGCCGCCGCTCTCCGAGCAGCGCGACGCGCGGGTAAACAACGCGATCAAAAAAACTCAACTCTGAGCCGCGCCTCAGAGGCCTCTACACCGCCGCGGCCCGCGTGTGTTTCTTGAATTGAATTGTCGAAGTTGAAGCTAAGGTTTGGAAGCTTTCGCCGGGCTGGGGGAAGGGCTTGTCGCCGTCTTCTCACTTGGGATTAAGCTGGTGGCACGTCCGGGTTTGTTCAGGACGGTGACGATATCGTTTGTGAAATCGACATTTTCGGGCGCATACATCAAAACCGGCACACCATTGAGGCTCATGCCGGATTTGTCGAACACCAGGTCCATGCGGTTGGCCTTTACTTTTTCCATCACTACGTCAGTGATTTCTTTCACGATGCCCTCGCGCATCCGCATCGCCTGCTCCTGCAACTGCCGCTCGCGCGTTTGCCGGAACTCGGTGATTTCGCGCTCCATGTTCTTAATGTTGGTGATCTTGTCGTCGCGCTCCTTGGCTTTTTGCGTCTTGGCGTCGGCGCTCAGCGCGGGCGCATCGAGCTGCTTGTTTAAATTGTTGATTTCATCGAGCGCCTTCTTGTAGCCATCGGCTCGATCGTCGTACTCTTTCTTGGCGGCGTTTTTGGCGTCGTTAATCTTCGCCTCCGCGTCCTTGGTCTTGCTGTATTCCTTGAACGCGCGTTGCATATCGACCGTGCCGATTTTGAGTGTGCCCTGGGCGAAAGCCGCGACGGGAAGCGCGACCAGCGAAGTCAGGGCGATGGAGAGGAGCTTTTTCATAAGCATAGATAGAACAGGTGGTCGGAAACGCTTTAGACTGCAAGCATTAATATTCGTTCAAAATTGATAGCCGACGCTGAAGTTAAATTTCCCGCTGCCGGTGGTTCCAGCTTTTTGCACTGGAATTCCGTAATCGAGGCGCAGGGGACCGATCGGTAGATCAAGTCGAATTCCAACACCGACGTCGGAGGCGATGTTGTCATACGTGATGGGCACTCTTGGGGGCTTTGTTGAGCCGCTTGGCCGTGGCTTTACAGGGATGAACTGCGTTTGTTCGCTGAAATCCCAGGCGTCGGGGTTTACAAAACCGGTGTCGTAAAAAATTGCGCCGCGCGCTTTCACGATAATCGGGAACGTCCATTCCACCGTGGCGCGCGCCATTGATTTGCCCCCGAGAGGCTCTTTATTGAAGTCTTTGGGGCCGACATCGCGATAGTCGAAGCCGCGTAGATTGTTTGAGCCGCCCAGGAAAAGCCGATCGAAGATGCGGACATCGCTGCCTCCGCCCCAATTATTTACCGTTGCGATTTCGCCATTCAACAGCAGGATCGTATCCCACCACATATGGAAATATTGGGACGCTTCCGCGTTCCAGCCATAAATCTGGTCGTTCCCGCCCAGGAAACCACCGGCCACATACGGCGAAATGGTTACGCGCTGGCCAGTCCGCGTCAGCAAAGGATTATCGCGCCGGTCAAAGACGACGCTGCTGTAAATTTGGCTCTTCGTCTGTTGGCCCAACTCCTGGGCAAGCTCTTGCGAGATGCTGAGAGCGACATTAAAGATGTCCAACCTCTCCAGACGGTAACCCAGCGTCGCATACATATAGGAATTGAGCGGCTTGCGCGCCTCCAGAACGAATCCGTAATCGCGCTGGTCATAAAGCGAGCTCAAGTAATTCGCTTCGCTGTAAAATAGCTGGCCACTGACCGAGAAAGGGCGATCGAGAAACCACGGCTCCGTCAAGACCAGAATGAAATCCTTGCGTTGCGTGCCGTACTGCACGCGGAGTCTGAACTTCTGGCCGGCGCCAGTGAGGGCCGGCCAATTCAGCAAATCGAAGTTGCCTTGCGTGAGCTCCGCGAAACCGACCAACTGATCAATCGTGCTGAAACCGCCGCCGAAACTGAATGAACCGGTCCGTTTCTCTTCCACCTGGACCGTTAAATCCTTGCGACCAGCGACACCGGTATCGTCCGGATAGGTTTCGACTTTGGAAAAGTAGCCCAGGTTCTCAAGCCGCTTCTTACTCACATCCACCCGCACGGTGTTGAAGACGTCGCCCGGCGCGATGAGCACCTCGCGGCGGATCACTTTGTCCTTTGTTCGCGTGTTGCCCACGACGTTAATCCGCTGCACAAAGAAACGATCGCCTTCTTCGATTTTGTAATGAACGTCGATCCGGCCCGGCCCGGCCGGCGCGCCTTCCGGCACGATTAAAGTGTCAACATATCCGCCGGAGCCGTAGGCATCGGCAACCGCTTTCGCATCGTCGTGCAACGCCTTTGGCGAATAGACGGCGCCTTCCTTCATCTTGAGCAGCGCGCGAATCTTTTGCTCCGTCGTGGCCTGATAGCCCGAGATCGAAATTTTGCCGACGTGATATTGCGTCCCTTCCGTTATCGCAATGGTGATGATCATTGGCCCGTTCTCGCGCTCCTTCCGAACCTCTTTCACTTCCACGTCGATGTAACCGTGATTTTGATAGAATTCTTTCACGCTATCGAGGTCTTGCTGTAACTGCGTCTCGTCCAGCCGGCCCGACTTATCGAGAAATGCAATGAGCGTCTTGCCCCGCGTCTTCATCTGCTTGCGCAGCACCCTCTCGCTGAAATGCGCGTTGCCTTCGAAACGAATCGAGCGAATCGCCCCTTTCACTCCTTCGTTAATCGTGTAAACCACGCGCGCAGTTCCGCGCCTCTCATCAATGGGCTCGACCCGAAATTGCACACCGACGTCGTTGAACCCACGTGCTTTATAAATATCGATAATTTTCTGGCGGCCTTTCTCCAACTCCTCCTCGTTCACCATCGAGTTGATTCTTATCCCGATCTCTTTGCGGATTCTTCTCGCTTTGATTCGCTGAGCCCCAGCGATTTCGATCTCGCGCACCGCGGAACGCGTTTGCACCGCCACGATCACCTTCACCCCGTCGCCTTCCGGCTGGGCAAAGATGCGAACATTTAGAATCGCGCCCATCTTATAGAGGTTTTGGATGTCCTGCTCGACCACTTGATCGGAGTACAGCTGGCCCACCGCTGTCCGCATCTGCGCCAGAATTCGCTCTTTGCTCACCGTGGCAGGTCCGGTATAGCGTACGTCGATTGAGCGGACCACCGGAGGGCCTTGTCCACGGGCCGCTGCCGCGCCCAGTAGCGCACAAACGAACGCGAGGAAAATTGAAGAGGGGCAGCGCAGCGATCCGGAAAATTGTCTCATGAGTTAAGAAGCGCAGTCCCGCGCGACGAACCGGCGCGGGGCAAGCGGCTATTAGATGAGTAAGAAGCAGGCAATCGTCAAGGCGGGATTTTTCGCAGGTGCAGGCGGTTCGTCCATAGACAACGCCCGACGGCGTTCAGTTCAAAAGCTCGTACCAATTGTTCCGGCGTCGCGGCTCGTAACCGGCATCGCGAATGAGCGATTCAATTTGCGCGGCATTTAATCGAAACGTCGTGCCCGCGCTGCTCACCACGTTCTCTTCCATCATCACCGATCCAAAATCATTCGCGCCGTACTTGAGCGCGATTTGCCCGATGCCTGGTCCCTGTGTCACCCATGAGCTTTGCACATTGTCGATGTTGTCCAGGAAAATTCGGGCCAGCGCTTGCGTGCGCAGATATTCCGCCACGCCCGTCGGGTGCTTCACTTTCAGCACGGTGTGCTGCGGTTGAAACGTCCAGCAGATGAACGCGGTGAAGCCGCCGCTCCGGTCCTGCTGCTCGCGAACGCGCTGCAGATGCTCGATGCGATCCTCAATCGTCTCCACATGACCGAACATCATCGTCGCGCTCGAGTTCAATCCCAGTTCGTGCGCCACTGACATCACTTCCAGCCACTGATCGGTGTTAATTTTCAGCGGCGAAATTTTCTTGCGCACCCGATCGACCAGAATTTCCCCGCCCCCGCCGGGAATTGATCCGAGCCCGGCGTTCTTGAATTTCGAAATCACCTCGCGTAGCGGCATCCGGAAAGTTTCCGCGAAATGCTGAAACTCCGGCGGACTAAACCCGTGGATGTTGATGTGCGGATATTTTTCGCGGATGTGTCGTAAAAGATCGAGATACCACTCGAACGCCAGCTTCGGATGATGCCCGCCCTGCATCAGGATTTGAACACCGCCCGCGGCGGAGAGTTCCTCAAGTTTCTCATCGATCTGCTCGAATGAGAGCACGTAATGATCTTCATCGCGTTCCGTGCGATAAAACGCGCAGAACTTGCAGTAAACATTGCAGACGTTCGTGTAATTGATGTTTCGATCGACAATGTAGGTCACGATCTCGCGTCCGCGATTGCCGTAGCTTTTCGCCTTCGCCAAGTCGCGCCGTGCATTCGCCAGCACGCCAAGTTCTTCCAGCGGCCATTGGTACAACTCGAGCGCGTCTTCAGACGAAATTCTTTCGCCCGTGAAAATTTTTTCCGTCAGCGCGTTTCGATTTAACGAAACCATCACTGCGCATTTTATATGACGTAGCGGCGCGTTGCACGTAGATCATTTGGATGGTCAAAAGCGTGGCGATCGTCGGTGCCGGTGTGTCGGGGCTGACCTGTGCCGTTCTTTTCGCCGAGCGCAGCTATCGCACCGTGATTTTCGCGGAGGAAACCGGCGAACGGACAACATCTGCCGCTGCGGCCGCAATTTGGTATCCGTACGACGCCGAGCCGGCCGATTCTGTGATCGCGTGGGCGCTCGAAACTTACAAGGTACTTGTCGGTCTCAGCCACGATTCGCAAACGGGCGTGTCGATGATTGAACTGCGCTCCTTTTCGCGGACGGGCGAAATTCCAATTCCAGAATGGGCCATTCCGCTCGGCGCGAAGCGACTCGTGCGCGACATGTTGCCGGTGTTCAACAGCGGTTTTGCCCTCGGCGTTCCGCTGATGGATACAACAATCTATCTCGATTATCTGACGAATCGGTTTGTCAATGCCGGCGGCTCAATCAACGGAAACGTTCGCTTCGAGAAACTCGAGAAGGTCGATCCAAAATTCGATCTCGTGATCAACTGCGCGGGCATCGGCGCGAGGACTCTCGCTCCCGATGCTGATCTTGAACCGCATCGCGGCCAAGTCGCGATCGTGCCGAAGCTCGATCTGGGTCACGCGGTCGTTTGCGACGATTTTCCGCTCATGTACGCGATTCCGCGCGCGAACGATTGCGTTTTCGGAGGGACAAATGAACTGAGCGACCGTCGCGATGTCGATCCCGCGACGACATCGCGCATCGTCGCCGGCTGCAGCCGTGTTCTGAAGATCGACAAACCGAAAGTTCTCGCCGAGCGCGTCGGCCTCCGCCCATTTCGTAAATCAGGCGTTCGTCTCGAACGCAATCGGTTGCGCGATGGCCGCACCGTCATTCACAACTATGGCCACGGCGGCTCCGGTTTCACACTCTCCTGGGACTGCGCGAAAAAGGTCTTCGATCTGGCGGGTTTGTCTGGGTAGCGCACGCGGCTCGCGTGCTGGCGATGGCACCCCGCCATCGCCACTTTGTTTGGATGAGGTTGTGCCCTTGTGTTGTGGTCAGCTCAGAAAAGATTGTTCCCCCGAACGCTTTCGGGGCAACCAGCACGCGACCCGCGTGCACCGCTCGAGCAAATACATGCCGTGAAATTTAGGTCAGCGCGATTGCTTGGAAAGAGCTGACCACGTCGTCGGGGCCTTTCTCGGCGAAGAAGCTTTCGTAAAAACCGGGGCTGAGGTCCCAGTGATCGCCTTTATAATATTCGTCGCGATAAAATCGCCAGACGCCGCTGACGATGATGAGGCAGCTGATCCGATCGTTCCAGAAATCGCCGATGTAATGGAAGCTCAAGTTCGTGCGCGCGTAGGCTCCCCCGAAACCAATGTGGTCGTAAACCACCAGCTCAGGCAGCCGGATGATCTGTTTGCTCGGCTCCACTTTGACTTTGCCAGCGGCCGAGGCGTGATAACTGAGCGGGCCGAGTTTCCATTTCGTGTCGATGATACAGCCGTTATCCGGCGAAAGTTCTGTTTTGGGTATTTGTTTCATAAGCGGCAGGTTTTTCTGATTAGAACAAATGGCCAACGCGGTGTCGAGCGCGAGATTCAGCAAAGTGCTCAGGGTTCAGTGAGCAGGGTTCAGACTGAAACCTGAACCCTGAAATCTGTTCCCTAAATCGTGTGCTCGCGGTTATCCGAGCGCAGGCGGATGGTTTTGGTCTGCAAATTGTGCGCGGCGCGGATGAAACGCACGGTTTTACTCTTTGCCCGCATCAAAATGGAATGGGTGATGGCAGTTGTGCCCTTTGATTTCACCCCGCGCAAAAGCGCGCTGTCGCTGATGCCGGTTGCGCAAAAGACCATGTTTTCTCCTTTGGCGAGGTCATCGGCGACAAAAACGCGGTCGAGATCCTTTTCATAACCTTCGTCGATGAGTTGTTTGCGTTCCTTTTCGTCGCGCGGCCACATCTTGCATTGCATCTCGCCGCCCAGGCATTTGATTCCTGCCGCGGCGAGGACGGCTTCCGGTGATCCGCCCATGCCCATGTAAAGATCGATATCGCTCTCCGGCAACGATGGCGCCATGGCGGCAGCAATATCGCCATCGCCGATCATGCGCAGCGACGCGCCCGCATTGCGAATCCCCTCGACAATTTCCCTGTGGCGCGGCCGGTCCAGCATCATGACGACGACATCCTGCACTCGTTTTTCCACCGCGTGCGCGACAATCGCAAGAGTTTCCGAAATTGGACTGTCGATGTTGAGTGTGTCGCCGCGCTTCTGCATGTAATGGATGACGCGCGGTCCGTACGATAACTTCATCATATAGAACGACGGCACGTCGCGCAGTGCCACTTTCACCCCTTCCTCGGGGCTGGCCGCCGCGATGCAACTAATCGAGTTGGGCGCACCTTTGGAAATGTTGGTTGTGCCATCAATTGGATCGATCGCGATATCGAACTGCGGTGAACCCGGAATCCAAGTGCCAAGTTGTTCGCCTTTGAAAATGCCCGGCGCATTATCCTTGATCCCTTCGCCGATCACGACTTCGCCGCAGATGTTCATGAGGTCGAACATGCCGCGCATCGCGTCGCACGCCGCCTCGTCGGCTTTTTCCTTGTCGCCGCGGCCGAGCCAACGCAACGAATTGAGCGCCGCCGCTTCCGTTGCGCGGACGAAATCGAACTCAATGATGCGCTCGATATCGTAATAATTTTGTTTCGGCAACCGGGGCATGCGGAAGAATAAGATTCACGCACTCCTCCGCGATGACAAGGCGGCCTGTAGAGTGCCCGTGGAGGCCGTTCACTTCTAGCTGTGGCCAACGTCCGGGCGCATCATTTCATCTCCTCTGCCTGCTGCGTGGCAAGATGGACATGTTGCGATGGGCGGATACGCAGAAAAAATTCAAACGTATAACCAAGATTTTTTCCGTAATAACGGTCGAGGCTGTCTGGTCGATCGTTGATCGTGAATTGGCCGCCCAATCCGATGTCGATGCCATTGCCGTGCGACAAATCGCGAATGTAACCGATCGTGTAGGCGGAAACCGGAAAGATTTTCTCTTCATCCGCCCTCGCGAGGACGAGCTCGTGGCCGGATTTCTCCACGCGCTCCCAGCGCGCATAAACCGTGTTGCGACCGTGCTGATAA
>Ga0209056_10003906_pt1 | contig 15757 bp, 14 predicted proteins | sample GraSoiAngelo_114_FD_185876 | JGI IMG/M metagenome (GOLD analysis project Ga0209056, IMG submission 185876) | Grasslands soil microbial communities from the Angelo Coastal Reserve, California, USA - 14_0903_13_40cm (SPAdes) (version 2) | ecosystem: Environmental > Terrestrial > Soil > Grasslands... | reverse complement strand
CCGCGACTGCGAGGGGCCGCGTCTCGCCGCCGCGATCCGCAAGCTCATGGAAGATCCGTTGCGGCGTGCCGCGATGGCGACCCGCGCCCGCGCGTTCGGCCGGCCGGATGCTGCGGAGCGGGTTGCCGCCGAGTGCGTGGGGTTGATCGGGGCCGGCGGGGGAGCTGCATGAGCTAGAATTATCGCCGTCCCACTTGAAGAGCGCGCCGGGCTTCTGTAATGGCTTCAATGTGGTGGGCTTGGAGTGGGGCGCGTGGTCCGGGCGGTCGCGCCACGGAGCAAGCGCAGTGAGCGGGCGGAAGCGACGGGTACATTTCGTCGGCATCGGCGGCATCGGCATGAGCGGCATCGCCGAGGTGCTGCTGACGCTCGGCTACGACGTGTCCGGATCCGACCTCGTCGACGGCGAGACGACGCGGCGACTCGCGCGTCTCGGCGCGCGGATCGACATCGGGCCGCACGACGCCGCGCGGATCACCGAAGACATCGACGTGCTCGTCATCTCGAGCGCGGTCACGTTCGCGAACCCCGAGGCGAGCCGCGCGCGGGAGCTGAAGATCCCCGTCGTGCCCCGCGCCGAGATGCTCGCCGAGCTCATGCGCATGAAGTACGGCGTCGCGGTGGCGGGCACGCACGGCAAGACGACGACGACCTCGCTGGTGGCGGCCGTCCTGCGCGAGGCGGGGCGCGACCCGACGGTGGTCGTCGGCGGCAAGCTCCGGACGCTCGGTACCAACGCGCGGCTCGGCCAGGGCGAGTTCCTGGTCGCCGAGGCGGACGAGAGCGACGGCACCTTCCTCCTGCTCTCGCCCATCATCGCGGTCGTCACCAACATCGACCGCGAGCATCTCGACTACTACCGCGACATGGACCGGGTGCGCGACGCGTACCTGCAGTTCATCCACCGCGTGCCGTTCTACGGTCTCGCGGTCCTTTGCCTCGACAACGTCACCGTGCGCGCGCTGGTGCCGCACATCCGCAAGCGCTTCGTCACCTACGGGACGTCGCCGGACGCCGATTGGCAGGCGCGCGAGCTGCGCGTCGAGGGGCTCGAGACCGTGTTCGAGGTATGGCGCGGTGAGCGACGTCTGGGTGCCGTTCGGCTCCGCATGCCGGGCCGTCATCACGCGCTCAACGCGCTCGCCGCGCTCGCGGTCGCTGCCGACCTCGAGATCCCGTTCCGCATCGCGGCGCATGCGCTCGAGGAATTCGGCGGCATCCACCGCCGCTTCGAGGTGAAAGGCGAGGAGCAGGACGTCCTCGTCGTGGACGACTACGCGCACCATCCCGAGGAGATCCGCGCCACGCTGCGCGCCGCGCGCGAGGGCTTCGGCCGCCGGGTCGTTGCGGCGTTCCAGCCCCATCGCTACACGCGCACGCGCGATCTCTTCGCCGAGTTCCTCGAGGCGTTCGACGACGCCGACGTCCTCCTCCTGACCGACATCTACCCGGCAGGGGAGGAGCGCCTCGACGGCGTCGCCGGCGAGGAGCTGTTTCACGCGCTCAAGCGCCGGGGCCACCTCGACGTGCGCTGGGTCCCGGCGCGCGAGCAGGTGGCGGAAGCGTTGATCGGGACGGCGCGCCACGGCGATCTCGTGCTGACCCTCGGTGCCGGCGACATCCATCGGACGGCGGACGAGCTGCTGGCGCTCCTGAAGGCCGGGCTGCCGCTGCGCCTCGTCCAGTAGGCTGAGTCATGGAGCTCCCGCCCCCGCTCGCCGAAACGATTGCCGCGCGCCTCGGGGTGCGTGCGTGCCGGAGCGAGCCGCTCGCCCGCCATACGTCGTTTCGGATCGGTGGCCCGGCGGATCTGCTGGTCGTCCCCGAGACCGTCGACGAGCTCGCCTTCGTCCTGCGCGCCGCGTCCGCGTGCGGCGCCACCGTGACGATGCTCGGCGGCGGCTCGAACGTGCTCGTCGGCGACGGCGGCGTGCGCGGCGTGGTGGTGAAGCTCGGCCGCGGGTTCGCGCGCGTCGAATGGCACGACGGCGAGGGCGGGGCGGAGGTCCGGGCCGGGGCCGGGGCGAACCTCGGGCGCCTCGCCCGCACCGCCGCCAGCAGGGGGCTCGCGGGCCTCGAGCACGCGGAGGGCATTCCGGGCACCGTCGGCGGCGCACTGTTCATGAACGCCGGCGCCTACGGCGGCGACGTCGCGAGCGCCGCGGTCGCGGTCGAAGGGCTCGACGGTCGGGGAGAGTTGGTCGTGCTGCCGCGCGCGGCGCTCGCCTTCCGCTACCGGGGTACGGCGCTGCCGCCGCGCTTCGTGGTGACGGCGGTGCGCTTCGCGCTCCGCGCCGAGGCACCGGACGCCGTCCGTGGCCGGCTGGAAGACGTTCGGCGGCGGCGCGTGGCGAGCCAGCCGCACGGCCGCGCCAACGCGGGCTCGATGTTCAAGAATCCCGCCGGCGACCACGCCGGCCGGCTGATCGATGTCGCGGGACTGAAGGGGGCCCGCATCGGGCGCGCGCGCATTTCGGAGCGACATGCGAACTTCATCGTCAACGAGGGTGGGGCATCGGCCGGAGACGTGAAGGGCCTGATGGATCTCGCCCAGCGGGTGGTGTGGGAGCGAAGCGGGGTATGGCTGGAGCCCGAGGTCCGGTTCGTCGGCAGCTGGTGAACCGGCTGTTCGGCGCGCGCAACCGGCGTCGCCGGCCGCTCGCCGTTCGCCACCACGCGCGACTCCGCGCGGCCGTCGGCGCCGGCGTCGCGACCGTCCTCGTGATCGGGGCCGGGGTGGCGCTCTGGCCGCTGCTCCACGAGGCCGTCCGGAGCCATCCGTACTTCGCGGTGCACGAGGTGGTGGTGCGCAGCCACCGCCGCCTTGCCCCCGACGCGCTCCGCGCCGCCGCCGGCATCGAGGCGGGCACGAGCATCTGGGACGTCGACGTGCCCGCGGCCGAGGATCGCCTGCGCCACCAGCCGTGGGTACGCGCCGCGCGCGTTCGGCGGGAGCTGCCTCATCGCGTCGTCATCCAGGTCCGCGAGTACCGGCCCGCGGCCATCCTGGCGCTCGCCGGTCACCTCTACTACGTCGCCCCGAACGGGCGCGTCTTCGCCGACGTTGCGCCGGAGGATCCGCACGACCTGCCGTACCTGACCGGGCTCACCCAGGCGGACGTCGGCGGACGGGAGGCCTTCGGGCCGCGGGCGATCCGGCGCGCGCTGGCGCTCCTGCGGGCGGCCGCCCACGTCCCGGGCGGCGTTCGCGCCGTCTCGGAGGTCCACGTCGACCGGTCCCGCGGGCTCGTGCTCCTCCCCGTTCGGCCGACGGTGCCGATCGAGGTGGGATGGACGGAGTTCGCCGCGCGCCTGGCGCTCCTGCCCCCGGTCCTGGCGACGTGGAACGGGCGTGAGGACGCGCTCGGCGGCATCTCTCTCCTCTTCGATGGCGAGGTGATCGTCCGCACGCGGCCGGGCACAGCGGCCGGCCGCCGCCCGACCAGGGCCTGAAAGGCATGGCACGCATGCGGAAGCGCAATCCCTTGGTCGTCGGGCTGGACGTTGGCACCTATAAGATCGGGGTGATCGTCGCCGAGCTCACCGAGAGTGGCGTCGAGATCACCGGCATCGGCACGGCCGTCTCGCGCGGCCTCAAGAAAGGCGTCGTCGTCAACATCGACGCCACCGTGGAGTCGATCCGGCGCGCCGTCGACGAGGCCGAGCTGATGGCGGGCTGCGAGATCCGCAGCGTCACCGCGGGAGTCGCGGGGTGCCACCTGAAGGGCGTCAACATGCACGGCGTCGTCGCCGTGAAGAGCCGCGAGGTGGGGCCGGGCGACGTCGAGCGCGTGATCGACACGGCGCGTGCGATCCCGCTGCCTGCCGATCGCGAGGTGCTGCACGTCCTGCCCCAGGAGTTCATCGTCGACGACCAGGACGGCATCAAGGAGCCCGTCGGCATGGCGGGCGTGCGGCTCGAGGCGCGCGTCCACATCGTGACCGGCTCGATCAGCACGGGACAGAACCTGGTGAAGTGCTGCAACCGCGCGGGCCTCCACGTGCGCGACGTGCTCGGCGGACCCCTCGCGGCGGCCGAGGCGGTCCTCACGCCCGAGGAGCGCGAGCTCGGGGTGGCGCTGGTCGACCTCGGGGCCGGCACGACGTCGGTCAGCGTCGTCCATGCCGGCGCGCTTCGTCACACGGCGGTGCTGCCGGTCGGCGGCGGTCACGTCACCAACGACCTCGCGGCGGCGCTGCGCACGCCGTTCGGGGAGGCCGAGCGGCTGAAGCAGCGCCATGGGTCGGCGGTGGTGCAGACGGCGTCGGTGGAGCAGACGATCGAGGTCGCCGGCCTCGGTGGCCGGTCGCCGTATCTGCTCTCGCGCCGCGCGCTCGCCGACGTCATCGAGCCGCGCGCCGAGGAGATGCTGCTGCTCGTGAAACGCGAGATCGAGCGCGCGGGCTGCGACGGTCTCCTCACTTCGGGCGTCGTCCTGACCGGCGGCGGTGCGACGCTCGCGGGGCTCACCGAGCTCGCCGACCACGTGTTTCACGTTCCAGTGCGGCTCGGGGTGCCGCTTCATCTCACGGGTTTGGTTGACGCGGTAGCGAGTCCCATGTATTCGACCGCAGTAGGTCTCGTGCTGCACGGGCTGAGACAGCAGAGCTCGGGAGCGGCACGCAGCGGAGACGGCGTGCGCGGGCAGATCGGGGTGGTGCGGCAGCGGATGGTCGAGTGGCTGCGCGAGTTCTTCTAACGCCACGCGCGGGGCACAAAGGCACGCGCGGCAAAACGTCCGGAGCAGCGGGGACCGAGCCGGGTGGTGGAACAGGAGGGGCGGCGATGATGGAGTTCGTCGATGCCGGCGAGGGGGCGCGGATCAAGGTGGTGGGAGTCGGCGGGGGTGGCGGCAACGCGGTGAACACGATGATCTCGGCCGGATTGCCGGGCGTCGACTTCATCGCGGCCAACACCGACGCGCAGGCACTCCGCGCCAACCTTTCTCCCGTGAAGTTGCAGCTCGGCGAGCAGGCCACCCGCGGCCTCGGGGCCGGCGGCAACCCCGCGGTCGGCAAGCACGCCGCGGAGGAGGACGTCGAGCGGCTCCGCCAGCATCTCGCCGGAGCCGACATGATCTTCATCACGGCCGGCATGGGCGGCGGGACGGGCACCGGGGCCGCGCCGGTCATCGCCCGGGTGGCGAAGGAGCTCGGCTCGCTCACCGTCGGGGTGGTGACCAAGCCCTTCATCTTCGAGGGCAAGCGCCGCATGAAGCAGGCCGACGACGGCATGCGGGAGCTCAAGGCGAACGTCGACACGCTGATCGCCATTCCCAATCAGCGCCTGCTCTCGGTCTCCGGCACCAAGTCCACGTTCGTCGAGAGCTTCAAGAAGGCTGATGACGTGCTCCTCCAGGCCGTGCGCGGCATCTCGGACCTGATAACGGTTCACGGACTCATCAACCTCGACTTCGCCGACGTGCGCACGATCATGTCCGAGATGGGCATGGCGATGATGGGCGCGGCGATCTCGCAGGGCGAGAATCGCGCCGTCGAGGCGGCCCAGAAGGCGATCTCGAGCCCGCTTCTCGAGGACGTGTCGATCCAGGGCGCGCGGGGCGTGCTCATCAACATCACCGGCGGCCCGGACCTCACGCTGCACGAGGTCAACGAAGCAGCGACGCTCATCCAGGAGGAGGCCGACGACGACGCCAACATCATCTTCGGTGCCGTCATCGACGAGTCGATGGGCGACGAGATGCGCATCACCGTGATTGCAACCGGCTTCGGCGAGCGCATCGAGCGGAGCACGGCGCGCGGCTCGGAGGCGCGGGGTGTGCATGCCGCCGGGCGGCCGGTTCGGCGCCACGGTCTCGTGAGCGACGACGAGCTCGACGTGCCCACGTGGCAGCGTCGCCGGAAGGACGGGCCCGCGGCGGACAGCGCGCGCGCCGCGGCGCCGCCGAGTGACGAGGGGGACGAGTTCGAAACGCCGACGTTCCTTCGTCGGGGCGCCGAGTAGAGCGGGTTCCGGGCGTCGGTTCGCGGGAGCGGGGACGCCGGCGCGCCTCGCGGTCCTCGCCGCACGCACGACTCGTATAAGTAGCGTCCCCCCGAAGCTGCGCGCTCGTGCGGCGGCTGCGGGCTCGGCTCGCCGGCGTCCCCGCTCCCGCGATGCGCGGCGCGGGCGCACCCTACTCGACGTCGCGGCCCCCCAACTTTTCCCAGAAATGAGATTTCTCGTCGGCTTGAGGCCGTCTTGGGGCCGGGGTATGCACCGGGGGTTGCCCCGGAACGTGCCACGAATGGACGAGCGCCGTCTCACGCGTTTGGCGGCGGAGCGGCGCCTCTTTGTGCCGGGGCCAAGCGGGGGCTTGTCGGTGTGCCTCGTGTACCCGAACACGTATCCGGTCGCGATGGCGAACCTCGGGTTCCAGGCGGTGTTCCGGATCTTGTCGGAGGATCCGCGGGTCGCTTGCGATCGGGCGTTTCTGCCGGACGGGGACGCGGCGGGATGGCCGCGGACGTTGCGGTCGTTCGAGCAGGAGCGGCCGGTGGGCGACTTCGACGTGGTGGCGTTCTCGATCTCGTTCGAGACGGACTACCTGAACGTGCTGCAGTGCCTTCGGCTCGCGGGTATTCCGTGGCGGAGCCGGCAGCGGGGGGCGCGGGCGCCGCTCGTCGTTGCGGGCGGGCCTGCCACGTTCCTCAATCCCGAGCCGCTCGCGGAGTTCGTCGATCTGTTCTTGATCGGCGAGGCGGAGGAGATGCTCGGGGAGTTCGTCGACCGCGTGCTCGCCAGGCCGCGTGGGCGCGAGGCCGTGCTCGAGCGGGCGGAGGAGGTGGCCGGGGCGTACCGGCCCGAGCGGCATCATCCGGTGTACGACGAGCGCGGCGACCTCGTGGGCGTTCGCTACGACGGGGCGGGCGACCGCCGCGTCGTCCGCCGCTTCGTCGCCGATCTCGACCGGTTCGCGACCAACTCCGAGGTGCTCGCTCCCGAGGCGGTGTTCGGCGACATGTACCTGGTCGAGACGAGCCGCGGCTGCGAGTGGGGATGCCGGTTCTGCGCGGCGGGCTTCATGTACCGGCCGGTCCGCTACCGGAGCCTCCGGACGCTTCGCGACAGCGTCGCGCGGGGCCTCGAGGCGCGCAGCACGATCGGCCTCGTGGGAGCGGAGATGGCGAGCCTGCCCGGCGTGTCGGCGCTCTGTCAGGACATCGCCGCCGCGGGCGGCCGCCCCTCGCCGTCGTCGCTCAAGGCCGACGTGATCACGCCGGCGCTCGCCGCCGCCCTCGGCCGCGGCGGGAACCGGTCGGTCACCGTCGCGCCGGAGGCCGGCTCGGAGCGCATGCGCCGGGTGATCAACAAGAACCTGACCGAGCCCGAGATCCTGCGCGCGGCGGAATGGCTCGTCGGCGCGGGCGTCGAGAGTCTCAAGCTCTACTTCATGGTCGGGCTCCCCACCGAGACCGCGGCCGACGTCGCCGGCATCGTCGCGCTCACGGCTAGCGTGCGCGCGCGGCTCGCGGGCGCGCGCGTGGGCCGCGTCCTCGTGTCGATCAACCCCTTCGTCCCGAAGCCGTGGACGCCGTTCCAGTGGGATCCGATGGAGGCGATTCCGCCGCTCCGGGCGAAGCTCGCCGCGCTCGGGCGCGAGCTCGCCGCGCTCGGCGGCGTCGACGTGGAGATCGAGAGCCCGCGCGAGGCGTATCTCCAGACGCTGCTCTCCCGCGGCGACCGGCGCATCGCGCCGATCCTCGAGCTCCTCGCGGCCGAGCCCGACGCCTGGTGGACGACGCTCCGGCGGCTGCGCGGCGGACGCGGCGAGACCGTCGATCCGGATCGCTTCGTCCATCGCGCCTATCCGCTCGACGCGGTGCTGCCGTGGGACTTCATCGACCACTCGGTCGATAAGCGGTACCTCGTTGCCGAGCGGCGAAAGGCGGTTGCGGAGATCGAGACGCCGCCCTGCGACACCGCCACCTGCCATACCTGCGGCAGCTGCTGAGGCACCGTGGTCGTCGGGCTCGGGGTCGACGTCTGCGACATCGCGCGCATCCGGCGCGCCCTCGAGCGACCGACGGGCGAGCGCTTCAAGGCCCGCATCTTCACACCGGGGGAGCGGGCTTACTGCGAGCAGCGGCGCCGCGGTCGTTTCGCGAGCTACGCCGCGCGCTTCGCGGCCAAGGAGGCTGCGATGAAGGCCCTCGGCACCGGCTGGGCCGACGGCATCCGCTGGCAAGACGTCGAGGTGGTCCGTCCGCCGAATGGCCCGCCCGCCCTCGTGCTGCATGGACGTGCGGCGGCCATCGCACGGCGCCGTGGCATCCGCCGCTGGCTCCTGGCACTCAGCCACGGCGACGCGAGCGCGGTCGCCTCCGTGATCGCCGAGGACACCGCGACCGGACGGCGACGGGCGCGCTGAGCCGCGCTCAGGGCAACCGGGCCGGCGCGGGCGTTGCGCCGTCACGGCGCGGCAGCAGGATGAGGATCGTCACCGCCCAGAGCCCGGCGACCAGACCGAGCACCGTCCAGAGGCCCTTCGGATAGCCGTTGTTGTGCGCGACGAGCCGGCACATGATCGCATCGCAGACGTGCAGGACGATCGCGGTCCCCGCGAGCGTGCCGAAGTCGAGGTCGGGCGCGACGAATCGGAGGGCCGTCCAGTAGGAAAGGAAGACGGCCGCCGTCATGCGCCCTCCTTCCGGCGGGCATCTTTGATTTTGGAGAGCCCGTCTCTATACTCCGACGCCTCGCATCCGCTCGCTTCGCATCGTGGAGATACCGTGATCAGCCGACTGTGTAGCCTCGGCGGGGAAGCGCTCGGCACGCTCGCCGCGAGCCTGTTCGCGAGCCCGCGCTTCGCGGACGCCTTCGGGCGCGCCGTGCAGGCGGCGCTCGATGCGAAGGGGCGCATCGACCGGAACGTCCAGACGGTACTCGGTCTGATGAACCTGCCGTCGCGCGCCGACCTGGCGCGGATCGCCACCAAGCTCGAGGCGGTGCAGGGAAGCCTGGTCAACCTGAACCTCAAGGTCGACCGGCTGCTCGCCGTGAGCAAGCCGCGTCGGCGGACGAGCCGGAAGTCCGCCGCGGCCAGCCAGGACGCGCACGAGTAGCGTCGGTCATCCGCCCAGCCGGCCGACGGACGGCGAGCCGGTCGCGGCCGGCGGGAAGAGGTGTCGCGCGATCGTGGTGACGTCGTCAAGGCCGCCGAGGTCGCCGGCGAGGAGCGGCACTTCGGCGACGACCGGCGCCCCGGCGCGCGCGACCAGCGGGGCGAGCACGGCCTCCTGACGTGCGGCGAGCGCCGCGAGCTCGCCATGCGCGCGCCGGAGGCGCACCATGAGTGGCGCCGCGAGGCCGTCGGGCAGCGGGCCGGCGGGCGCGAGCAGGGCGCGCGGCAGCATTCGGTTCACGATGATGCCGCCGACCGGCAACCGGAGGCCGGCGAGCGCCTGTGCGAGCCGCGCATTCTCTTCGACGAGCCGGGGCTCGGGCGCGGTGACGAGCACGAGGGCCGTGTCCGCGGCGTGCAGGAGCGCGTCAGCGGCTGCCACCCGCGCACGCAACGCACCCGTCAGCCCTTCGATGGCGCGGACGAAGTCCCCGACCTCGCGCACCAGCTCGAGGCCGGTGAAGCGCTCGAGGCCACGCAGCACGGCGCTCAGCACGTAGTGCGCGACGCGCGACCCGGCGCCGGGCAGGATGACCGTCGGATCCTTCAGGATCGCGAACGCCCGCGAATCGAGCAGCGCGAGCAACCGGCGTGGCGCGTCGAGGAAGTCGACCACGTGTCGCGCGGGCGGCGTATCGACGACGAGCAGGTCGTATCCCCCATCCTGCGCGAGCCGGAAGACGGTCTCGACCGCGGTGTACTCGGCGGTACCCGCGAGCGTGCCGGAGAGATTCTGGTAGAGCCGGTTCTCGAGCACGGCGCGCGCCTGCTCGGGCGTCGCCGCGAGCCCCCGCACGACCTCGTCGAAGGTGCGCCGCACGTCGAGGAGGACGGCGTCGAGATGAATCCCAGCACCGAGGGGAACGCGCCGCGGGCGAGCGTCGAGCGTCCCGAGACCGAGCGCGTCCTTCAGGCGCGGTGCCGGGTCGACGGTCAGCACGGCGGTGCGGCGGCCGCGCCGGGCCGCACCCACGGCGAGCGCGGCCGCCGTCGTCGTCTTTCCGACGCCGCCGCTACCGACGCAGAAGAGGATGCGCCGCCCCTCGAGCAACCCCTCGAGTGTCGTCATCGCCCGGGTCACGCCGCCCGCGTCGCGGCGGCCGCGAGATCCGACGCGAGCCGCGCCACGCCGCCGGCCGCCTCCGGTCCCGCGAACAGAAACGGGAGCCGGATGACCGGCGTCCGCAGCGCGCGCCGCAGCGTCGCGACCTGCGCGAGGGCACGGCGGCGATGCTCGACCTGATGGCGGGCGGCGAGCACCCAGGGATGGCCCGCGGCGGCCCCTTCCAGCCGCGCGAGGGCAGCCTCATCGTCGGGGCCGAAGCGCCGCGGTGGCAGTGCGTTCACGATCGGTGGCGCGACGGGCAGCCCGAGGCGTCCGACGAGCTCGCCGTGCAGCTCGATCGTCTCGCGCACGGCGAGCTCCTCCGGCGTCGTGACGAGGCAGACGAGCGTCCGCGTCGCATCGCCGAGGAGCTCGTCGACGCGTCGGAGCACCTGCGCAACCGGTCCGATCCGCGCGAACGTCCCGAGGGTCCGCGGGGCGGCGAGGAGCGGCAGGGAGTGGCCGGATGCCGGGGCGTCGACGAGCACGACGTCGTAGGCGCGCCGTCCGAGGTGACGCTCCTCCACCCAGCCGAGCAGCCGGTGCAGCACCAGGAACTCCGGCAACCCCGGCGCGGCCGCGGCGAGGACCTGGAACGACGTGCTCTCCAGCAACCGTCGCGCGAACATGCCGAAGCGGAAGACACCGTGCACGAAGTCGGCGAGCGCGTCGTCGGGCTCGAGCGTCGCCGCCTGGAGGCGCGGCGCCACGAGCCTCGGGGTCGCTTTCAACCCATCGAACCCGAGCAGCGGCCCGAGGCCGCCGTGTGCCACCTCGACCGCGAGCACGCGTCGGCCCGCACCCGCGAGGGCGCGCGCGAGCGCGGCCGTCACGGCGCTCTTTCCGACGCCACCCTTTCCCGTGACGATGACCAGGCGCTGGGCGGCGAGCGGAAGCCGGGCCGGCACGGGAGGGTCATAGCTGCGGGTCGCGCGAACTGTCAATTTGCAAGCCGCGCAATTTGACAGGCGGGGGGGGGTCCCCTAGCTTCCGCACGTGTCCGAACCGGAGGTCCGGCATCTGCGCGTCGTGCGCGCCCGCCGTGCGCGACAGCTGCGCCAGGCTACCGCGGCGGCCGGCCGTCCGTTGCGGGAACGGCTCGGCGCACTCGAGCGCGAGATCGACGCGGCGCTCGCGGCGGACGCGATCCCCGGTGCGGCGGGATTGCGCGCGCTCGACGTCGCGCTCGACGAGCTGCTCGCCGCGTTCGCGAGTCTCCGGCGCGGTATCGGCGCGGAGGCGGTCGGCGCCACGGTCCTGCGCGGACTCTACCGGCTGTGGTGGCGCGTCGATGCCGTCGGAATCGAGCGCGTCCCGGCGCACGGGCGCGTCCTGCTCGTCGTCAATCGCGCCGGCGTGCTGCTGCCGTACGAAGCGCTGATGGTCGCGATGGCGCTCGCGCTCGATCATCCCACCGGCCGCAACGCGTGGCCGCTGGTCGACGACTGGGTCGTCCGGCTGCGCCTCGGCCGCACGCTCGGGGCGCTCGGCGCCACCCCCGGTGTGATGCGACGGCTCCTCGAGCGCGACGAGGCGGTGATCGTCCTGCCCGAAGGGCGCGAGGCGAGCGGCAAAAGCCGGCGGCGCCGCTACCGGCTCGGGGGCTTCGGTCGCGGCAGTTTTGCGCGCGTCGCCATCGAGACCGGCGCGCCGATCGTCCCGGTCGCGGCCGTCGGCGCCGAGGAGAGCCAGCCGGTCCTCTGGCGTCTCGACGCACTCGGCCGCTGGCTCGGCCTGCCGACGCTGCCGATCACGCCGACGTTTCCGTGGCTCGGCCCGGCCGGGCTCGTGCCGCTTCCGGCCAAGTGGACGCTCCACGTCGGCGAGCCGCTCGACGTCGCCGCGCATCACTCCCCCGACGCCGCCCGCGACCCGCGCGTGGTCGCCCTGGTGCGCGACCAGGTCCGCGAACGCCTGCAGGCGCTGGTGAGCGAGGGCGTCCGCCGCCGCCACGCGATCTTCTTCGCGTAACCGTGGCCTACGTCGTCGCAGTCGACCAGGGGACGACGGGGTCGACCGTGCTCGTCTTCGACCGCCTTGGACGGGTCGTCGGGCGTGCCTACTCGGAGTTCACGCAACATTATCCACGGCCGGGCTGGGTCGAGCACGACGCGGAGGAGATCTGGCGCGTCACGCTGCGTGTGCTCCGCCAGGCGTGCCGGCGGGCAGGCGCGCGCGGCCGCGACATCCAGGCGCTCGGCATCACGAACCAGCGGGAGACGACCGTCCTCTGGAGCCGGCGGACGGGCCGTCCCGTGCATCGCGCCATCGTCTGGCAGGACCGTCGCACGGCCGCCTACTGCGACGAGCTCCGCGCGCGCGGCGTCGAGCCGCACGTGCGCGAGAAGACCGGGCTCGTCCTCGACCCGTATTTCTCGGGCACGAAGCTTCGCTGGCTTCTCGAGAACGTCCGCCGCGCAGCCGAGCAGGCCGCCGCCGGCGAGCTCTGCTTCGGGACGATCGACTCCTGGCTCGTGTGGAAGCTCACGGGCGGGGCCGTGCATGCCACCGACCCGACGAACGCGTCGCGCACGCTGCTCTACGACATCAATCGCCGGGCGTGGGACGAGGAGCTGTGCGCGCTCCTCGGCGTACCGAGCACCGTGCTGCCCGCCGTCCATCCGTCGAGCGGCACGTTCGGGACGACGACCGCCGACATCCTGGGCGCGCCCGTCCCGATCGCCGGCATCGCGGGCGACCAGCAGGCGGCGCTGTTCGGCCAGGGCTGCGTCGAGCCGGGCATGGCGAAGAACACCTACGGCACCGGCTGCTTTCTCCTGCTGAACACCGGAGCGCGGGCGGTGCCTTCGGAGCACGGTCTCGTCACCACCGTCGCCTGTGATGCCGCCGGGGGGCCCGCCTATGCGCTCGAGGGCTCGGTGTTCATCGCCGGCGCTGCGATCCAGTGGCTGCGCGACGGCCTCGGCCTCGTCAAACGCGCGGCCGAGTCGGAGCGGCTCGCGAAGAGCGTCGACTCGACGCTCGGCGTCTACCTGGTGCCCGCCTTCGTGGGGCTCGGGGCGCCGCACTGGGACGCCGGGGCGCGCGGCGCGCTCGTCGGTCTCACGCGCGGCGTGACCGGCGCCCACGTCGTCCGGGCGGCGCTCGAGGCGCTCGCCTACCAGACGCGCGACGTCGCCGATGCGATGGCCGCCGATGCCGGCGCGCCCCTGCGCTCGCTCCGCGTCGACGGGGGAGCGTCCGCGAACGACTTCCTCATGCAGTTCCAGGCCGACGTGCTCGGCGTGCCCGTCGATCGCCCGCGGGTGGTGGAGACGACGGCCATGGGGGCCGCGTTCCTGGCCGGTCTGGCGACGGGCTTCTGGCGGTCGCAGGCGGAGCTCGCGCGTGCGCGTCGGATCGACCGCCGCTTCCGACCGCGCATGGCGGCGGCGAAGCGGGACGCCCTCTATCGAGGATGGCGCGACGCCGTCACCCGGGTGCGGAGCACTCCGGCGCCCGCATGACCGGCGATACGGAAGGGACGTTCACCGGCGTGGGCGGCGTCCCCATCTTCTATCAGTGCGCCGCGCCCGCTGCGGAACCGCGTGGCGTCGTCCTGATCGCGCACGGCTATGCGGAGCATCTCGGTCGCTACCGGGACTTCGTCGCGCATCTCACGGGACGCGGGTTCGCGGTCGCGGCGGTCGATCACCGGGGACACGGCCGCTCTGGTGGCCCGCGCGGACACTGCGCGACGTTCGGCGATTTCGTGGCCGACATCCGCACGCTCGCCGACCGCGTGGAAGGCTGGTGGGCCGGGGTGCCGCGGCTCCTCTTCGGCCACAGCATGGGCGGGCTGATCGCCTTCCTCTATCTCCTGCGCCACCCGGAGACGGTTCGCGCGGGTGCGCTCTCGGCGCCGGCCTTTCGCGTCCCGGACGCCGCCCCGCGCGCGCTCCAGGTGATCGCGCGTCTGCTCGGCCGCATCGCGCCCCGCGTCGGGCTGCGCTCGAACCTCGACGAGCGTCTCCTCTCGCGCGATCCCGCCGTCGGTGCCGCCTACGTCGCCGACCCGCTCGTGCACCGGCGAGCGAGTGCGGGCTTCTACTGCGCGGTGCTCGCCGCGCAGGCGACGGCGCGGGCGGAGGCGGCCCATCTCGCCGTCCCGCTGCTGATCCTCCAGGGCGATGCCGACCGCATCGTCGATCCGGCCGGCGCCGCCGAGATGGCCACCCGTATCACGTGCCCGCACGAGCTCGTCACGCTGCTCGGCTACTACCACGAGCTGCTGAACGAGCCCGAGGAGGAGCGAGCACGCGTGCTGGCGCTGCTCGATCGCTGGTTCGATCGGTGGCTGGCTCCGTAGGCCTCGATGGACACGAGTTGTTGGCGTGGGCCAAAGCGACCGGTGTCACATGGCCGGTCCAGGACCAATCGGCAGTTACGGCCTGGCGCGGGCGCATCGAGAGCTACCTGACGGGTCCGGCTGATCCCGGCGACGTAGTGTTGTGAGCAGAGAAGACCGTCTGCAAAGCCGGCGAGTCTTCGAGCGCCTGATCTGCATTCTGCGTACCCCAGGAGTAGGCGTAGTCAAACACGGGATTGGGAACCAGCGGCGCCCACACCGCCAAAATCTGTTCTTCCTGGCTCGGGGTCGGTAGAGTGTATTGCCCGCCGCCGTCGTCCGACCAGTTTCCAGCCCCGAACGCCTGATAGACCGGCACGATGCTGTCACGCGGAATTCCCGCCGCCTCTACCGCAGCGACCGCACTGGTAATCTTGCTGTAATCGCACCCGCCGACCTCTGTGCGGCAGGGATAGGGGTCGGGCGCATAGAGGTCGATATGCGAATTGGCCGGATCGTAGGTGTTCGCGTACACCGGCGCGGTCGATGTATTGATGTTGATCATGACAATGAAGGTCTGGGCGCCCGGTACGTTGGCGTGTATCCAGTCCGACTCGGCCATCAGGTTGGCGGCTGGGCACAGAGGAGCCGACCGACCCGTGGGGTCCGGCTGGTCCATGAGGTAGAAACCGAACAATTTCTGATGGCCAATGAAGAGCTGTACGGCGTTGATGAACGACGAATCAGCGCCATTGCACAGTCCCAGGTAGACCAGCCCCTTGACACCGCTGGGGAGAGAATCGAGCTCACTGACACTGCTCACATCTGCCAGGTTGAACCCCGCCTGGGCAGGCACATAGTTGCCGCTCGAATCGAAGTTATGGTTGGGAGCATAGTGGAGGCCTGTGACCGGCCCGCTGTACCCGACCAGGGTCGTCGTGCTGGTCGAGCTAGTGGTGGTGGAGGTCGTGGTCGGTGGCCGGGGCGTGGTCGTGGTGGGTGTCGTCCTCGTGAGCACGCAGGTGCCGCTCATGCTGGGGTTCTGCTGCTCGCAGAGCTTCGTGAGGCTGCGGCAATGCTTGCGCTGCGCCGCGTGCGTCTTCCGGCAGCCCTTCTTTTCTGCCTTCGTCCCGGTGCATTCCTTGTTCGGCGGCACGAGTGCGAGGCAGCTTTTGATGTCTTGCTGGCAGTCCTTGCGGCAGTGGCTCGCCTGCGCGGCCGCCACGCCGGCGAGCATCA
>Ga0209056_10003902_pt1 | contig 15768 bp, 12 predicted proteins | sample GraSoiAngelo_114_FD_185876 | JGI IMG/M metagenome (GOLD analysis project Ga0209056, IMG submission 185876) | Grasslands soil microbial communities from the Angelo Coastal Reserve, California, USA - 14_0903_13_40cm (SPAdes) (version 2) | ecosystem: Environmental > Terrestrial > Soil > Grasslands... | reverse complement strand
TCGCCGTGATGGATGCGGCCGAGGGCCATTTCGCGCGGGGAAATTGCGGGCGGCAGAAAAAGGATTTTCTTGGAGCCGATGCGGAATTCGCCAGTGCGCTCGAAGCCTCGCCGAAAAGCGCCGATCTGATCTATGACATCGGCGATTATGCGATGAAGCGGAGCCAGCCGGATCGTTTGCTGGCCGTAGCAGAGGTTGGGCGGAAAGCCGATCCCGCCGATCCCCGCGGCGATTTTTATCGCGCGCTTGCGTTCATATTGCGTGGAGAACAGCCGGAGGAGGCCGAGCACCTGCTGCGCGAGTACCTCAAGCATGCACGGGTGCGCTCCGACTTCCCGCGACTTTCCGCAGTGCACAACTGGCTGGGCCGCCTTCTCGAACAGCAGGGCAAGACCGCCGCTGCCGTGACGGAATACCAGGCCGCCATCGAGCTTGATCCCAAGGACAAGACCGCAAAGGAAGCGCTGAAGCATCTGGCGAAAATCAGGTGATCCTGAAACGGTGCAAGAGCCTTCGAGGAGGCGCGTCTCAACGAATTGGAAGATGGAGCCGTATGGTATCGTTTTTCGGTTACCTGAGTGAAAAGGGATGATGGACCTGCGCGAAACGCTGTCTGTCTCGATTGACGCCCTGCGCGCGAACAAGCTTCGTGCCTGCTTGACCGCATTGGGCGTCGTCATCGGCAGCGCATGCATCGTGCTTGTGGTTACGGTGGCGCTGACGGGCCGCAAGTTTGTCCTGGCGCAGATCGAGAGCATCGGCTCGAACCTCATCTGGGTGGAGCTTGTTCGCGCGCTGGACAGGCCGGAGCCGCTCAGCAATGAGCTGACATGGTCTGACCTCGAGGCGGCACAGTCACTTCCGGGCGTGACTGTGGTAGCGGCAACCCGTGATTGGCCCATGGTCGTGGTGGTCAATGGTGCGGAGCGGCCGGTGACCCTGATCGGCGTGACCATGGGCTTCCAGGCAATCCGCCACCTGGTGATTCTCCGCGGCCGGTATTTCGATGCCGATGACATGCAATCCCGGAACAAGGTCTGCCTCGTTACCAAGGAACTTTCCGACCGCGTATTCGGCCATGAGAACCCGATCGGCGAGACGATTCGACTTGGCGAACTGACGTTCACCGTGATTGGAGTCTTTCGCGAACGCGTGGCCACGTTTGGCCTGTCGGAAATTCAGAAGGAGTCGGCGATCGTCCCGCTCACGTTGATGAAGTATTACACGGGCGAGGACGTTCTCCGGGTCATTTACGCGCAGGCGGCGAAGCCTGAAGACGTGCCGATCGTCGAGCGCGGGCTGAGGCAGCTTATCCGAAGCAGGCACGCTGGCGGAGCCGAGTACAACGTGCAGACACTCACGGCGATACTCGAAGCGGCGCGGCTCATTTCTCTTGCCCTTTCCATTGTGCTGGTGGTGATTGCCTTTATCGCATTGCTGATCAGCGGGGTCGGAATCATGAACATCATGCTCGTTACGGTGAAGGAGCGGACGCGAGAGATCGGCATCCGCAAGGCGATCGGCGCAGCCCGGCGCGAGATCATGTATCAGTTTTTGATTGAAGCGTTTCTGATCAGCGGCGGCGGAGCGATTCTGGGGATTTTGATCGGTTTGGCGATCCCGGTGGCGATCCAGCCGCTCTTGCCCGGGAATTTGCGCGTGCCGGTTTCGGGCCTGTCGGTCATCATCGCGTTTCTGGTCTCCTGCTCGACAGGACTTTTTTTCGGCTACTTGCCGGCGAATCAGGCGGCAAAGCTCCAGCCCATCGAATCTCTCCGCTACGAATGAGCGACGGGCGGGGAGTGGCGATCCCGGCGAGATAGAATGAGCGGGGCGAACGGATTCACTAGAAATCGGCGGGAGGCGAGCATGAAAGCCAAAGGCGAGTATAAGATGTCCGGACGCCCGAGGATCGCGCCGAGATGGGCCGGCGGCGTCGCGCTCGCGCTTCTTATCGGCGGCGCGACACGCGCGCAGGAGAATGCGCCAGCGCCGACGGCTCTCACCCTCAAGCGCGCGGTCGAGCTGGCTCTGCAAAATAGCCGGGACATCCAGATTGCGAAGATCCAGGCAAGCGTCGCGCAGCACGCCGCCCTGATCACCAAAGCCGAATTCCTGCCCAATCTGTATGCCGGATCCGGGCTGGGCTATTCGAACGGCATCCCCGAAACTCCCGGAGGACAAGCGCCATCCGTGTTCAACATGAGCTACCGCGAACAGGTGTTCAACGAGCCGCTTCGCGGACAATCCAGGGAGCTGCAGGAGCAGGCGAAATCCCAAAGACTTGTGCTGGATGATGTGCGCAACGCAGTGATTGTGCGCACCGCGGCTGCTTATTTGGAGTTGGCGAAGGTGCGGCATTCGCTCGATCTTCTGCAAAAGGAACAACAAAGCGCGGATAAGATTCTTGGAGTGACTCAGGAAAGGCAGGCCGAAGGATTCGAGCTGCCCGTGGAAGTGACAAAAGCGCAACTCACGCGGGCGCGCATCACTCAGCGGATTTTGCGGCTCGAAGGCCGTCAGGATGAGTTGGAGGTGCTGCTGCGGAATCAGCTCGGGCTCGCGCAAGACCAACCGATTGAGGTGACCCCCGAGGATTTGCCGGGCGCAGCCGACCAGGCTGGCGCAGACCTGATTGCGGCGGCTCTCGAGAACAACTCCGGGTTGCGGCTGGCAGAATCCGACGTCCGCGCCAAGGAATTCCGCCTAAGAGGCGAAAAGCGGGGCCGATGGCCGATTTTTGAGCTGGGGGGCGTGTATAGCAGGCTTTCGCATTTCCAGAGTTACGACGAATTCTTCCGAAAATTCCAGCACAACAATTACAATCTCGGGATGAATATGCAAATTCCTCTCTTCAGCGCCCACACCAGGGCCGCCATCAACCTGGCACAGATCAACTTCGATGCTGCGAAAGCTACTTTGGCGAACAAGAAAAACGAAGTTTCCGCCGAGGTGCGCCAGAAGACGCGCCGAGTGCGCGAATTAGATGCTGCGAAGGAGGTGGCGCGGCTCGAACTGCAGCTCGCGCAACAGAATGTGGCCGTCCTTCAGTCGCAGTTCGATGAGGGCAAAGCCAGCCTCCGCGACATGGAAAACGCGCGCCTCGAGGAGAATGATAAGTGGATGGCGTTTCTGGACGCCAATTTCCAGCGGCAGCAGGTGCAGCTCGAGTTGCTCCGCGCCGCGGGCCGCCTCGAGAATCTATTTCAGTGATCTCGGATCCCACGGGGGTCAGATGCTCGCCATCGCCGCCTGAGCCGGGCTGATGTTGGACCGCGACACACTCCGGATATTGGAGGAAGCCGCGAAGAGGCTCGATGCGGGCTTCGCGTCGCTGCCCGGATTCCGAGCGGAGCTGCCCGGCCGCGAGCGGCTGATGGAAGTGCTCGCAGAGGTGGCTGAACGCCTGCAAGATAACTACCCCTATTTTCACCCTCTTTACGCGGGCCAGATGCTCAAGCCGCCGCATCCGGTGGCGCGGCTGGCTTACGCGCTGGCGATGTGGGTCAACCCGAATAACCACGCGCTGGACGGCGGGCGCGCCAGCTCCGCGATGGAGAAGGAGGCGGTAGCGCAAATCGCAGCCATGTTTGGCCGGAAGGATTTTCTCGGGCATCTGTGCAGCGGCGGCACAATGGCGAACCTCGAGGCGCTGTGGGTTGCGGGGCAAGTGCATCCGGGAAAAAAGATCGTCGCTTCCGAACAGGCGCATTACACGCACGGGCGCATCTGCGGGGTCTTGAAGGAGGAATTTGAGGCGATTCCGTGCGACCCGCGCGGACGCATGGATGTAGCAGCGTTGGCAAGCCGGCTCGCGCGCGGCGACGTGGGTACGGTCGTCGCGACCATGGGCACAACCGCGACCGGCTCGGTGGACCCGCTTCCCGAAATCCTTGCTCTGCGCGAGCGCCATGGCTTCCGTCTCCACGCTGACGCGGCGTACGGCGGCTATTTTGTCCTCGCGGACAATCTAGAAGGCCCGGCGCGCCAGGCTTTCGCTCGGCTCGGTGAGGCGGATTCCATCGTCATCGATCCGCACAAACACGGTCTCCAGCCTTACGGTTGCGGGTGCGTGCTTTTCCGCGATCCGGCCGTGGGCCGCTTCTACAAGCACGATTCGCCCTACACGTATTTCAGTTCCACCGAGCTGCATCTGGGGGAAATCAGTCTGGAATGCTCGCGCCCGGGCGCGTCGGCGGTGGCGCTCTGGGCCACGCAAGAACTGCTGCCCCTGACGAAGGGAGGCGAATTCGCAAAGAGTTTGTCGCTGGGAAGGCGGGCGGCCCTGGCGCTGTATGAGAAGCTTAAAACAGAAGCATACTTCATTACTGCGTTTGCGCCCGAGCTGGACATCCTGATATTCGCCCCGCGGGCCGAGAGCGTGAGCCAGGCTTCAGCGCTTTCGCGCAAGATCTTCGACGCCGCAGCGCAGCGCGGATTACACTTTGCCGTGGCGGATTTGCCAGTGAAGTTCTTCGAGAATTCAAACAAACCTTGGAAAAGAGACCGAGAATCCGTCACCTGTCTGCGCTCTGTTTTGATGAAGCCGGAACATCTCGATTGGGTGGATCGAATCTGGGAGCTGCTGAGGACTGCCGCGCGCGAGGCGGGTGTTCCCGGAAGTGCCGCAGAATCCGCCATTTAGCCTTTGGGCGCAAAGGTGCATCTAAACGACGGAAAGTCTTGGGGCCGGGCCATTATGTCCTGTAAAATAACCACTTGGAGATATGGGGCTCTGGGGCCGACCTAAATGCGGCAGGGGCAAGAGGCGCAATCGAAGAGCCAAGTCCGAAATCTGCTCAATTGCTGAGGGTGAAGAATGCCGGATGTAATGAAGACATTATTGCTGAATCCACCCAGCTTCGAAAACTTCGACGGCGGAGCCAGCTCGCGGTGGCCCGCGACCCGTGAGATAGAGTCCTACTGGTACCCGGTCTGGCTCACCTATCCCGCTGGAATGCTCCCCGGCAGCCGTCTTCTCGACGCCTCGCCGCATAAGGTGAATTGGCAGCAGACGATTGAAATTGCGAAAGACTACGAATTTCTGATCCTCTTCACCTCCACCGTGGGCTTCGGAAGCGACGTCAAGCTGATTCGCAAGATCAAGGAGACGAAGCCGGACCTCAAAATCGCCTTCGTGGGTCCCTACGGTCACAACAAGCCGGAAGAGACGCTGAACGCCAGCGAAGACATCGATTTCGTCACGCAGGGGGAGTTCGATCATTCCGTTGTCGAATTCGCGCGGGGAAAGCCGCTCAGCGAAATTCTGGGGATCAGCTATCGGAAGGACGGCAAAATCGTCCACAACGCGCCGCGTCCGCAGTTGCACACCGTTGAACTAGATGCTCTGCCGTTCGCGACGGAAATCTACAAGCGCGATTTGCGGATCGAGCGTTATAACGTTCCTTTCTTGCTCCATCCGTTCATCTCCTTCTACACGACGCGGGGTTGCCCCGCGCTCTGTACCTTCTGCATGTGGCCGCAGACCATCTCCGGACACGCCTGGCGGGTGCGTTCCGTGGAGAACGTCGCGAGGGAAGTGGAGCTGGCGCTCGAATGCTTTCCGCAGATGAAAGAGATTTTCTTCGACGACGACACGTTCAACATCCGCAAAGACCGCGTCGTCGAACTTTGCGAGCGCCTCAAAACGCTCAAATTCCGCTGGTCCAGCACAGCGCGCGTGCACAGCGACTATGAAACGATCAAGGCCATGGCCGACGCCGGCGCGCGGCTTTTCATCGTGGGCCTGGAGTCAGGCGCTCCGCAAATCCTCAAAAACATCAAGAAGGGTGCGACGGTGGAAATGGGCCGCGCCTTTGTGAAGAACTGCAAGAAGGTCGGCATCAAGGTCCACGGCGACTTCATCATCGGGCTGCCCGGCGAGACGAAAGAGACCATCCAACAGACAATCGAATTCGCCAAGGAAGTCGATTGCGAGACGATTCAAGTTTCGCTCGCTCATGCCATGCCCGGCACGGAACTCCACGATCAGATGGCTCGCGAGGGATTTCTGAGGGTGGAAGCGCTGGCTGATACCGGAGGCCACCAGCTCCCCCATATCGAGTATCCGCATCTCTCGCGGGAAGAGATGATGGCTGGCGTCAATCAATTCTACGATGAGTATTATTTTCGGCCGCGCGTCGTCTGGCGCATCGTGCGCGAAGCCTTGTGGGACGAACACGAGCGCAAGCGCCTCTATCATGAGGCGGTGGACTTCCTGAAGTTGCGCGCGGAGCGTTTGAAGTGGGCGCGCCAGAGCCAGGGCACGCCAAAGAAGAAGACGCTGATCTCCGTCCCGGAGACGCGGTCCGTTTCCGCGAACGACTAAACAGCACAGAATGGGACACGAGCGAAGGTTGCGTTTCAAGACCCTGGTTATGGTCTTGGCGATGGTTCTGTGCGCCAATACGGGTGATCTCTTGCTCAAACGTGGAATGAACCAGATCGGAGTTGTCCAACTCAGTTTTTCCGGGTTAACTCACGCCTTCCGGTTGACCATCTCCAACCCAACGATCTGGCTCGCGATCGCATTTCTTCTGGGATTCCTGGTTTTCTACATGACCGTGCTGTCGTGGGCGGACTACAGCTACGTCATGCCTGCGGGGGCGTTTGGTTATGCGCTGGTGACTCTCCTGGCGGTGCTATTTCTCGGCGAAACGGTCACGACGCGGCGGTGGTTCGGCGTCGTTCTGATTTGCGCGGGCGTTTTCCTGGTTGGTCAGACGAAGCCGCGCACTACGGAGGCTGCGACATGATGCTTCGCAGCGCCGTTCTTCTGGCGGCGTTCATTCTGGGCGGTTCGACGGGAGAGATTGCCATCACGCATGGGATGAAATCAGTCGGGGAACCGGTTCGGCTGAGGCCGCGGTTCGTCCTGCACTTTCTCGGAAGGGCGGTGCGCAATGGGTGGTTCTGGACCGGCGTGCCGCTGCTGGCTTTCGCCTTTTACGTGCTTCTCGTGCTGCTTTCCTGGGAGCCGATCAGTGTCGTGATACCCGCATCGGCGCTGAGCTACGTTGTGGGGACGCTCGGCGCAAAGTACCTTCTAAAAGAGGAAGTCAGTCCGAAGCGCTGGGCGGGCGTGTTACTCGTGTGTGCCGGCGTGGCGCTGGTAGCCGCGAGCTGACTCGCCCTTGCGGTCAGGATTGTCATGAGTGAAGTCGCAACCGTTGTTCCGCCGGCTCCGGTCACCGCGGCCGCGCCGCTTCCGCAAGCCTGTGGCCCGCGCCGGGGCCGCGCGGTTTTCCTGCTGCTCTTCCTTGCGGCGGGCATCTACATCGGGAACGCCTTCTATCCGGCTCTCCTCGACGACGCCGACGCCTCACATGCCATGGTCTCCCGCGAGATGCTGCAGCGCGGCGACTGGGTCGTGCTGCACATGAACGGTATTCGCTACCTGATGAAGGCGCCGCTGCATTACTGGCTTGTTGCGGACGGCTATTGTCTGCTCGGCGCGACGGCATTCTCGACCCGTCTCCCGGTGGCCTTGGCAATGGTGGGCCTGATCCTGCTGGTGAACGCGTTTGCCCGGCGTTTTTTTGGCGTGCGGGCGGGCCTCTACAGCGGGCTCGTGGCGGCGACAAGCGCGGGCTTTTTTCTGTTCACACGAATCACGATCCCCGAGGCGATCTACGCGCTCGAGTTCACGGCGATTTTTTATCTCTTCCTGCGCGGCTGGACGGGCTCGCTCGATCCGCGCAAAGCGTATTGGAGCGCCGCGGCTCTCACGGCGCTGGCGATGCTTACGCGCGGGCTGGTCGGCGTAGTGTTTCCGGTAATGATCATCGGCCTGTTCGTCACCGCCACGCGGGGCTGGAGCCGCTGGCGCGAGCTGCGCCTCTTTTCCAGTGCCGTGATTTTCCTGGCCATCGCCGCTCCCTGGCACGTCCTGGCCAGCCTGCGAGCGAATACTTTCTTCTGGTCCTACTTCGTCAACGAACATTTCAAGCGCGCCATGGGCACGAGGTTTCCACCGGATTACGATGCCGTGCCGCTGTGGCTGTGGCTGGGCGCCCATCTGATCTGGTTCTTTCCGTGGAGCGTGTTTCTGGCAGGAGTCTGGAATCAAATCCCGCGTCCACGCGCGTGGAAGCAACTCTCCGTTGAGGGGCAAACGCGGCTTTTGCTGTTCTTGTGGGCTGGATTCATTCTTTTGTTCTTCTCGCTGACGTTTGGTTCGCGGATGGAGTATTACAGTTACGGCGCGTGGCCCGCGATCGCTTTGCTTCTTGGCACCGGTCTCGCGCGAGCGGAAGAAACGTCGCGGCCCTGGGTGGGGAGGATGCAGGGCGCGCTGGCGGGTCTCGGCGTTGCTGTCGCCGCCGGACTTGGCTACCTATTGTGGGTCTCAGCGGGTGTTGTGGTCAGGGGAGACATATCAACACTGCTCCAAGAGCGTGAAAACGATTTCTACCGCGTTTCGATGGCGCATTTCCTCGATCTAACACCGCAGGCCTTCGCGGCTCTGCGCTTGCCTGCCGCGCTGGCTGCTGTGGTGTTCTTGGTTGGTTTTTCAGTAGCCTGGTGGCTCCGGCGGACGTCCAAGCCCATCGCGGCGACGGTTCTGACGGCAATCACGATGGGCGGGTTTTTCCTGGCGGCCAATCTTGCGTTCGGCGTCTTCTCGCCTTATCTTTCCACGCAGCCGCTTCTCCAAAGGGTTCAGCCCTATCTTCATCCGCAAGACCAGCTCGTCTTGTACGGCGAGTTCGACGCCGGATCGAGCATCGCGTTTTATACGGGCCGCCGTTTGCTTCTGTGGAACGGGCGGTACAACAATTTGGCTCCCGGATCGTACTATCCGGACGCGCCGCATCTTTTCCTGACCGATGAAGAATTTATGCCGCTGTGGCGCAGCGCGCAGCGCGTTTTCCTGTTTGTTCCCCCAGAACAGCGCGAAGAGGCGCGGAAGCGGCTGCCGGCGGATACAACGTATCTTCTGGAAGAAGGCGGCGGGAAAGCCGTCTATGTGAACCATCCACTCATGCGCGGCCAGCTAACGATTGCGGCAGCCAAGACAGCAAGTGATTGAGCCGGCGCTCACATGGCGAGCCTGAACTCCACGCGCAAGCTTTTGATCGTCGTCGTTGTCGCGCTCACACTCCGCGTCGCCGTGATTCCTTTCCTGATCGGCGATGTGCTCGATCCGGCTCGCGACCACTGGGACTTTGGCTGGGAAGAAGGGCGCATCGCGCGCTCCATCGCAGCAGGCGAAGGCTTCAGTTCGCCGCTTTTCGGCCAGACCGGCAAGACGGCGTGGACTACGCCAGTCTACCCGTATCTTCTCGCTGGCGTGTTCCGGGTATTCGGCATCTACTCGCACGCATCGGCATGGGTCATCCTTATATTGAACGCCCTCTTTTCGGCGCTCACTTGCATTCCCGTCTATTTCGTGGCGAATCGGAGCTTTGGGCCGGGCGCTGCTTCTTGGGCAATCTGGATTTGGGCTTTCCATCCCTACGCCATCTATCTTGTGAGCGGCCGCGTGTGGGGATTTTGTCTCGATGCGCTTTTCATGGCGCTGCTCCTTTGGTGTACGCTGGCGCTGCAGGAGCAGAGCAGCATCCCGCGCTGGATCGGGTACGGGTTAGTCTGGGGTGTGGCAGCGTTGGAAAACGCCGTTATCCTTTCGACCTTGCCCTTTCTTCTGGGATGGCTCGCCTGGCGCCGGCGTCGCCGCGGTGTCGAATGGCGCTTTCGCGCGGCTGCTGCTCTGCTGACGCTGTTGCTGACGGTCACGCCGTGGTTTGTCCGCAACTACCAAGCATTCGGGCGCTTCATTCCTTTTCGGGCCACGTTTTGGATGATTTTTTGGGAAAGCAACACCGGCGACACTTCCGATCTCTATCCGGACTGGACGAATCCTGCGCACAACGACGCGGAGATGGAAGAGTACCGCCGACTCGGTGAACTCGGCTATGCCGACGAAAAGCGGTCCACCTCGCTCAAAAATCTACGCAATCACCCCGGGCTTTTTCTGTGGCTCACGTTCAAACGCGTTGTCTATACTTGGACCGGCTACTGGTCGTTTAATCCCGTGTTTCTGTCGCAAGAGCCGACGGCAATCCCCAACATCGGATTTTGCAGCCTGATGACGATCCTGCTGCTGCTGGGCTTGCGCCAGGCCCGGCGCATCAGCCGGGATGCGGCGGTCCCGCTCGTGCTTGTCTTGTTTAGCTATCCGCTGGTGTATTACGTCACTCATCCGGGAGTGGATTATCGCCATCCGGTGGATCCCGTGATCGTCGTATTCTTGGGGGTGCTCGCATGTGCGCTTGCGGCGCGGTTCGCCCGCGCCCCTGCGCAGGCCCAAACCAGCCAACCCTGAGCGTGGCGCCATTGCAGTGCAGCGGAGTTTCGCATGATCTCCATGTCATACTCTATGGTTGGTCGCGCATTCGGCGCGAGAATCTAGGACGGGCGGAGCCTCGGTTCCCGATACGCGTTGCGACTTCAAGGAAGGTAGGGAATGGTCTTGCGTCTGTTGCAGTGGGCAGTGCTCCTTGCGGCGCTCTCTCCTTTTGCCTACTACGCGCTCGCGGCATACTGCGGCTGGGAATACTTTCGCAAGCTCCGGAGGCTGCCGTCCCTCGACCGGTCGTTTACTCCGCCCGCGAGCATTCTGAAGCCCGTCCGCGGTCTGGACCGTGAAGGCTACGAAAACTTCGCGAGTTTCTGCCGCCTGGACTACCCGGAGTACGAGGTGGTGTTCGCGGTCGTTGAGCCGGACGATCCGGTGATCCCGATCATTCAGAAATTACAGCGGGAATTCCCGAAATGCGCGATACGTCTTGTGGCAGGGATCGAGCGATCCGGGACAAGTCCCAAGATGAGCAATCTGTGCCGCTTGGTGAAAGAGGCGAAGTACGATTTGCTGGTCATCAGCGACAGCGACGTTCGCGTCGAGCCGGACTACTTGCTCGATGTGGCCGCTCCATTTGCCGACCTGAAGGTAGGTGTGGTGACCGCCTTCTTCCGTGGATTGACGGAGGGCGGCTTCGCAGCGGACGTGGATGCCGTGGGAGTGCCGACTGACGCTTCGGCGAGCACGCTCGTCGCGCGAAAGCTTGGCGGAATTGACTTTGCGCTCGGCTGGACAATGGCGACGACGAAAGCGCGCTTGGCGGAAATCGGCGGGTTCGAGTCCATGGTGGACCATCATTCCGATGACTTCGTCCTGGGCAACGAAATCGCGAAGAGGGGCTATCGCGTGGAGTTGACGCGCAAGCCGGTGTGGATGGTGTTTCCCAATGAAAAGCTGAGCCATGTCTTCAAGCACGAATTGCGATGGTCCATCATGCTCCGCGGCATCCGGCCTGCGGGATATCTCGGCATGGCCATGACGTTCGGGCTGCCCTGGTCGCTGCTTGCGGCAGCGGTGGCCCCATCAACAACAATCGCGGCCGGCTATCTGTTAGCCTATCTCGTGCTGCGGCTGACGGTGGCGTGGGTGATCGGCGCGTGGGGGTTGGGCGATCCCGTCGTGCGCAAGAGGATCTGGCTTGTGCCCGTGCGCGACGCTCTGAATTTTGCCGTATACGTGGCGAGCTATTTCTCGGATACGGTGCGGTGGCGCGGATTGGCTTATCGTGTGCGCGGCGGATCTTTGGTGCCGTTGAATGAAGCCGCAAGAAAATGAGAACCGAAGGCGCCGAAGAAGAAGAAGAAGAAGAAGAAGAAGGTAGAGCAGGCCGAAGACAAGCGGAACCATGCATTTGAACGGTATATGGAGCGATGCGACCTTGCTGCTGGCGGTGGCGCCGCTCGCTTATTACGTGTTAGCGTCCGTAGCCGCCCTACGTTTTTTTCGCCGCGAGCGCGCACGCAGCCTGCCTCCCATTACGCCGCCCGTCAGCGTGCTCAAGCCGGTGCGCGGCCTCGATTTCGGCTCCTACGAAAATTTTCTGAGCTTCTGCCTCCAAGACTACCCCGACTACGAGCTTCTCTTCGCGGTGAACGACGACAAGGATCCCGCGGTCCCGCTCATCCAGCGTTTGCAGCGGGAATTTCCGGAACGCCGCATCCGCCTATTCGCCGGCGCTGAGAGGCTGGGGGCGAATCGCAAGATCAACAAACTAGCTCGGCTTGTCCGCGAAGCGCGGAATGACATCCTGGTCATCAGCGATGGCGATGTGCGGGTCGGGCCGCGGTATTTGCGCGAAGTCGTCGCCCCATTCGCCGATCCGCGTACCGGTCTCGTTACCTGCTTCTATCGCGGGATCGCCGAAAGAAATCTCGGCGCGGAGCTCGAAGCCGTCGGAACGTCGAGCGATTTTTTCGCCGGAGTCCTGATGGCGGAGTGGTTCGAAGGGATGACTTTTGCCCTCGGGGCTTCGATGGTCACAACCAAAAGCTGGCTCGACAGGATCGGAGGCTTCGCAACCATCGCTGATAAGCATTCAGACGATTACGAACTGGGCCATCGCGTGGCGCAGGCGGGCGGGAAAGTCGTTCTCTCTCGGGAAGCCGTCTGGACGATGTACCCAGCGCAAACGCCGAGGGGATTTTTCGAGCACCAGGTCCGATGGGCGCGCACAGTCCGCCTGTGTCGGCCGCTTTCCTACGCGGGACTGCTATTCACGCACGGACTGCCCTGGGCGGTGCTCGCGGCCGTCGTCGCGCCGGCAAGATGGATCGGCGCGGCCTATGTGGCGGCGTATGTGATTTTGCGGATGGCCATGGCATGGGCGGTTGGAGTGTGGGGCGTCGGGGACGATGTCCTGCGGCGCAAACTTTGGCTCGTGCCCTTGCGCGATGCCATTCACTTCGGTGTTTGGCTGGTCAGCTTTGGCTCGAATCGCATCACCTGGGCCGGCGATGAATTCGAAATCCAGAAGAGCCAGATGGTCGTCGTCGAGAAAAAACCGGAGACGGAAGCGCGGACATCCGTGGCTTCAGGCCGCGCCCGCGGTTGACGCTCCACGCATTCCTGTCTAAAGTAGCTAAGATGAGTCGTGGCCGCCGGGACAGCCGGATGCGTCGCGATTCGTTTTTTTCCTCCCATCGGCTGGGAGGTCGTCCAATCGGTAGGACTCCAGACTCTGGATCTGGCTATCCTGGTTCGAGTCCAGGCCTCCCAGCCAATCTTTTCAAAGGATTAGCGGAGACCCTTTCTCGAACTTGGGAACATTTGGGAACATTATTTGCTCAAGCTTCGAAATCGCATTTCGCTCAGACTCCTCGACCGACTGCGTGTAGAACGCCAGTGTGGTGTGCGGCGATGAGTGGCCGAGAACCTGCTGCGTCGTTCTCACAGGTTCTCCCATTTCGCTGAGTGTCGTTGCTACCGACCTTCGAAAAACCCTCCAACCTGTTTTTCTCAGGCCGCAGCTCGCCAGCGCAGGGTGTAGAACCCGTTGCAAGAGGTTCGAGGCCTCATAAGGTTTTCCATCGGCGTTGGGAAATACCAAGTCCATAGCACTCTTCCTGACGTGCCGGTTGTGCCGTTGCAATGCATACAACAAACCGTCGCTGATGGGGATCACGCGTTCGCTGGTGTGTGTCTTCGGCAGGCCGAAATTGCCTCGATAATACGCCCGCCGGATATGTAGCAAGCGGCGTTCGAAATCGATATCGGACCATTGAAGACCAAGCAGTTCGGAGACGCGCATTCCCGTGACCGCAATCAGAAAGACGAGCATGCGGTAACGCCCTTCCACCTGGTCAAGGACTTTGCAGACCTCTCCCGGTTGAAGCGTCACCTTAGGTTGGACCGGTCGTTTGTGGGGCAGACGAATGCCGACGACGGCATTTGAATCCAAATACCCCCATTCTTTGGCGCTGGCGCAAACGCGACTCACGGTCGCGCGGATATGGTACAGAACAGATGGTGCATACTGTTCTGCCTTCTGGTTGAGGAATATTTGCAGATCCGGTGTGTGAATGTCGCACAGTCGGTATTGAGCGAATTTGGGCACCAGATGCCTGCGAAGAATATCCCGGTAAAAGTTACGCGTGGACGCTCGATACGTAGGGAGAACGGCTTCCTCCCACTTTCGAGCGAAGTGTCCGAAGGTCATGGTCGGTTGGGGTCTTCGGAGCCCCTGGTTGATTGGGCGCAGCAGAGCGTTCATCATTTGTCGAGCGTGTCGTTTAGTTGGGATCGACTTGACCGGACCGAGGACCTGCGAACGCATGACACGCCTCACAGTTCCATCAGTCTCCAGCACGTCTTCCCTCCAGCGAGCAACCCACACTCTCCGACCAACTCTGCCACGCGAGAACAAAGAACCCTCCTGATAACGGCGTCGAGCCATGGTTTCCTTTCCGTTGACTCGCCCGCCTTTTCCTGTGTCACCGTTGAGTGTACCCCGCGTGTCAAGCGGCATGGGGCTCTCCACGTTGACGCTTGACCCATTCATGGATTTCATCCTCGAGGAAGCGCCAGTACTTTCCAATCCGGTAGCCCGGCAATCGCTCTAAAGATCGTTTGCGTGTGCGTCCATACGCCCACGAAACAGGGACGTGCAGCAGGATGGCCACTTCTTCCACCGTAAGCAGTCGGCCCCTTCCTGTGTTTGTTCCCCCTGTGGCTTCGTTCTGAAGGCCGTTAAGAGATAGCTGCGACTGTCCTGCCTCGTAGGGTGTTGGTCGCGGCGCTAGTTCTGACCCATTCGCGGTTTCTGATTTCCGGACTGATTCAACCGGCAGCGAACGTATTGCAAGGCGCGAGGCATGCTGTCGTGAGGACGCTGTATTCTCGCGCACACCGAATTGGGTTGGGCGGGGCTTCATGTTTGTTACGCGGTCCTTGTCAGGGTTTCTCCTTGGATTTGTTTTTGGCTGTGATTGTTGCCGTGCTGACCTGCCCAGCGCTTGAACTCCTGGTCCTTCCTGAACAGGAGCTTGAGCGCCTCGCTCACGACGTAGGAAACGTTCGCGTCGATGAATTCTGCGTACCTGTCCAGGTTGCGCCTGACCTCTTCCTCCAGGCGCACCTGAAGGGTTGTACTTTTTGGTTGCTTCGACGGTGCTTTCAAGAGTGCCAAGTGTTTCCCCTCCTTTCGTTATTCGCGATGCATTACAGAGCGCATTGCAAATTGCTTGCTGCGATCCCTGCACGCGGGCAAAAGACGGCCCCGAGCTGCTCGGGGCGGGCGGGAGCGACCCCACGAAGTTTTGGGCGGCTGAAAGCCGTCAAAAGCGGGTCGCTCCCGCCCATCCTAGTGTTTTGCCCGCGTGCTCCATGTCTGCGTTTGTCTGAGGCATCTGCTTATTTCTCCATGGGTTTCTCTTCGCCTGCTGCGAAAACTGACCTGAAAGCTGCCCCGAAAGTGACGGTTTGGTTGTTCTTCACTTCGATCGCGTTGCTCCGTGGTGGCCTTAGCGTCCGGGTTGGGTCAAACAAGGCAGCTTGGCCGTCCACGAGTGCGCTCTCGAAGACCACCTTCCGTGGAGGTGTTAAGTCGCGGAATTCCGAGCGCAGAAAGTCGTCGGATACGGAGCCGTCGCGCCAGCGAGCGTATCGCTCCTGGCAGGGATGCCGCGCGTAGCGCTTCTCCGCTAGGTTCAGGAACTCGATTTCGGCCTTTGAAAGTCTCCCGCATTCCCTCTGGTCCCAGAGCTTCTGGAGTCGGAAATAGTGGAGAAACTCCTCGCTTGGCTCTCTCTTGGGAGGACGGTCGGCGGTGGCGAGAAAGACCTTCCGCGCAGCTTCGAAATGCGTCGGGCGACTCGCGATATAAATGAGGCGCACCTCAGAGAGGGCTTCGAACAGGGTTCGATAAGCGCCCAGATGCGTCGTGAAACTGCCGAGGCTGGCGAGTCCAG
>Ga0209056_10003901_pt1 | contig 15771 bp, 16 predicted proteins | sample GraSoiAngelo_114_FD_185876 | JGI IMG/M metagenome (GOLD analysis project Ga0209056, IMG submission 185876) | Grasslands soil microbial communities from the Angelo Coastal Reserve, California, USA - 14_0903_13_40cm (SPAdes) (version 2) | ecosystem: Environmental > Terrestrial > Soil > Grasslands... | reverse complement strand
CTTGCGCGGGCGGGCCCCCGCGGTCAGGCGGAGGTTCTGATACATGGCGTAGAGGATGCGGCGCTGGACGGGCTTCAGGCCGTCGCGCACGTCGGGGAGCGCGCGCGAGGTGATGACGCTCAGCGCGTAGCTGAGGTACCGCTCCTCCGCGGCGGTCTTGAGATCCGTTACGAGTGGAAGGTTTGCAGCCTGTCCCATCGTCCTCCTCCCGGCCCCACAGCCGGCGGCATCTTAGCAGCCCGGGCGGGGAAGGCGAGCCGGCGTGCGGCGTTCCCGCACGACCCGTGTGCGGCCGCTCACGCGTGCAACAATCGCCGCGCTGCGCCATCCACGCGGAACGGGACGTGCGCGCTGGCACCGTCCTTGCTCGCCTTTCCCGCTCGTGCAGAAGGGGCCCAGCGCATGGTGATCCAGCTCCTGATCTCTACCGGAGACCCGGACGCCGACGAGGTCGCGGTGTCCACCACGATCGAGGTGAACACCCGCGACCCGCGCTGGCCGGCCTGGCTCGTGGATGCAGTCACGTACCAGGCGCAGGAGGGAGCCCGGCGGCTGCGCGACCACCTGGTCGACCAGCAGGCGCTTCCCGGGGACGGCTTCGTGCCGCTGGCCGCGGTCGTCCCAGTCGCCGAACCCCGCCGCTAGCCCCTTCGGGCCGCTAGCGGCCGCGTCGGGTCCGCTGCCACCGGCACGGGCCCGGCGCGGCCCACGAGGCGGCTGGGCGCCGCGTAACGATTCACTGCCCTTACGACCACGCGCCGCGCAGATCGCGCTGCCATCATCGGCCAGCCAGACCACGCAACGGATGTGCGCGTCAAGCGAGGACGATACCGACCCGCTCGACGGCCTCGCTCGCATGGCCATCCGATCGGGTCTTTGCTAGCTTCGACGTACTATGGGGCACGTGGTCGTCGACGCGGAGCTCGCCGGGGCGAGAAAAGAGCGGGTCCGCGTGCTGGTCGACACGGGTGCCACGTACAGCGTGCTCCCCGCCGATCTCGCCAAGCGGCTGAGGATCACGGAAGCGCCCCGGCGGCTCAAGGTCAGGCTTGCCGACGGCCGGCGGAAGTCCATGCGGGTGGGCACCGTCTTCGTCCGGGTGCTCGGACGCGAAGCGGCCGGGACGACCCTCATCGGCCCTCCCGGCATCGACCCCTTGCTCGGCGTCGAGGCCCTCGAGGCGCTCGGCCTCGCCGTCGACCCGACGTCGCGGAAGCTCAAGCCCACGCGAGGACATGCCGTGTTGCTGGTGAGCATCCGTGGCTCCCACGGATAGGCGCCGCGGCGCCTGAACTCAGGCCTTCGCGAGTCGCGAGCTGCTGTTGCGCACGTCCGCCAGCTGCCACCGCGCCATCGTCAGCATGTCGCCCGGGCTCTCGCCGAGCTTGCGGACGACCGACGGCTCGAAGCCCGAGTGCATCTTGCAATTGTGACAGCGCGGGTCCTGCCGGCTCTCCCAGTAGTCCCAGTCGACGCCACCGAAGAAGTCCTTCCACGAGCCGTAATACTTGCCCTCGATCAGGTAGCAGGGACCCTTCCAGCCCTTCGGCGTGTAGGTGGGATTGCCCCACGGCGTGCAGGGGTAGTCGCGGAGCCCGGCGGCGAACTCGAGAAACAGCGGCGTCGAGGAGATCTTCCGATAGCGCTTCGACAGCTCGAGGATGCGCTTGAACTTCTCGTGGATCTCGTCGCGGAAGAGGAAGTGGTCCTGCCCGGCGAGCTTCTCGTAGTGGTAGCCGGGCGAGAGCAGGATGCCGTCGACGTCGAGCTCGCTCAGGAAGGCGACCATCTCCTCGATCTCGTCGACGCTGGTCTCGCGGAAGACCGTGGTGTTCGTGCACACGTAGTAGCCGAGACGCTTGCCTTCCTTGATGCCCACGACGGCCTTGTCCCAAACGCCCTCGCGGTCGACGACGAAGTCGTGCGTCTGCCGCATGCCGTCCACGTGGACGTTGATCGTGAGCCGCTTGTGCGGCCTCGCCTTCCGGTAGAAGCGGTCGAGGAGGATGCCGTTGGTGCACATGATGGCGTGCTTCCGCCGCTCGATGATGCCCTCGATCAGCTCCACGAGCTCCGGATAGATCGTCGGCTCGCCGCCGCAGATGGAGACCATCGGGGCGCCGCACTCGTCGATCGCCTCGAAGCACTTCTCGAGCGGCAGCCGGTCCTTCAGGTCCCCCGTGTAGCGCTCGGGCGAGCAGCCGATGCAGGCGAGGTTGCAGGTGTGCAGCGGCTCGAGCATGAGCACGACCGGCACGCGCTTGTTGCCGGCCCACCAGTTCCGGAGCTGCCATCCGATCATGTCGGTCGCGACGTGGAGCGGGAAACGCATGGGCACCTCAGGATAGAGCCGCCGCGGCCGGCGCGTCGATCCCGAGCGCAGGCCGGTCGGGCCCCAGGAAGGCCGCGAGGAAGGCGCCGAGACGGCGCTCGGCCGTGCGGCGCTGCCGCGCGAGCCGGACCGTGCGGCGCCAGAGCCAGGGCCTCGGCGCGAGCGTCGCGAGGGCCCGGCCGACCCGCGCCTCGCCGGTCGCGGAATCCACGAAATCGGTGACGAAGCGGAGGTCCTCGCCCACCTCGTCGAGCACGACCCGTAGACCGACGAACGGGACGCCCCGTGCGCGCGCTGCCGCGGCCACCGCCGTGCTCTCCATGTCCACGGCGAGCCCACCGACCGCGGCGGCAGCGGCCTTCGCCGACGGCGTCCAGACGATCTCCTGGCTCACCGCGAGGGGACCGATGTGGAGGCGGAACCCGCGCGCCGCGGCCCAGGCGCCCAACCCGTCGGCTTCGGCGGCGAGCGCACCGCCGGGGCGGCCAGCGGCGTCGAAGGGGATCACGCGGTCGGCGGCAACCAGGTCGCCCGCATGGAGCCACGGCACGAGCGCGCCGGCGCACCCGGACGTCATGAAGCAGCCCGCCACCGGCGCAGCGGCGGCGGCGCGGCCCGCCCGCTCGGCACCGATACCCGTCTCGATGACGAGGCAGGCGCGCCCGTCTCCCAGACGTCCATCCCAGCGACCCGGTCCGCAGATCCCGACGTCAGCCAGGGCGCCCAGGACGGCCCGCCGTTCCCATCGGAGCGCGGTGAAGAGCGCGATATCGTAGGTGTCTATGCCTGACCGGCTACTATAAACCGATCGGTCAGGCAACCAGGGAAGCACGGGAGAGCCTCCGCTGCCGTTCCGGCGGAACGGGCTCCGTACGCCCGTGGACCGGCTCCACTCCGGCGAGCTCGCGCAGCTCGACGAAGCCGGCCTGCAAGAGCGGTTCGAAGCGGTCGGAGTCCGGGACGAGCGCGGGATCGACCGTGACCCCGATGGTCAGGCTGTCCGCGTAGCTGAGGATCGCGAACGCGAGGCCCACGCCTTGGGCGAGGGGTATCAGCGGCACGAGGCTCTCGAGACGCTTCCCCTGGACGTACAAGGAGACGGGGGGTCCGGGGATGTTCGTGCAGACCGTGTTGATCGGCGCGGCGGCCATCTGCACCCAGCTGAAGACCATCTGGAGCGGCGGCGGCAGCAGGTCGATCAGCTCCACCATGCGGGCCATGCGCGCCGACTGTCCGCTCGCCTTGAGCTGCGCCATCGCCGCCTGCACCTGCCGGTAGCGCTCGCGCGGATCGAAGATGCCGACGGGCAGCGGCGCGACCATCATCGACACACGGTTCCCGAGCTTCAGGTGCTCGTGCGGCGTGCGCACGTTGACGGGGCACATGGCCCGCAGCTCCATGCGCTCGGGACTCCGTTCGTGCTCCTCGAGGTAGGCGCGCAGCGCCGCGCTGATCGTCGTCAACACGACGTCGTTCACCGTGCCGCCGAGCCGGTTCTTGATGGCCTTCGCCTCGTTCAGCGAGAACGTCGTCCACGCGACCTGCCGGAGCGTCCCGACATGACCGTTGAAGGGCGTTCGCGGCGGCGGGTGGAGCAGGATCCGTCCGAGCTCGAGCGCCGCGTCGGCCGCCGCGCCGAGCTCGGCGAGGATGCGCCGCGGCTGGCGAGCGAGCGCGCGCAGCGCGCGTGCCGTCTCGACGCTCCCGCGGAGCGCGTCGCGCGCGACCCGCACGACCTGGGCCGTCGGCGACGGCAGGGGCGGCGCCGTGTCGGCTTTGGCCAGCGGCGGTGGCGGCGGCGGATTCGGGCTCGGGTCGAACATCACGCCGAGCAGCTGCACGCCGCTCACCCCGTCGATCATGCAGTGGTGGACCTTGGCGAAGAGCACGCTGCGGTCGCCCTGGTACCCGTCGATCTGGTGCACCTCCCAGAGCGGCCGGCGACGGTCGAGCGGCTCCGCGAAGAGCCGGCTCGTGAGCTTGGCGAGCTGGACGTCGTCGCCGGGGGGACGGAGCACGTGCCGCACCACGTGGTTGCGGATGTCGAAGCGCGGGTCCGGCTCCCAGGTGGGGTGAGCGAGGCCGAGGGGCACGCTGACCGCGCGCTGCGTGTAGCGCGGGATCAGGTGCAGCCGCGATGCGAGGTCCGAGAGCTGGCGCTGGAAATCGAGCGCGCCGGCGACCGGATAGAGGCCGCCGACGTGCAGCAGCTGCCCCGTCCGCTCGAGGTAGAGGAACGCCGCATCGACGCCGCTCAGGCGGTCGCCGGGAGCCTGAAAAGCGGACATGGCGCCTCAGGTTCCTTCCAGCACGAACGTGACCTGCACGGTCGCCCGGTACTCCGCGATCTTGCCGTTCTCGACCGCCGCGTTCTCCTTGATGACCTCGATGCCGGTGATGCCGCGCAGCGTCTTGTTGGCCCGCTCGAGGGCGTTGCGGACCGCGTCCTCCCAGCTGTGCGGCGAGGCGCCGATGATTTGCGTGATGCGTGCGACTGCCATCTCGACCGCTCCTCACTCGAGCACGAAGACCACCTTCATGTCGACCCGGTACTCGACGATCAGCCCGCGCTCCACCTTGACCCGCTTCTTCACCACCTCGAGCCCGGTGATGTTGCGCAGCGTGCGCGCGGCCCGCTCCACACCTTCCTCGACGGCTTCCCGGAAGCCGTCGGGCGAGGAGGCCCTGATCTCGGTGACCCGCGCGACCGCCACTTGGGTCTCGCCTAACAGACATTCCCGATCTGGCGCAACCGAGCCGCCGCCGCCATACTCGCGCCGCTCATGGGCGCCGTCGTGCTGCTCGCCCGCCGCCAGCTCCGGGCCCACGGCGCGCGTGGCGCGCTCACCGCCGCGGGGGTCGGGCTGGGTGTCGCGCTCGTGGTCGCCATCCGGGTGATCAACGCGAGCACGCTGGCCGCCTTCACCGAGGCGATCGAGGACCTGGCCGGCACGGCGGCGCTCCAGGTGCGCGGACCGGGACCCTTTCCGGAGGCGGTCGCCGAGCGCCTGCGGGCGCTGCCCGGCGTGGACCACGCCGTGCCGATCGTCACCGCCACGTTCTTCACCGTCGACGCGCCCGCCGCCGGCGAGGCCCTTGCCGTGTTCGCGGCCGACGTGACCGACGGGCACGCGATCCGGACGCTGCACCTCGTCAAAGCCGGCGACCGCGTCGTCGACGATCCCCTCTCCTTCCTCGTCGACCCGTACAGCGTGATCCTGACCGACACCTTCGCGACACGGCTCGGGGTGGGCGCCGGGGCGCACCTCCGGCTGCGCACGCCCGCCGGCATCCGGACCTTCGCCGTGCGCGGCATCCTGCCGCCGGGCGGCGTCGGGCGCGCCTACGGCGGCAATCTCCTCCTGATGGACGTGGTCGGTGCGCAGGTGGTGCTCGGCCGAGACCGGCTCGTGGACCAGGTGGACGTGACGCTCCTCCCGGGCGTGGCGGTCGAGGACGCGGCGCGGGCGATGAACAGCGCGCTGGCGTCCTGGCCGGGGCTCGAAGCCGTGCCGCCCGCGCGGCACGCCGAGCAGATCGAGCGCTACCTGCGCTCCTATCGCACGCTCCTCTCGGGCATCTCGGGCCTGGCGCTCCTCGCGGCGGTGTTCGTCGCCGGCAGCGCGGTCGCCACCTCCGTGGCCGCCCGCCGCCGGCAGATCGGCCTCCTCCGCTGCGTGGGCGCCGTGCGGCGGCACGTGCTGCGTCTCGTCCTCGGCGAGGCACTCACCCTGGGGGCGGTCGGAGCGGCCGCCGGGGTGCCGCTCGGGGTGGGACTCGGCCGGCTCCTCCTCCGCAGCGTCAGTGAATCGGCAGAGCTCGTCTTCTCGATGAAGATCTTCACCGCCGGCCTCGCCGTGTCGCCCGCGACCCTCGGCCTCGGTCTCGCGAGCGGCATCGGTGCCGCACTCCTCGCCGGCTGGCTTCCCGCTCGCGAAGCGCTGCGCGTCGAGCCGCTGGCCGCCGTGCGGCGCGGCGATCCTCCGCCCCCCTCCCGCCGCTGGCCCGCGTCCGGCAGCCTCGCCGCCGCGCTCGCGATCACCGGCGCGGGCTTATCGGGCGAGGTGTGGCTCGACTCGCCGTGGAGCGGCAACCTCGCCGCCGTCGCGGCCGACTTCGCGCTGGTCATCCTGTTCATGCGACGAGCGGATTCCATCGCGAGGGCTCTCCTCACGCCACTCCGCCGCTGGCTCGGTTTCGCCGGACGGCTCGCCGTCGACCGGCTCCTTCGTATCCCGGACCAGCTCGCGCTCGCCGCTGGTGTCCTGGCGCTGGGCCTCGGGCTGATGCTCATGTCCGGCACCCTCGCGCGCAGCTTCGAGCAGTCCGTGCTCGACTTCATCCGCCACCAGGTGCGCGCCGACCTCGTCGTCGCCTCGGCCGCGACCACGGGGTGGATCGAGACGCCGGTGGACGAGTCGCTGGCGACGCGGCTGCTCGCAGTGCCCGGCGTGGCGCGCGTGGAGCGCCTGCGCCTCGCCGAGCAGGAGTACGACGGCAGCCGCATCAGCGTCGACTCGCTCGATGACAGCGCCTTCGCCCCCGAGCGGGCAAGCGACTTCACGTTCGCGGCGGGCGATCCCGCGAGCGCGCTCGCTGCCGTGCGCGCGGGGACCGCCGCTCTCGTCTCGCGCAACTTCGCCCGGCAGTTCCGAGTAGGCGTCGGGGCCACGCTCCGAGTCCAGACGCCATCCGGCGTCTTCACACCGCGCGTCGCGGGCGTGGTCGTCGACTACGTCTCGCCGCGCGGCAGCGTCGTCCTCTCACGCGCCAGCTACCAGCGCTGGTGGGGCGACCGCGGCGTCAATCGCTTCCACGTGACGCTCGGGCCCGGCGCCGACGCCGCGGCCGTCCGGCGCGCGATCGCCGGCGGCGTCGGCGCCGAGGAGGGACTCAAGGTGCTCACGCAGCGCGAGCTCTACGCCTACCACCAGGACGCCGTGCGCCGTGCCTTCCGCTTCACGCGCGCCCTCGAGGTGCTGCCGTTGCTGGTCGCCGGGCTCGGCCTCGCCGAGGCCCTGATCGCCGTGTCGCTCGACCGCCGCCGCGAGCTCGCCCTGCTCCGCGCCGCCGGGGCCACGCGCGGGCAGGTCGCGCGTTCCGTCGTCGGCGAGGCGGCGGGCGTCGGCCTCCTTGGCCTCGCGGGCGGCGTCGCCATGGGCGCGGCGCTCGCCGTCCTCTGGGTGCGGGTCAACTTCGCCTATCAGCTCGGCTGGGACGTCGACTTCCACTTCGCCGCCGCGAGCCTCCCCGCCGCGGCGCTGGCCGCGTTCCTGGTCAGCGTCCCGGCGGGGGCGCTGCCGGCGCGGTGGATCGCGCGGCTGCCGGTGGTCGAGGCGCTGCGCGAGGCGTAATCTCGGACGGGCGAGGTCGAGCCGGGTCCGTCGGAAAGCAGCTGCACTACGACCTGAAGTGAACGCGCGCTCGTCGTCACGACCGTCGCTGGGGTCGGACGAGTCGTGACGAGCGTGCTCGAACGCGGCGTATTGCGCTAACCAGCATTGCGTGATACGGAAGCCGTGTGGCGCTCCACAGTCTCCGCATGCCGGATCATCTCGCCCGCGAGCTCGATGAGCTGGCAGCGAGCAGGCACAGCAGCCGCTCCGAGGTCATTCGCGACGCGATCGAGCAGTACTGCGCCGGCCAGCGAGCCGGCGCGACTCCCGACCGGCTGACGCTCCTGCGCCGCCTGGTGACCTATCCCGGGAGCGGGCGCGGCGATCTGGCGGCGCGCAGCGAGCAGCACCTGAGGAAGCTCTTCCGTGCACGGCGGCGGCACGGTCCTCGTTGACACGGGGCCGCTGGTCGCCCTCTTCGACCCATCGGATCGCTGGCACGCGCGCTGTCAGGTCGAGCTCGCGCGCCTCGGCCGTGATCGTCTCGTGACGTCGCTCGCCGTCCTGACCGAGGCGACCTATCTGCTCGGGTTCGCGCGCCGAGCGCAGCGGGCCCTGCTCGTGTTCGTGGCCGCGGCGGCCGTCGAGATCGCGGACTTTGGTGCGGGCGACGTCTCGCAGGCGGTAGCGCTGATGGAGCGCTTCGAAGACCTGCCGATGGACTTCGCAGACGCGACGCTCGTCGTCCTGGCGGAGCGGCTCGCGACGAATCGGGTCTTCACCCTGGACCGCAAGGACTTCGGTGCCTACCGGATCGGCCGCCGTGCGTTGCGGATTGTCCCGGCGTGACCGGCGCCGCGGAGACCCATCGGAGGATTCGTGGGGAATCCCCTGCTCGCTCGGCTGCTGCCCTGGCGTGTCGTTGAGCCGGGGAGGCCGCTCACTCGTCCTCCTCCGGGTCCGGCCCGTTGGGATCCGCATCCACCGGCCAGTTCTGCCTGAGCTGCCGGAGCCGTGCCGCCATCGTCGCCACGCGGGTCGCGTTCGCCGGATCGCTCGCCACGTTGTTCTCCTCGTACGGGTCGCTGATCAGGTCGTACAGCTCCCGATCGAAAGAGCGTGTTCGGATCGCCCGGCGTCAGCGCGATCTCCGTGTACTTCCACTGGGCCTCGCGCACCGTGGCCCACGGGTGGCTCCCCGGCCAGGCCTCCGCGAGGAAGTCCGTCCGCCACGTCCCCGCGGGCTGCGTCCCGTCGATCACGTGAACGAGGCTCCGCCCGTCCTGGAAGATCGGTACCCCCGCGCCCGCCAGCTCGGCGAACGTCGAGGCGAGGTCGATGTTCAGCGCGAAGCAGCCTTCCTTCCGCGGCAGCGGGGCGAGCGGCGGGTAGCGGGCGAACATCGGCGCGCGGATCGACTCCTCGTAGGGCTGGTTCTTGGCGCGCAGCCGGTGCTCGCCCCAGAGCCAGCCGTTGTCCGAGAAGTAGACGACGATCGTGTTGTCGGCGACGCCGAGGTTCCGGAGGTGCTCCATGATGCCGGTGATGCCGTAGGTCGTGCTGCCGCCGATCGCCTCGTCCACCGCCTGCAGCATCTCGAGCTGGTCGATGCGGATCTGGTCGAGATCCGTCGAGTCCTGCGGCGGGAGGTTCTGCATCCACGTCGGCTTGTCGGACGTTCGGGCTCGTTGTAGCTCGGCGGCCGCCACGGCGGGATCGACTGGAACAGGCCGTCGTGGCGCGGGGCGGCCGTCTGCGGGAGGTGCGGCGCCTTGAAGGCCAGGTAGAGGAAGAAGGGCTCGCCTGCGGCCACGGCGTTCGAGATGAAGGTCTTCGCCTTCTCGCGCAGCACGTCGGTCGAGTAGTCCGCCGGCGCGTTCCCGTAGAAGTTCTCCACGTAGCCGCCGGCGCCGTCCGGCTCGACGATCCGGTAGTTATAGTAGGCGACGTTCTTCATGCTGTGCCACTCGCTCCAGCCGGGCGGCACGTAGAGCGGCTGGCCCAGGCTCGTGTTCCAGAGCGTGTTGTAGCCGTTCCGATACTTCCCGATGAGGCTCGTCCGGTAGCCGGCGTTCTGGAGCTATCCGTCCCGCGCATCGAGGATTACGTGGTCCTGAAGCTGCTCGCGGCGGCGGCGAACCGCCGCCGCCGCGCACGCGATCTCGCCGACGTTCAGGGCGCGCTGGAGGCGTTCCCCGAGCGGGCGGCAACGAGTCTGTCGATCGCGCGGGTGCGCGCCCGACTGCGCGACGTGTACGCGGTGCAAGGCCAGCGGCTGAAGACCCTCGTCGCGCTGTTCCGGCAAGTGCCGCGGCCGGCACGCGGCTGAGTGGTGCCTTCACGCCACCCCGAGGAGCCGCTCGCCGGGCGGGGACGGGGCACCGGTGCGGCTGGTCCGCCGCACCAGGGTAATTCATAATCCTCGTGCGAGGAGTGGGGGCTTGGTAGGCGCCACAACCCGAACGAACGCGAGACTCCCCGCGCTTGCCGCGGGCGTGGTCGCGAGCCTCGCGGGCATGACGGCGCTGACCCGCTGGCTTGTCGGTACCGCCGGGCTCGGCAGTATGCTGCCCGGAACCGCAAGCATGAAGCCCAACACGGCGTTGACGTTCGTGCTGGCGGGGACGTCGGTGTGCCTGGCCGGGAGCGGCGGCGCCGTGATGTCCCGTAGCGCGCGGCGTGTCATGGAAGCGTGTGCGGGAGCCGCAGCTCTGATGGGCTTCCTCACGCTGCTCGAGTACGTCTCCGGATGGGACCTCGGAATCGACGAGCTCCTCTTCCACGCCGTCCCCGGTGGCCCGGCCTCCAGCGTGCGGATGGCGCCCACGACGGCGTTGAATTTCGTGCTGGTCGGCATCGCCCTGCTGTGGCAAGCGGACGGTCGCCGCGACCCCCGGCCCGCCCAGGCCGTCGCGCTCGCCGCCACCCTCGTCTCGTTGCTGGCCGTGATCGGCTACGTCTATGAAACCCGGGCGATCTCCGGCTCGCATCCACGGATGGTACTTCCCACGGGGCTCGCGTTCTGCGTGCTGTGCGTCGGGATCCTTCTGCTGCGGCCGGACCAGGGCTTCATGGCGGTCGTCGGCAGCGACAGCGCCGGCGGCGTCATGGCGCGGCGTGTGCTGCCCGTGGCGGTCGCCGCGCCCGTGGTGCTCGGGTGGCTCCGGCTCGCGGGTCAGCACGCCGGCTTCTACGAGACCGAACGCGGGCTGTCGATGTTCGCGATCTGCAACATCGCGCTGCTCGTCGCGGTGGTCGCGTGGACGGCCAGGTCGCTGCACCGTGCGGACCGCGACCGCCGTCGCGTGGAGGAGGCGCTGACCGCCTCCGAACGGCGCGCCCGGCAGCTGACCGAGGCGTCGCTCGACGGCATCGTGGTCGCCGACGACGAAGGGCGCATCATCCTCTTCAACCCGGCGGCGGAGCGGACCTTCGGCTACACGGCGGCCGAGGTGTTGGGAGAAGCCCTCACCTGTCTGATGCCGGCCGAGTTCCATGAGCGTCACCGAGCCGGCGTCAGGCGCTTCGTGGAGACCCGTGAGGCGCGCCTCGTCGGGCGCACGGTGCAGGTGGCCGGCCGCCGCAAGGACGGGACGCAGTTCCCGCTCGAGCTGGCGCTGGGCGCGCTCGAGGTCGGCGGCCGGGTGCGGTTCATCGGCACGATTCGCGACGTGAGCGAGCGGGACCACATGCGCGCGGCGATGATCCAGAGCGAAAAGCTCGCCTCGATCGGCCTGCTGACCGCCGGCGTCGCGCACGAGATCAACAATCCGCTCGCATACGTCGCGAACAACCTGGCCGTGCTCGAGCGCGACACACACGGTGTCATGGCGGTCCTCGACGCGTACGAGGGCGCCTGTGAACGCCTCGCCGCAGCGGACCCGGCGACCGCGGCGCGCGTGCGCAAGCTGGCCGAGGAGATCGACCTGCCGTACGTCCGCCGCAACCTCGATCGACTCCTCGGCCGCACGCGTGAGGGGGTGGAACGCGTGACTCGGCTCGTGCAGGCGATGCGCGGCATGGCACGAAGCGGGCCACCTCAGATGGAAACCATCGGCATCACGGATCTCGTCGACATGAGCCTGGAGATGGTCCGCAGCCGACTCCAGCGTCGCGGGATCACGGTGGACTGCGATTACACGGGCGCGCCGAAGCTGCGCTGCGCGACGAGCCAGGTGTCTCAGGTCTTGCTCAATCTGCTCGTCAACGCGTTGCAGGCCATCGAGGCCACGGGACGGCCGGAGGGCGGGCGCATCCGCATCGCGAGCCGGGCCGTCGGCAGGGAGATCCTGATCGAGGTGGCCGACAACGGCTGCGGGATCCCGCCGCAGGATCTGCCCCACGTCTTCGACCCCTTCTTCACGACCAAGGCGGTCGGCGACGGGACCGGCCTCGGCCTGTCGATCACCCATGGCATCGTGACGGGGCACGGCGGGCGACTCGAGGTGTCGAGCGAGCCCGGCAAGGGGAGCTGCTTCCGCGTCTTCCTTCCAATGAGCTCCGGAGGTGCGTCATGACTGGGCTGCCGAGACACTGCCTCCTCGTGGTGGACGACGAGCCGGACGTGTGCGACTCGGTCCACGATCTGCTGCGTCTCGAATTCCGGGTCTTGAAGGCCCGCAGCGCGGACGAGGGTTACCGCCTCATGCAGGAGAACGAGGTCCACATCATCATGACGGACCAGCGCATGCCGAGAGTCACCGGGGTGGAGCTTCTCGCCAACGTCCGCGCGAGGCATCCGTACGCCATTCGCATCCTCTTCACGGGCTACGCGGACGTGGAGGCGGTGATCGCCGCGATCAACCAGGGGCGCATCTTCCGCTTCCTGAGGAAACCCTGGCAGCCCGAGGAGATCGAGGGCGCCGTGCGGGAGGCGGCCGCCGAGTACGACCGGCTCGTGAAGCAGGCGGAGGAACGGGAGCGGCTGCGGGCGGAGATCGCGGCGCTCCGCGACAGGCTCTCGGCGCTCGAGGAAGAGGTCAGGCGGCTCCGCGCGCGGTAGGAGCCGTCGTCACCTCCCCACCGGCTCCAGCAGCGCCAGCGCCCGGTCGATCGCCTCGTGCGGCCCGTACAGCACGACGAGGTCCTCCGCCTCGAGCCGCGTCGGCCCGTCCGGCGGCGGCAGCGGCTGCTCGTTCCGCACGACGCTCAGCACCGTCGCGCCGGTTCGCCGTCGCAGGTCGAGCTCCGCGAGCGTCCGTCCCGCGGCGCGACTCCCCTTCATCACCTGTGCCGTCTCGAGGATGCCTGGTGCGCGTACCGGCTGCCCGACAGCGCCAGGCCCGCCAGGAACGCGCCGATCGGCAGCGAGAGCCCGAGCCGCGCCGCGCCCAGCGCCGTGCCGAAGGCAACGACGAGGGCGGCCAGCGGGAAGAGCTCCGGCGTCCCTGCGCGCGCGACGAGCGCCAGCGCCCGGGGCAGCACCGCGCGTGCCAACACGAGAACCGCCGCCAGCGCGGCCGCGCCCTCGACGAGCGCCGCGACCGCCGCACCCGCGGCACCGCCGCCCGCCGTCGCGAGGACCGGCACGAGCAGCATCATCGGCACCATCGCCAGGTCCTGAAAGAGGAGGATGCCGGCGGCGGCGAGACCCTGGGGCGCGTCGAGCTCACCCTCCTCCTCGTAGAGCTTGAAGACGATCGCCGTACTCGAGAGCGAAACGAGGAAGCCGGCGAAGAGCGCCGCGGGCCAGGGGAGTGCGAGCAACCGGAAGCCGAGCGCCGTGGCGGCCACGGTGCCCGTCACCTGGAGTGCCCCGCTCGCGATCATGCGCGGCAGGATGCGCCGCAGTCGGTCGAGCGAGAACTCGATTCCGACGCCGAACAGGAGGAGGGCCACGCCCAGCTCGGCGAGCTCGCTGATTGGCTCGGAGCGCCACACGATCCCGAGCCCGCCCGGCCCGACCAGCACCCCCGCCACCAGGTAGGCGACGATCGCCGGGAGCCCGAGCGCGCGCCCCGCGAGGAGGCCCGTGGCTGCCACGGCGAGCAGCACGATCACGTCGACGAAGACCATCGAACCATCGTAGCGCGTTTGCCGTACGGGATTTCCCCCCTTGACACCCAGGGGTCCGCCGATCAGTTTCCGACCGGGGGGATGCAGTTGAATGTCGCGCTCCCCTGCCGAGCCTGTCTACGGGTGCCCACTGATACGCTGGCTGCTCGCCGTCGCCCTCCTCGCGCTCCCCGCGCTCCCCGCGCTCGCCCAGGCCGAGGCGCGCAAGACGCTCGAGGAGTGCATCGAGATCGCGCTGCGCCAGCAGCCGACGCTCAGGGCGGCCGCCGCGACGGTCGCCGCCGGGCGCGAGCGCGTGTGGGAGGCGGCGGCCGCCTACCTGCCGCAGGTCTCGGCGAACTACCTGGCGAGCCGCCGGCACGGAAGCCCGAGCTCGCTCAGCAACATCAACGCCGGTGGAGGCGAGACCCGCCCGCTCTACTCGACCGCCGTGGCCCTCTCCCAGGTGCTCTTCGACTTCGGCCAGAACCTCGAGCTCATCCACGCGGCGCAGGCGTCGGCGGAGGCGCTCGCCGCCGACGCGGACACACTGCACGACACGGTCGTCTTCAACGTCCAGCAGGCGTACTTCGCGCTGCTGGCGGCCTACCGCCTGCGCGACGTCGCCGAGGAGACCGTGGCCCAGAACGAGAAGCACCTCGACCTGGCGCAGGGCCGGCACGACGTCGGCCTGGCGCCCCGCTTCGACGTCACGAATGCGCAGGTGCAGCTCGCCACGGCGGAGCTCAACCGGGTGACGGCGCGCAACAACGTCTCCCTCGGGCGCGAGACGCTGCGCAATGCCCTCGGCCTCCTGGGTCCGCTCGACTTCGACATCGTGGACTCGCTCGAGCAGCCGCGGAGCGAGGTCAGCGACGCCGAGGCGCTCGGTCTCGCCTACGCCAACCGCCCGGAGCTCAAGAGCCTCGCGGCCCTGGAGCGCGCGGACATCGAGCGCATCAAGGCGATCGAGAAGGACTACCTGCCCAAGCTGACGCTCAACAGCAACGTCACCTGGTCGGGCTCCCGCTATCCGCTCCAGGAGACCTGGAACTTCGGCGGCTTGGTCAACCTCTCGATCTTCAACGGCGGGCTCACCACGGCGCAGGTGGGTGAGGCGAAGGCCAACCTCGAGAACCTCCGGGCGACGGAGGACGCCACTCGCCAGAACGTGACGCTCGAGGTGCGGCAGGCGCTGCTCAACCTGCGCCAGGCCGCCGAGAGCATCGTCGTCGCGGACAAGGGACTGCAGCAGGCGCGCGAGAACCTCACGCTCGCCGAGGGCCGTTACAAGACCGGGGTCGGAAACATCATCGAGCTGACGGACGCGCAGGTGTCGCTCGCCACCGCCGAGGCGAGCCGCGTGCAGGCCCTGGTCGGCTACCGTACCGCGCTCGCCACCCTCGAGCGCTCCACCGCCCACCGCTTCGCGACGGACTGACACGATGAGCATACACGCAGAGGACCTGGGACCCCTCGACGAACCCGAAGCGCCGCCCGCGGCTCGCCCGCGACGGCGCATCCCGCGTGCGGCCATCGTCGCCGCCGCGGTCCTCGCCGGCGCCGCCGCGTACTACTTCCGGCCGGCGGGGAGAATGGTGCCCGCCGGCTACGTGACTGTCGCCGTCGACCGCGGAGCGATCGAGCAGGGCGTCAACGCCACGGGCACCGTGAACCCGGTCACTGCCGTGCTGGTGGGAACTTACGTCTCGGGCCCGATCCAGGCGATCGACGCGACCTTCAACGCGCCGGTCAAGAAGGGCCAGCGCATCGCGAAGATCGACCCGGCGCCCTTCGCCGTGAAGGTCCGCGGGGCCGAGGCCAGCCTCCAGAACACGCAGGCGAAGGTCGAAGGCGACCGTGCCGACTTGAAGCTCAAGAAGCTCCTCCTCGAGCGGAACCGCGTGCTGCTCGAGCGGAACCTGATCGCCCAGAACGACCTCGACACCGCCGAGACCAGCTACCAGCAGGCGGCGGCGCAACTCGCGCTCGATCAGGCCGCCGTCGCGCAGGCGCAGGCGAGCCTCGACGAGGCCCAGGTGAACCTCCGCTACACGGACATCCTCTCGCCCGTCGACGGCGTGGTGGTCTCGGTCAATGTGGCCGTCG
>Ga0209056_10003897_pt1 | contig 15783 bp, 16 predicted proteins | sample GraSoiAngelo_114_FD_185876 | JGI IMG/M metagenome (GOLD analysis project Ga0209056, IMG submission 185876) | Grasslands soil microbial communities from the Angelo Coastal Reserve, California, USA - 14_0903_13_40cm (SPAdes) (version 2) | ecosystem: Environmental > Terrestrial > Soil > Grasslands... | reverse complement strand
GTATTTCAGGGGCATTGACTGAAGAAGGTTTTCTCGCCGCTTTTGAAAACGCTGGGTTTTACGGAATCCAGATATTGAAACGCGATGCGAAGCCGTGGCGAACCGTGCAGGGTATCGAATTTCGTTCGGTCACCATCGAAGCGTTCAAAGGCAAACAAGGCGCATGCTTCGAGCGCAATCAGGCGGTGATTTATCGTGGGCCGTTCAAGGAAGTTCTCGACGACGACAATCATCGGATGGAGCGCGGTAAGCGCTACGCCATGTGCGACAAGACCTATAATCTTTACAAGAAGGCGCCGTATTCTGAGTTTTTCGAATTCGTCGAGCCGATTGTCGATGTACCGATCGCTGAAGCAAAGCCGTTCGATTGTTCGCGTACCGCGCTGCGGCATCCAAAGGAGACCAAACGCCAGGATTACGACGCTACCACAGACGCGAATAACAAGTGTTGCGACGGCGGTAGTTGCTGTTGAAAGATGAATCGATTTTCCGATCGACTCATGGTTGAAGGCCGGGAGTTGCGCCGCACGCGCACGGAGATTCTTCAGGTTAATGTCGGCAAGCTTTGCAATCTCACCTGCGTCCATTGTCACGTGAATGCCGGACCGAAGCGCAAAGAGGTCATGACGCGTGAGACCATTGATCGCATCGTCGATTGGCTGGCCACGACCCAAATTCCGATTGTCGATCTTACCGGCGGGGCACCGGAAATGATTCCCGATTTTCGCTATTTCATCGAACGAGCGAGAGAGCTGCAACCATCCCGGCATGTCATCGATCGTTGCAATCTGACAATCTTGCTCGAGCGCGGTTATGAAGATCTCGGTGAATTTCTCGCGATGAACAAGGTCGATATCATCGCGTCGATGCCATGTTATTCGCCGGAGAACGTGAACGCGCAGCGGGGCGACGGGGTTTTTGAAGGCAGCATCGCTGCTTTGCAACTGCTCAACTGGTTAGGCTACGGAACCGACCCGGAATTGCCGCTCCATCTGGTTTACAATCCAGTCGGAGCGTTTTTACCTCCGCCTCAGGTCGAGCTTGAGACCGATTACAAACGCGAACTCAAAAAGCATTTCGGCATTGTGTTTAATAATCTCTATACGATCACAAATCTCCCGATCGGGCGCTTCGCGAGTTATTTGCGGCACAACAATAAACTGGAGGAATACATGGAGCTGCTGATTAGGGCATTCAATCCGGCGACTATTGAAGGTCTGATGTGCCGCAACACCATCAGCGTCGGTTGGCGTGGTGAAGTTTACGATTGCGATTTCAATCAACAGCTTCGGATGCAGTGGTTCCGCAATGGCGAAAGCGAACGTTTATTTCTCTGGGATATTGATCCGGGCTCACTCGAAGGTCGTGAGATCATGACCGGCAACCATTGCTTCGGTTGCACCGCAGGCGCCGGCTCTAGTTGCGGCGGCGCGATCGTCTAAAATGGAGAGACGACCTCTGTGTCGTCCCTAACCAAGATTGGGACGCGACAAAACGGATCACCAACTGCTCGCATCGGCCAGAGATTACGACAAAACTCAGTGCGGGACGGCGACGGCTGCCGTATAGATGTCCAGTTGGTGCAACGTGCCATCCGGGTTGTTCCCGGTGCTATTCGAATTGTCCGCCCACGCCGGATGCGCCAGACCACCAAAGAACGACAGCCCCGTGTAATCTCCATAGTCAATCGCGTTGCCCGAGTCGTGCGAGTTCGATGTCCCTGCGCTGATCTGGATATTCGGTGTAAAGGAGGTTCCGCCATTAGTGCTGAAGGCGCCCCAGACCTGCGCGTCGTCGTTCGGGATGCCATCTGTATCGCCCGCGCCGCCCGTGCCGAGATCATTCCGTGAATCGTACCAGACAACCGCTATGTTTCCTGTGGTTTGATCCAGCGAGATCTTGGGCAGGAACTGGCTGTTCTTCGTGTTGTCGTCGTTCACCCGCACCCCTTCGCTCCAGGTAGCGCCATCGTCGTCCGAGTAGCGCACATAGATGTCCATGTCGTCGCTCTCGTTCTTCTGTTCTTTGGTATAGACCGCGTACACACGCCCGTTGTGTGCGCCGCCGGTGCGATCCCACGCCAAGCCGACTTCGGCATCCACAGAGCGGTCAGGCTGCGGCGGGATAAAGTCGAATCCGCCGACATGTGTTTCGGCAACAAAGACGCGGTCGCCGAATCCCATAGGTCCCAAGCCGTCCGGATCAACGTTCACGAATATCTTGCCTCCGCCCTGTCCGGTCGTGGTGAGATTGCACGCCTGCATCACCTGACCGGCAGGACCGATGGCAACATCGCCATAGGTGCAGTTATTGGATCCGGGCACGACCTCTCCGGCAAAGAACGCGCCCACTTGACCCAAGCCGCTGACAGGAGCACCAGTAGCGAACATAGGACCTGCGGCGTTGAACACGACCCAGACCTCGCCCTTGGCGGCGGTAATGGTCGGCTGGTCAACATAGCGGAACAAACCCCGATTGTCGCCGGGCGCCTTCTTCCCGGTCGTCTTTGGAGGCGCCGCAATATTCGCAATGACACTGAACGTCAAGCCCCCGTCCGTGCTGAGCGCTATCGGCACCACATTCTCGACCTGGTACAGGTAGGTCATAAAGAGATTGCCGTACTCATCGAACGAGAGACTGGGATCACAGCAGGCGTCGCCCAGGTTGTCGTTGTTGCCGATGATGCGCGTCGTCCACGTCGCGCCGCCGTCAAAGCTCACTCCCTCGAACATTCCAGCAGTCAGTCCTGCTTCACGGTGTCCTATATTTGTCACAATCACGATGTTGTTGCGGTTGGTGGGATTGACCGCGATCGCCTCTTCGGACTCGTTGAGGTGTCGCTGGCTCACATCCACGTTTTGAGGTGTGCTACTTTTTGGACTCGCCGCACGGCCCGATAATACAATCATCACCATAGCCGCTATGGCGAGGAGACTCGCGATAATAAGTCTGTGTCGCATATGATTCTCCTTTTCTCTTTCAGAATCGGGAACAGTGTCGGTATTGGCTTGTCAAACGTCAACACTTCATCCACGCGAAGCTTCATTGCTTCATTTCTGGTTCTCAGTTTTTCGATACGACGACAACATGGGCCGCCATCGGTAGAACGACTTCGTTTGCTCGCGCGTATCGCTCGATCCCATTTTCAATGGCGATGCAAATCGCATCTAATTTCTCTGGGGCTTGGCGCGCCAGAAGGCCGGCGGTGCGGACTCCTGCATCGCGTTCAGCTTCGAAGAAATAGCGCGGGCTTGCAAGATGCCATTCGACCGAGCGCGTCTCGTAGGTCATCGAGTTGCCATCAAAGCCGGATTCTTGCAACACTTGCCGGCATTCTTCTCTCTCCCCGTACAAGTAATGCGGCGGCCCCTCGGGCAATCCGACATCCAGGTTCGCATGTGCTTCAATCGCATCATTGACGATTTTGGCTCCGGGATTCTGCTCTGGCCCCGCCCAGACGGTAAAACCAAGTCTGCCGCCCGATTTTAAAACGCGGCACGCTTCGGCACATGCCTTTTCGGGATGCGAGAGATGCAGCAAGCCGAAGTTGATTAGAACACGGTCAAAACTGCGATCTTCAAATGGTAGCTCCTGAGCATCGCCTTGCCGAAAGGGGGTATCAGGGAACATTTCTTTTGCGATCGCGATCATCTTTTCGGAGAAATCAATTCCTATTGGAATAGCGCCCAACTCTTTCGCCGTGGCCGACAGATAACCGGGTCCACAGGCCACATCTAACACTGACATGCCGGCCGTAACCTTCGCGTCATCGATTAGATGAGGAATAAACTGCCGCGTTAGCGACGACCACACAGAATCGTACTTGTCAGCCACGCGTTCCCAGCCGGCGTGTTCAAATTGGGTAAATTCGTCTTTGGTCGTCGTCATGCTGACGCGTAATTGTCGCGCTGTCGCGGAAATCAAGATACGCTTCGCACCCGCCTTCGCGACGCTACGGTGCGGCAGGCAGCGAAGCGGCTACAATTATTCCAGCGGAAATTCGATTGGCTCTTCTTCCTCGCGCGGGACGAGATTGTTTCGCGCGATGATCCGCGCGCAGGTATTCCATCGCAGGATCGCATCGTCGTGACCGGGCGGGCGAATCGGCTCAGCTTTTTCGAACCAACTCATTGCCTCGCGCAAAAGATCGTACGCTTGAAACCGGCAATCCGGAGTGTTCTGCCGCAGTTTCATCTTCGCGCGGCGCTCGGCCACGATTCCAGAATAATACGCGCGGTCGTATTCCGATTTCAGCCGCGTCAGTAATTCTTTTGTTTGCGAATCGCTAACGCCGTAACCTTTTTCGAAGCGGTCTGTCAACGCGAGCAAGAGCGTGACGATAGCCTGCTGATTTTCCGGATCGACGTGGAGAATATCGAGGCAAATGCTCTCGGCTTCGCCCGGTTCGTTGAGCAAACGGTAGCGCTCGGCTTTTTCCAGCGCCGCGGGAATGGCGTCTTTGTGGAGTGATTTAAGTTCACTCATGTTTTCATCGAAAGTTAAAAAGTTAAAAGAGTTACATCCTTACAACCGAGCAAAGAGCTGGCATCAGTTTGTAACATTGTAACTCCTTTAACGATTTAACAATTTCTTGAGTCTTTTCCACACCCAGCCAAACGGATCGTAAAAGTCGTCCACTACACGTTCTTTCAGCGGAATAATTCCGTTATCGGTGATCTGGATGCTTTCGGGGCAGACTTTCGTGCAACACTTCGTGATGTTGCAGTAGCCGATCCCCTGCGCGTTTCGCAATTCTTCAATGCGGTCTTCGGTGTCGAGCGGATGCATCTCTAGCGCGGCGACGTGAATGAGGAAACGTGGCCCGATGAATTTTTCGTGCAGCTGATGGTCGCGCAGTACGTGGCAGACATCTTGGCAAAGAAAACATTCGATACATTTCCGGAACTCCTGCACACGATCGATGTCCTCCTGCTGCATCCGCCACGTGCCATCCGGCGCATCAGGTGGACGCGGCTTGAACGGTTTGATTTTTTTCTTTACTCGAAAATTCCAGGAGAGGTCCGTGACCAAATCCTTGATGACCGGGAACGCCTTCATCGGCTCGATGGTGATGGGTTTTTCCAATGGGAGCTCGCTCAGCCGCGTCATGCACATGAGCCTCGGCATCCCGTTGACTTCTGCCGAGCACGAACCGCACTTACCGGCCTTGCAGTTCCACCGACACGCCAGATCGCCCGCCTGCATCGCTTGGACCTGATTCACCGCGTCGAGCACAACCATGCCTTCGGCGACATCGGTCGGGTACTCATGAAATTCGCCGCCTTTGGCGTCGCCTCGCCAGATTTTGAACGTGGCCGTTTTCATCCATTCTCCTCCATAACCTGCTTCAAATAATCCGGCATTGCTGGGAGCGGTTCGAGCCGCACCAGCATTGAGCCGTCCGACGCTTTCGAAATAATCGTGTTCACTTTGCCAAAGGCGTCGACTTTATAGGGATAATCCTCGCGAAATTGTGCGCCACGACTTTCTTGTCTTTCCAGGGCAGCGCGTGTGATCGCTTCCGAGACTGTGAGCAGATTCTTTAAATCGAGCGCAGTATGCCAGCCGGGATTGTATTCACGATTGCCCGTGATTGCGGCCTTTTCAGCGCGCGTTTTGAAATTGCCGATCCTTTCCAAGGCTTCATGCATTTCGCCTTCGTTGCGCACGATTCCAACCAGATTCTGCATCGCTTCCTGCAGATCTTTCTGAATGGCATAAGGGTTTTCGCCGTCATTTCGTTCAAAAGGTTCGAGCGCTTCTCGTGCGACGATGTCCACCTGATCTTTCCGGATCTTGCCTAGCGAATTTTCCTTGGCGAATTTTGCTGCGAATTCTCCGGCCCGCTTTCCAAAGACCAAAAGATCAGAGAGCGAATTTCCCCCTAACCGGTTTGCGCCGTTGATTCCCGCCGCGCACTCACCCGCGGCGAACAATCCGGGCAGGCGCGTCATTTGTGTATCGGGATCAACACGCACTCCCCCCATGATGTAATGCGTTGTCGGCCCGACTTCCATCGGCTGCTCTGTAATGTCGATGTCGGCGAGTTGTTTAAACTGATGATACATGCTGGGCAGTTTTCGCTTAATGTATTCGGCAGCGTTCGGCATTTTTTGTTTGATCCACGAAATATCGAGAAACACGCCGCCGTGCGGACTACCTCGTCCTTCTTTGATTTCGCGCACGATGCAACGCGAGACGTGATCACGTGTTAACAGCTCGGGTGGACGTCGCGCGTCTTTGTCACCTTGGCAGTAACGCCAGCCTTCTTCTTCGTTGTCGGCGGTCTGCGCGCGATAATTTTCCGGGATCGCATCGAACATGAAACGTTTGCCCTCTTTGTTGGTCAGTATCCCGCCATCGCCTCGCACGCCTTCTGTCACCAAAATTCCCATCACCCCGGGCGGCCAGACCATACCAGTGGGATGAAATTGAACGAACTCCATATCGGTGAGTTCTGTGCCTGCGTCGTAGGCGAGTGCGTGTCCATCGCCGGTGTATTCCCAACTGTTACTGGTGATTTTGTAAGCGCGCCCGATCCCGCCCGTCGCCAGCACGACTGCTTTAGCGCGGAAAATTTTGAAGCGCCCGCGCTCGCGCTCGTATCCAAAAGCGCCAATCACACGATCGCCATCTTTTAACAGGCAAAGAATCGTGTGCTCCATATACACATCGATTCCCTGATGGACACCGTAGTCCTGAAGTGTGCGAATCATTTCCAGTCCGGTGCGATCGCCGACATGGGCGAGTCGCGGATATTTGTGCCCGCCAAAATGTCGCTGCAGAATCCTTCCATCTTTCGTACGATCGAAAACGGCGCCCCACGCTTCAAGCTCGCGGACGCGGTCCGGCGCTTCCTTCGCGTGCAGCTCAGCCATGCGCCATTGGTTCACATATTGACCGCCGCGCATGGTATCGGCGAAGTGGACCTTCCAATTGTCGCGCTCATCGACATTAGCGAGCGCCGCCGCAATTCCGCCCTCAGCCATCACCGTGTGCGCCTTGCCCAGAAGAGATTTGCAAACAAGCCCAACGCGAACACCAGCCGCCGAAGCTTCAATCGCCGCCCGCAACCCTGCGCCGCCCGCGCCGATGACAAGAACATCGTGTTCGAAGGTTTCGTAATCCGGCATGGTGAATTGTGAATTTGTGAATCGTGATCCGTGAGCTGTTACATCGTTGGCACGCGCGGGTCAGCCGAAACTCGATTCACGATTCTCGAATCTCGATTGCCGTCGTTCAAACGATCCGAAGATCGTGCCATATGCCCATCGAACAAAGCCGCACGTAGAGATCAGCAAATCCAACCCAGAACAAACTCAGCCATGCCCAGAGCATGTGGCGACGATTGAAACAGGTCACGCAGGCGTAAGCGCGATAGCAGGGTCTTGATTTTGAAAATTGATCGAGAAATCCCCCGGCCAAATGCCGAAGGGAATGGCAACCAAAGGTGTAACCGGCAAGCAACACGACGTTGACCGCGAGAATGGCGGTGCCCACACCGATGCCGAACGAACTTTTTCCGGTGGTGGGATCGACAAACCAAAGGGCTTCCCAGACATCGTAGGTCAGAACCCAAAGGAAGAAGAGAGCAAGATAGAGAAAATAACGGTGCACATTTTGCATGACGAGCGGGAACGAACGTTCACCCCAATAACTCTTGCGCGGCTCACCGACGGTGCACGCGGGCGGATCGGCCCAGAACGCTTTGTAGTACGCTCCGCGGTAGTAATAGCAGGTGACCCGAAAGCCAGCCGGCGCCCAGAGAACCAATAACGCTGGCGAAAAAATCAGCCAGCTCGGCCACCACGCGGGCTTGGGCCCAAACCAGCTGTGCGGTGAATCGCCGAAAATTTCCGGCGAATAAAACGGCGAGATGTAGTTACCAAAAAAATAATTTCTTCCCTGAAATGCCGCCCAGGTAGAATACACGATGAAGATCGACAATCCTACAAAGACAAGCAGCGGCTGCGTCCACCAGATATCTGGGCGCATCGTCTGGCCAAACGAACGGCGTGGCAGCGCTGTCGCTTCATTCATTTGCCGTCGGCTCCTTCAACCGGCAGCTTCGCTTTTTTCCACGCTTCCCAACTGCCAGGAACATTCCAAAGCTCCTTGAATCCTTCCGGTTTCAAAATGCTCGTGGCGATGCTCGCGCGATAACCACTTCCGCAATAAACCGCTGTCAGTTTGTTGCGATCGAGTTCATTCATGCGGTTACGCAATTCCGGCACGAAAATATGGCGGGCGCCAGGAACGTGTCCCCGTTTCCATTCGCCGGGCGACCGCACATCGACAACTTGCAATGCGGATTTTCGCTCATTTAGCTCATGCACACTCATCTGTCCGATTCTCTCGAGCAGAAATCCCGCCGCGTCCCACGCTCTCATCCCGCCGGTCAAATAACCGGCGAATTTTGTGTAACCGGTGCGCACAAACAAACGCACGATGCGCTCGAGATCGTCGTCGCTTTCCAGCACGAGAAGAATCGGCTTTTCCGGATTGAGCATCCAACCTGCCCAGATGGAGAGAATCGGCGAGCCACCAATGTTGAGAGCGCCAGGAATATGGCCGCCCCCAAATGCAAGCATCATCCGCGTATCGACGAGCACGCTCGCGTTGTTCTCAATCGCATCCTTGAATGCTTTTGGCGGAAGCGCCGGCACGCGCGGCAGATTTCCAAGCACTTCCGGTCCCTTGGCGTTAATTTTTTTCATCAACGGATAATACCGCGGCACCGGCGGGATGGTGCTAAGCGCAAAGTCGGTGAACTTGGTGATTTCATCGAACTGGAGAAACTTATTGAACTTTCGCTCGTACCCGATCGTGCTACTCACTCGCGCGCCGATATCCGCGCCGCACGGCGAGCCAGCACCGTGATTGGGATAGATCATGACGTGATCAGGCAGCTTCAGATAAAAATCGCGCAGCGTGTGAAATTGTTTTTCCGAGAGTTCTTTCGACCGTCCTTCGCCGAGCAAATCGGGCCGGCCCGCAGACGCAACAAAAAGCGAATCGCCAGTGATCACACCCCAGGGCGTATCCGGATGATCGGCTTCGGCGAGTAAATAGGACATGTGCTCCGGCGTGTGACCAGGAGTGTGTCGCGCGGTTACCACTACTTCGCCGAACGTGAAACGGTCGCCATCCTTCACCGGTTCGTGTGCGAATCCGTATTCCGCGCCGCCTTCATGGCTCGCGTAAATTCTTGCTGATTTGACTCGGGCGCACAGCTCGCGCGAGCCACTTACCAAGTCGGCGTGAATATGCGTTTCAAAAATGTGCGTGATAGCGACTCCGGTTTCCCTGGCAATGTCCACGTAAACATCGACGTCAGCTCTCGGATCGAAAATCGTTCCCACCCCTTCGTCATCGTCGCCCAATAAGTAAGAAAGTTCGGCGATCCCTTCGGTCTGAATAGTTTTAAAAACGAGCGACATGACGAGAGTTTACGGCAAAGCGAAGCCCGAGTTCAACTTTAGTTGTAGCCCTGTAGCCGCCTCGCTCCGTCGAGGCGTCTCCTTTCCTGTGACAACGGCGACAGAGTGCCGCTGCTGCAGCAGCGTTTCAGGTTGAACAGCCAATCGCTTTCTTGACAAAATCGTTCAATGGCTGGCAAGCAAAAACATCGTTACCCGCGTCGGCCACCTCGTCTTGAACGGCTCTTTGCAAATGCTCATTCATTTTATTTTGTAACGTTTAATACCTACGCTCGTTTGCCGTTGTTAGCGCGCCAGGAGGTGCACGAGACTTTTTGTTCCTTCTGCCTTCGTGCGCAAGAGCATGCTATTGCAGTTGGCCGTTATGTTCTTATGCCCGACCACGTGCATCTATTTGTCGCTTTTCCGCCAGATGGACCAACTCTCGCCAGATGGGTCCACACCTTACGCACGATAATCGGAAAGAAATTGCTAGACCTCGGCGTAACCAAACCGCATTGGCAGGAGGGATTCTTTGATCACCTCCTTCGAAGCGGCGAAAGCTATTCGCAGAAGTGGGAGTACGTTCGAATGAATCCAGTCCGCGCTGGCTTGAGTGAAACCCCAGAAAACTGGCCGTATCAGGGTGAAATAATGTCTTTGCGCTTTGATTAATCTTGAAGCACGGCGTCCTGTAGTCGTCCTGCTCTGTCGGGGCAGGCACGGCGACGGAGCGCCGTGGCTACAACGTCAGCGAATCTCAACGGTGATCGGCAATAGATGGTTGATCATGTAAGTGCCCCGATCCGGATCGCGTTCGATCGGTTGAGTGCAGCCGCGTGAATCGGTTGCCCGGGCGATGAGAATTTGTTTTCCCGGTTGCGACGGCGTGCGCCATTGATATTCCCAGCGACGCCACGCGTTTGGATTAGATTTGTCGATCAGGCTGGCCTCATTCCAAGTCGCGCCTCCGTCCGTGCTCAGTTCCACTTTTGTGATTTCGCCATCGCAAGTCCACACCGCGCCGTGAATATGCACCTTGGAATTCGCAGGCACGATTTCATCCTCGGCAGGGCGCGCGATTTGGGCCTTGATTTGCATTTCGGTGAGCGGAGCGAGCTCGGCAATGTCGCCTCGCCTCTTCCAGTAGGCGTAATCAATCGTTTGATAGTATCCGGTGAACGGCTGGTTTGAGACGATGATGCGCTGTAGCCATTTAATCGACGCCATCGCATACCATCCCGGCACAACAGCACGGAGCGGAAAACCGTGTTGTGGCGGAAGCTCGCTCGCATTCATTTTGTAAGCGAGCAAAACGTCAGCGCGCGCTTTGGACAGCGGAATGCTCCGCGCAAACTTCATCGTGCCAGCAGGTCGCTTTGCTTCTTCAAGGTCTCCCCCATCGGCGCCTTCGAGAATCACGTCGCATGCTCCGGGTTTGACTCCAGCGCGATCGAGTACGATCGACAACGGAACCCCGGTCCATTCCGCTGTGCCGACTGCGCCCAGCCCCCATTGCACGCCTTTCACTTTCGGTTCGAGAAAATTGCGGTTGTTCCCCGCGCATTCCAGCGTCACGGGAATCGTCAGCGATTCTAATTTGAGCAGCTCCTCATAATTTATTGCGAACGGTTTTTCGACTTCGCCTTCCACACGCAACCACCACGCATCCTTATCGATCGCTGGAATCGGGAAATGCGTTCGAACATAGAATGATTTTGTCGGCGTGATAAAGCTGTCCAGCTTTTCGAACGGCATCTCCAGATTGAGCGGGTCTTCGCCGCGAACAATCTTTCCATCGCGAAGTTGCGTTTGCTCTTGTTGCATCGATTACGCCCGGCGTCTCACTTGACGTTGCAATGTGCTGACCTATCTACCGGCTAATGTACGGGGTCAAGGAACGGTGTGTCTGGATCACCGACATTAAAGATCACCAGCCGCAATGGATCGGTGCTACTGCGGTTGTACCCGGTCATTTTCACCTGCGGCGGCATGATCATCGCCTGACCAGCTTTCACCGTGACTGGCTCGCGACCCTCCATTTCCAACGTGAATGCGCCTTCCAAGACATAAACAGTCACCGGGAAACGGTGTGTATGGAATAAGGTCTTATCGCCCGGTTGGAAGCTCGCCATGAGGACACGCACCTCCTGCCTGTCGCCCTTGGGCATCCCTTGGACGATCTCGCTCAGGAGTAATTGGGGCTTTACGACACTCTGTTCTTGCGCCATCGCTGGCGACCTAACGAGCAAAACCGCGAACGCGAGACAGAAGCTCCTCCACTTATTCATCTCTACTTTTCTTCCTCACACGATACCATCTAACGAGATATCGATTGATTTTTTCGTCGTAATTATTTTACGAAATTATTCCCTCTGATCTCGCTCGTACGACTCGCGATCACACGATGAAACCGGAGTCATGGAAATTGGCTTTAGCGGAAACGTCCACCTGATGCGAGTAAAAACTTCCCACTCTTTGAAATCGCCAATGTACTCGTGCGTCTCAATCACGTTGCCCGCTTCATCGAGAACGCGAATCACAGCCTGATGCGAACGACTGTAGAACTTCGCGTAGCCGATTGCATTGCTGATTGCGAAGTTGAGCAAACGGCACAGAAGTAGGAAGTAGAAGGCCAAAGTACAAGAAGGCCAAGGGGTCCCGCCTTCGCGCTAAGAACTATGGCGCAGCAAGCGGAAGTCGCTAATCGCCCTCGCCTGATTCGAACTTCGGCTTGCGGCTGGAGATTTTCTTGTACGTGCCTTCAGCGGTCACGTTATTGCCAAAGCCGCAGGTTCCGGTTTGCGTGACCACGAGTTTGCCGTTTGCGAATTTCATCGTGATCTGGCATTCGTCTTCGGCAGCGTCGGGTTTGAAGATGGCGGTGTCACCTTCGATCGAAGCAACACCGCGGCCTTCGCCAGTGTTGACATTCGGGCCTTCGGGCGATTTGTATTCGTAAGTGCCGGAGAATTCGACCTGCAGCATTTTCTGGCTCAGTGCCCAAATCTTGAACTCACCGCCCTTGGTTTTCCAGGTGCCGTTGACCTGCGCTGCCGTCACGACGGTCTCCCCCGATGCTCGCGACGCGACCAAGACCGCGCCGCAGCATAAAATCGCAGCCAAAACAATTCTAATCATACTGAACGCTGCTACGTTCCAGCCTTCTGATTGCGGTCGCAAGGAATAATGTTATCCCACTCGTCGGCAGAGGAGCGGGCGACAAAGGCTACCACGGGTTTCGTGTCACTCATAGAAGACTTCGTGAGGCACATCGGGTTTTATGTAAATAAACTCTCCCGCGTGCTTGTGCGTTTCAATCACGTTTCCCGCATATTTGTCGGACGCCAGCGTATGAAGTATTGGGAAATAATCGCTGACAATCTGAGCAAACGCGGTTGGACTTGGTTGAAAGCTACTTCTGGTCGAGAAAAGTGACAGACCCCGTGTCGAGACTGTAATATGCGCCGATCACTTGTACCTCGCCGGAATCAACTTTCGGCTTGAGAATGGGCGTGGATGAACTCAGTGCTTGCACGACATCCTTCACGTTCGCTTTTACAGTCGCATCGAGATCTCCATTGATAGTAGCTTCGACCGCGGGCTGGATCGCTGTTATCAGGGATTGAATATGCGCAGTCGCTTTGGTTTTCGCTGCGATTGTTTCCTTTGCCGCTTTCACCGCGCCGCAACTCTGATGCCCAAGCACGACGATGAGGCGCACCGCCAAATGATCGACTGCATATTCGATGCTTCCTTGGCTGTGATCGTCGATCACGTTACCTGCCACGCGGACCACGAATAAGTCGCCGAGGCCCTGATCGAAAACGATCTCGGGCGGAACACGCGAATCGGAACAACTAACAATGATGGCAAACGGATGCTGACTCTTTGCCAGTTCCGCGCGTCGTTCCGTCGTCTGACCGGGATGTTGCAGGTTACCACTAGCATAGCGTCCATTACCTTCCTTGAGCTTGGAGATTGCCTCGGCTGGAGCTACGGCCGGCTGCGCCGGATGAGTCGGATCAGCGGCTCTTCCAAATTGGTTTGTGCCAAGCACGCTGACTGCGATGAAGCAAGCTGCGAGTTGTGCCTTTCTCATAGCGCGATCGTACGGTGCAGAATGGTCGTGCATTGTGTACAAAGTGCAATTGAGAGAAGGGCGCGGCTTGGAAAGAATTGTTCCCGAGCGGCGCCGAGGCGCGACGGGAAGTCGGGACAAGGCGCAGAAGATTCGCGTAAGCGGTTATGTCGTGAGACGATAAGACACAAGGTTGAAATACCACTTTGCCGGGTTGTAAAATTCATATCCCAACAGTCCCTATTCGGAGACGATGACTGACACCAGCACGCGGACTCAGCCGACAGTCCTGCCTGAAGCACCGCCGCAGCCGTCGCTAGGGCCCGAAATCGGACCCCACTAATTCGGCGTGGTACCGATGGATAGCGTAGCGAGGGAATAAGTACGGGCGCACGGGCGCGAGTGGAAAATCTTGCATCATCCATGTTTTTCTCGTGATGCTGCGTCTCGTTGGGTGCATGCTTGTCATTATCTTCCTTGCTTCTCGTAAAAGTAACCCATAAAACATATTCTTCTCTCATGAAGCGTGTAGATAATGGTCTTCTCTTTGGGATTAGTCTTTAATCCAGTGTAAGTCCATTGATTGAACAGCTTAAAACCATTTTGTTTCATTTTTGGCACAATCAACCCTAACTCTGCGGTGGCAGCGTTGAAATACCACTTTGCTGGGTTGTAAAATTCATATCCTCCTTTAAAAATGGCTTTATGGTTCCCCAAGAACTGTATTTCCATCGGATTCTCTTCTCCACCTGGGTATCTCCATACGCCGAGCACTGAAAACCCTCTTTTGAGGGGTTCATTAGAGTGTTGACCGGGCGCAGAGTTTGAGGGAAAAGCTAAACTAAAAAACAGGATCAAAAGTATCATCAATGTTTTCATTTTGGCACCTAACGGCTGAGCTCACCTGCGAGCAGCCCACTAGCACCGCGAGTCAGGCGAAGCCCTGGTTTAGGGCGTTTGCCCGAAAATTTGTACGGTCGAATCAGCATCGATATCTTTGGAGCCATCTTTAAACGTCACCAACTGCCCCTTCAAGACAACGTACTGGTTTGCCTCTTCAATCTTGTTCAGCAGCTCTTTTTGGGCGTCGGTCAAGTCCCATACGTAGCGAATTGTGTAGTATTTCTTAGCTGAAACAATTACGTATTTACCTCCAGCCACATCGTGGTCAAAGCTCGCCCGACCGGTTAATTCCAACGGTTCTTTTTTTATAATCTTAGGTCCACCTGCGGCCCGGTTTTCGGCTGGAATGGGTTCAATAACGAGTAGCGGCCTTTCTAAAGATGGTTTAAACGGCAGATTCTCGAGTTGCTTTTCCAGGTCAGATATTCGGCTTGTATAAGCCTGCTCCAGACACGCCGCATCCTTGCACGTATCTCTCCATCCTTTAAGCCATTCCCGCTGCTGCTGCTTGCAGTCTTCAGCAACGGGAGTTACTTCCAGGACTTTCTTGTAAAGAGAAGTTACTTTCTCGTCTAATTCAGAAAGCTTCGGGTTAGCGCAAATTAATTTCTCAATCTTTGTTTTAGCTTTTGCGCAATCGAAACTTGCGGAATGTACAGATGGCATCAACACCAAACATGTCGCGGCCAGTGAAAAGGCGATTGTGGTTTTCATATTAGTTCAGTCTAGCTAGATGAACGTCAGCCGCGGCAAGGCGATGCACGCGTTGCTTTGGCCGAAGATAATTTCGGGAGATGTGCGGGAGTCTACGCAACCAACGACGATGGCAAAAGGATGTTGCGCTTGTGCAGTCTCTGCGTCTAGCCGCCGTCGGCTTGCCTTCAGAGACTTCGCTGTTATAAAAACGGGCATTGCCTTCATTGAGTTTAGCGAGAGCGGCATCCGGGCCAACGGCCGAAGCTGGATGGTCTGCGGCAATACAAGAGCAGTGGGGCTAAACAGGGCGATGGACGTGATAAGCGTAAGTTTACATATGATGTTCATGTTGGTTAGGTCGTTATGGCCATTGCAAGGAGCGAATGCAAGCGGGATGTAACGAGGATTCAGGTAACAAGTACGTCTTTAAACGCAGTTTTTGATTCTAATCCAGTTGCCTCTCGCCCGCGTGTTGGCCGCAAAAGAGCGTGCGCGCTGCGCAGCTGCGGCAGCGATTAAAAGCTGAAACTAACACCGCCGCTAACCGCATTCGAGTCGTAACGATTTCGACCCAGCTGTCCCTGGTAAGACACATAGGTTGCGATCCTTGGCGTCCATTGAACCCCGACGCCAGCATTAATAATTGCACTATCGTGGCCTTCGCTCGGACCAAACGAAGTTTCG
>Ga0209056_10003896_pt1 | contig 15784 bp, 15 predicted proteins | sample GraSoiAngelo_114_FD_185876 | JGI IMG/M metagenome (GOLD analysis project Ga0209056, IMG submission 185876) | Grasslands soil microbial communities from the Angelo Coastal Reserve, California, USA - 14_0903_13_40cm (SPAdes) (version 2) | ecosystem: Environmental > Terrestrial > Soil > Grasslands... | reverse complement strand
ATCGTAGAACAAGTCCACAGTGAAGCCGGATGACCTGGCCTATCTTTACTCATTAACCAACGAATACCGATCCATTCGCTATGATCTGGCGAATATGCGGGCATTGGCCCGTGCACTGGGCGATCCACAGAATTCCTTTCGATCTGTCCTGATTGCCGGAACGAATGGAAAGGGATCGGTTGCCAGACTGCTCTCGGCGATGATGCCGGAAGCCGGAATCTACACATCTCCGCACCTGCAGCGGTTGAACGAGCGAATTTGCATTGGCGAGAGGCAAATTCAGGATCAGGAACTGAAAACCGTGTTTGATGAAGTGAAGGCCGCTGCGGCCGTTGCCAAAGATCTCCTTTACCCGCCGACCTACTTCGAAATCGTGACCGCAATGGCATTTCTCTACTTTCGGGATCGTGTGAAGTTTGCGGTACTTGAAGTCGGACTTGGCGGAAGGCTCGACGCGACAAACATCGTGAAGCAGGATGTCTCCGTGATCACGAGCATCGGTTTGGATCACCAGGAATTCCTCGGCACCACCATCGAAGAGATCGCGGCAGAGAAGGCGGGCATCATAAAGGCTACGGAACGGGTCATTATCGGCCCCATGGCCGATTTGCCAGCTATCCGCGACAAGGCGGGAGCGCGTCTGATCCGAGCAGGAGGTCTTGAAAAAAATGTCCGCTCGCTGGGCGAAGGCTATTTCGAACTGGACATAGGGCAACATCGGAACCTCCGGCCGCGTTTGGCCGGCCGGCATCAAATCGATAACGTCGCTGTTGCCGTAAGAACGGCCGAGTGCCTGGGGATTCCGGAACGGGACATCATGCGAGGCGTCAACACGGCAACCTGGCCGGGCCGCTTGGAACGAATCGGAAAGTTCCTCCTTGATGGCGCTCACAATGCGGCCGCCGCGACCGCGCTTGCTGCATTTCTTGAAGAGTTCTATCCGCAGGGCGTGTGGATGATCTTTGGCGCAATGGCGGACAAGCAATTCGGAGAAATGATCACGATCTTAAGACCCCACGTCCATCAGTTCGTCTTCACCAAAACCCAAAGCAGCCGCGCGAAAGACCCTGGAGATTTGCAAGGACTGGTTGCGGGATCGCGCGTGGAACCTTTCGTCTCAAATGCGATTCAGTTCGCGCGTGCATCCGCTCCCGCAGATACAACCATCGTCATCTGCGGTTCTTTGTACCTGCTTGGAGAGGCACGGCTCGTGCTAGAGTAACCTCCATCAGGCTAGTCCAATGACGAACCTCCTGCACAAACTCAGCTATGCGCGATCCCTATGTGTCACGGCCCCTCTCATCTTTCTGTACACGGCTGTAATGGGTTCGATATCAGTCGCGAGCTCGTTTCTCGACTCGCGCGGACGCATCCAGCACGGGTGCGCACGAATGTGGTCGCGTATGATTTTGTGGACTGCACGAGTGCGCGTTCGTGTCACCGGCCTGGAGCACATTCGGCCGAATGTCCCGTACGTCCTTTGTGTGAACCACCAGAGTCACATGGATATTCCGATCATATTGGCTGCGCTACCTTTCCAATTCCGGTTTGCGGCGAAAAAGCAGTTGTTCCGATATCCATTTCTGGGATGGCACCTGCGGCGTTCCGGCCACGTCCCTATAGATAGAGAAAATCCTCATGCCGCCGTCAAATCACTACGTGAGGCAGCGGACACGATCAAGCGCGGGACCCCTATCGTTATCTTTCCGGAAGGTGGAACCAGCCGCGACGGCAGTATCAAGCCGTTCAAAGGCGGCGGTTTCATGTTGGCTACCAAGTCGAGGGCTGAGGCTGTCCCGGTGACAATTCGAGGATCCCGATTGGTGCTGGTTCCAACGACCTATCACGTACGTAGCGGAGACGTCGAAGTGACAGTCGGAAATCCCATCGCCTCGACGGGACTTTCCAACACCGAGTTGGCAAATCGGGTGCGCGAGGAAATCGTAGCGGCTTTTAATCATGAAAAAACCCTGGATTGGAATTCCTACTCGTTATCAAGAAAAATCTGAGTACGTCGGCCAGATTCGTCATTATCTCGATGTGGTTCTATGGGCCGGCGGTCTCCCGCTGCTGATCCCGTCCACGGGTGACCGCCCCGTCGTTCGCGAATACGTCCAGCGCGTGCAGGGAATCCTTCTGCCCGGCAGCCCGACCGATATTGATCCTGCGCATTACGGCGCCACTCCACACCCCAAGCTCGGACGTCTCTATCCCGAACGGGATGCTACAGACTTTGCCATCCTCGACCTGATAGAACAGACAGAGCTGCCGGTTTTGGGCATCTGCTTTGGCGTTCAGAGTATCAACGTTCACCGGGGAGGCTCACTCGTCCAGGACATTCCATCCTTAATTCCGGACCACGAGACTCACGATGAGGACGATGGCAAGCCGCCCGCGCGCCATGTGGTTCATATCTCCCAGGGTAGCCTCATTGCCCGGCTTGCGGGCCGATCTGAGGTTGAAGTTAACAGCTATCATCATCAGTCCGTTCAGAATCCAGGGCGCAATCTCCGCCCGGTTGCGTTCGCCCCCGATGGGATCATCGAGGCCGTAGAAGACGCGACAGGCCGGTTCATTATCGGAGTCCAGTGGCATCCCGAACGGGGCTGGAAAGATGATCCATTCTCACAGGCATTATTCACATCATTTATCGACGAAGCGCGCCTTCGTTATAATGAATCCAGCTTGGCATGAAAAAACTGACGCGATTTCTCGGCTCCTTTATCTTTGCTCTCGCACTTTCCAGTGCAGCGTGGACCCAATCGAGACCCAACCAGGTCGTCGATCAAATGATTCAGGCCCTCGGCGGTTCTGCTTTCCTTGACGTGAAAGAAATTCGGACTTCCGGCCGATTCTTTTCATTCAGCAGGGGCGGGCTGAGCGGCGGTGATTTCTATTTGGACTACATCAAGTTTCCGGACATGGAGCGCACTGAGTTCGGCAGGGAAAGGAACAAATCGATCACGATTAACAAAGGTAGCGAAGGTTGGAAGATCGAAGGCAAAAAAGGGACGGAACCCCAATCCGCTGCTCAGAGCGAGGAATTCCTGGCGAATTTCAAAACCAGCTTTGATTACGTGCTGCGGTTTGTCATCAAGCATCCACAAACGACGATTCAGAATCTTCCTACTGAGATCATCGATTTCAAGAGAACGGATGTTGTCGAACTGCGCGACGCGGCGAAAAACCGTATTCGCTTTTATGTAGATCGCGACACCAAACTACCGGTCAAGATGCAGATCCGGCGAGCGAATGAGTCCGCCCTTCAAGAGGAGCTTTACGGTAATTGGCACAAATTTCAAGGTGTGATGACACCTATGTTTGTAGGCCGCTTTACCGATGGCGTAAAGACCATGGAGATCCGAGCTGAAACTGCAGCTTATAATTCCGGTCTTTCCGACGGTCTTTTCGCAGCCCCAGCGTCGAAATGAACAAAATGAATCCTTCTATTCAGGCTACGACCATCATCTGCGTCCGCAAGAAGGGCAAGGTTGCCATCGCAGGTGACGGTCAAGTGACTCTGGGCGAAACGGTCATCAAGCACGGCGCAAAGAAGATCCGGCGTCTTTACAACGACAAGATTCTCGCGGGATTTGCCGGCTCTTCGGCGGACTCCTTCGCTCTATTCTCACGCTTCGAAGCCAAGCTCGAACAGTTTCACGGGAATCTGAGCCGAGCGGCTGTCGAGCTTGCCAAGGACTGGAGGACCGACCGATCGTTGCGGCACCTTGAGGCCGTGATGATCGTGGCCGACGACAAGAGCACCTTCCTTATCTCCGGGACCGGTGATCTGATCGAACCGGACGATGGGTTGATCGGCATCGGCTCCGGCGGAGCGTACGCGCTTGCTGCAGCGCGCGCGCTGAGCAAGTTTACCGATTTAGACGCTCGCGAGATTGCGCAGGAAGCGATGCAGATCGCGGGGAAAATCTGCATCTACACCAACGAGAGCATCACCCTGGAAGAATTGTGAGCCGCAGATTGCGCGGATTTCACCGATTTGATCTGCGCATTCCGCGTAATCTGCGGCTAGCTGATGCTAGAATCGAATTTGAACTATGTACGCACACGAAATGGTGGATGAGACCCCCCATCTGGATGAACTGACACCGCGAGAGATTGTCAAGGAGCTGGACAAATACGTGATTGGCCAGGGCAGCGCGAAGCGCGCTGTGGCCATTGCGCTGAGGAATCGCATTCGCCGTCAGAAGCTTGCGCCTGAGATGGCGGAAGAGGTGATGCCGAAGAACATCATCATGATTGGGCCGACAGGTGTAGGCAAAACCGAAATCGCACGCCGCCTGGCAAAGCTGGCCAACTCGCCTTTTCTTAAAGTCGAAGCATCTAAATTTACAGAGGTTGGATATGTCGGGCGTGATGTGGAGTCGATGATTCGCGATCTCGTCGAGATTGCGATTGAGATGGTCCGAAACGAAAAGCTCGAAGAAGTCGCCGAGAAAGCGGACGGCAACGCTGAAGAGCGCATTCTCGATCTTCTTCTGCCGGCGATGCCTTCCCGTGATAGCTCCATCGATGAAACAGCTCGCGCGGCCTCGGATCAATGGAACCGCACGCGGGAGAAACTTCGCGCGCAACTCCGGGACGGCAAACTCGACGACCGCATGGTCGAGATTGAAGTCAAGGAGCGTAGCTTTCCGTCGTTCGAGATCATCAGCAATCAGGGTGTGGAGGAAATGGATATCAACATCCGAGACATCCTGCCGGGTTTCCTCGGGCAGCGGACAAAAAAGCGCAAGATGAAAGTTGCGGAAGCGATCGACTACCTGATTCAGGAAGAAGAACAAAAGCTTGTCGATATGGATCAGGTCACGCGCCTCGCCGTTGAACGAGTCGAGAATAACGGGATCATTTTCCTTGATGAGATCGACAAAATCGCGGGACGTGAATCGGGTCACGGACCCGACGTCAGCCGCGAGGGGGTGCAGCGCGACATCCTGCCCATTGTCGAAGGAACCACCGTGAATACCCGGTACGGCATGGTGCGTACCGATCATATCCTGTTCATTGCGGCGGGCGCATTCCACGTCAGCAAGCCGGCGGACCTGATTCCGGAACTACAGGGACGTTTTCCGATTCGCGTTGAGTTGGATTCGCTCACAGTCGATGATTTCGTGCGAATTCTGACCGAGCCGCAGAATGCACTGATCAAGCAATACGTCGCGTTGCTCGAAACCGAAGGCGTCAAGCTGACGTTTCTCGATGATGCGGTGCAAGAGATCGCCCGGTTCGCCGCAACGGTCAACGAAAACACCGAAAACATCGGGGCCCGCCGTCTGCATACGATTATGGAAAAGCTTCTCGATGAGATTTCATTCGAGGGGCCGGACTTGAAGAAGAAAACCATCCGGATCGACGCGGCTTACGTGCAGAAGATGCTGGCCGAAATCGTCAAGGACCAAGATCTTAGCCGATACATCCTCTAAATGCGTCGCGCAATTGTCGGGCTCTTCCTGCTTGTTGCGGGTTGTGGCAAAGTTGGCGATCCGCTCCCGCCCTTCGTCCGAATTCCTGGCGCTGTAAAGGATCTTGCTGTTCATCAAACCGGATACAGCCTGGTTCTCACTTGGACGAATCCTGCCAGGAATATCGATGGCTCCGCGGCTACGGATCTCACCCAGATCCGCATACGCAGCAATGATTCCGTCATTGCTGCGGTCAACGTGAATGCGGCGGGACAAATGCAATCCTACGAATTTCCGGTTGGCTCGACTCTGTTGCAGCAGCGCACTTTCACAGTGCAGGCGGAAACGGCTCGCGGTAAGCTTTCGGAGAATTCAAATCCTGCTTCAATTACGCCCGTTGAAGTCCCGGGAAAGGTCGCCGGTCTTAAGGCGGTTGTCGATCAGCGGAAGATCACATTGTACTGGGGAAAGCCGCAGGACCACCCGGAGCTGGCAGACGTATATCTAGTGAACCGGATCGATCCTCCCGAGGAGCCCGCCGTCGTCTCGGAAACTAGCTATGAGGATGACCGATACCAGGCCGATAAGACCTATGTTTACGAGCTTACTGCCGTGCGACGGTTTCAAGGTCGCATGGTTCCAGGAGTGGGCCCGGAGCCGATCACAGTTCTTGCGGAGGACAAAACTCCGCCTCAGACACCGTCCGGACTTGATGTTGTTCTGTCGGGCACGGCCGCTTTCCTGACCTGGACCGCTAATCCCGAAACAGACTTGGCGGGCTACCGCGTGTTTCGAAGCGATCGCGCCGATGGAGAATTCAGACTGGCGACCGATCGTCTGGTCACCACGAATGCGTTTATTGACTCTGCCTACCGGCCCGGATTGTATTACGCAGTTTCAGCGGTCGACGAATTTGGAAACGAAAGCGCTAAGACCATCCCCTTTCGAGTTCCGTAGGGCAGTCTTGTTCGCGAACTTGCTACAATGGTTGTATCCCACTAGTCACTAGGAGTGCACTGTCATGAAATTCTTCCTCGACACTGCCAATCTCGATGAGATTCGCGATGCCGCCAGCACCGGCGTTCTGGACGGGATCACGACGAACCCAACCCTGATCTCGAAAGAGGCCAATACTTTCGAAGACCAGCTTCTGAAGATTTGCTCTCTCGTTGATGGCCCTGTCAGCGCAGAGACCGTGAGCCGCGATGCGGGCGGCATGATCGAAGAAGCACGGCACCTGGCAAAGCTCCATCGCAACATTGTCGTGAAGTGTCCTATGACGAAGGACGGATTGAAGGCCACAAAAATCCTGAGCGGGGAACGTATTCGCGTGAACGTGACGCTGGTGTTCTCCGCACCCCAAGCCATTATGGCCGCTAAAGCCGGCGCTTATTTCGTCAGCCCATTTGTCGGCCGCTTGGACGACGTCGGCCAGAGCGGCATGGATCTGATCCGCGACATCGTCACGATTTTCAATAACTATGAGTACAAGACCGAAGTGCTCGTCGCGTCCATCCGAAATCCAATCCATGTCGTGCAGGCCGCTTTAATGGGTGCCGATATCTGTACCATGCCTGCCAAAGTCTTTGAACAGCTCTTCAAGCATCCGTTGACGGATAAGGGCGTCGAGCAGTTCCTGAAAGATTGGGAAACGGTTCCCGTGATTAAATAAAACGGCCGCCGCCTTCTCTTTTATGATGACGAAAATCACCGCATCCTCCCGGGTTGATCGCCTTCTTGAGCTGAACCGTATTGCCGAGTTCGGCGGCGGCAAGCAGCGTCTCGAACGGCAGAAAGCGGAAGGCAAATTGACCGCGCGCGCGCGGATTTCACTACTGCTCGACAAGGATTCATTCGAAGAGCTCGACAAATTCGTCAGACACCGGTGCCTCGACTTCGGGATGCAGGAGCAGCAATATCCCGGCGACGGCGTCGTTGCAGGATACGGCCGTATCGACGGCCGCCTGGTTTACGTCTTTGCCCAGGACTTCACCGTTTTTGGCGGATCCCTCAGCGAAACCAACGCCCAAAAAATCTGCAAGATCATGGACCTTGCAATGAAGATGGGCGCGCCAGTTATCGGACTAAACGACTCCGGCGGCGCGAGAATTCAGGAAGGCGTGATATCGCTGGCCGGCTACGCCGATATTTTTCTGCGAAACACCGTTGCTTCGGGTGTGATTCCCCAGATTTCCGCAATTATGGGGCCGTGCGCCGGAGGCGCCGTATACTCGCCGGCCATCACCGACTTCATTGTAATGGTCGAAAAGACCAGCTACATGTTCGTTACCGGTCCCGACGTCATAAAAACCGTTACTCACGAAGAAGTCACCAAGGAAGAACTCGGCGGCGCCATGACTCATAACAGCACAAGCGGTGTGGCTCATTTCATCGCTCACAACGATGAAGAGTGCTTGCTGCTTTTACGCGAGTTGTTTTCGTTCATTCCCTCGAACAACCTGGAGGACCCGCCGCATCGAGCGGCAAACGATCCCTGGGATCGCGTTGAAGAAGCGCTGAACACAATGGTGCCTTCCGAGTCGAACGTACCATACGACATGAAGGACATTATCCACGCGGTGGTCGATGAGAATTATTTTTTCGAGGTTCAGGAACACTACGCAAAAAACCTGGTCATCGGATTCGCGCGTTTGGATGGGCGTTCCGTTGGGATCGTGGCAAATCAGCCGTCCTACCTGGCGGGCTGTTTGGATATCGCAGGTTCGATCAAAGGTGCGCGCTTCGTCCGCTTCTGCGACGCATTCAATATTCCGCTGGTGACATTCGAAGATGTGCCCGGGTTCTTGCCGGGAACGAATCAGGAATTCGGCGGCATCATCAAGCATGGCGCGAAGCTTCTTTTTGCATTTGCTGAAGCGACGGTCCCGAAATTAACAGTGATCACGCGCAAGGCGTACGGCGGCGCGTACTGCGTCATGGCCAGCAAGCACATCCGTACGGATATCAATTTTGCCTATCCAACGGCCGAGATTGCCGTCATGGGACCGGAAGGCGCAGTCAACATCATTTATCGCCGGGAGCTTGCGGCGGCCGAAGACGTATCCCAGAAGCGCCAGGAAAAGGTCGAAGAGTTTCGCGAGAAATTTGCGAATCCTTACATCGCCGCTGAAAACGGTTTTATCGACGAGGTCATCGAACCGAAGTACACCCGCCGAAAGTTAATTACCGCATTGCGCATGCTCAATACGAAGCGGGATAGTAATCCTCCGAAGAAACACGGGAACATTCCATTGTAGGAAACGCCAATGGGCTAGGTCCCGATTTGCTCAGCCCGCGTTCTCTCCGCGCATCCCCGCAACGATGCTGCCTACCTTATGCGAATTGTTGTACAGCCAGCCTACAGGAATACCTCCGGGGAGTCGGGCGCGAGCGATGGAATTGAAACCGGCTGAGGCGGCGCAACCGCATTGGGAGCAGTCCGGATTGCCGCCGAATTGGCAGGGAGTCACGCGCGTCCGAAGATCGGCTGTGATACAGCGGGTGCTCTTGGCGAAAACGCAATCGCGTGGGCTTGAGGGCGGGGTCAGGTAGCCCTCAATCATGCTTTTGCTCATGGAGAGTTTCGGATACAGCTCGCGAAGTCCGAGCAACTCGCTCACAACCTGAGCACGAGCAGTTTTCGGCAGGATCTCATAGCTGGTTTCACCTATCTGAGGTGTGAAAAGGCTGACCCAAATCTTTTCGGTCTCGGTACGCGCGCTCCAGAAGCCCAGGAACTCGCGCAGGTATCCGGGCCGTTCTGTCATTTGCCGCGTGACCGTGCAGTGCACGGTAATCGAGTGTCCTGTGATGTTCTTCAAAATGCGGTCGTACGTTGCGGGTTTGCGGCGGGCATCGTGTTCAGCCGGCAAACCATCTATTGAGACCACGATGCTCAATGGATCAATGTTCGCCCATTCGATCGGTATGGGACGGACGGCGCTAGTGACAAGCTGTATCCGAACGCCTCGTGCCGAAAGCTGCGGCAGAATCTCGTGGAGCTCACGAAACCTTACCAGCGGCTCGCCGCCGACGATAGAAACGTGCAACGGCTGGTAACGATCGACGAGCTGCATAAAACGGTCGACGAGCTCTTTACCTTTGTAATCACTAACCTGATTTAGCAGCACACCTCCCGTGAGGTGTTCGTCGCCGTACGCGTAGCATCCCGGGCAGCTCAAAGGGCACTCTTTAGTGATCTCAATGGACAGGCAAGGCGTCCGTCCAGCAAGAATGGATTTCCACGCGCGAAGGATTTCGGTAGTCTTCATAACGAATGATTAGAGCATGAATGGTTGCAAGTTGCGCCTTCTAATAATCGAGCGTGTTCTGAATGGAGTGGCTTCATGTACAAGATCGTTCTCGTAGGTGTAGCCGGCTTGATGGGAACGCTGGCTCGGTATTGGCTCTCGGGATGGGCGGATGAGCGATGGGGGTCGGCGTTCCCGACCGGAACACTCATCGTGAATCTTATCGGCTGCCTCTCTATTGGCTTCTTATTTCACGCTACCGAAGAAAAATACTTGACCGATCCCGCGCTGCGCTCCGCCATTCTCGTGGGTTTTCTCGGGGCGTTCACGACGTTTTCTTCATTCGGTATCCAGACTTTCAATCTCCTTCGCGACGGGGAGGTGTTTCTGGCCAGTGTCAATGTTCTTATTTCGAACATTGCGGGTTTGATTCTGGTCTGGACTGGTTACGCGTTTTCCCGCTATTGGTGAGGTTGCGATGAAGATTCCCGAGGACGGCTATCTGCTTCGAGTCTTTGTAGGCGAGAGCGACAAGCACGGACACATTCCGCTTTATGAAGCCATCGTTTTGAAAGCCAGGGAAGCAGGACTCGCCGGCGCCACGGTTTTACGAGGTCTGATGGGCTTCGGCAAACACAGTGTTCTGCACACCGCCAAAATCCTGCGCTTGTCGGAGGATTTACCGATGGTGGTCGAGATTGTGGACAGCCTTGAAAAAATCGACGCGTTCCTTCCCACGCTCGATGTCATGGTGCTCGAAGGCCTGGTGACATTGGAAAAAGTCCGGGTGATCCACTATAGGTCGGAGAAGTAGAAGCGGCTAAAGCCCGCGTTCAGACATTTCGGGCGCGGGCTAAAGCCCGCGACTACGAGCATTCTCCTCCGCTATAATCGGGGAATGCGATACCGAGTCATCCTGTGCGCATTGCTTTTTGCTCTGGTCACGCGCCAGCCTGTAATGGCGAAGGACGAAAAATGGTTTGAGCTTTCGTCGGAGCACTTCTTACTCTTTACCAATACGACGGAGGCGAAAGGCCGCCGGTTGCTCTCGGATTTTGAAAATCGCATACTGGCCTTCTCCCAGGCGTTCGGCAAGTTTCCTCCGAGGCAGTTCCCCATCGAGGTCTTTCTTTTTAATAACGAACAGGATTACATCGAGGCGTTGCCGCGTGTGCAAGGCGCCGAGAGGCTCGACAAGGCTGCTTACCTCCTCCGAGGTCCGGACCGGGTTTTCATTGTCGCCAAAGACAAGTCACCGGATGACATTGCAAACGACGTCGGGCATGCATTGGGACATGTCTTGTTTGAGAGATACGTCGTGTGGAGGTCGTTTTGGCTTGCTGAAGGTGCGGCCGAATACGTGCGAAAAATCGGCCGTTCACCGGATACAAAGAAGATTTCTGACGAGGAGAGTTTCACGGCAGCCGACCTCGTGACCATTGTGCCCAGCTCTAATTACAACGACAACGAGCCAGGCGGCGCCTTCCGTGCGCAGTCTTACCGTTTACTTCGCATTGTGCTGGCGGAGCAACCGGATCTGCTCCAGCAATACATTCAGGAGTTACGGACGGAGGAGGAGGCTACGCCGAAGATCGATATGGACACCGGCGCTGTCGACGCGAGGTTGAAGAGTTACGTTGAGACTGTCGTGAAGCCGCCGGGAACGGCGCCGGCGATCAAATCCGCAGAAGCGAACCTCGCCCGGTTGGCAATCCAGCGTGGAGACTTGTTGCTTGCGACGGGACGCGATGCGGATGCCGTCCGATGGTATAGCGCGGATTCGAAGGAGGCCCGTGCCGCTCGCGCAATTGTCATCCGATTCTCACGTTCTCCTGCCGAGGCCATACGCGTGCTCGATCGCGTAACTCGTGAAGTCCCGGAGAGCGGTTTGGTGCAATATCACTTTGGAGCGATGGAGGTTCAGGACAAGAAGGATGTCCAGGCACAAGTTGCGGCGCTCGAGCGGGCCATTCAGCTATTGCCATTGATGGGACGTGCTTACGCGGAGCTTGGACGCGTTTATACATTGAACGGACAGGCCGATAAAGCCTTGCCGAACATTACTCGTGCCCTCGAGCTGGAGCCGGAATTTGCAGATCATTTTTATGCAATTCGAGCGGAAGTGGAGGTTGCACTTGGGCGCTTCGATCAGGCGTTTCAAGATATCAACGTCGCTGCCGCCTTGCCGCATGCCGATAAGTCCGTCGTCGAACGGTATGTGGTCAAGATCATTGATGTTCGCAAGAAGATTGAAAACGCCCGCCGCGAGATTGATGGACGCCGCCTCGAGCAAATCCGGAGCGAGGTTGCCTCGGAAGCCGCCCGACGTGAGCCGCCGCCGAAACCCGTTCCGCCTCCACCACCCGTTCCCCCCGGAACAATCAGTTATCAGATCGAGGCGCGCGCGCCAATCGAGGTTGTCGAGGCGATCTATCCCGATTATCCCGAAGCACTGCGCAAAAAAGCTGCGGCCGGCGCGATTGCTCTGCGCGTGGACGTTGGTCCGGATGGCAAAGTAAAGACCGCCACGATTGCGAGCTCGAAATTGCCGGATTTGAATACCGCCACTCTCGAAGCCGTAAAGAAGTGGTCGTTCAAGCCCGGCAATCGGAGCATCCGCGTGATAGTTACCTATTCGCTTCAATGAACTGTCCGGTTTGCTTGAATCCAGCAACGGCTCCAGCACTGACCGGCACCGATTTTCTATTCGAAACGACGTCCAGAACGTTCACGCTGGATTCGTGCTCGGCGTGCCGCTGCTTGTTTCTGAACCCCATGCCTGGCGGCGACGAAATCGCTGGTTTCTATCCAACGCAATATTGGTGGAGCGCTGGAAAGCCGGGCGCGTTGAAACGGCTCGAGTCGATTTATCGGAGAGTAGCCCTGAGCGATCACGTCGCATTCATTGCGAGGGCTGCGCGGAACCCCGAAGGCGCCGATCTACTGGATGTCGGTTGCGGCAGCGGGACCCTGCTGGGTCTTCTCAAGCACCGTGGTTTTCGTGGTGTAGGCATCGATTTTTCTTCAGAAGCCGCTAGACTGGCCGAGGCCGAAAACGGCGTTCGCGTCGTCGTTGGTTCGCTCGAGCGCGCTGCGTTTCCAGACCGGTCGTTCGACGTTGTGACTCTGTTTCACGTGATGGAGCACGTCGCGAAGCCGCGCGATGTACTGGCGGAAGTCTTCCGCATACTACGGCCCAATGGCGCCATAGTGCTGCAGGTTCCAAGTATCGATAGCTGGCAATTCAAACTATTCGGAGCTAAATGGTATGGACTCGATATTCCACGGCATGTGATCGATTATTCGAAAAACGCGATGCTCAAGCTTCTGAACGATTCCGGATTTGTTCCTCATCGCATTCGTCATTTCAACCTCCGGGATAACGCGCCGGCTTTCGTCTCGAGTCTATTTCCATCGCTTGATCCGGTGAGCCGCGCCGTTCGATATCGAAGGCACGACGTCAACGAGTCTGTGGCAGCGGCATGGACGCGGCATCTCATATATTTGCTTCTCGTCATTTCTGCCTCTCCACTGGCGCTTCTGGAGTCGGCTTTCGGACACGGTGCGACCGTCATGATCGAGGCGCGGAAGAAATGAAACCGGCTGTTTCGGTTGTAATCGTCAACTTGAATCGCCGGGACCTTCTCGCCCGCTGCCTCGATTCTTTGTGGAGGCAGACGTTTTCAAATCATGAAGTCGTCGTCGTGGACAACGGCTCCTCCGATGGTTCCGTACAGTTCTTGCAGACCCTGCGCGAGCCGCGGCTGCGGATCGTTTCCCTACCCATCAATAAGGGATTCGCCGGCGGGTGCAATGTAGGTATTTCACGCGCGGAAGGGCGCTACATCGCAACATTAAACAACGATGCCGAGGCAGAGCCGCGCTGGCTCGAGGAATTGCTTGCTGGAATCGAATCGGAGGCGTCCGTAGGGATGTGCGCAAGTAAGATTCTCTTTCACGGAGACCGGAAGCGCATCGACAAGGTTGGGCATTTGATTTACCCGGATGGATTGAATCACGGTCGAGGGTCCGGCGAGCCGGATCACGGCCAGTTCGAGCGCTGCGAAGAAGTATTGTTTCCCGATGCCGCAGCCGCCCTCTACCGGCGCGAGATGCTCGACGTGATCGGTCTGTTCGACGAGCTTTTTTTTGCCTATGGCGACGACGCCGACCTCGGCCTTCGCGGCCGGCTTGCCGGCTGGACTTGCCTGTACATCCCGACCGCGGTCGTCTATCACGTGCATTCGGCAACAGCCGGGGAGTTTTCTCCGCTCAAAGCTTTTCTTATCGAACGAAATCGGATCTGGGTCGCCGTTAAGACATTCCCGCTTTCGTTGCTTGTGGCGTCGCCTTTTTTTACCGCGTTGCGATTTGCCTACCACGCCTACGGCTCGCTTTTCATGGTAGGCTCATCCGGACAGTACGCCGCCGGCTGCTCTCGCAGTCAGCTCGCTTTGATGATCCTCAAGGCCTACTGGTCCGGTCTGAAATTCTTTCCTGAAATGTGGGAGTCGCGCCGCAAAATCCGCCGGTTTGCACGCTTAACCGACCGCGACTTCACAGCCTTAATTCGCAGGCACCGCATCACGCTGCGCGCCTTGACGCTTGGCACGTAGTCCGGCCGCCGCCAAACCGCCTGCGATCATCACCGACATCAATGTCAGCGCAGCGCCGACTCTAAAACTCAGCGGTTGAAATACGAACCGAACATCGTGGACACCCGCGGGAAGTGGAATTCCGGTAAGCGCGAGATTTGCCGGGAAAACCGGGACTTCTTGCCCATCTACAGTGGCCTTCCATCCCGGGTAATAAGTTTGACTCAATACCAAAACGGCAGGTTCTGAAGCCTGGGCGTGAAATGCGAGTTCGTTCATCTGCCCATTCGTGAGCTCGACTTGACTTTTGAAGAGTGGCGAAGCCGGCTCGCCGGACGTCCCGGCCAAACGCAGAGGAGCGGACAGAATGACAGATCGTTCAGGGTCGAATGAGCGATTCCGCAGACGTTCCAGTTGATCCTTCCTCGCATAAATCACCTCAACACCTGATGCGGGAACAGCGAAGGCTCGCGGCAAGACGGACTTGTTTTCGAAGATTGCGACATATCCGTTATTGAATACCAGCCGAAAACGTTCGGCGACGGTGAACTGCTTAAATTCGGGAGCATTGGGATTGAGAATGAAGTATTTCAGGTTGAGCATGTCGAGCCGTCGATCTCTGGAGTTGAGAACACGTTCGGGGATGAATTGGATCCCGTCCCACCGGTTCTCTGTGAAATCGAGTGCGAAGATTCGCGGGAGAGTTGGACAGACTTCATACCCATCTGCCGAAGAAGACTGGTAGATGATGTTCGCATTCGCTGAGTAGGGCAGGCCAATCTGTGCGATGCGGAACCGCATTGGGTCATTTTGCTTTGCCAGAAAATCAAATGCTGGGGCCGGCGGAAATATTTCATCTGGTTTCGCAAAGCCCATGTAGCCGTAGCTGAAGGTGACGAGATCGAATGCGGCGAGACTGCACGCGATGATGGGAAACAGGCGTCCGCGAAGGCCGCCATGCAATCTCCAAACAATTGGAACGAGGCTCAGGACCAGGAGAGCTCTCGAAAACGAAGGCCGCCGGGTGAACTCGACTTTGAACTGGGTCACCGCCTGCAGCCTGTAGACGAGGAGGAAAGTGACGACAAAGGCAATTCCCAGGAAAAACAGCGCCATCAGGCGGCGCCGGCTCGGAAACGCCGACTCGTTTTCAAGCGCGGAAATTCCCAGGCCTCCCAGTGCGGCCATCCCGAAGCTTGCGATCAAGATCATCCTGGAGTTCTTCAAGCCCGCAATGACCGGAATGTGGGAAACCAGCCAGCGCAACGGCTCGATCCCATAGGCGATACCGGCGGAAAGAACCGTCATCGCAGTCAAGAGCGCCACGAACCTTCTCGCCTTATGAAATGGAGCCAGTGATGCGGCAAGCAAACCGATCATTCCAACATATGCTGCGCCTTCTGGAATCCAGACCCCGGCGGAATTTGGTCCTCGGATGACATCTCGCGATACCCAGGCCAGCGCCTGGCGCCAGGGTAAGCCAGGCCAGTTGAATTGTAGAGCCTCGTCCATTTGC
>Ga0209056_10003894_pt1 | contig 15787 bp, 9 predicted proteins | sample GraSoiAngelo_114_FD_185876 | JGI IMG/M metagenome (GOLD analysis project Ga0209056, IMG submission 185876) | Grasslands soil microbial communities from the Angelo Coastal Reserve, California, USA - 14_0903_13_40cm (SPAdes) (version 2) | ecosystem: Environmental > Terrestrial > Soil > Grasslands ... | reverse complement strand
GCTTGCGGCAACCGGCCGGAGGCGATGGCGCCTACCAGCCGGTTTCTCGTCCCCTCATGGCCGTACAGGGGGGGTAGTGGCATGGCGGGAATCTACGGGGGGGGCGGAACTCCGGGGTGTGTGGAAGACGCAACACCTTATGGCGCAGAGTGTTACACCAAGTTTTTGGGGCTTGTGCTCCAGTAAGCTATTGCTGCATAGTATGTTATTACATAAAGTGAGCACACACTCGCCAGATAGTGCCCAATTTTCTTACATTTTCGCCTTCTGTTCGGTGGTACATTGCCACGACATGTCATGAACGTTGGCGTGGCGTCGACGCAACGGACTCACCGGCGACATGCTTCGCGGCGGCGCGCAGTTGGTGCGGCTGGCCCACGACAACAAGTACATCGCCCGCGGCCAGCCGGAAATGCGGGCCCGGGGTCGTGATTTCCTCGTCCCCCCTGGTGACCGAGAGCACTAGCGCGCCGGTCTGAGTGCGCAGGCCGGTCGCGGAGAGCTTTTTTCCCGCGAGGGGCGACTCGGCGGTGAGACGCAGACGCTCGACGGCCATCTGCGGAACGCCGGCGACCGTTCCGAGGTGCAGGCGTCCGGCCCCGTCGCCGCCGCGTAGCGCCTCGTAGTGCGAGGCGCGGATCCGGTCCACCAGGTCGTCGATATCCGAGCGCGGCACGTTGTAGTGCGCCAACACACGCGCGAAGATCTCGATCGACGTTTCGAACTCCTCGGGAATCACGACGTCGGCGCCGAGCCGGGTGAGCTCCGGGATCTCAACGACATAGCGCGTGCGCGCGATGATATAGATCCCGGGGTTGAGGCCGCGCGCGACCCGCACCATTCGCCGCGTGGCCGTGGGGTCGGAGATGGCAACGACGAGCATTCGGGCGCGCTCCACGCCCAGCGCGCGCAGAATCTCCTCACGGGTGGCGTCGCCGTAGAAGGCCGGTTCGCCACGGGCGCGGGCCTGCTGCACCGTCTGGGCGTTGAGCTCGACGATCAGGTACGGGGCCTGAATCGAGCGGAGGGCGGCGGCCAGGTTGCGCCCGTTCAGTCCATATCCGGCGATGATCACGTGGTCGGTGAGCGGCTGATCGGCCGTCGCCATCGCTTCCGACCGCAGCCCTGGCAGAAGGCGACCCAAGGGGACCAGGCGCTCGAGCCGATCGATGATCCCCGGACCGCCCTGGAGCAGAAAGGGTGTCACCAGCATCGTGAGCACCGCGATCGGGAGAAACGTCTGGTACAGCCCTTCCGCGAGCAGCCCGGCACCGCGGCCCTCGCGGGCGAGCACAAAGGAGAACTCGCCGATCTGGGAAACCGAGAGCCCCGCGAGTAGAGCCACGCGGCCCGAATACCCCATGAGGGCCGGCCCGACGGCCGCGAGCAGCGTCTTCCCCCCCATCACCAGGGCGACGCCGCCCAGCGCGAGGACAGGGTGCTCGCGCAGGAAGTCCACCTGGACGAGCATCCCGACGGTCACGAAGAACAGGGAGATGAACACGTCCCGGAACGGAAGCAGCTCGGCCATCGCCTGGTGGCCGTAGTCGGACTCCGAGATGACCAGTCCCGCGAGGAACGCGCCCAGCGCGAGCGAAGCCCCGGCCGCCGCCGTCCCGAGGGCGGTGAGCGTCCCGACGAGAATGACGGCGATGAGGAACAGCTCGCGACTTCGCGTCTTGAGGATCTCCGCGAGCGCTCGCGGAACCACGGTCCGTGCCAGCACGAGGACGCCGATGACGACGAGGACCGCCTTGCCGAGCGCGAGCAGCAGGCCGGCGGCGCCACCCGCCGACTGCCCGGCGAGGAATGGCAGGACGAGCATCATCGGAACAACGCAGAGGTCTTGGAAGACGAGCACGCCGGTCGCCAAGCGGCCGTGGGGAGCGTCGATCTCGCCCAGATCTGCGAGGCCCTTGAGGACGATCGCCGTGCTGGAGAGCGCGACGAGAAATCCCACGAGCACGGCCACCGGCCACCGCGCACCGAGGGCGACGGCGAGCCCGCTACTCAGCACCGTGGTGAGGATCGCCTGTGACCCCCCACCCACCACTACCTGCCGTCCCATCTCGCGCAGCCGGCTGAGCGAGAACTCGATGCCGATCGTGAACAGCAGCAAGATGACGCCCACCTCGGCGAGACTCTCGACCTGGTGCACGTCGGACACGAGGCCGAGCGCATTCGGGCCAAGCACGACACCCGCGACGATGAAGCCGGGCAGGGCCGGCAGCTTGATGCGGTGGAACACCCAGATGACGAGCAGGGAGACCGCGAAGATGATCGCCAGGTCCCGCAGGATGACATAGTGCGTCACGGTGGCTCCCTGTAAGTCATTGATCGCGGCTCGCTTCGAGTGATCGCGTGACCTGGCGCACGCGGCGCCTGTGGGCGTCATAATGGAAAACTGGGTCGCCGTCTGCAAGGTTGGTGCGCTCGATGCTCCCGGATCGGTTACGCCACACCCCCGGAGAGCATCGTCTTGTCGACCACGACCCCAGAGGCGCGTTGGCGTGAGCACGAACCGGTTCAGGCTGCTGCGGCACGACGCTGCCGTACACGACGCGGAGCTGTCGCGGAGCGAGGCGCAGCTGCGCGGCACGGCGCGGCAACAGGAAGCCGTGGCGCACTTGGGGCAGCAGGCGCTGGCCGGTGCGCCGGTGGACGAGCTCATCGGTGCCGCGGTGGCGTTGGCCTCGCGCGCGCTCGAAGTGGAGTTTGCGAGCGTGCTCGAGCTCCGCCCGGAGAGTCGGACGCTCGTATTGCGCGCGGGGATAGGGTGGCGTCCGGGGAGCGTCGGCCGGACGGTGCTGCCCGCGGACCCGGATTCGCACGCCGGATACGTGCTTCGGTCGACGGGTCAGGTCGTCGTGGAGGATCTGCGGGCGGACGCCCGGTTCGGAAGCGCCCCGCTCCTCACGCAACACGGTGTCGTGTCGAGCCTCAGCGTGATCGTGCAGGGCAAGGATCGCCCGTTCGGGATCTTGGGAGTCCACACCGCGGTCCGCCGCGAGTTCACGGTTCACGATACGCACTTCCTGCAAGCCATCGCGAACGTGCTGGCCACCGCGATCGACCGCGGCCACACGGAAGACGCGCTCCGACGCAGCGAGGAGCATTTCCGCTCGCTGATCGAAAACGCGTCGGACATCGTCACGATCGTCGGAGAGAACGGTGTCTTCCGCTACGCGAGCCCATCGGTGGAGCGGGTGCTGGGTTACGCTCCCCGGGAGCTGCTCGAGCGCAGCGCGTTCGACTTCGTCCATGCAGACGACATCCCGCGGGTTGGGGAAGCGCTGGCGCGGGCGATCCAGCAACCGGCGACGCCGCAGACCGCGCAGTTCCGATTCCGCGCGCAGGACGGCTCGTGGCGCATGCTGGAGGCGGTGGGCCAGGCGCGCGTGGAAGCGAGCGGGTTCGCGCAGCTGATTGTGAACGCCCGCGACGTGACCGAGCGGCTGCGGCAGGAGCGCGCGCTCCGGGAGAACAAGGAGCGGCTCCGCACCGTCATCTCGGGCGCCCCACTCGTGCTCTTCGCGCTCGACCGCCACGGCGTGTTCACGATGGTCGAGGGACGGGGGCTGGATGCCCTGGGGCTCCGGCCGGGGCTCCTGGTCGGACGGTCGGCGTTCGAGCTGTATGCCGATTTGCCCCAGGCGCTGGCAGACGTGCGACGGGCGCTCACAGGCGAGACGTTCTCGTCCACGGTGGAAGTGTTTGGCGTGGTGTTCGAGAGCTGGTACACACCGGTGCGGGACGCCGCGGGCGTCGTGGTCGGCGTGATTGGCGTGGGGACGGACATCACCGAGCGCCGCCGCGCCGAGGAAGCGCTGCGCCGCTCGGAGGAAAGCCATCGCGCGCTGGTCCAGCACGCGGCGTACGCGATCTATCGATCCTCCCTCGAGGGACGATTCCTCACCGTCAACCCCGCGCTGGTCAAGATGCTCGGGTACGAGTCCGCGGCGGAGCTGCTCCGCGTGGATCTCGCGTCGGAGGTGTACGTCGACCCCGAGCAGCGGCGACAGATTCTGGCTCGCTTCGATGCGGGGGACATCGTAGAAGGCGTGGAGGTGGCCTGGAAACGCCGGAGCGGCCAGCGCATTCTGGTCAGGCTCTCCGGGCGTGCCGTGCGAAAGGCCGACCGGGCGATCGAGTGCTTCGAAACGATCGCGGAAGACATCACCGATCGGCGTGCGCTGGAAGACCAGCTCCGCCAGTCGCAGAAGATGGAGGCAATCGGCCAGCTCACCGGCGGCATCGCGCACGACTTCAACAACCTGCTGACGATCATCCTCGCCAATTCGCAGCTGCTCGCCAAGGCGATCCCGCCCGAGCGCGGGGAGGCGCAGACCGATCTGCGCGACGTCGTGGCGGCCGCCCTGCGGGGGCGCGTCATGGTGCAGGAGCTCCTGGGCTTCGCCCGGCGGACGAGTCTCGATCTCCAGCCCGTACGGCTGGACGAGCTCATCGCCGATCTCATGGGATTCCTGCGCCGCATCCTGCCGGCCGACGTCGAAATCGTGGTTTCCGGCGACGCCGATCTGCCGCAGGTGTGCGCCGACACGCATGCCGCCGAGCAGATCCTGTTCAACCTCGCGACCAACGCGCGCGACGCAATGCCGAGCGGCGGCGTGCTGTACATCGAGACGCGGCGCGTGGAGATCAGCGAGGAGCAACACACGTCTTGGGGGACGCGTCGCGCGGGGGAGCACGTCTGCTTGATGGCGAGCGATACCGGGATCGGGATGGACCGCGACACCCGGACGCACATGTTCGAGCCGTTCTTCACGACCAAGCCCACGGGGAAGGGAACCGGTCTCGGGCTCGCCACGGTGTACGGCCTCGTCAAGCAGCACGGCGGTGGAATCGACGTGGATTCGGAACCGGGGAAGGGAACGCGGTTCCGGATCTACTTCCCAGTGGCCGATGAGCCGGCCGCGCCGGTGCGCGCCGCGGTGCGCGAGCGGGCCGTCCGCGGCGGCCGCGAGACAATCCTCATCGTGGAGGACGACGATCAGCTGCGGCGCTCCGCCAAGCGGATCCTCGAGGACGCGGGGTATCAGGTGGTGACGGCGGCGGACGGCCTCGAGGCGCTGGAGGCCTTACGCCACACGGCCGGCATTCGACTGGTGTTCTCGGATCTGGTGATGCCGCGGCTGGGTGGGCGCGCGCTGTACGATGCGGCGCGCCGGGAAGGCCAGAGCGTTCCGTTCCTGTTCGCAAGCGGCTATTCCGACCCGGACCGGGCCACGAGCCCGGATCCATCGGTGCCCTTGCTCCGCAAGCCGTGGACGGGGCCGGACCTGTTGGGAAGGGTGCGGGACATCCTCGACCGGGTGTAAGGGGCCGGGCCTCACCCGCCGTCCAGCACTTCTCTCACTTTCCGCGCCAGCATGTCGGGCACGAAAGGCTTCTGGAGGAACGCCACACCGGCATTCAGCACACCCTGCCGAACCATCGCGTCGTCCGTATAGCCCGACGTGTAGAGCACCTTCATCTCCGGCCGCTGGGGTGCCAGCCGTTCGGCCAGCTCGCGCCCGCTCATGCCAGGCATCACGACGTCGGTGACGAGGAGGTCGATGCCGGCGGCGTGCCGGGCCGAGAGCTCCAGCGCGCTGGGTCCGTCAGAGGCATCGAGCACACGGTAGCCGCACGCCTCGAGGCTCCGCCGGGCGAGCGCGCGTACAGGGGCGGCGTCCTCGACCAGGAGCACTGTCTCGTTGCCGCCCCGCGCCGCCCGGGCCGGGGGCGCGGGAGCCGGCGCTTCGGAGGCTCCCGGCACCCGCGGGAGGTAGACCTTCACCGTCGTGCCGCGCCTCGGCTCGCTGTAGACCCAGATATAGCCGCCGCTCTGCTTGACGATTCCGTAAACGGTCGCGAGCCCGAGCCCTGTGCCTTTCCCTACTTCCTTGGTGGTGAAGAACGGCTCGAAGAGGTGCGCCTGCGTGGCCTCATCCATGCCCACGCCGGTGTCCGTCACCACGAGGCAGGCGTAGTCGCCCGGCGGAAGGCGGTGACGCCGCTCGAGGTGCTCTTCGTGTAGGGCGAGTCGTGTCGTCTCGATGCTCAAACGGCCCCCCCCCGGCATCGCGTCGCGGGCGTTGACCGCAAGGTTCAAGAGCACCTGCTCCAGCTGCCCCGGGTCGGCATTGACCGCTCCGGCCGTGGGATCGAGTGAGGTGACGAGCTCGACGTCCTCGCCCAGTAACCGCCGCAGCATGCGATCCATATTGCCCACGACGACGTTGAGCTCGAGCACCTTGGGGGCGAGCACCTGGCGGCGGCTGAACGCGAGCAGCTGCCGCGTGAGCTCCGCCGCGCGCAGGCCGGCGTGCCGGACCTCTTCCGCGTCTTCGCGCCGCGGATCGCCGGAGGGCATGTTGTTGAGCAGCAGCTGGGTCGAGCCCAGGATGGCCGTGAGCAGGTTGTTGAAGTCATGGGCGATGCCACCCGCCAGCTGCCCGACGGCTTCCATCTTCTGCGACTGGCGCAGCTGCTCCTCCAGCTGGCGCTGGGCGGTGACGTCATGGGCCAGGATCAGGCGCGCGCGGCGGCCGGCGAATTCGAGCGGCCGTGTCACGAGGTCCACCTCGAACAGTTTGCCGTCTTTGGCGCGGTGGCGCACGCCGGTGCGCACCGCCCCTTCGTCCGGGCGGCGACCGAGCTCCTCGTCGAGTCGGGCCTGATCGTCGGGCGAGCGGATGTCCCGGATGGTCCGCTCCAGGAACTCGCGCTCCGAATAGCCGTAGCGGGTAATGGCCGCGTCGTTCACCGCGAGGATGCGCAGCGTCTCGAAGTCGTAGACGAACATCGGCTCCGGGTTCGTCTCGAACAGGAGACGGTATTTTCGCTCGCTCTCGTGCAGCTGCTCCTCGGTCCGCTTGCGCTCGATCGCCATCGCGACCTGCGTGGACACGAACTGCAAGATGTGCTTCTCGGTCTCGCCATAGCGGATGCCTGGGGCGTACGTCTGGGCGACGAGCACGCCGATGGTACGGTCGCCGATCTTGAGCGGCACGCCGACCCAGTCGATGGATGGCGCGCCGATCAGCTCCACCTCTCCTCGGCGCTCGAGCTCCGCTTGCACCTCGGGCGTGACGAGTAACGGCTGGCCCGTGCGCAACACGTACTCGGTGAGCCCTTTCCCGGGACGCTTGGATGGAAAGTCCGCGTCCATCTCGTCCACGTGGTACGGGAAGCTGAGGAGCTCGGTCGCGGGATCGTACAGGGCGATGTAGAAGTTCTTAGCCGGCATCAGCTCACCGACGATCTCGTGGATGGCGGCAAACAGCTCCTGGAGGCTCCGGGCCGAGTGGGCGGCCTCGGAGATTCGGTAAGTCGCGAGCTGCACGCGCTCCGCGCGCCTCGTCTCGGTGACGTCCCGGAAGCTCCATACCCGGCCTACGCTTCGGCCGCCGATCCGTTGTGGCTGGGACAGCCGTTCGAAGATACGTCCGTCCTTGAACGTCAGGACGTCAAAGCTCGACGCCTCGGGACGGGCGTACAGCTCACCGATCCTGGCCAGGAATTGCTCGGGCTCGGCCACCTGCTCGACCACGAAGGCGAGGGTTTGCGCGGCGTTCTTCTGCTCGAGGACAGAGTCGGGGATCCGCCACAGCTCCGCGAACTTGCGATTGAAGCTCACGATGCGACCGGCGAGGTCCACCACGAGGATACCGTCGGCCGTGGACTCTAAGGTGGCGTTCAAGAGGGATAGCGTCTCGCGCAAATCCTGCTCGGTGCGCTGACGCTCCGTGATGTCGCGGTAAGTGACGACGATGGCGCCGATGGCCGGATTATCGAGCCGGTTCACCCCGACGGCTTCGAGCCGACGCCACGTTCCGTCTTTGTGCAGGGCGCGCAACTCCGTCTTCACGAGGTGACCGGGCTGCTGCATCAGCTCCCCGAACAGCTCGAGCGCCGCCGCGCGGTCGTCGGGATGAATGAGCTCGAACACGTTTCGGCCCACATTCTCGGTGGAGCGGTAGCCGAGCACAGGCTGCGTCGACTGGCTGGCGTAGAGCACCGTCCCGTCGGGCCCGAGCAGCGTGATCACGTCGCTCGAGTGCTCGACCAGCTGGCGAAAGCGTTGCTCGCTCGCCCGGAGGGCCTCGGCCGCACGGCGCCGCTCGGTGACGTCGCGAGCGACCCATACCACGCGGTCGGGACCGAGCGGCGAAATCGCCGCGGCGAACCATACCTCGTGCCCGCCGATCGGGAGCGCGTATTCGGCGTGGACGGTTTCCCGGCGCTCCAGCGCGGTGCGGATGTGGCGGAGAAACGCCTCCGCGAGTGCCGGCTCGAACACGTCGTGCAGGGTGCGGCCGACCAGCTCGGCGGCGGGCCGGTACAGGAGGGCGGAGTTCGTCGGGGCGACCTTGACGTAGCGACCCGCAACGTCCAGCACGAGAATGACGTCGCTCATCGCGGCGAACAGCGCCTCGAGCTCGGCAGCAGCGTCTGGCTGAGGGCGGACGGGTGGTGTCACGGCTCTCATGTCGGGGACCCAATACTCACCCGGCGCAGGCGGGAAGCAACCGGGCGGCGCGCCCCGTGACGCGGATCACGCCGCCGGCCGTCGCGGCGGCGGCGGCTCGTTCAACACCAGCCAGTACAGGCCCAGCTGGCGCACCGCTTCGACAAACTGCTGGAAGTCGACGGGCTTGCGGATGTAGCTGTTGGCGCCGAGCCCGTAGCCCGAGATCAGATCTCGCTCCTCCCGCGAGGAGGTGAGGATCACGACGGGCAAGAGCCGCGTCCGGTCGTCGGCGCGGATCCGCCGCAGCACCTCGAGCCCGTCGACCTTCGGAAGTTTGAGATCGAGCAGGACGACCTCGGGCGCAATCGAGCGACCGGCATACGCGCCCGTTCCGAAGAGATAGTCGAGCGCCTCGGCGCCGTCGTGGGCCACGAGGACCTCGTTCTGGATGTTGTTCTTGGCGAGCGCGCGTCGGGTCAGCGCCTCGTCGTCGGGATTGTCTTCGACGAGCAGGATCATGCGTTGGGACGGTGCTTTCTGGGTCATGAGAGGGTGAAGTAGAAGGTGGCGCCACGGCCGACGGCCGACTCGGCCCATACGCGACCGCCGTGGCGATGGATGATACGTTGCACTGTCGCGAGCCCCACGCCGGTTCCGGGAAACTCGGTGACACGATGCAGGCGCTGGAACGCACCGAACAGCTTGGACGCATAGGCCATGTCGAAGCCGGCGCCGTTGTCACGCACGTAGTAGGCCCGTTCGCCGTCCGCAGCCACCACGCCGACCTCGATCCGCGCGTCGCTACGTTTGCCGGTGAACTTCCACGCGTTTCCCATGAGATTGTGCAACACCACCCGCAAGAGGCCACGATCGGCGCGCACCGCGACGTCGGGCGTGATGACGATTTCCACGTGGCGCTCGGGGTCGCCGGACGTGAACTCGGTGGCGAGCTCCCGTGCGAGCTCGCTCAGATCCACTGGTGCGATCGTCATTTCGCTGCGGGTGACACGCGAGAGGTCAAGCAGGTCGTCGATGAGGGTGGCCATGCGCTGTGTGGCCGCGCGCACCCGCTGCAGGTAATCCTGTCCGGCCGCGTCGAGCCGGCCGGCGTAATCCTCAAGCAGGGCTTGGCTGAAGCCGTCGATGCTCCGGAGCGGCGCCCGCAGATCGTGCGACACGGAGTAGGCGAAGGCGTCGAGTTCGACGTTGGCCGCCTCGAGCTGCGCCGTGTGACGCCGCAGGAGCTCGTTGGTGCGCTTGCGCTCAGTCAGGTCACGCGTCACCTTCGCGAAGCCGAACAGCTTTCCCTCCTCGTCCCGCACCGCGGTGATCACCACGTCCGCCCAGAAGCGGGACCCATCCTTGCGTAGGCGCCAGTTTTCTTCCTCGAACCGTCCCTTTTCCGCGGCCATCGCGAGGGCGTGCTCGGGCGCTCCGGCGGCGACGGCTTCGGGCGGATAGAAACACGAGAAGTGCCGGCCAACAATCTCCTCGGCACTGTATCCCTTGATCTGCTCCGCGCCGCGATTCCAGCTCACGACTCGACCGTTCGGGTCGAGCATGTAGATCGCGTAGTCGCGAACCGTGCCCACGAGCAGGCGGAACCGCTCCTCACTCTCTCGCAAGGCGGCCTCGGCCCGACGTCGTTCGGTGCTGTCCACCCACGAGCCGAACACCTCGAGCGCCTGGCCCTCGGCGTCCCGAATCAACCGCGCCTCGTCGTGCACCCAGTGATATGTCCCGTCCTTGAAGCGGAAGCGGTACTCGGTGGCGAGTTCTTCCTTCTTGACCAGGGCGCCCATCTCGGCGAGCACGCGAGAGCGATCGTCGGGATGCAGATGGTCGATCCACCAGCTGGTTTGGAGCGCCTCATCGGTGCCGTAGCCGGTGATCCGGGTGACGTTCTCACTGATCCAGCTCGGTGAGAACGTCTCCCCTGCGACCTTATTGGCATAGATCACGGCGGTATTGGAGGCGAGCACCTGCCGGAAGCGCCCCTGCGCAGCCCGCAGCGTCTCCTCGGCGAGCTGACGCCGCCCCAGCTCCCGCTTGACGAGGACGCCCGCGGCAAGCGCGAGGACCAGCGCCAGCAGGGTGCCGCCGAGCACGGCGAGACGCGTCTCGTCGGCCCTCGCCCGCATGGTCGCAGAACGGGCGGCGAGCAGGCGCGTCTCCTCATCCTCCATGCGGGCGACCAGGCCACGGATCTCGTCCATGAACGGCTTGACGCGACCGGTGCTCATGACCCCGGCGGCCCCGGCGATGCGGTGCCGGCGGTGGGCCTCCAGGATCTGACGCAGGAGCTCGATCCGCTGCGGGATTAGCGCTTCCAGGGAGTCGAGCCGGCGTTGCTGCGTCGGGTTGTCCGCGGTCAGCTCTCGGAGCCGGCTCAGGAGACGGTTCAGGTCTGTGCGAGCGGCGTCGTACTCGCCGAGAAACGCGCTATCGCCCGAGATCTCGTAGCCCCGCACGTCGCTCTCCGCGCCGATCGCGATCGCGACGGCCCGCTCCAGCGCTCCGCGCACGTCGAGGGTATGAGCCACCCAACCGGCGCTCTCGAGCGTGGCCGACGAGCTGCGCAGCGCGGCTGCCCCGATGGCGACGATGATCGCGACCGCGACGCCGAACCCGATCTGAATTCTGCGCTCGAACGCGAGGGTCGGCCACGGGCTCATCGGTCGAACGCTCCCGCCCTCACCGGTCGAGCACCTCCCGGACCTTGCGCCCGAGGGTGTCCGGCGTGAACGGCTTCTGAAGGTAGGCCAGGCCCGGCTCCAGCACGCCGTGCCGGGTGACCGCGTCGTCCGTATAGCCCGACATGAAAATGACCCGCGCCTCCGGCCGTAGGTCGGCGAGTCGCGTCGCGAGCTCGCGGCCGCTCAGGCCGGGCATGATGACGTCCGTCAGGAGAAGATGGATAGTGCCGGAATATCTGGCCGCGATGTCGAGCGCGGCTTCGGCGGTGGGCGCCTCGAGTACGGTATACCCGTGGCGCTCGAGCACCTGTCGGGCGACCGCCCGCACCGGTGCCTCGTCTTCGGCGAGGAGCACGGTTTCCGAGCCCCGCGCCGCGGGGGAGCGAGCCGGCGCAGGGCCGCGGGACAGGTCCGCCGACTCATCCACGCGCGGCAGGTAGAGCTTGAACGTGGTGCCGTGCCCCAGCTCGCTGTAGACCCAAATGAACCCGCCGCTCTGTTTGATGATGCCGTACACGGTGGCGAGTCCGAGCCCGGTGCCCTTGCCCTTCTCCTTGGTGGTGAAAAACGGCTCGAACATGTGCGCCTGCGTCTCCTCGCTCATGCCCGTGCCGCTGTCGGTCACGGCGATCATGACGTACGGGCCCGGGCGGGCCGGGTAATGATCGGCGGCGTATCCTTCGGACAGGTCCACGTTCGACGTCTCGAGCGTGAGCTTGCCGCCTTGGGGCATGGCGTCCCGCGCGTTCACCGCGAGGTTCATGAGGACCTGCTCGAGCTGTCCGGGGTCGGCCTTCACGGGACCCGTGTCCGGCGCGAGACGGGTGCTCAGCTCGACGTCCTCGCCGAGCAGGCGGCCGAGCATCTTCTCAAGGTCGCCCACCAGGGTCCTGACGTCGATCACGCTCGGCTGCAGGACCTGCTGCCGGCTGAACGCGAGCAGCTGTCGCGTGAGGCCGGCGGCCCGGTCGGCGGCCTTGCGAATTTCGGCGACATCCTGGTGACGGGAGTCGCTGGGACGCAGATCTTCGAGGAGCAGGTCCGCGTAGCCGGTGATCGCGGTGAGAATGTTGTTGAAGTCGTGAGCGATCCCGCCCGCGAGCCGGCCGACCGCTTCCATTTTCTGCGCCTGGCGCAGCTGTTGCTCGAGCTGAACGCGCTCGGTGACATCGCGGCCGATGCCAAGGATGCCGATCAGCCGTCCCTCGAGGAGCTGTGGCGTCGCGGAGAACTCTCCCATGCGATAGTCCCCCTTCGCCGTGGCGACGCGGAACTGGCTGACGGCACGGAGGTCTCCGCGCACGACGCGCCCGAGCAGCTCGAGCGCGAAGGGGAGATCTTCGGGGTGCACCAGGTTCTCGAACGGCCGGCCCACCCAGTCTTCCCGGCGGGAGCCCGTGATCGTCTCGAAGGCCGGGTTGAGGGACGTGATCGTGCCCTCGGGGGAGAGCGCGAAGATCACATCGCGCACGCCTTCCACCAGTGTTCGGTAGCGTTCCTCCGATTCCCGTAACGCCGTCTCGGCCTGCCGACGCGCGGTTTGATCGCGAAAGTTGACGACGATGGCGCCAACGGCCGGCTCGGCAAGGCGGTTGACCGCGACGGCGTCGATGTACCGCCAGGAATCATCCTTGTGACGCCAGCGGAGACCCATCGCGAGCGGGGCACCGGGGAGCGAGGCGATTTCCGCCAGCGTGGCTTGCACCCCCGCGAGATCGTCGGGATGGACGCGGTCGAAGCCGGGCCGGCCGACGAGCTCCGCGGGAGCGAATCCCAGCAACCGCTCGATCGATTGGCTGGCGAAGAGCATCGTGCCGTCGGGAGCGACGAGCGCCACCGCGTCGGCACCGTGCTCGATCAGTGCGCGGAAGCGTTCCTCACTCTGACGGCGGGCTTCTTCGGCGCGGACCTTCTCGCTGCGGGCCCGGCGCAGGTCGAGCGCGCGCAGGACGGCCGGGCCCAGCCGCTCCAGGTGATGCTTGACGATGTAGTCCGCGGCGCCGGCCTTGATGTACTCCGCGGCCGTTTCCTCGTCGAGGCTGCCGGTGACGATGATCAAGGGCGTGTCCGGCGTCTCGAGGAGCGCGATTCGCAACGCGTCGCCCGCGCCGAATGTCGGCAGGGAGTGATCCGAGAGGATGATGTCGGGCGCGAACGCGCTCAGCGCCTCCCGAAAGGCGCGCTCCGAGTCCACGCGCCGGGTGGCGCCGCGGATCCCGGCCTGGCGGAGCTCCCGCTCGATCAGCGCCGCGTCGTCGGCGACGTCTTCCACGAGGAGGGTGCGAATCGACGCGGCCATGCCGTTAACCCGGCTGCTCGTTCAGGAGCAGCCAGTACAGCCCTACCTCGGAGACGGCTCGGGCGAAGGACTCGAAATCCACCGGTTTGACGATGTAGCTGTTGGCGCCGAGGCGGTATGCCGCGGCGATGTCGGGCTCTTCCTGTGACGAAGTGAGCACCACGACCGGTAGCGACCGGGTGCGCGGGTCGGCCTTGAGCCGCCGCAAGACCTCCAGGCCGTCCACCTTGGGAAGCTTCAGATCGAGAAGAACCACGCGCGGCATGACCCCGATGTCGCGCAGCGGGTGCGTCTCCTCACCGAAGAAGAACGCCAGCGCTTCCGCGCCGTCGCGCGCCACGAATACCTGGTTCGCGAGGTTGCGCGCGCGGAAGGCCCGCAGCGTGAGCTCGACGTCGTTCGGGTCGTCCTCGACCAGCAGGATCTCTACTTCCGGCGCCAGGCTCATGGGATGCCTCGGGGCGTCGAGTTCAGGTCTAGATGAAATCGTAGCATGCAGTTATGGCGCGGAAGGGGCGAGCGCTAGGGCGATTTTGCGGCACGGGGGGGCGCTTTTGCGGCATCCAGTGGCGCACGATAAGAAACGGCCGGGGCGGAGTCAAGCGGAAACTACCGCGCTAATACGTCTCGAATGGCGGCGAGCAGGTCGCGGGGTTCGAACGGCTTGCGCAGCGCGCGCGCGGCGCCCAGGGCCGTCGCGGCCTTCAGGATCTCTATTTGTCCCGTCCGGCCCCCGCCGGACATGGCGAGAATCTTCGACTGCGGGGCTTCTGCCCGGAGTGCTCGGATGACCTCCAGCCCATCCCGCTCGGGCATGAAGATGTCCACGAGCACGAGATCGGCACCGTGCTCGCGATGCAGCCGGAGCCCCGCCTCTCCGTCGGCCGCCTCCAGCACGTCGTACCCGGCGGCCTCGAGGACTACCCGGAGCGCGCTCCGCAGCAGCGCATCATCGTCTATCACGAGGATCCGTGTCATTCCAAGAGTGGCGTTCGTGGTGGGCACACTGCGCAGGGAGACATGCGGGGCCAGGCGAGCCGAGTCCAATACTTTCTTGTTACGGGAGGTAGCGCTCCGAGCGATAGCTCGTCGGGCTCGGCGAATGCGGTTGACACGGGTGCGGGACCGGGTCAACGTATATCAGACTACGCGTTCTTAAATTGGGGGCGCGTGCCACGGACCAAGGCATTCCAGCCCGCCCAAGCGCTCGACCGCGCCATGGAGCTGTTCTGGCGCCGCGGGTATGCCGCAACCGGGCTCGACGAGCTCGTGCGTCGCACCGGCGCCAGCCGCTACGGATTGTACGCGACCTTCGGCGGCAAACGGGACCTGTTCCTCGCGAGCCTCGAGCGCTATTCGCAGGCCGTGATGGACCCGATGATTGGGCCGCTCGACGCCGTGGGGGCTTCCGCGCCAGAGATCCGCGCGTTCTTCGAACGAGTGCTCGGTGTGATTGCCACACGCGGCGACGGCCGAGGCTGCTTGATGTGCAATGCGGCATTCGAACGCGGTGCCATCGATCATGCCGCCGCGCGGCGCGTGGGTCGACACTTCGATCGCGTGCGGCGAACACTGGCGCGGGCCCTCGCGAATGCGCGCCGTGATGGCCGTCTGTCGGACGACGTACCGGTGCCGGCCTATGCGGACCACCTGCTCGGCGTGGCCGCCGGGTCGTTTCTGCTGGCCCGCTCCGGGATGGCGATCGGTTTCATCCGGCGGTTCGTCGATACCGCCCTGACGGGATTGACCTGATGGAATTGCGTCACCTGAGATACTTCGTCGCGGTCGCCGAGGAAGGGAGCTTCCTCCGGGCGGCCCGTCGTCTGCACGTCGCCCAACCCGCGCTCTCGAAGCAGATTCGCGACCTCGAGCGAGAGGTCGGTGTCCAGCTGTTCGAGCGGCTACCGCGCGGCGCGCGGGTGACGCCCGCGGGGGAGGACTTTCTCCGCAACGCTCGCCATGCGCTGGAGAGCGCCGCACGCGCGGTGGCGTGCGCCCGGCGGGCCGACTCCGAAACGGGTCTGAAGTTCGCGCACGGCGACCTGTACGTCTATACACCCGCGGTGCTCAAGCTCCTGGCGGCGTTCCGGCGGGCGTCCCCCGGGACCCCGGTACGCGTGGTGCGGGTGAAGGACGTCGAGCAGCGCGCCGCCTTGCGAGAGCGGCGCATCGACGTCGCCGCGATGTTCATCGGCACCTGGCCTGTCCCCGAGTTCGAAGCTCTCCAGCTCGTCGACTGCGCCGTCACGGGGGTGTTGCTGCCCGCGACTCATCCGCTCGCGGCCCAACAGCGCGTTCGCCTCCAAGACCTATCCG
>Ga0209056_10003891_pt1 | contig 15798 bp, 14 predicted proteins | sample GraSoiAngelo_114_FD_185876 | JGI IMG/M metagenome (GOLD analysis project Ga0209056, IMG submission 185876) | Grasslands soil microbial communities from the Angelo Coastal Reserve, California, USA - 14_0903_13_40cm (SPAdes) (version 2) | ecosystem: Environmental > Terrestrial > Soil > Grasslands... | reverse complement strand
CGTGACCGTTTCCGCCGCGTTGCCCGAGTTCTTCACGACGAGCGTGTCGTTCAAGAACCGACCGTCGAAGACCGCGGACCCGGGATCCAGGGACAGCGCGAGGCTTCGCACCCGCTGGATGCCGACCTTCACTTCGACATTCCCCCCGGTGGTCCCGGCGTCCCGGGAGGTCGCTCCGATCAGGATCGTGCCGTGGTCGACGAGCGCGTCCGCCGGGCTCTTGATCGTCACCTGGACCGCCGACGCCGTTCCCCCGGCGCCGAAGTCCAACGCAACCGACGGAGGAGCGAAGGAGAATTGCCAGGTCGTCGGCTGGCCGGAGAGGTCGAACGTCTCCGCGACGTTCCCCGAATTCCGCACGACGACGACGTAGGTCACGGAGCCGCCTCCGGCGATCTGCTGCTCCTGCGACGAATCCCACGTGAGCGTGGCGGCATGGCTGACGACCTTGGCGAGGGCCAAGTTCAGGATCGTGTCCGCATCCAACTCGACCGAGGACGTCGTCCGGTACGTGACCGAGATCCCGTGTTCAATCGCGGTCGTCGAAGACTCGATTGTATAGAGGCCGGTGGGGAGGACGACCTGGTACGCCCCCTGGGCATCCGACGTGAGATTGAGCTGGCCGCCCGACTGGATCGTGATCGACGCGGGCGTCCCGGCCCCTTGCGCATTCAGCGTGACCCCGGACAGCCGGAACGCGTTCGCGAGGGCGAGGTTCTGCGCGAACGAGGTCGCGTGTGGCACGGTGATCCGTGCGAGCAACGCGCTGTCTCGGGAGGCCCGTGTCACGTATACGTCGTACGTCCCCGGCGCGAGGGAGACCGAATAGGCACCGCTCGAATCGGCGGCCGTCTGGGACGCGATCGACCCGCCGCCGCGCGCGAAGAACGACACGGTCGCGTCGACGCCGATTCCGCTCCGGCTCACCGTTCCGGAGACGGTCGTGTTGTCGAGCGTCCGCGTCACGAGGAGGTCGAACGCCAGCGCCGACGCGTCCGGAGGGACCGTCAGACTCCCCGAGAACGCGTACTGAAAGAAGCGGGACACCCCGCCCGATGTCGCGTTGTTTGTGCCGCTCAATTGGATCGAGTAATTTCCCGGCGCGAGGAACACGATGTATGCGCCAGACGTGTCCGTGGAGGTCGGCACGGAGCCGCCTTCGAGTCGCACGAACGACACGGGCATCGGCCCTGGCACGGCGACTCCGTTCACGAGCGCCTTTCCCGAGACGATGATGGCTGTCAAGAGGGCGAACGTCAGGTTCGTCGCGGAGGGTGCTTTCGCGGTCGCCATGAAGACGTACCGGGTCGACCCGATCGTTTCGTTGCCGACGACCGCGTAGTCGCCGGGCACGAGATAAACCTCGAAGCCTTGCGCGGTCGCGATGGCCGTTCGTTGCTCCGGCCCATCAAACCGAAGGGAGGCCTCGGTGTTCGTCCCGCCGAGGGTCACATTCCCCCGGACCAGCGTTCTCATGACGATGTTGATGTCGTATGCGAGGGACGTCTGGCCCACGGCGACGACAATCCGGTCCGTGCCAACGTTCTGGTACCGCGAGTCCCGCGTTGAGGACACGTTCTCGTCGACGACGAGCGCGTAGGATCCCGGAACGAGGCTGAAGCCGTAGCCGCCGTTCGAGTCCGTCGACGTCGTTGCGGCGACCGCTCCGGGTCCGAGGGCGACCGCCCGGATCACGATTGGATGGTTCAGGACCGGGGCTCCCGATAGGAGGACGCTCCCCTGGATCTCGACGGAGAGAGGCGTGAGGGCGACCGGCATCCTCGTGCGCAGGTCGATCGGGGCGGAGGCGGGGATCGACCGCGGTGCGTAGCCGGCCGCGTCGACGGTGCCGGAGTACGTCCGGTTCCCGAAGAGGGGGAACCGGAACTCGCCCGTCGCATTCGTCGTGAACGTGATGTGGACCCCGCGGTCGTCCGTCAAGACGATATGGGCGCCCGGGATTGCCTCCCCGGCATCGACGGCTTGGTTCCCGTTCAAGTCCCGGTAGACGCTCCAGCTGACGATCTCGGACGTCCCGACGAGGGCGATTCGGAGGGTCGGGGTCCCGGAGAGAGACACCGACGCGAAGGACGCGCCATCTTGGTTGAAGGCCTCGACGTCGTACGCACCCGCGGGGAGGAACGCGAGGTAGCCGCCCGTGGGATCCGTCCGGAGCCATCGCTGTCCGGAGGCGCTGACGGAGGCTACCGTCGCCTCCGGATTCACGACGGCAGGGTTCGCGTCTTTCACCGTCCCCATCAAGCGCACGCCCTGGACGAACATCGCCTGATACGAGGTCGTCGCTCCGGCCGGGACGACGACGGTGCCGAGCGTCGCGAAGAGCCCGCTCGAGCCGTAAAACCGTCCGCTCACAAACCATTCTCCCGCCCCGAGACGGATTGAGAAGCGCGCAGTCCCGTCCGAGGTCGTGGACCGGATCGTCCGCGGGTCCGTGGCGGACTGGAAATCCAGACTCGCGAAGGGCTGCGCGGTCCCGAACAAGGTCGTCGTGCCCGCGACGGTCCCCGAGGGCAGCAGCGTGAGGTTGAGGGCGATGTCGGTGGTCCCGGCGCGGATCCGCTGGGGCACCGAGGCGAGATTCCCGGCCTCCGCCGTGACGGTGAAGTTGCCGGCGAGGAGCGGACGGACCGCGTACGCTCCGTTTGCCCCCGAGATGAGCGGGATGATCGTGGAGTTCGTCTCGTCGCGGAACGTGATGTCCGCGGAGGGGACGGAGCCGCCCGCACCGGACTGCGTGAACCCGTGGACCTCGACGAAGGGCACGCTGATGTCGTGCGTGGCGTCCGTCGTCGCGATCGACACGATGGCCACGGAGGTGGTGCGTCCCGCCGTCGCGACGGTCGCGGTGAAGACGCCCACGGGCAGGTCGGCGATCGCATAGGTCCCGTCGTTCGCGGAGGTCGTCCTCCGGGTGTATGCGAAGTCCGCGTCCGTCAACGTGAGGACGGCCCCGGGCGCCGGCTGGTCGCTTGTTCCGAAGGAGCCGTCATGGTTCAAGTCGAAAAACACGGTCCCGCGGACGGAGTGCGGCGTCACTTGGAGATCCTGGGTCATGATCCAGTCCGGCACGCCGTCCCCGTTCGCGTCCGCGGGCACCCGCATCGCTTGGTCGAGCGTCACCGGAATTCGGACGGATGCCAACGTGCTGGCGCCGATCAGGGTCGTCCTCGTCGCCGCGCCGACGGATGCAGTGATCGTGACGTTGCCGAACGGGACGATGGCGCTGTAGCGGCCGTTCGCATCCGTCTGGGTCACGTAGTGCGGCGTCCCGAGCTCATCCGTGACGGTGATCCGCACGCCGGGCAGCGGTTGCGCGCCGGACCACACGGTGCCGTTCACCCATGCGCCGTCGTAGTAGCGGAGGAAGATGACGCCGTTCTCCACGGTCGACCGCGTGTTAAGGTCCGCGACCCCTTTGATGGTCCCGGCCGCGATCTGCGATTGTTTTTTCTGCGCTTGGTCGTAGTTCATCGCCTGCCACGCCGTCGTGTGGTTCGCGGGGTCGGTGAACGGATTGTAGTACGCGGTGCGGTAGACGACCCGCCAGTGGGTGAGGTTCCACGCCGGGACGGGCGGATTCGCTCGGAGGGCCGTGCTGAACCCGGGGATTCCCGTGTCCGTGGAGTTCAGGTCCTTCGGCGCGTAACCGATGTACGCCCGGTAGAACATGGAGTTGTAGAAGGCCGGCTGGTACACGATTGTCGTGCTCGAAACCTGGTCGCCCGGCTGCACGAGCTGTAGCGGGATGTTCTGGGCGTTCTGCGTATTCGCGAAGATTTGGAAGAAGTCGATCGGCAAGACGCGGCCATCGGGGAGGTTCAGGACCCGGTGGTCCGAGAGTTTCACCGGCGCGTAGAAGATGCCCGTGTTCGACGCGCTGATGGGGAAGAGCCGCGAATCCACCGCGAAGTATCCGATGTTCCATCCGGTGACGTCGCGGATAGCGTGATACAATGACACGACGCTGTTCTCCGTCAAGTGGCCGGCGATCAGGTTCGTCAGGAAGACATACGCGGCGTTCGTCGGCTGGAGATCCGGGGCCCACAGCCCGAACGTGGTCGGGTCCGACTGGACGACCGACACGTAGGCGTCCCGGTGGAGGAACACGTTGCGGACGACGGCGGACGAGACTCCCGCGGACTCCAAGGCGGCCGTTACGGCCGGGCGGAAGTTCTTGTTGTTCGCCGCGAAGTCGCCTTCGAGGAGCCGGATCACGAGGAGGGCGATTCCCTCCGTCTCGTTCTGGGCCGTGATGAACTGGCCCGGGAGCTGGTAGCCGTTCTGGAAGTTGTCCGCGACGGTCGGATGGACGCCTCGATCGACGGCCTCGAAGCCGTAGTCCCACCATGACAGGAATGCGGGCCGGAACTCGGGCGGGGTGGCCGCGTCTTGCGTGGCGAACCACTGCCAGGCCGCCGGATAGTAGTCCGTCGACTTCGGGATACCGTACCCGAACGCCCCGAAGTAGAACGTGCCGCTGCTCGGGTCGTATGGCGCGCGGAGGAACGAGGGCAGGAGGTTCGCGACCTGTTGATCGTACTGCGACTTGAGTTCGAACGGGATCGACGCGTCGATCGCCCACCATACGTTCGGGAGGACGACCAGGAAGACGATACCGAGCACCACGAGGATGTGCCGGACTTTCACGGATTTCCGGACCGCGTTCCGCCAACTGCCTTCCGCGAGGGACCGGTACGTGCGGCGCATGCCCGCGAAATCGGCGCGGACGAGCACCTGGTTGATCGCGAAGCCCGCCGAAATCGCGAACGCGGGCGAAGCGTCGAAGATGAACCGCGCGGCCGTGATCGCCATGAAGACCGCGGCGAAGGCCCAGACCGTGACGAGGCTGTACGCCGGGTCCCTCCGGCGCGGGACTTGCCACAGCAGGTACGCGATCGCGGCGAGGCTCACGCCGAACGTGAAGACGCCGAACGACAGGATGATCTGGGACATTCCCGGCGACTGGTCTTCCGCGATGGTCGTGACGACCTTCGTCTGGACGAAGTACCCGGCGCCCGTGAAGAAGGCGCTCGCGAGGGTTGGGTTCACGAGGATGCCGACGCCGAGTCCCACGCCGGCCGCGATCAACGTGCTCGGGATGACGAGCGTCCACGGATAGTCGCGGGTGACGGTGAAGGCGAGGCCGAGGATGAACGCCGCGAAGAACAGATACGCGGGCACGTCGAACCACACACGGATCTGGACCCGGACGTAGTACCACTGGAAAGCCAGCACGAGCGGCGTCACAAGCGCGATCGCGAACAGGAGCCAGGTCCCCATCGTGTCCTCGTTCCGGAACCGGGCGAGGAACAACTCCGCGGCGAACCATACGAGCATGATGACGACCACGTAGGCCCAGCCCTGCCAAGCGAGGGCGATCACCGTGACGCTGAGGCCGGCGAAGAGGGCATACAGGACGCTGGACCGATTCTCTCGGAAGAACGCCCGGACGCCCGTGGCAATCGCCTCCCGTCGGAACCAGTTCTCGACCCACCGCCTGCGGTTCATCGTCTTCAGCGCGCGGAGGAAGAAGTAGAACGTCGCGACGACGAAGAACAGGGTGAAGGCGTCGTGGTCCGCATCCGTCGAAGCGCTCCGCTGCAGGTTCCCCACGCTGATCGCGAGGAGGAACGCGCTGACGAGGCCCGCCTTCCGGCCGAACGCCTCCTTCGCGAGGCCGTACGTCGGGACGACCGTGAGGGCCCCGAAGAGCCCCGAACTCAGCAGCCAGACGAAGACGACCGAGTTCCACGGGTCGCTGAAGAGGGGCGCGAACAGCCGTCCGGCGAGGAGCGAGAACCACGGGTACAGCGGCGGCCGCGGGTTCTGGAAGGAAACGGGATAGTTGAGCATGGAGTCGCGACCCAGGTCCCGCCCCGTCTGGAACGAATAACACAGGGCCCGATCCCAATAGTATGAGTCCGACCCGCCCGAGTACGGCGGCGTGTAGATCGCGGTGCAGTCTGGCGGGACCGGATGGAAGGCGATCCCGTACACGAAGTAGACGCGCAGGAACAGCGCGAGGCCGAAGATCAACACGAGGGCGACGGCGGTCCGCCAGTGGGTGCGAAGCCACCCCTTCCCTTCGTCCACGACGCGATAAACCTCCGGGAGGCTGCGCCCATGAGGGAACGCCTATATATCGCTTGTTCGGAGTTCCGCCGAGGGCGTGCGGCCTCCCGATGGGGCGGCCCGACAAGAGCCTTTTGGGACGGACCTTGGAGGCCAGCGCGCGATGGGCTTAAGACGCCCGCCCGCCTTCCGGCGCCCGATGAAGCGGGACCTCATGGAGATCTTGTGTTGCCCCGTCTGCAAGGGCGATCTCGCGCTGACCGTCGATGTCGAGAAGGGAGAGATCCTCGAGGGCTCGCTGTTCTGCAAGAACTGCAATCATCGGTACGAGATCAAGGACGGGATCCCGGACCTGCTTCCGCCCGATTTCAAATGAACTCGGCCTGCGCCGCGACGACGCCTGTGCTGTCCTTCGCCCCCATGTAGGCGTCGAGCGGCTCGCGGTTAAGAGTGAGGAATTGTCCGCCCCAAACGAACTTCGCGAGGATCGTCCGCGCTTCGTCCTCGCGGCCAAAGATGACGAGCGCCGCCGCGAGCGCCTCGACGGAGGACAGGACGAACGGTTTCCCGTAATTCACCGGGTTCGCGGCCAGGAGGTACGGGAGGGCGCGCGGAGTTGCCTGGGGCACCTTCGGAAATTCGCCGCGCTTCCACGAGACGTCGACGACGGCGAGTCCGCGGCGTTCCGCACGGGGCGCGTCGGCGCGGGACAGGGCGCGATCGCTCTCCGGCGTCAGGAGGATCGCCCCGCTCGGGAGAGCGCTCGGTCGCGGGACGAATGTCATGAGCCCGAGCCGTTCGAGTCGGCGGGAGGTGCACCGCTTCGGGTCGCACTGTCCGGCGTGGTAGGCCAGCAGTCGGATTGTCTTCATGGCGTCCTTCAGGGTCTCATGAACTCCGCGTACAACTGGAGACCGAGCGGGAGGCGCCGAGTACCGAGGCTCGCGATGCGCCGCGAAAAGCGCCGAGGGGTCAACCCCATCACCCGGTCCGGGATCGGGATCCGGTACGTGTACGCCCTTTGCATTCGCATTCCCGTCAGGTCGCCGAGCCCTTCGAGCTCCGCGATCGTGAAGCCCTCGCGGCGATGCCGATCCGGATGGTGCGCCCGTCCTGCGGCGGCGTGGTCGTGCAAGAGTTCCGGATGCAGGCACTCGTGGACCAGGGACGCGGCCAACTTGTCGACCGCGGCTTTCGGCAGGAACCGCAACACTCGATACGTGAGGGCCTCCGCGTTGGGCGTGGTCATGAAAAATCGTCCGGTAGGCCGGAGGACGCGGCGGACCTCGAGGAACATCTGCGCCGGGTCGTCGACGTGCTCGAGGACTTCCGTCGCGACGACCGCGTCGAACGCTTCGTCGTGGAATGGCAACGATTCCGCGTTGGCCAAGACGATTCGGACGCGGTCGGCCGTCCCAGGACTCCGACTGGACCCCCTCGCCCGGACGGCGGACACGCGCTCCGGGAGGAGGTCCATCGCGACGACGTCGAGGCCCGCACTCTCCGAGAGGGTCAGGGACAACGCCCCTTGACCGCACCCGATGTCGAGGATCGTGGTTGGAGCTCCCCCGCGAGCGTGGAGGATGTTCGTCGCAAGGAGCCGCTGCCGGGACAGGTACTCCCATCTCACGTAGTCGGCAGGGCGGACGATGTCGATCAAGACCCGATCGATTCGCTCCCTGGCATGCCTCCCGGTCGCCACGAAAGTCGAGGAAGAGGCGCGCGCGTCATATAGGTGTCGTCAGATGGGCCCGCGCGCGCTCCGTCGCGGCACAAAGCCTATCCCCCGCGGGGCCCTTCATTGAATGCCACTGTGATGATCAAACCGATGCTGACCCGTGATGAATGATGGGCGATCTGAGTGGCCATCATTCGCATGAATTAATTCGTCCATTGGTGCTGAACCATGCTGCAGATCCGTGGCGATTTCAACGATAAAGATGAGGAAGGCCGGGTGCGACTCGATACGCCGGTTTCGAAGCAGGATATCGAGAAACTGGGGAGTCAAGTCAAAGAAGGTATCCGCGTCCTCGTTGTTGACGACGGCGAAGGAGGCTTTCAGGCGGAATGCATTCTGGAACTCTCCAAAGGAATCTGGTGCGCGCGGATTCTTTGGGAAACAGGAAAGAGACTCTAGCGACAATTTCTGACGCCTTTTAAGTCCGTCCAAACACCCCATCAAAATAAAGTCGCCATCTGAGTGCCCATCGATTTGTCAACGCGGCCGGTCCCTCGGACGGATGTTTTAATAGCGAGACGCCAATGAGAATCCGGGATGCGCTCATGGTGAGCGGTTTCGACTTGCTCGGCCACAACCGCACGCTCCAGATCCATTGGCTGAAGCGCGTGATCGCCTTCTTCCTCGACCTCGTGACGGTCTTCGCGCCGCTGTGGTCGTTCCTCTTCTTCGAGAACATCCGGGCGGCGTGGGTGTACGGGGTCGTGGGGGGCATCGCGTTGTACGCGTACTCGACGTTCTCCGAAGCCGTCACACGCACCACGGTGGGGAAGTACATCGTCGGCCTCGAAATCCGGTCCCTCCGCGGGCCCATGAGCCTGTCCAAGGCGGCGGTTCGGAACTTCCCGAAGCTGTTCTGGTTCGCCTTCCCGCTCCTCGACACGCTCCTGGGGCTCATCGTCGAAGGGGATCCGCGGCAGCGCTGGTCCGACAAGATCCTCGGCACGACCGTCGCGCAGTCCCACCTGATTCACGTCCGCGTCCACCCGCTGGACGCCGCGGATGCGAACGGCCGATGACGTGCGGCGCACGATTATATACCGTCGGCCCATGATGCGCCTCCCGTGACGCCATGCTCTTCGTGACGCAACTGAGGGTCCTCCCGGGACAATGGGAGGATGCGACCCGTCTATTCAAACACCCGAAGATCCCGAACAACGTCATGGTCCACGAGTTCCTCGGTCTCCTCGGAAAACCGGATGCCATCGTGATTTTCGAGGCGCCCGACGCGTCCACCGCCGCGGACTTCACCGTCCAGTTCAGCCGCGTGACCGACGCGACGACAACCCTCGCCTTGCCGATCGAAGAGTTCAAGTGGACGTGGTGAGCCGATCTCTGCCGATTCGAACCCGCTTTGATTTGACTGGAGGCTCCCGCGACCCGGTGAGCATGGGGTAAAAGCGCCAGTGTCGCGTTGGAGGGAGAGGGTTGCGGCACCGGCGCATCAGCGGAACCGGTCGGCCGAACTCCCGGGCCGATGGACGACCCATCCCTATTAAGGGATTATTGTACACCCGTGAAATCCCATGAGGGCGGGCGCGACTTGGCGATTCGCGGGCACGCCGCTCCCATCCCCAACGAAGGCGGACGCCGCGGGGCGATACAAGAGAAATATTGAAGGGGAGGGCCGCTAGGCCCTCGTGTTGTTGGTCTTACCCTAGAGGGTGCCCTGCCACAGGATGGAGCTGCCATCCGTGATCGTGATCGGCATGCCCGAGCTGTAGGTCAACGACTTCGAGATCGTGACCACGTCGTTCGGCTTCAGCGTCGTCTGGCTCGCCCCGCCTACGGGGAGGAACTGAATGCCCCCGCTCGCCGTCTTGAGCGAATTCAGGGTTGCCGACCCGGGCGGAGTCACGATCGTCGAGTTCGAGGACCAGCGCATCAGGAACGTCGTCGTGGTCAGCGCATGCGGCGCTGGGACGTTCGAGATTTGCAAGACCCAGTTCGACGAGGTGTCCTGCCGGTTGACGCCGATCGTTTGCGGGCCACCGCCTGGACCGACCAACAGGCCGGATACCATCACGTACAGTACCGCGGCCAGGACCACCGTAATCGCGACCATGAGGATGGTCGCAATGACGGGGGATACCGCTTCCTCATCCTTCCGGATGATGGGATTCATGGTCTTGGTCTCCTGATCCGTCTGCCTAGAGGGTGCCCTGCCACAGGATGGAGCTGCCATCCGTGATCGTGATCGGCATGCCCGTGCTGTAGGTCAACGACTTCGAGATCGTGACCACGTCGTTCGCGCGCAGGTCAGTCTGGCTCGCCCCGCCTACGGGGAGGAACTGAATGCCCCCGCTCGCCGTCTTGAGCGAATTCAGGGTTGCCGACCCGGGCGGAGTCACGATCGTCGAGTTCGAGGACCAGCGCATCAGGAACGTCGTCGTGGTCAGCGCATGCGGCGCTGGGACGGTCGAGATTTGCAAGACCCAGTTCGTCGAGGTGTCCTGCCGATTCACTCCAATCGTCTGGGGGCCGCCGCCAGGTCCGACCAATAGGCCGCTGACCATGACGTAAAGCACGGCCGCCAGGACCACCGTAATCGCGACCATGAGGATGGTCGCAATGACGGGAGACACAGCTGCCTCATCCTTGCGGATGATGCGATTCATGGTTTTGTCCTCCTGCGGCTTTCGCCGCTGTCTTCTGCACGGGGGAACCGACGCTATTAAACGTGTCGCGGTTAATATTCGATGTTGAGAATCAGATATCATGGGGGGTCTTTCGTATGGATGGACACCGCCTTTTTCGAACGGAATGGAGGGTCCATCCGAGCGCTGGTCCTTCTTAAACTAGTCCCCCAGCTCAATCGTCTCGTCGCTCACGAGGACGAGCATGTTCCGGATGTCTTCCGTCTCGTACTCGAGCATCGAGAAGATCACGGTGTAGGCGCCGCGGGCCCGAAGGTTGTTCACGAGGATGTGGAGGAACTCGCTCAGGATCTTCGTGTTGTTGTGGATCGCGAGGCTGTTGATCGAGTCCAGGACGACGAGGGCGCTCCGGTCCGGGTGCTTGCGGAGCAGGAACTCGACCTTCAGCATGATGTTCTCGAGCATCGTCGGGCTCTCGACGACGATCGCGTGCGGGTGTTGCTTTCCCGGGGACATCATGATCTGGCTGATGCAATCGACGAGCCAGATGTGATCCATCGGGACTTCGAGGACCTCCAGGGCGCTCAAGATGCTCTGGGCGGGGATCGTTGTCGTGACGTAGACGACCTCGAGGTTCTTCTTCATCGCGAAACGGTCCAGCATCCCCTGGATCGCATCGAAGTATTGGACCGTCTTCAGCCGTAACGCGACCGCTGAAGCCTCCCGGAGGGTCGACAGCTTCTCCGCGACCTCCCCGGAGACGCTCATCTCAGCCACCGCCGGTCACGCTCCCGCCTTTCAGGAGAGGCACGAGCAGGACGCCGGACGTTGTCAGGTCGAGGACGTACTTCGCGCGGCTGTGCGTCGTCCCGCGCATCTTCACGATCTGGAGGGTCCGAAGCAGGTCGCCGCGACGTTCGAGGTTACCGGTCACGATCACGCCGTCCGCCAGGGCTTCCTCGACGCCCCAATGGGAATACCCTTCTTCCGAGGACCGGATTTCCGAGACGAGGAGGGAGGTGCAGCCTTTCGCGCTCAGGACCGTCCCGAGGCGGAGGAGGAAGTCTCGGATCCGTTCCTGGTCTCTGATCCGGTAGCACACAGACGTCACGGAATCCAGGACGAGTCGGCGGATTTTCTGATTCTCGACCATCCCCGCGATCGTGTCCGCGAGGAGCCGTGCTTGCTCGAAGTCGATCTCCTCCTTGTCGATGCCGAGCTCCTGGTAGATCTTCGGGAGGTCGATGAACTGGAGCTTGCCCTGCTTCGCCAGCTTGTCGTCGAAGAAATCGAACGGGATCACGTTCATCAGGAGCTTGTCCGTCGGTTCCGTGACGCTCAGATAGAGGCTGTTCTCGCCTTCCAATGCCCCGCGGATCAGGAACTCGATGCACATCGAGGTCTTGCCCGTCCCGACGGATCCGGAGATGAGGACCGTGTTGCCGCGGGGAATCCCGCCGTTCAGGATGTGATCGATCGCGTCGATGCCGGTGACGCATCGCTCCCGCTCACCGGCGTCGCGCTCCTTCGTGGGCATCGACTCATGCAGCCAACTCGGGGCGCGCTATATGAGATGAACGCGCTGAGTATCAGATCCGAAATCACGGCCGGACCCACGGGTTCGGGCGCCGCGAGAAGTCAACCTTGTTTAAGGTTAACGCTCACCCGTGGACGACCTTGAACGCATGGTCCCATCGATTCGTGACGGAGCCGACCAGGGCCCAGAGGGGCACGAGCGCTTCGATCCAACGGGCCCCCTCAATCCCGCCGACGTCGATGGCCCCGGGCCATCCGAACTCTTTCAGGATCCCGACGACTTCCTTCTTCGCGGCTGCATCGTTCCCGGCGATCAACATCTCCGGCGCGCCCCCGACGAACTTCGGGTCGACCATCTGCGTGTTGGGCACCGTGTTGAAGGCCTTCACGACCTTCGCCTCCGGAAGGGCCCGCTGGACTCGTTCCGCAAGAGAGTCGTTGAGTCCGACGAAGAGACCGGGGTTCGGTCCCCCGGAGAATTCGAGCGCATTCTGCACGTCGATGACGACTTTGCCCGCAAAGTTCTTGGGCCCCGCGAGGCGCGCGACCTCATCGAACGCGGATCCTCGGGTCGCAATCACGATCGTCTCGCCGTGTCGTGCGGCCTCCTCGAACGTGCCGGTCGAGGCCTTCCCTTTCACCTCTTTCAGCCAGGCCGTGAGAGCCTCGCTCTTCGGGCTCCGCGAGCCCAACTTCACATCGTGTCCGCGACTCGCAAAGCCACGACTCAGTGCCTGGCCGACATCCGCACTCCCTAAGACCCCTACGCGCATGGGGCGAGGAGGACGACCGTTCCTTTTCCGCCTTTGGGTCGTCGCACAATCAACCGGTCGCGACGCCGCCGGAGTCGTTACGTTTTTAAGATGAGGGCGAGGTAAGCACGGTCCATGGAGCCCGTCCTCCAGGTCGCCCTGGACCACATGCACCTGAAGCGCGCCTTGCTCGCGGCGAAGGAAGCCGTGGAGGGCGGCGCGGACTGGCTCGAAGCGGGGACGCCGCTCGTCAAGTCGGAAGGCATGGAGGTCGTTCGCCAGCTGAAGAAGTCGTTCCCTGGCAGAACGATCGTCGCGGACCTCAAGACGATGGACACCGGCGCGTTCGAGGTCGAGATCGCGGCGAAGGCGGGTGCCGACGTCATCACCGTGATGGGCGTCACGGACGACGCGACGATTCTCGAGGCGGTGCGGGCCGCCCGGCGGTATGGATCGAAGATCATGGTCGATCTGATGCGCGTGGCCGACAAGCCGGCCCGCGCGAAGGAACTCGAGAAGCTCGGCGTGGACTATCTGAACATGCACGTGTCGATCGATGAACAGATGATCGCGCACACGCCTCTTCAGGAGCTGAAGGCGGTGGCGGCGGCGACGTCGCTTCCGGTCGCCGTGGCGGGCGGGCTGAATTCGGAGACCGTGGGACAGGCTCTGAAAGCCGGGGCCTCGATCGTCATCGTCGGCGGCGCGATCGTCAAAGCGGAGAACGTGGCCGACGCAACACGCACGATCAAGAAAGCGATCCTCGAGCGGAAAGCGATCCCGACGGGCCTTTACAAGAAGTACACGGATGCGGATGTCGGCGACGCCTTCCGGAAGGTCTCCACGCCGAACCTCGCGGATGCGATGCAGAAGCGCGGCGTGATGACGGGCCTCGTCCCCAGGATCCGGCACGGGACGAAACTCGTCGGAACGGCCGTGACCGTCAAAACGGCGGACGGGGATTGGGCGAAACCCGTGGAGGCGATCGACCGCGCGAGTCCCGGCGACGTCATCGTGATCGATGTCGGCGGTGGGCCCACGGCGGTCTGGGGCGAGCTCGCGTCGAACTCCTGCCTGGTGAAGGGCGTGGCCGGGGTCGTGATTGACGGCGCCGTTCGCGACCTCGACACGATCCTCGAGCTGAACTTCCCCTGCTTCAGCCGCCACGTGGCCCCCCATGCGGGCGAGCCGAAAGGCCTCGGGGAGATCGGGAGCGAGATCGAGTGCGGCGGCCAGAAAGTGCATGCGGGCGACTGGATCGTGGGGGACGAGTCCGGGCTGATTGTCGTGGCGCGCGAAGAGGCCGTCGAGATGGCGAACCGCGCGCTCGACGTGCTCGAGCGGGAGAACCGGATCCGCGAGGAGATCAAGCGGGGCGGCACGTTGAGTTCCGTGCTCGAGCTCGAGAAGTGGGAACAGATCCGGTGAGCCTTTGGATCGGCATCGCGTGGAGTCGCTCCTCCGCGACTTGAAGGCGGGGACCGTCAGCGTCGGCGAGGTGATGGAGGCCCTCCGCGACCTCCCGTACGAGGACCTGGGCTTCGCCAAGGTCGATTCCCATCGGGACCTGCGGCGCGGATTTCCCGAGGTCGTGCTGTGCCTCGGGAAGCCGCCGTCACGAATCGTCGAGATCGTGCGGCACATGAGCCGGAATCACAACCTCGTCCTGGCGACGCGCGCCTCGGCGCCGATCGCCAAACGCCTCAAGGACGCGCTGAAGGGAACGCAGGTCGTGTATCACGAGGCCGCGAAGATCATCGCGGTCGGGAAGCCACCCGTCCCGCGACGTGGCGCCGTCCTCGTCGTCACCGCAGGGACCTCGGACATCCCGGTCGCGGAGGAAGCCGCGGTGACGTCCGAGCTGATGGGGTCGAAAGTCACCCGCCTCTATGACGTCGGCGTGGCGGGCGTCCATCGCGTCTTGGACCGCCGCGATCTCCTCCGGAAGGCGAAGGTCATTGTCGTGGTGGCGGGCATGGAAGGTGCGCTGCCGAGTGTCGTCGCGGGGCTTGTGGACGTCCCCGTGATTGCGGTCCCGACGTCCGTCGGCTACGGAGCCAGCTTCGATGGGATGGCGGCGCTCCTGGGCATGATGAATTCATGCGCCCCTGGCGTGGCCGTCGTGAACATCGACAACGGTTTCGGCGCAGGCTATCTGGCGTCGATGATGAACCGGTAGGTCCGATCAGAGCAGCCCGGGAAGCAGGTTGAGGACGATGAGACCCACCGCCACCGCGGCGAGTGCGACATAGGCGCCTTTGTTCCATGCCCAGACCTTGGCTCCATCCAGCGGCATCACCGGGATCATGTTGAAGCCCGCGAGGATCGCGTTCACCGTGGCGATCTGGCTCAGGATGAAGACCAGACTGAACGTGAGCAAGCTAGTAACCCTCGTAGAGACTGCGAGATAGCCGGCGAAAAACAGCAGACTGACGACAACGTTCGTGGCGGGCCCCGCAGCGCTAATGCGTCCGTTCTGCTCCGTCGTGACGGGCCCGGAAATCCAAGTGGCTCCCGGGGCGCCGTACAAGAATCCGATCGCGGCCGCGAGCACGAATGCGAACAGCAGCCCGCGCGGGTTGTACCGGAACTCGGCCCAGAATCCGTACCGCTGGGCCACGACCTTGTGCATGACCTCGTGGAGCCCGACCCCGGTGCCCACGGCGAGCAGGGAGGCCGGGAACACGATTTCGAGGAAGGGGCCGGGATTCGAGATGAAGACGTCCAGTTGCGACCGGATGTAGAGGACCGTGAATGCTCCACTAAGAGCGAGGATCGCGACGGCGAGCTGTCCCAACTCGGTCCGGCTGAAATGGACCCCCGGTTTCGGGCGGTCCGGATACACGTAGATTGGCGGCGCCGCATACTCCGAATACGGGCCCCGCATCGATGCCCGCACGGAGCCTGCGTATTTAGGATTGTGCTCGCCCTCCGGAGACCCGCGAGTAGTTTCGGCCCTCCCTCTCCGGAAGTCCTTCATACCCTGCCGTCGTCGGCAATCGTCGCCCCTGTGGAGGTCGATGATCGACGCGCTCGAGGTCACGGCACCCGTCCGACCGGCATCCGTCTCGATCCCGTGGCC
>Ga0209056_10003885_pt1 | contig 15809 bp, 12 predicted proteins | sample GraSoiAngelo_114_FD_185876 | JGI IMG/M metagenome (GOLD analysis project Ga0209056, IMG submission 185876) | Grasslands soil microbial communities from the Angelo Coastal Reserve, California, USA - 14_0903_13_40cm (SPAdes) (version 2) | ecosystem: Environmental > Terrestrial > Soil > Grasslands... | reverse complement strand
TCCGTGATGTTCAAGTCCACGCCCACCGGGGTCGTGAGCCACCAGATGATCGGGCCGCTGCCCTGCCCCGCGGCCAGATGGTGGATGTGCCCGAATCGAATGCTCTCACCGCCGAGGTTGTTGATCGTCGCCGCAGCCTCGATGGTCCCGTCCTGCAGGATCTTGATCTGCGCATGGCCCTTCGATTCTGACACGCAGGTCGGGACTTCGAGCTCCGAGCGCATCTGCGTGTTGAAGACGAGCGGCGGCGCCAGCTCGCTCTGCACGTTGGCGAGCATCGCGACGTTGCCGTTGATGGCGCTCGGCGGGGTCGCATCACCGCATCCCACCGCTACGAGCGCTGCCAGGAACGTACGCCAGTGACGCATTGAGCCTCCCGCGTGGCGAGTGGAACGAAAGTCGTCCGTTGCACGCTGAAACTACCGCGGGAAAAGCGACGGGTCCAGAATGCGCTCGATAGATCGCGGACGGAGGGTGCGCTCACCAGGGGCCCGTCCTCCTGTCCGCGGCCGGTTCCCTTACATGCACCACCGGCGCCCCCTGCCGCCCCAGCCGCCGGTTGAGCGCTGGCAGTTCGTCAGCGACCACCCGCTGCCAGCGGCGCACGGCCCCCGTCACCTCCTCGCGCAGCCCGGAACAAACGTCGCGCGCCTGCTTCGTGGGCTCCCGATCCGCGCTCTCGACGGCGGTCTCGAGGCTGGCAAGCTCGTCGCCCGCGTCGCCCAGACCCCGCGCGAGGCTGTCCGTCAGCCGCCCGAACGCCGCGACCGATTCGCGCGTCGCGCCGTCGAGCGACCGGCCGGCGAGGCCGCGGATCTCGTCGCGCGCTGCGCGCAGACTCCCCACGAGCGCATGCTGCTCCGCCATCGCATTCCAGATGTCGAGGCCGAGCCGCAGCTGTGCCACGAGCGCGGAATCCGCGACCTTGACCCGCGGATCGAGCGCGACCCGGAGCGGCCGCGTGTACGTCTGTCCCTCGACTCCGAGCCGGACCTCGTATGCGCCCGGCAACACGAGCGGCCCCTGCGGCTCGGCCACCGTTCCCTGACCAGCGATCGCGGCGATGCTGTAGCCATAGCGCGCGGCGGGCGGCGGAGGATAGCGCAGGTCCCACACAAAGCGGTTCAGCCCGACGTTACGCGTCGGCGGCTCGATCCGCGGCAGCCATGCGTCGGCGATCTGGGGCGGCTCGGCTGGTGGCGTCGGACGGTCATCGCTCGAGAAGCGGCGAACCAGGCCGCCGCGCGCGTCGCGAATCTCGAGGCTAATGGCACCAGGGGGCACCGATCGAAGCAGATAATCGATCACCGCGCCGGCCGGTGGATTGGTGCCATGCGGCTCTTCGGAAGGGAGCGGGGTGTCGTTGCTGACGCTGCGGCGCAGACGCACCGCCGGTGCTAGCGTAAACAAGTAGACAGGCGCGCGCAGCGCGGAGTCGCCGAGCTGTCGCAGCGGGGTGAGATCGTCGAGTACCCAGAACGAGCGCCCGTGCGTGGCGGCGATCAGGTCGCGGCCGTGCACCGCGAGGTCGCGCACCGATGCGACCGGCAGGTTGAGCTGCAGCGACTGCCAGTGGTCGCCGTCGTCGAACGACACGTAGACACCTGTTTCGGTGCCGGCGTACAACAGCCCGCGGCGCTCCGGATCGGCACGCACGGCCTGCACGTACGCCTGGGGCCCTATCCCCTGGTCGGCCCGCGTCCAATGCGCGCCTGCGTCGCGGGTGCGATAGATGTAGGGCGCGAAGTCATCGACTCGATGACGGTCCACCGCGGCGTAGGCGACTGCCGTGTCGAACGGCGACGCCTCGATCAGGCTGATAGTGCTCCAGGCAGGTAAGCCTTGAGGCGTCACGTTGCGCCAATGCCCGCCGCCATCGCTGCTGCGGTGAATCAAGCCGTCGTCCGAGCCGACCCAGAGCAGTCCCGCCGCGCGCGGCGACGGAGCGATCGTGTACACCACGCCGTAGCCCCGCGCTGCCGCGTTCGCAACGATGGTCGGTCCGGTGTCGGCCGCAGTTGGGCCCGCCCCCGCCCCCGTCGCCCCCGCCCCCGTCAGGTCGGGGCTGATCGCCTCCCAGTGCAGGCCGCCATCCCTGGTCCGCAGGACCATCTGTGCGCCGAGGTAGAGCGCGTGCTGGTCGACGCGGTCAAATACGAGCGGCGATGTCCATGTGAAGCGGTATTTCCGCTGCGACATCGGCACCCCGAAAGTGGAGACGGGCCACGGCGAGACGTCCTGTGACTGGCCAGTGCGCCGGTCGAAGCGATGCACTCCGCCGTATGTATCGCCACCGTACACCACATCGGGGTCGAGCGGGTCAGGCGCGATGTAGCCGCTCTCGCCGGCCCCGACCGGGGCCCAGTCGCGGAAGGTGATCTCCCCGAAATCGCTGCGGCTCGCTACCCCAGCTGTGCCGGCGTCCTGCTGAGCACCGTAGACGCGGTAGGGGAACGCTTCGTCCGTGACCACGTGGTAGAACTGCGCGGTGGGCTGGTTGAACCAGCTGCTCCAGGTCCGGCCGCCGTCGAGCGTGATCACCGCGCCCTGGTCGCTGCCCACGATCATGCGCGTCGGGCTCCTGGGATCGACCCACAGCTCATGGTAGTCGTCCCCACCCGGCTGTCCCTTCAGCACGCTGAACGTCTTGCCTCCGTCCGTCGACTTGAGCAGCGCCACGTTGGGTACGTACACGACGTCGGGGTTTTGGGGATCCACGGTGACGCGGCCGAAGTACCAGTTGCGACTGGTAAGGCGCGGATCGCTCCCCGCGAGCTGCCAGCTCGCCCCACGGTCGTCAGAGCGATATAGCCCCGCGTCCGTCTTGGCGCCGATCAGCGCGTACACGCGGCCGCCCCGTGCCACCGCGAGACCCATCCGGCCGAGCGGGCCCGCGGGGACCCCGCGCCCGGTGAGCGGCGTCCACGTGGCGCCACCGTCCGTCGACTTGTACAGGCCGCTCCCCGGTCCTTCATCCGGCGGGTACTGCTCCCACGGCGTGCGGCGTGCCTGATAGAGCGCGGCGTACACGATCTGGGGCTCGCCCGGATCCGTGGCCAGGTCGATCGCGCCCGTGTCGGGATCCTTGTACAGCACCCTGGTCCAGGTGCGCCCGCCGTCCGTGGAGCGAAACACGCCGCGCTCGGGGTTCGGGCCGTAGGCGTGTCCCAGCGCCGCGACGAGGACGACGTCGGGGTTCCGCGGATCTACCAGCACCTTGCCGATGTGGCGCGTGTCCGCGAGGCCGAGGGCGCGCCAATGCGCCCCGCCGTCCGTGGACTTGTAAACGCCGGCGCCGTAGGTGATGTCGGAGCGGATCGACGCCTCGCCCGTCCCCACGTAGATGACGTTGGGATCGGAGGGCGCGAGCGCGAGTGCGCCGATGGAGGCAACCGGCTGGTCGTCGAACAGCGGCTCCCAGGTGACCCCGGCGTTCCGCGTGCGCCACACGCCGCCGTCCACGGCACCGAAGTACCACGTCGCTGGGTCGCCGGGAACGCCGGCGACGGCCAGCACGCGGCCGCCGCGGTGCGGGCCGATCAGCCGCCAGCGCAGTGCGCCGTACGCATTCGGCGGGATGGTCTGGGCGGGGGCCGCGGATGCGAGCGCGCTAGCCAGCATGCCCACGAGCATGGCGGATCGGATCGGGGTCATGTTTATGAAGATAGTCCCGCGAGCAAAGTGTCGGGGCGCGGAGTCCTCGAGGGCGGCGGGCCGCGCTGATTCCCCACTTGCGACCAGAGGTCCCCGGCTTCACAAATCGATGACGACGTCGCCGATCGGTTGCGAGCAGCAAACGAGAACGTTGCCGTTGGCGCGCGAAGGGCCGCGACGCCGTCCGTCGCGGCCCGAGCAGGCCCGGCAGGAATCGCTCGCGATCGCCCGAGCGCAGCGAGGGCGGAGCATTGATACGGCCGGGCATACGAAGGGCCGCGACGCCGTCCGTCGCGGCCCGAGCAGGCCCGGCAGGAATCGAACCTGCAACCCCCGGTTTTGGAGACCGGTGCTCTACCAATTGAGCTACGGACCTATGAGTGTTGCTGGTGGAACTTACAGAATCCGCGGGAGGCGTGGAAGGCTCGGCCAGGTCCCCTCGTCGATAACCATCACAACCCGCGGAAGTAATCCCAATGCTCGGGCCACCAGAGCTGCGCCGCCAAAGGGGCAGACGCTTCCCAGTCGTTTACCAGGTAGCTCACTCTGCGGATGAGCCGCATTCCCTCGTCGGGAATGGGACGGTGACGAGAGGGAATGCCGTGCGCACACGCAGCTTCGTCGCCGCATCCGCGTCAACCGCCAGCACCTCCTGGAACGTGAGGAGCACTGGGTTGTAATTGTGCTTGAGAAGCCCGGCCACCTTGGCCACCCAGGCAACCAGTAGCTCGGGACTCGATACCAGGTAAGCGAGGAGCGCGAAATCGGACGGCGGTCGACGGTTCGCTCGCGGCATGTGAGGCAACAGATCGGCCAGGAGGTCGGCTTCCGTGACCTGCCACGGGCCCTTGGTGCGCTTGGCGCCGCCCGCGCACCGTGCGACTCTGCCCCGTTCGAGCCCCACAGGGCGTAGTTGCCTCTGATTCGCCCGACGAGATTGTAGACACAGCGTTCCCGGTCGATCCGATAGAGCAGGAACACTGAGTCGCCCGTCCTCGGAACCGTAGGTGCCTGTGGGGCGGTCACCGCACGCTCGACCATCCCGCCCCAGCCCTGTCGTCTGGTGTTCAGCACACCGCGTGCCGTAGTCGAGGTAATTGGGTCCGGCCGCTCACCACCCATGACGTCGCAAGGCTCCGTCACATGTGTCACGCCCTGACAGGAGTCCCCGTGTCCCCAGGTGATCAGTTGGATGAGGGCTTCCACCTCGTGCCGGCCTCTCGTCTCCGGGCCGTCGCAACCGTCACTCCCCCGTCCCAAGCCAGTCGGCGTCGGAGGGGACCACGGGCTTTGTGACGATTATGGTAAAGCGGAGCATGCCTACCAGATGTGTGGTTGGCTCGCGGCAGGCCGTACCATCGGGTCGGAGTCCTTGCATCCCCACGCCGCCTTGAACTCCGGCATGTTGCTGAGCGGGCCGTTCACTCTCCATTGGTTTGGCGGATGCGGGTCCGACGCCACGAGGAAGCGCAAGAACTCGGGGCGGTCGAGCTCGCGCCAACCCTGCGCCCAGCCGAGGAAGAAGCGCTGCTCGGGCGTGAAGCCATCGATCACAGGCTGCGGGCGCGCCGCGAGAGCACGCTCCATCGCAGCGAACGCGACGGTGAGCCCGCCGAAGTCTCCGATGTTCTCGCCCAGCGTGAGCTTGCCCTGCACGTGCGTGGATGTGTCGAGGACCGTGTACGAATCGAACTGCTTCACGATCTTCTGGGCTTCGGCGTCGTATCTTGCCGCATCATCCCTGGTCCACCAGTCGCGCATGTTGCCGACCTCGTCGTACTGACGGCCCTGGTCGTCGAACGCGTGCGACATCTCGTGCCCGATCACGGCGCCCATTGCTCCATAGTTCACGGCGTCGTCCGCATCCGGATCGTAGAACGGCGGCTGCAGGATGCCGGCAGGGAAGACGATCTCGTTGAGCTGCGGATTCTCGTACGCGTTCACCGTAGGAGGGGTCATTCCCCACTCCGTGTGGTCGGTGGGTTTCCCTATCTTTGCCCAGTCCCGTGCGGCCGCCCACTGCTTCGCGGCGACGACGTTCGCGTAGTAGTTCCCGGTGCCGACCTGAAGCTTCGAGTAATCACGCCACTTGTCGGGGTAGCCGATCTTGCGGGTGAGGGCGTCGAGCTTGAGGAGAGCCTTGGCCTTTGTTTCCGGCCCCATCCAGCCGAGCTGCTCGATACGCGAACGCAGCTCTCGCACGAGATTGTCGACAATCGCGACCGCACGAGCCTTGGCCTCCGGAGGGAACTTTCGCGCGACGTACTCCTGACCGAGCAGCTCACCGAGGGATGCGTCGGTCGATGACACGCAGCGCTTCCACCGCGAACGAATTTCCGTGGCACCCGTGAACAGCTTCGAAAACGCGAAGGCTTCGTTCGCAAACGGCCTGCTCAGGAACGGAGCAGCGGAGTTGATCAATCGCCAGCGCAGGTACGTCCTCCAGTCCGTGAGCGGAACAGTGATCAGCATCTTGTCGAAGTTCCCGAAAAACTCGGGCTGTCCCACGTCGATACGATCGACTGCGCGTACGCCGAGCACCGCGTAGAAGGTGCCCCACGAGAAATGCGGGGTGAGGGAATCCACCTGCGCCGGCGTCATACGGTGATAATTCGCGACTACGTCGCGCAGCTCGACTGGCGTGCGGGACGACTGCGCGAATTGCGTCTCGACTACCAGTACGGTCTTCGCTTCGTCCACCGCCTGTTGGGGAGAATCACCAAGCAGCTCAAACATGCGCGCCACGATGCCTCTGAACTTCCCGCGCAGATTCTCGGACGCCGTGTCCGTCTTGGTGTAATACTCGCTGTTCGGCAGTGACAACCCGCCTTGATAGAGTCCAGCGATCGTGTTGGCGGCGTCGCGCGCATCCTGCGCCGATCCGTCGTTCCACGGAGCCAATCCCGCGAGCCGCTCGAGCTGGCCCAATGACCCCTTCAGGTCGTCGACGCTCCTGATCGCAGCGATGCGGTTCAGGTCCCGCTTGAGCGGCATCCAGCCTAGCTTCTCGACCGCCGCAGTATCCATGCAGGCCGCGTAAAACGCTCCGACCTTCCACTCTCCCGTCCCAACCTTGTATTGTCCCGACCTCACACGCACGACACTGCGATCCAGGATGTCGTGAAGCACGGCCTCGTTGCGATCGGAGAGCTCCTGAAACGACCCGAACTCGGGATAGGCCGCCGGGATCGTGGCCCGCCTCAGCCAGCCGCCGTTGGCGAACTGATAGAAGTCGTCGCAAGGCGCACACGTCGTATCGAGGTTGCTGCGTTCGAGCGGTGCCGTTTGCGCGGGACCCTGCGCGCGCAGGGAGGACACTGAAATCCCAATCAGGACGAGGGAGCCGGCAAACGTACGGTGCTTCACGGCGAGCCTCCCGGGAGGGCGGTCTGTCGACCGGTCAGGCAAAGATGGCGCGGCGCTCGCCCGGCGACTAGTCTCAGCGGGAGGCTTTATTGAACACGCACCATGCTGTCTCGGCCGTCCTCGTGCTGCTCCTCGCTCCTCCATGGTGGCCCAACGGCACACGCTGAACCTTGACCGCGGCTGGCGTTTCCACCTCGGCGATCTCCCCGGTGCGCAGGAACTCGGCTTCGACGACGCCGGCTGGCGCACGCTGGACGTGCCGCACGATTGGAGCATCGAGGGCGCGTTCAGCGATACCAACCCCGCCGGAGCCCACGGGGGCGCGCTCCCTGGCGGCGTGGGGTGGTACCGCAAAGCCTTCTCCATACCGCAAATGGATACTGGTAGGCTGGTGTTTGTCGAGTTCGACGGTGTGTACCGGAACAGCGAAGTGTGGATCAACGGCCGGTACCTGGGGAAGCGGCCGTACGGGTACAGCTCCTTTCGATACGCGCTCACGCCGTACCTCCCGTACGGCCGAGGCCGCAACGAGATCGCCGTGCGGGTCGACAACTCGCAGCAGCCCAACTCACGGTGGTACTCGGGGTCGGGGATCTACCGTCACGTCCGCCTCGTCACGATGGAGCCGGTACACGTGGATCAGTGGGGCACGTACATCACGACGCCGCTTGACCCTGCCGGAATGTGATGTCGATCACGCCACAGCGGCGTCACGTGAGCGCCTCTCGCTATTCGCGCAGCTCCCACTTCTTCACGACGCCCTCGAGCACGAACGGGTCCACGCGCACGAACTCCTCGGCGGCCGCCCGTGTCGTGAACACACCCATCGCCCCCTGCCGCGGATCCGAGAACGGCCCGATCATCAGCAGCTCACCACGCGCCACGAACTCCTGCCACTTCGCCCGGTGGGCCGGAAAAACCTCCCGCGCACGATTCATGTCCGCCGCGCCGTCGTAGAACAGGACGTACTTCACCGCTCGACTCCTCCTTCCGGACAAGTGGACCAGACACAGGAACGGCGGGCCGAGCCGGCCCGCCGACCGATGGGGCAAGAAGGTACAACGGGCCCCCCCACCGCCTAGTTCAAAGCCCGGGACTCGCCAACGAACTGGTGGGGCCGAGGAACGGTCCGACGAGAGGGGTGGCTGACGGGAATCGAACCCGCAACCTCTGGAGCCACAGTCCAGCGCTCTAACCGATTGAGCTACAGCCACCATGTGTTGCTACAACAACTTACTGACCTACGCCGCCACCTGTGGCCTCGCTTGGTTGCCGCTCGTTACGGCAACCGGAACCGTACGCGAGAGGCGGTCCCCTAACTTAGCGGCGTGCTGTTCGGCTCGGTACTCCACCACATCAGCTCGGTGGCGCACTTCGCCGAGGTGCCCGTAGGTCTTCTCGATCATCGCCGTGCCCGTGTGGACCCAGCTCCTTAGCGACCGTCCACGCGGCGACGGGCGCCCCGCGATTAGTCGAAGGTTGCTCCCTCTTCGCGCAGGATGCTGCGAACAGCGACAACTTCCAATTCACTTTTGGGGTGTTCCCTGCCTTCGGCCAAGCCAGCGCTTCGGTCGTCAGGGGAGGGATGCAGATCGACTGAGCAACACGGCTAGAGAACGCGGGCCGCGGTCCGTGCGACGCGGCCCTCTTTTCTTTGGTCGCCCTCAGACGTAGCGTGATCGCATGACTCCAAATATGAACACGTACGCCCTGACCCTCACTGCCGCCGAGGGGGATCACTTGCTCCGCCTCGTGGCCATTGGACAACTGGCCCTCGCAGAGCACCGGCGCAGCGGATGGTTGCCTGCCCGCTCGCTGGACGCGACGCAGATGTCCGAGCACGTGCGCGCGCTGCCGACGGCGGCCCCTATCGACCGACCCATGCAAGCCCTCAACGCGTGGGTCCAAGGGCATCGGAAGAAGTGACCGGCCCCGGCCCGGTTGCCCTTGGTTGCCGGTCGATGTCGGAGGGTGGGTCAACCCACGCTCGATGAACCACGAAGCGGGAGCATGACCTCATGCTCCCGCTCGCATGTTTCGGTGCCGCAGTCCAGCGCTCTGACCGATTGAGCTACAGCCACCATGACTACTAGACGCCTAGACGCACAGACGCGTAGGCGCACAGAGAATCTAAACCGTCAGCGCCCGGGCTAGAAGCGGCGCGCCGGGCGAGGCGGTACTCCGGGGGGGAGCGCCAGCCGCCATACCTCCTTGCGATGTGATATACGAGTCGCGGCGACCAGGCGCCCATCCGGCGAAACCCGCGGCAGGAACACATTCGCCGAGTCGTGCGTGAGCTGCCGCGGCGTGCCGCCAGCGGCAGCGATCGCGAAAAGCTGCATCCACCCGTTGCTCAGGGCGGCATAGATGAGTGCTTTCCCGTCCGGGGTCCAGCTCACACCACCGTAGGTCTGCATCGGGTACTCCGTGACTTTGACCGCACGGTCTCCATTGCTTTCCTCGACCCAGAGCGCGTGTCGCCCACCCCCGAGGTCCTCCTCCAGGGCGACGTCGTCCGTCACGGGCGACCACGCTGCCCATACGGCATTATGGATTCCCATAAAGAGCGGGAGTCGTGCGTGTTGTACCGCGCCTCCCGTCGCCGTGTCGATCGTCACGACGTAGGGATACGACACCCCCGGCTGACCTCCTCTTTCCCATGATACGAAGAGAAGACGTGTCCCGTCTCGCGACCAGTCGGGCGGACCCGCTTCCCATCCGAAGTCAGTGAGCCGGATCTCGGATGAATCGCGCGCGGGGGCGCCAGCGTGTCGGAGCCAGATGTCGTCGGAGTGCCCGGGGGCGAGGTACGACGGGACCGGCGTTTTCGCGCGGTGCGAGTGGTAGGCGACCCAATGACCGTTCGGAGACCAGACGGGTTGAAAGTCCTCGTGGTACCCCGTGATCACGGGACGTACCGGGCCGACCGCTTCGCCGCTCGTGTCCACGTCCACCGCGCCGCCGTCCCAATTGATCGCCCAATCCACCCAGCGCCAGTTGCCCGACACAAAACCGATCTGCCGGCCATCGGGGCGCCACGAAGGAAGCATTGCGTCGTGCGCCACAACACACGTCGGTCCACCTGATGCGGGCACAACCACTACGGACGACCGCGTCGCGGCGTGGGTCCAGAATAAGGAGCCTCCACCAACGGACGGCGCGAACACGTCGCCCTCGCGCGGAGCGGGACTAACCGACCGCAGGTTCCCCGTCGCCAAGTCCACCGCATAGATGCCAAGTTGACGCTTAGCAAGCGGTTCGTGACGCACCTCGGCCGGGGGCTCTCCCGGGCCCGCGAGCGCAACGTAGGCGTGCCGCCCATCAGGCGCGACGCCCACGGGCGAGAAGAGCGGCGGCGCGTCGAGGTCGCGGGCGACCACCGTCGCTCGACCGCTGCCGAGATCAATACGGGAGAGCGTCGAGGTGCCGCCGGGCTCCACGGCAAGGACGAGTAACGCGCTGCCGTCTGGAAGCCAAGCAAAACCCGTCAAAACCCCGCCCGTGGCATAGGCCCGCGCCTTCCCGAGCGGCCCTGCGAAGATGCTGTCTGCCGTGCCGAAGCGCCGGAATGCCACCTGAACACCGTCCGGCGACCATTGCGGGATGGCATCGGACGGAAGAGGGAGGAGGGTCGGGTGCCCCTGCTCTCGCGCGAACCATCCGCTGGTGTCCCGACTCGTGCCGAGCAACACGAGATCGCCATGCGGACCAAATGCGGCTCCATGCCACTCGGTGAGCCCCGTCCACGGGTGGTCCTTGGCCTCACGTCCTCGTTGGAGATCGATGATCCGGCCGGAGTAGATCGCCCAGCGCCCGTCGGGCGACACCCTCGCAGCAGTGGCGTACTCCTCGAACCAAACGTTCGGCGATTCCGTGAAGACGCGCACGGCGCCTGGTGGGCCGGGCGACGCGGACTGAGCCTCGAGCCCGCGGGCGCACGCCCCTATGCCAGCGACCAAGGCGGCGACTGCAACGGTCAAGGAAGAGCGCAAGGCGATCTACTCCGGCCAGAACCGCTTGGCGAGCGCACCGGTGCGTGGATCCGCCGGCACGGTCGTGCCGTCGAGCGATGCGATCGGCACCACCCCCCGCACGGCATTCGTGAGAAACAGGCTCTTCCCCTCGAGGGCGCCGCGCGGGTAGCGCCCCTCGACCACCCGCTCGAGCTCCATCACGCGGGCTCGTCCCACTCCCGGCAGAATCCCCAGATCGAGCGCCGGCGTGCGCAGGCTGTCACCGTCCCACCAGAACAGATTCCACGTCGTCCCCTCCGCCAACCACCCCTCATGCGTCACGAGCAGCGCGTCGTCCGCCTCCGCGACCTCCGCCTCCTCGGCGGCGTCCATGAAACAGTCACGGTCCGTGGTCTTGTGCGGATACGGATGATGGGGTTCGGACGCCATGATCACCGTCGGTGGATCGAGCGCCGGCAACTCGCGCACCGTCACGCTCGCCCGGCCATCGAGGACCTCGACACGGAGAACCGCGTCACCGGTTGCCGAGAACGGCGTTGCCAGTTTCCTCACGTCCTGCTTCGGCTGGGGGAGACCCAGCTCGTCGATCGACCGCGCCAGTCGGGCGAGATGCCGGTCCAGGAACGGAATGCGCCCGTCTCGAACTCGCATCGTCTCGATGAGCCCATACCCAGCCTGCTCCACGTCGTACCCTTCGCCCTTCCCCGGCCTTTCACCGGCTGTTCACGGGCAGTTTACCGGTCGTCACCGTTGCCTATTGTAACTCCGTTTCACATGTTGTGGCCCATGCAAGCCTTGTTGCGACGCCTGGGTGCGACGCTGTTTTCCGCAGTGCTGCTCGGTGCCTGTTCTCATCAGCCGCCGGAAGGCTTCGCTCCCGATCCCGGCCTCGTCTCGCAGATCCGGGATATTCGCATCGTGACCGCTTACACCCGCGCCTGTCCGGGCGCGACGATGCCGACGACGTACGAGGCGGTCCTGACGGACGGCTCGCGCGTGCCGTTTTCGCGCACGTACGACAAGAAGCACCCGCCGCGTTTGCACGTGGTCTTCCTCGATCGCTCGAGTCCGGAGGCGGTGACACAGCAGGACGGCGACTGGGTGTTCTGGAACGACCCGTTGGCCAGCGCGACCACTGGCTTTCGCCTCACCGCCATGCTCCGAGCCAACCCTAGTGTCACGAACACCGTCGTGGTGCCCCCCGACTACAACTGCATGCCGCACGCCTTTTCGTTTCAGGGCGAGCCGGGCGGACCGGGGCAATCAGGGAGCAACGGGCCCGACATCACGGTCAGGCTCGCCATCTTGCGCTCACCGTTCTACGACAAGCTGTTCGTCTCAGGGATCCAGGTCGGGCTGCAGCCGCCGTTTTACGTACTCCAGGACGCGAGCGCCGTGCCGCCCGCCGACTGGCTCGCAATCGAGTCGCGCGGCGGCCGGGGAGGCGCGGGGGTAGCCGGGACCGCGGGAAATGACGGGGCTGCGGGCGCGAGTGGCTGCCCGGCCCAAGCCGGTGGTCCGGGAGGCAACGGCGGCAACGGCGGGCCGGGCGGCTCGGGTGGTCGGGGCGGGCGGATCAGCGTGATCGTACCGCTCGACAATCCGTTTCTCGCCGGCATCGTCACGGCTCGGAGCGCCGGGGGACTGGGCGGTGCCGGCGGGGCCGGGGGCCCTGGCGGCAAGGGTGGCAAGGGCGGCCAGGGAACGGCGGACGCGACCAACCGCCGCTGCTCGGACGCAGCGAACGGCGCGCCTGGGCAGGCCGGTAACACCGGCTCGACCGGCAGCGAGGGAGCGGCTGGACCACGGTCCATCGTGGTGACCGCACCAACCCGGGAGATTTTTGGCCTTCAAGTGCCGCCCGAGCTGAGCTCGCTGCTCGAGCGAGTGCAGCGCCGGCCCTGACCTATTGTCGATTTGCGATTGTGGATTGCGGATGGGCGGTGGTCGCGCGCATCAATCCGCAATCCGAAATCCGCAATCCGCAGTTTCTTATCTCACGACCAGATGCGAGTATTGGAGAAAGTTCTCCACCACGAGCTCGAACTCGTCGCCGGGTGAGACCACCGGCAACGGGGTCGTCCAGCGTCCCGTCCCGGCGACCGGATCCGCGACCAAGGTGATGGTCGAGGCTCCGCTCAAGAGGTCCGGCGGGATTATGAACTCCACCGTGCTGTTGGTGGTCACCAGCCCGAGGCGCGTCCACATCGCGCCCCGGACGAGGTAGATTCTCACGTCCGACCAGTGGCTGTTGGTGACTCGGAGCGTGGCCGGAGTGCGGCTACTGGGCGTGCTATCGGAGACGGAGGGGTCGGGTGTGGTGGAGGAATTGTGATGCCGGGCGCACGCACCCACCGAGAGCGAGCCGAAGCCGCACCACGCAACAGCCATCAGTCGGATCAGCTTCATCGGGAACTGCGCCATCGGGTGACCCCCTGACCCCGTCGCTTTCGTCGCTCCCGTGGTCGTAACATACTGCACCGCACCGCACGGCAGAAGGGAACGTCATGTCCGGGTCGTATGACATCATCATCGTCGGGGCGGGCCACAACGGGCTCGTCACCGCGGCCTATCTCGCCCGCGCGGGGATGCGCGTGCTCGTGCTCGAGCGTCGCCACGTGGTCGGCGGTGCGTGCGTGACTGAGGAGCTCTGGCCGGGCTTCAAGGTCTCGACGGCGGCGTACGTGAACAGCCTCCTGCGCCCCGAGATCATCCGTGATCTCGAGCTCCCCCGACACGGGTTTGAGCTGCTGCCGCGCAGCCCCTCGTCGTTCACGCCGTTCCCGGACGGTCGCTTCCTCCTGATGGGACCGGACAAGGCGCTCACCCGACAGGAGGTCGCGAAGTTCTCGGCACGCGACGCGGAGGTCCTGCCTCGCTACGAGGCGATGCTCGAGCGCGTGGCGGATTTCATCGAGCCCACGCTGCTCCAGACGCCGCCCAACCCCTGGTCACTCCGGCCCAAGAATCTCGCGCAGCTCGCTGGGCTGGCCTGGCGGTTCCTGAAACTCGGCAAGGACGGTCCCGGAGCGCTGGAGATCCTGACCGGTGCGGCGCGACCGATCCTCGATCGCTGGTTCGAGTCGGAAGAGCTGAAGATCGCGCTCGCTACGGACGCGATCATCGGCGCCATGGCGTCCCCCACGGTTCCGGGCACGGCCTACGTGCTATTCCATCACGTGATGGGGGAGTGCAACGGTGTGCGCGGCATGTGGGGATACGTGCGCGGGGGGATGGGCGGGATCACCCAGGCGCTCGCGTCCGCGGCGCGCGCGCACGGCGCCGAGATCAAGGTGAACAGCCCCGTGGCGAAGATCCTCACGCGCCGCGGCCGGGTGAAGGGTGTCGCGCTCGAGGACGGCACGGAGTTTCAGGCGCGCAAGGTCGCCTCGAACGTGGACGCGCACGTCACCTTCCTGCAGCTCCTGGACGACGGCGACCTGCCCACCGAGTTCGTCGCCGACGTCAAGAGCATCGACTACTCGAGCGCCTCGTTCAAGATCAATGTGGCGCTCTCCGAGCTCCCCGATTTCAGTGCGGTTCGAGGTAGCGGACTCGCGCCCAACCAGCACCTGCGTGGCACGATTCACCTCGCGCCGACGCTCGACTACATGGAGCGGGCCTACGACGACGCGAAATACGGCCGGCCCTCGACGGACCCGATTCTCGAATGCACCATCCCGTCGGTCGTCGACACGACGGTAGCGCCCGCGGGAAAGCACGTGATGTCGTTCTTCGTGCAGTACGCGCCCTACGAGCTACGGGATACGACCTGGGACGCAGTCAAACACCGGTTTGCGGATCGTTGCTTCGACATCCTCAACGACTACGCGCCCAATTTCAAGCGTGCGGTGATCGACCGGCAGGTGCTCTCGCCGCTCGACCTGGAGCGCCGGTTCGGGCTGACGGGAGGAAACATCTTTCAGGGCTCGATGACGCTGTCACAGCTCTTCTTCTTGCGCCCGCTGCCCGGGTACGCTGACTACCGCTCGCCCATCAAGGGGCTGTACCTGTGCGGCGCGGCGACGCACCCGGGCGGCGGGGTGATGGGGGCGTGTGGCTACAACGCCGCCCGGGAGATCCTCAGGGACCGTTAGTCCAATTGAGTGCCGCATCGGCTTCACCTCAGAAGCCGCCCGAAATCGCCGTGCCCATGCAGCTATCGCCTTACACCCAGGATGCGCACGGCGTCGGTGATCGAGATTCCGAATCCTATCCCTTGGACATCAGCACTAACGATCTTGGCCGACACGATCCCCACAACGAGTCCTGTCCTCGCATCGACCATCGGACCGCCGCTGTTCCCGGGATTGATTGCCGCATCGGTCTGCAACACTGTGACACCCCGATTCAACCGAACTGCGCTGACGATTCCTCTGGTGAGCGTCTGGTCCAATCCCAGCGGTGCCCCAATGGCATAAACCTCGGTGCCCACGGCTATGTCAGCGTTCAGCGCCAGTGGCGCGGTCACGCAGTCGGTGTCGCAGGCGATCTGGATGAGAGCAACATCTGCATTCGCATCTGACCGAACAACTCGAACGGGAGCTTCGGCACCGTTGGAAAAACGAGCGAATAGCGCACCTTGACCTTCGATCACGTGGTGGTTCGTCAGCGCGAGCCCGTCGCGAGTGATCAAAAACGCGCTCCCCTGGGCTCGGTCGCCTCTCAGCGTGACGACCGCGGGCCCTACACGGTCAAACACCGTTCCAGTTGCCTTGGCGTTCGCGTCGCTCGCGACGAGAGTTACCATGTCCCGTTCCGCGGGAAGGGGGCGGCGCCACTTCGCAGGAACGCTGGCGACATGTGCCGCCTGAG
>Ga0209056_10003884_pt1 | contig 15810 bp, 15 predicted proteins | sample GraSoiAngelo_114_FD_185876 | JGI IMG/M metagenome (GOLD analysis project Ga0209056, IMG submission 185876) | Grasslands soil microbial communities from the Angelo Coastal Reserve, California, USA - 14_0903_13_40cm (SPAdes) (version 2) | ecosystem: Environmental > Terrestrial > Soil > Grasslands... | reverse complement strand
GACGACTGCGCTACTACAATTCCCGATTACTCTGGCAACTTCATTTCTCCGGCGACCACGAAGCTACCATTTTTGGTCTGGGCACCGATACGGGGCTGTCCACCGCCGATTGAGACGCCATATTTTCCTGCGGCGATCATTGGGTCGCCGTTGGTGGAAACCATGATCAAGTCGCGCGGCGGCAGGTCGAACGTGACTGACTTGCTCTCGCCTGGCTCCAGGTGAACACGCCCAAAACCGCGAAGAGCGACGTGCGGCGCACCCTCTACTCTGGGGAACGTGAGGTACAGCTGCGCGACTTCATCGCCCCCTTTGTTGCCTGTGTTCTTGACGGTGACTTCTGCGTGCAAAGGTTCACCCGCTTTGATGGGAGCTGCAGGCAATTTCAGATCGCTGTATGCAAATGTCGTGTAGCTTAGGCCGTAACCGAAGGGATAAAGCGGCTTGCCTTCAAAGTAGCGATAGGTGCGGCCTTTCATCGAATAGTCTTCAAACGGCGGCAGTTGACTGACATCCTGGTAGAAAGTTACCGGCAGGCGTCCGGCGGGATTATTTTCCCCGCTCAGCGTTTCAGCTATGGCCGCGCCACCTTCTTCGCCGGAATACCACGCATCGAGAATTGCATTGGCGTGCTCGTTGGCCCAGTTCACAGACAGCGCACTGCCATTCATGAGGACGACGACCAGTGGCTTGCCGGCTGTGGCCAGTGCTTCGAGCAGGTCTTGCTCGGGCTTTGGAAGATCAAGGCTGGTGCGGTCGCCGCCTTTAAATCCCTCCTCGCTGACTGGCATCTCCTCGCCTTCGAGTTGGCTGGTAATTCCGACGACTGCGACCACAACGTCCGACTCTTTCGCGGCGGCAATTGCCTCGGGAGAGGGCCTTCGATCAGACTTTGCCCAGATGAGCTGTGCCTGCACTGGCCCAGGTTCTGTACGAACGTAGTTCACTTTGAGCGCAACCTTCGCGCCTTGAACCAAATGAATGCGACCGACCTTGGACTGCGGGCCGTGCGCGCCGAACATGAACTCCTGCGCAACCGGCTTGCCATTAACCGAGACCATGGCGGAGGTGCCATCCGCGCGCACGCCCAGATTGTAATCGCCGGTTTCGGTTGGCGTCAGAAACCCGTTCCACTCAACGTGCAAGGGATATTTTCCAGAGGTCTCGGACGGAATGTCTTGGGCTTTGAGATCAAGCGCCGGCATTTGTCGGCTGGCAAGCGGCACGCGTTTGCCTCCGAATAGTTCCCCCGTAGAGAAGTCCAGCTTGATTCCGGACTGCCCGTCGGGAGTCGTGAAGAGCGATGCCGGAACCGGCTGGCCGTCATTGCGCAGGAATTCCGTGCCGGGCACGAATGTAATCTGCGCGTCGGGGAATTCCGTTTTCATGCCCTCGAGCACCGAGACACTATGCGTCGGAGTGCCGTTGTAGTTGCCCAGCAGAACTTTCGTTTGATCAGCAAGCGGCCCGACGACGGCAATCCTGATTCCCCTCTTCTTTAGATTTAGAGGCAGCGTGCCGTCATTCTTGAGCAGCACAATGGATTCATTGGCGAGCTTGCGGGCAAGGGCGCGGTGCTCTGCGCTGTCGAGCTCACGCTCGTCAATTTTCGAGTAGGGCACCATTTCCGGAGGATCGAACATGCCCAGCTTGATTCGCGCTGTCAACAGTCGCCGCAGCGAGGTATCAATGTCGGTGTCTTTCAAAATCCCCTGCTGGTAGGCGTCGAGATATGGCTTGTAATCGTGATCGTCGGTCACCTTGCTCAGGAAATCTATGCACTCGTTGTCCATGCCTCGTTGCAGCGCGAGAGCTGACGCTTCAGGCTGAGTCTTGGTGAAATGGTGCCCCTCGAAAACGTCAATAACAGCGCCGCAGTCGGAAACTACGTATCCCTGAAAGTTCCATTTGCCGCGAAGCTGCTCCTGCAGCAGGAACTGGTTCACGCACGCGGGCTGCCCGTTGATTCTGTTGTAGGCGCACATTACAGATCCCGCCTTCGCGTCGATGAGGGTGGCGCGGAACGCCGGAAGATAAGTATCAAGCTCGTCGTGTTTGCTGATCTTTACATCGGCGGAGTGGCGGGTGGGTTCCGGGCCGCTGTGCACAGCAAAATGCTTGGGCGTCGAAATCACGCGGTAATATTTCGGATCGTCTCCCTGCATTCCCTTAACAAACGCCACGCCCATCTTTGCTGTGAGGAATGGATCTTCGCCGTAGGTTTCCTGACCGCGTCCCCAGCGCGGGTCACGAAAAATATTGATGTTGGGAGCCCAGAAATCGAGGCCCTCGAAGATGTTGCTATGTCCGGCGCGTACGGCCTGCGCGTGCTTGATGCGCCCTTCGATACCGATGTCGGTGGCCATCTCGTATATCGCCTTGGTATCGAATGTAGCGGCAAGCCCAACGGGCTCGGGGAATTCCGTGGTTCCGTTGGTTGCGACGCCGTGTAGGCTCTCACTCCACCAGTCGTACGCCGGAATCCTGAGCCGGGGAACTGGCCGCGACTGATTCACCAATTGGGTGATCTTTTCTTCGATTGTCATCCGCTTCAGCAGGTCACTCACCCGTTCATTCACGCTGAGCGATGGATCCATGTAGGGGAGCTTCGAGGTATCTTGCGCTGCGCCTTCACCCGGCTGCTGGGCTTCGAGGCTACCATGCAAAAGGACCGCGATAATCAGCGAGAACGACAGACGAATACACAGCTGCAGAAGATTACGTTTCATTTTTTGTCCTTAATGAATATGTGATCAGGGCATTTGAAATTCTAGTGTCCCGCGCCTGCGCTTCCCGCCTTCTGTGCCTCGATCCATGCCGTCACGCGCTGGTCGAGCACGTCGAGGGGCAACGCGGCGCCGTTCAGAATTTCATCGTGGAACGCGCGGATCTCGTATTTGCCGCCCAGTTCGGTTTGTGCGCGCTCCCGCAGCTTCAGAATTTCAAGTTGGCCGAGCTTATAACCCAGCGCCTGCGCCGGCCATGCGATGTAGCGGTCGGTCTCAGCCTGCACGCTGGGCTCGTCTTCCGAAGAATGCTCGTGAAAGAAGTCCACCATTTGCTGACGCGTCCAATGTTTGTAGTGGACGCCGGTATCAACCACCAGTCGTACCGCACGTAACATTTCGGCGTCCAGGTGCCCATATCGAGAGTACGGATCCTGATAGAAGCCTATGTCCTCGCCAAGGCGTTCCGCGTACAGAGCCCATCCCTCGCTGTAAGCTGAGAAGAACCCATGCTGGCGAAATGCTGGCAATTCGGGCAAAGCTTGCGCAATCGCAATCTGCATGTGGTGCCCGGGAACTCCCTCGTGATATGCCGTAGTCTCAATCGTGATCAGTGAGCGGTGCGCGTAATCGCCGGTGTTCACGTAAACAATTGCGGGGCGTGATCCGTCGGGCGTGCCAGTCGTGTAGCTCGCGCCAGCAGCTTCCTTTTCGCGGAATTCCTGCACGGGGCGGACTTCCAGAGGCGTCTTAGGCAGCAGGCCGAACAGTTTTGTTAACTCCGGCTGCATTTGCGCAATGTGCCCGCGGTATTTGTCGAGAATTTGCTCACGCGACGTGGCAAGGAGTTTGGGATTGTCCTTGACAGAGGCACGGAAACTCTTGAGATCAGCGAAGCCGAGTTTCTTTGCAATCGCAAGTTCTTCTGCCTCGATCCGAGCGACTTCCTTCAGCCCTAGCTGGTGAATGTATTCAGGATCCATCTCGGTCGTGGTGAGGCGGCGGATACTGAAGCGGTAGAGGGTGTCACCGTTTGGCAGGGACCAGACGCCCGGTTCGGTGCGGCCTTTGGGCGCGTATTCGGTGGCAATGAAATTCTCCAGCTTGGTGTAGGCAGGACGGACTTCATTGTCGACCGCCGCGATAATGGCCTGGTGTAGGCGCTTGCGATCCGCTTCGGGCACGCTATCGGGGAATTTTGTAACTGGATGACCGAATGGGTTTGCCTCTCCAGCAGGTTCGGCGATGGACTTGCATTGCGTAACCGTTTTTTCCAGCAAGAATCGCGGTGGCATTAGTTTGTCTTTTTTGCCCTGCCGCAAGACTTCGATCACTTGATCGAAGAGCACCGGAATGCGATGAAGACGGGAGAGGTAATCTTCGTACTGCTTGGTCGTGTTGAATGGAATAATCGCTACAAACTGGGCAGCCTGCAGGTGCGCGCCATTGAATTGATCGAGTGGCATTTCGTACGTCTTGAGTTCGATGCCCTCAACCCGCTGCTTCAGATTGCGCACCATCAGACTCTGGTTCAACTTCTCCTGCTCGGTGAAGCCGGCGGTATCGACCGCTTCAAACTTTGAGAGCCACTCCTGCAGGTCTCGTTTTTGCTGCTGCACGTGCGCAAGTGACGCGTCGCTCCAGCGGTCGTTGTAGCGGTAGTCGCCATAGACCGTCGCCCGCTCAGGGCTTCTTTCAGTTCGTACTCCCATTCATCTTTCAAAAGCTGGTTGATTTGCGCGCGGCGAGAGTCGAGGCTCGGGTTATCGGCGGCGCGCAGGATTGTTGGGTTGGAAACAACAAGTCCGAAAAGAATTGCGCAAGAAACGATGCGGGAAGACATTCGACCTCCAGAAGCGAGACTGCAGTTAGCTCGAACGGCATTTTACTGCAACAGATGGTCAGGCATTTCTTCAACTGGCAATATCAGCGAGTTTGAGCGCTTCTGCGCAGGCGCGGACATCATGCGTGCGAATAATGTGTCCTCCCTTAAGGGCAAGGGACATCTCAGCGCCCAGTGTCCCGAACAATCGCTCATTTGTTGAAGGCTCTTTTCCATTTCGCGCGAGCGTGCGCCCGATGAAAGATTTTCGCGACACTCCTGCCAGCAGGGGAAAGTGCACGTCGTGAAATTCCTGGAATCGCCGGAGTAACGGATAGTTTTCTTCGTAGCGTTTGCCGAAGCCGAAGCCGGGATCGAGAACAATGCGGTCGCGTTTGATTCCTTCGGTGATGGCAGCTTGGGCTCGTTCGCGGAGTTCCCTTTTCACAAGTACGACCATATCCGGTACGGCGGGCAGAGAATGCCATTCATCGGGGCGTCCTCGGGTGTGCATGAGAATCACTCCGCAAGCTAGGGCGGAGAGGGTCTTCACCATCTGCGGGTCCCATTGCAGACCGGAAACATCGTTTACGATCTCAGCCCCGGCTTCAACCGCTTTACGGGCCACAGGGGCTTTATAGGTATCAACTGAGACGATTGCCGCAGGCTTTTCCCATTTTATACCGGCAATGACAGGCAAGACGCGGCGCAGCTCTTCGTCCGCAGAAACGGCCGGCTTTTCGTATCCAACCTTCGCGCTGGGACGCGTGGATTCGCCACCGATGTCGACGATGTCAGCGCCGTCGTCGAGAAGTTTAAGCGCATAAGCGATCGCTGCCTCGGGCGCGAGGTGTTCGCCACCGTCCGAGAAAGAATCTGGGGTGACGTTCACGATTCCCATTAGCAGCGTGCGTTTGCCCAACTCCAGCGAACGGCCGCCGAGATTCCATGTGAAAATTGGCCGCACGCTGGAATTTTAAACGAGTGCCGCCGATGATATTTTTCTCAGCTGCTCTCTCGCTGAGGATCATGGGCCTACTCCGCGAGCTCGGACGAACCTCTGCGCACTCTGCGGTTAAAATTCTCAAAAGCCTTTGACCGCGGAGATCGCAGAGACAACGCGGAGAACGGCGAGAAAACGCACCCCGGTGCTAAAATCACGCTTGAAAATGTTTCGACGCAGCATCATACCGCTTCTGATCTGCATGGTTTTCGCCTTGCAGATGCAGGCCGCGACGCACAAGCCGCACGTCTCGCTGAAGAAGCAAATCGAGACCATTCTTTCGCAGCCAGACCTTTCCCGCGGGTTCTGGGGAATCGAAATTAGTTCAGTCGCGAACGGGAGAGTCCTTTATTCCCTCAATCCCGAGAAGCTTTTCACTCCGGCCTCGAACACAAAGCTGTTTACGACTGCAGCAGCGCTCGCATTGATCGGCCCCGATTACAAATTTCGCACTACGATCGAAACCAGCGGGTCGCTCGACAAATATGGACGGCTCTCCGGCGACCTGGTGCTGATAGGCCGCGGCGATCCCACGCTTTCTGGCCGGCAGCTTCCTTACACCATGCGCACTCAGCGCGACTCGGACCCAGTGAAGGTGCTGGAGCAATTGGCCGACGAACTGGTGCAAAAGGGCGTGAAGTACATTGACGGCGATGTGGTTGCTGACGACTCCTACTTCGCCTTCGAGCGTTACGGGGAGGGCTGGAGTCAGGACGACTTAGTATGGGCCGAGGGTGCGCCTGTCTCCGCGTTAACAATTAACGACAACGTTGTTTTCGTAAATATTCTGCCGGGAGCGCGTCCCGGCGATAAGGCGTTTGTCAGCCTGACGCCATTTGCGGACTATTACACGATTGACAATCGTCTGATGACCACCCCGGCCGGCACGGCCCGCAAACTTTTTATCAACCGCGAGCCAGGCTCCACGCTCCTCACCCTGTGGGGAAGCATGCCGATTGACGATCCTGGGGCAAACGAAGGATTGGCGATTGAAGACCCGGCACAGTTCGCCGCCAATCTTTTCCGACACTTGTTGTCGGTGCGGGGCATAGCGGTCTATGGCAAGGAGCGCACGCGCCACACGGAACTGGCCAGCCTTTCCACATTCACGAGTACGGTAATCGCCAGCCGCGGAGGAGACGAGCACTCGCTGGCCTCTCCCGCGGGCGCACTGGTGCTGGCCGAGTATCAGTCCGCACCGCTGTCCGACGACATTCGCGTCATCAACAAGGTGAGCCAAAACCTTCACGCAGAAATTCTGTTGCGGTTACTTGGCCGGGAAAAAGGTACGGGCGGTACCGTACAAGCAGGACTAGAAGTGCTTCGAGGTTTCTTGAACACCGCCGGGATCTCCAGTGATGACTATTCATTTTTCGATGGTTCAGGACTATCGAGGGAAAACCTGGTCACACCCCGCGCCGTGGTTCAACTGCTACGCTATGCCGCCACTCAGCCCTGGGGCAAGGAATTCCACGATTCTCTTCCCACCGCCGGGGTGGATGGCTCACTGGCCGACCGCTTCAAAGACCTGGATACCGAGGCCCAGGTCTATGCAAAGACTGGCTCGCTCGGTGGAGTGAAGACGCTCTCGGGTTATGCGGTCACGGCCAAAGGCGAGCAGCTTGCATTCTCAGTCCTTACCAATAACCTCAGTGTGACTGGCAAACGCATCAACGACGTGATTGATAGCGTTGTCGTGGCCGCGGCGAACAACGGCAAGAAATGATTTCTCACCAGCTGCTATGTTACTTCCGGCCGGAGATACCCAAGTGCTTCGGTAGCTCGGCGGTGGTGTACCATTCGACCCCGCACTGCTCGAAGTCGTTATCATTCGACCATAAAGGAATACGCAGCTGTAACGTCAAGGCTAGGACATCAATATCATCGGGATCGCGATTACCGATGAGTTTATTCGCCCGAACCAGATTGTGAGCGTATACTTCACGCTCGACGATTGAGACCGGTAGCGCGATTGCTGCGAGCAGCAAGGCATCCGGCGAAAGTCTCCTTGAACGCGCCAGGACAGTCGCATATTCCTGGACTTCGCCAAAGGTTGCACTCGTGGTGACGACTTCCTCGATGGTGGGGTGGTTTAGAACCAAGGCCGCCCGACCGCCCAGAACCGCAGATATAAGCACGTTAGCGTCGGCGACGAGCTTCACGTTTGTTGGCCCGCCAGGAGCGGAAATCGTTCAGAATATCTTCCTCCTTCAAGCCTTTTCGTCTTAGCTGGCGCGCAATTTCTGAACTGAGGACAGCGAACAATTCGCGCTTCAACTCGAGAGGGAGGCTCGCCTCCGGGCGCGGAAAAAACACGCCCGCCAATCGCCCACGTCGGGTCACTAGAATCGGATCTTTCGAACGCAGTAAACCGGTAGCGTTGTCGCGGAACTCCCGGACTGAGCTAATTTTCATGTGGTCACCATGGTGGCTATTTATAATTGTATCGCATGCTCCTCCTGGACGAGATTTCGTTTCCGTTTGTGTTGATCTTACTGGTCATTTTCGTCACCTCCGGGTGCGAGGTCGAACGTCGAAAGAGCGATGCCGAACTAGGTTTGAACCCACAACAAGCCTCCGGCCGGCACATCTACGACCAGTACTGCGACCGCTGCCATGAGCCTTACTCCGCGCGCAAAAGGAAAGGCCCTAGCCTGCAGGGCGTCTTCCATAGGGAATACTTGTCGGTGAGCGGAATGCCTGCGAACGATCAACACGCCGCAGACATTATCCGTTTCGGCAGAGACAAGATGCCGGGCTACAGCCAGGAATTGACGCAGCAGCAGATTGATGATCTGCTGGCCTATTTGCATACGTTGTGAGTACGGGTGGGGACGTGCGGGTCTCAACTTTGCGACCGCAGAATCGGGTCTGTTTGCTCTAATATTAAGCTTCTCCACTTGCATTGAGGTCAGCGATGGCAGAGACTGTGTCCGCTTCTGTACCGGCGAATGGCAACGCGCCTTCCGCAACTTCCCCTTCCACCGAGGTCTTTGCAATTTTTGGCGCCGAGCCCGAAATCCAGGCTTACGCCATGGCGAAGTATTCGCGCTCAGCGCTTTCGATGAAGGAGTCGCTCAGAGAGATCAGCACCCAGAAGGCGGAGAAATTTTTAAACACGTTTTATTTCCAATATGGGCATCGCTCGATTGCAGATCTTGCCCACATTGCGCTGGCCATCGAGCGGCTTTCGATCCTGGCCGCGATTGTGATTGCTGACGAGCAGCGGTGGGATGGGCAAGAGCGCTCGACGCGGTATCAGGATTTCAGAAAGAGCGGCTACTATACCCCAGATTTTGGCAACGACGAGCGGGTACGCGAGCTTTATCGGCAAACGATTACAGGTTTGTTCTCGGCGTATGACTCGGTTTCGGAAAGGGTGTTCCGCCATCTCGCAGAGATTACGCCCAGGCCGCAGGAAATGAAGGAGGAGGCATACGAGCGCACGCTCAAGGCTCGCGCATTTGATATCTCCCGATACCTGCTGCCGCTTGCGACCAACACATCGCTCGGCGAGATCGTGAATGCGCGCACGCTGGAATCGCAAGTATCCCACTTGCTGTCTCACACTCACAAAGAAGTGCGGCAACTCGGAGAACTGTTGAAGCGCGCGGCGACTTCGGCGGCCTACAACGTTAACCATGATTCGCTGCGCGAGCTGGTGGTCAAGATTCGCGAAGTCTCGCCCGAACTGGGCGCGCGTGCTGAAGCCGAACTGCTGAAAGAAGTCCGGGTTGCGCCCACGCTGGTCAAATACGCCGATCCGAATCCGTACCAGATGGAAACCCGGCGCGAGTTGCAGCAAATCGCGGCTGAACTATTGGGAAACGCCCCCGCCGACCCCGCTCCAGCAGTTGACCTGCTCGATGAAGAGCCACTGGAAGTTGAGCTGGCGACTACGCTGCTTTACGCACATTCTTCGTATCCGTACCGGCAGATTCGCCGCAGGATCGAAGACATTGGCGAAGCCCGCCGCCAGGAGATCATTGACGCAGGCCTTCGCCATCGAGGCCGTCACGATGAAATGCTACGCAGCTACTGCGCGGGGCAGCGGTTTCGTTTCGACATACTCATGGACATTGGCGCCTTCCGCGACATGCACCGGCATCGCCGGTGCATCCAGATTGAGCAGGGGTTCACGACGCAGCACCGATACGAAATTCCTGGTGAGCTCGGGCCTGCGGGTGCACTCGATGACTATAAGAAGGCTATGGACGGCGCAGCGTCAGCGATTGAAGCCATTGCGACTGGCTCAGGAGCGGAGGCTGCCGCGAACTCGCAATATGCCATCCCACTCGGCTTCCGCAAGCGCACGCTGTTCAAGATGGATTTCGCTGAAGCGGCGTACATCTCAGAGTTGCGCACTGGGCCGGCTGGCCATTTCTCCTATCGCAATGTCGCCTATGCGATGTTCGAGGAAGTGAAGAAGAAATATCCGGCGCTGGCGAAATATTTCCGGGTACATGATGTGCGCGAGCCGGTGGATTTGTTGAAGAGGTAGGCTGGGCTGAGATTTCAATGTTTCTAAGGTTTCAAGCGACTCCGAAACTTTGAAACATGAAAACATTGAAACTTGTTCCTCAGAACAGTTTCAAATGGATTGTCAGATACTTCTTGGGATTCTGACGGATTGCCCTGATCAATTCCTGCGTATCCGTCAGCAGCTTGTTGGTGTTGTTATAGACCGCAGGATCTCGCAAGAACATAGCGGCGCTGCCGTTGCCTTCGTCCAACTTGTCAGTCAGATTTGAAAGCCGGTTCAAGGTATTCTGCAGTTTGTTAGCAAATTCCTGGTCGCGGGCCATCTTTCCCAACGCCCCTTTGCCGGCGTTAATGTCATCGGTAAGCTGCTTGACGTTGGCTACAGTCCGGTTTGCGTTGTCGTAGAACGAAGAATCTTTCAGCAGCTTGCCAACAGTCCCGTTGCCCGCGTTCACGTCATCAATCATCTTGTTGATCTTGTCTATGGAGGCGTTCGCCTTGTTGTAAAGCTCGTCGTCGGCGATCAATTTGCCAATGCTGCCTTTTCCCTCAGAGATTTGGCTGACCAGATTCTGGAATTCGCTGACTGTCGCATTTACGCGGTTGTAGAGAGCCGGATCGTAAATCAACTTGCCCACAGACCCCTGACCGCTCTCAACGAATGCAATAATTCGGTCCATTCGTTTCAACAGGACGTCCATGTTTTCCAGGCTGCTGTTGGCGGCGCGCATCACATCTTCATAACCGGGCACCTCACCGCTAATCAGCACATCTCCGTTTTCTACCGGAGCGCCTTTCGCGCTTGAACTGTCAATGTTGATGTAAGTTTCCCCGAGCACGCCAGCAGTCGAGAGCATGATTTTGGAGTCTTTGCGCAGGTTGAAGTCATACTTCCGATTGACCTTCATGATTATTTCAACCGGCGAGAGCGGACGATTAGGGACCACTTGGATGGCCTTGACGTTTCCCACATCCACGCCGCTCAACCGCACTGGCGCACCCTCGCGAAGGCCCTGCGCGTCGAAAACATAGGTCTTCAAAATGACTGTTCTAGTGAACAGGCCGCCGGTGCCGCTCATCAGCACTCCCAGCACCGTGAGAATGATGCTGGCCACAATGACCGTGATGCCGACCTTCAGTTGAGACCATTTCAACTGCTTCTGGCTAGGCAACAATCCTCCCAAGCAGCGTGACTGGATCGAGTGATTGGGTCATCGGCGATCCGGTCAGGTTTTTTGAATAATAGCAGAATGAAACCCCGCTACCGCGCAGACAAAGCAGGCTGAAGCTTGCCTCGCAATAGCAGCGCGAGGAAATATGCGACCGCACCGCAAGCCAGAGTCACGTTTAGACCAAACTGGATGGCAATCACAATCGCGAGTACGGACCCAAGCACACTCGAGGCTGCGTTCATTGCCCAAGCCCATTCGATGGAGTTTTCGTCGGGGCGGGCGTTGCTAGCGAGTCCTCTAAGTCCCGTAGGAAATGGCATTCCCATAGCAAATCCGAGGGGGACCAGCACGACGGCGCTGATGATCAACTTCGCAAAGAAAGGCGCCCCCACTAAGCGATCCAGGAGAAGGGGGAGCGTGCCGGTATAGGTCAGAATCGCGAGCACGATCACGCACAGCGGAAGCCATATCCGCCGATAGTCTGCAATCCATGTTCGAGAAGCCAAGCTGCCCATGCCGCTTGAGAGCAACATCAGGAAAACGACAACAGTGAGGGCATACGTCGGGTGTCCCAGGAAAAGGACGAATCTCTGAATCAGCGAGATCTCGACCAGAATATAACCCAGACCCACAGCGATGAAGTACATCAAAGCTCCAGCCTCATGGTGCTTCGCTCGGTCTTGCAGTAAGAGCGGAAGGACGAGAAAAGCGAGCACCGCCAGAACGGAAATGATCAGCAGCATTCCAAGGACTGCGACTCCCAGGTTTACTTTCCAATCCATGGCGGAACTGTTCGAATTCAAACGCAGAAGGCGTGCCGGCTTCAGCGTGAAAAAGAAAAACGGTGCGTTGTCGGTGACCGGCGTGACGTTGTAGTCGTAGCTTCGCGTGAAAGCTTCCGGGTCGTTGCTCTGGATCAGTCGCGAGAAAGCATTGGATTTGGCTTCCGAAGGAGAATAGAGGAGTCTCAAGTCTTCGTAGTCACGCAAGTGCTGCCTGACCGCTTCCTCTTCTTCAGCCGTAAACGGACTCTTCTTCGCAAGAACGGCAACCGGGATTCCGTCTTCATCGAGTTCGCCATCCGACACGACGATGAAATGCGACGACACATCCTTGACGCCAAGTTGGTGTAGTGCCTGCGTGGCGACCGAAACTACGCGCAGAGCCTCGCGTGGCTCGCGAAATTCCCAACGCGTAACCGCAATGATGCCGTCCGGCTTCAGGTGCTCGAAGTACTCACGGAACGCCTGTGTGGTGTACAGACTGTTCTCGCTGAGGGCGAATGCGCCGGCGGCGGTCGAGGCCCAAGTATCGACCAGGGTCATTTGCACAACGTCGAAGCTGTCGCGGGCGTTGCGAATGAACGAGCGCCCATCGGCGACGTGCAAGTGCACGTCGGGGCGTTCATAAAGATGGTAAGCATAATCCACGTAACGATCACGCATGATCGTGTTCGCGATAATGGGATTGATTTCAACTCCGGTAACACTGTGACTCCCATTTGCAACCGCACGTAGGACGTCAACGCCACCTCCCGGCCCGATGATTGCGTAGTCGCCGTGAGGACGTAAGGCGTTCACGACGGCCGGCGGCACCGACATCAGATTGTTCTGCCAGTCCGATCCTTTCCAGCGGGTCACATCCGCGCTCATGATGTAAGTGTTGGCGTCGGCATCGATCACGATTACGCGTCCGCCCTTGTCGTCGCGATCGACTTCCACGCGCGAAATCGCATTCCAACGGGCGAATTCCACATTCTTGCGGCGAACACCTTTTGCCCAAACAATGTCGGCGAGACGGCCTGAGAAATTGAATGCGATGAGGCAAAGGAGAACCGCTGCCAGGACCCCAAGTTGTCGCCTGGAGCGTGTCTCCGAACTCCACACAATTGCCGCGATTGCCGAAGTGAATGCCGCGAACAGGATTGCATTCGGCCCGCCAATCCAGTTCAGCAACGGAACCACCGCTAGACAAGCCACAGCGCCACCAATAAGGTCCGCGCCATAAATTCGAGTGATGCGCGAAGATTCGCGAGCAAAAATCGCGGAGAACTGGAGTCCCGTCAGGAAAAAGGGGACGGCTGAACACAAATAAACCACGCTCAGTCGGAAGAAATTGCCGGCGCTAAGGCGAAGCGACACTGGAACGTGGAGAACGATCTCGAGGACGACGGGAATGAGAATCGCCGTCATCGCACTCGACAACATGGCGATGCGGCGGGTCTCCAACGCATTGAGCCGCTGCTTCCAAAGATGCGCAAAAACGCCACCCGCACCTAAGCCCAGCAATGCGATTGAAATTGCAAGAAATGCGAAATGATAGAAGAGGACGACTGAGAACAAGCGCGTGAGCGCAAGCTCCAGAAGCAGCGCAGAGAAGCTGCTTAACGCCACGCCCGCGAGCAGTGTTCTCTCGGGCAACACTTCGGCGGGTTGCGGCACGACCTGCGCGAGGACTTGATGTGAAGCGCCCATGAAAGGCGTCAGTCTAACAGAATGGCTCTAGGTTTCGAGTATCACGCTCGCAATCGCTTGCTCATTAGTATGAGAGAGCGACAGAGCGACATTCTTTGCGCCTAGGCGTGCGAAGAATTCTGCGGCCTTGCCATGGAACCTGATGGTCGGACGGCTTCCCGGCTGACGAAAGACTTCGATATCGCGCCAACGAATTCCGCGGCTCCAACCTGTTCCAAGGGCCTTCATCGATGCCTCTTTTGCGGCAAACCTGGCTGCGTATCGCTCAATGCGGTTGGCCTTCGACTCGCAATATCGGATCTCTTCTTCGGTAAAAATGCGGCGAAGGAACCGCTCGCCAAATCGTGCGATGGATTCCGCGATACGTGGAACTTCGGCGATGTCAATTCCTGTGCCGACAATCATGGAAGTACGTTAGCACGCCGGCTAGATCAGCCGGTCTCCGCGATAGATCAGCTGTCCATGAATGAGCTGGGCCTCCTGCATGACGGTGTGGGGCCTCGGCGGCTTGGCATCATCAATGTGCAGCACCTCATGTCCGTGCGCAACCAGCCAGTCAGAAAGCAGCATGCGGTGGCAGCGAAAGTACACACGCTCAGCACACATGTAGGCGATGGGTGAGTGCTCGGCAAGTTTGATCAGGTCGGCGACAGCGCGCTCGAACTCTGGTGTGAGCATGTAATCGGCGTAATTGCGGAAGCTGTCATTCCGCAGAGCAAGATTAGGTGAGTCTTCAACAGACTTTTTTCGCCTGCCGCCGAGGTCTTTCATCCAAACATACTGAATTCCGTGTGTCGGAAAAGTGTTTTCCAGAGTTTCTCGATTGAAATGCGGCAGGCGGCGGGACATAGGAAAAGAGCGAATGTCCACGAGCGTTTGGATGGAATGCGCTTGCAGAGTTTCGATGAGTCCGTCCAAAGTGCGGGTGGAGTGGCCGATGGTGAAGAGCGTGGCCAATTCGACTCTATAGGATGCCAACGGCGATCGACAGGGCGCGATCGAGCTCCGCTAGCTTGGAATGTGAAAGCGATCCGATAAAGTGGGTCACATTGGATTTATGCAAACTCGCCAGATCGTCACACAGAATCCAACTGGAGTGTTTCAGGCCTTCTTCAATGCCTACTGGAACCTGGGTTAACAGACCCTCCGCCCTTGTATAAACACGGGCGCAAACAACGGTCGGGAATCGCGAGTCAATTAGGGCCTGGCGGCTTACGACCACGAATGCCCGAAAATTCTTAGAATCTCCCCCTGGTTTATGAATTCGATAAAGGTCCCCGCGCTTCATTCCATTTCAGGACGCCAGGGGTCGGCTTGATCCTTGAGCGTGTCGAGTGCCTCGGCATTGAGGCGGTCGGCAGCACGATTCAGTATTTCGAGATCGTGAGCGTATATGAATGTCCGTTCTCGCTCCTTCAAGTACTCGCGCACCGCGGCTTCTATTACAGCTGAACGTGAATTCTTCGAACCTGCCAGCCGGTCCACCGCTTTGAGGACTTCCTTCGAAAGTGTGACAGATGTCTTCGCTTTCATCCTACCAACATCCTACCACAGGATCGCTCAAAGTCACCTGGCAAGCAGCGACATTGGTTAGACCGACGGCAGGCGAAACGCCGCCCCATGTGAAGAGTGCCTTTAACCTCTGAAGTACAAATATGCGCCCATAATGCAGACCAGCACCAGCCCCGATCCTGCAACTTCCTTCCAGCTCCAGCTTGCGCGGGTTGCAGCGCGGTCCTCGATTGTCTTAGTTTCAAAAGTGAGATTCTGAATGGTCTGGTAATTCGGCTCGGCGGTCAGATGACTGACTAAGATCATGACAATCGCGGAGACGATTGTGATCAGCACGCTGAAATACTGGAAGTAGATATTATTGATAACCCACAAGAACGAGCCCTGCGGGTATCCGTTTTGAAGGCCAGCGAGGCCGAGGGTGACAGGCGTGTCCACCAGCATGCGAAAGATTCCCAGCGCGAAGCCGACAATCATTGCCCAAAGCGCGCCTTTTGCATTCAGCCGTTTGAAAAATACACCGAAGAAGAAGACTACGAAGATGGGCGGCGCGAGATATCCCTGCACGGCTTGCAAATAGTTGTAGAGCCCCTGCGCGCCTTTGATCACCGGAATCCAC
>Ga0209056_10003882_pt1 | contig 15811 bp, 16 predicted proteins | sample GraSoiAngelo_114_FD_185876 | JGI IMG/M metagenome (GOLD analysis project Ga0209056, IMG submission 185876) | Grasslands soil microbial communities from the Angelo Coastal Reserve, California, USA - 14_0903_13_40cm (SPAdes) (version 2) | ecosystem: Environmental > Terrestrial > Soil > Grasslands... | reverse complement strand
CGGAGATGGGCTCGTAGCTAGCCTCGCGCGGCCTGGTGGGAACGTGACGGGATTGACAAACCTCTCCCCGGAGTTGAGCGGGAAACTGCTGGAGCTGCTCAAAGAGATTCTTCCTACGCTAGCTCGCGTAGCCGTGCTCCCGAATCCAACTGGCGCAAAGGGGGACTTAAAGGAGATGCAAGCTGCGGCCCCTTTCTTGAAGCTCCAGCTTCAAATCCTCGAGGTGCGGACCGCCGATGATTTCGCAAGGGCATTCGAAGAGGCAACTAAGGCGCATGCCCAAGCGCTCGCCGTAGGGCAGGACCCGACAGGACTATACTCCGGCAACCGAAAGCAGATCGTGGAGCTTGCTGTCAAAAACCGGTTGCCAGCAATCTACCCACAAATCGGCTATGCAAACGCTGGTGGCTTGATGTCCTATGCAGCGAACGAAAATGAGATGTTCCGGCGCGCCGCCACTTATGTGGACAAGATCCTGAAAGGCGCCAAGCCGGCCGACTTACCAGTCGAACAACCGACTAAATTTGAATTTGTCATCAACATGAAAGCGGCGAAGCAAATTGGCTTGACGATTCCTCAATCGGTGCTGTATCGGGCGGACAAGGTCATCAAGTGACAGTAACGAGTGCTGAGCAATGAGGACTGAGCATCGATTAAGGAACACTCAGATCTCGTGCTGGCCTTACGTGACGGATCGTGCTTGGTTAACGCTGCCACATTGACATTGCGTGTGAATTCTATTACCTTTTTTAAAATAATTCTTATTTTACAGGTGCTTAAAGTTTATGGAAGCAAGCGGTGCGCAGTACTTTTTAGAGATCGTGACCAGGCCCGACAATATTCCGATTGTCGCAATGCTTATTCTCGTCATTTTCTTTACCTGGCTGGGGATGAGACAAGCCTTTAAGAATGATAAGCTCATCGATGACGGTAAAGAGGACGAGATCCCCGATCAGATGTGGAAATAGTATAGATGGTGAGAGGTTGGCTAGCGGTATTAGCCGTCCTCGTGGGGATAGGGGTTTCTTTCGCTGCTGATTCGGGTTCTCCTTTATCAAATGAAAAGCGGTGGGAAGAGGCGCGAAAATTCTTAGCGGAGGGTAAGCCGGCAGAAGCCAAGGTGGCCTTTGAAGAGCTGCTCGGCAAGTATCCCCAAGAAGCTGATCTTCATCTATTTCTGGGTATTACCTTGCTTCGATTGCGCGAGCCCCAGGCGGCTGAAGCTGCCGTAAAAAGAGCGCTTGCCGTTGACCCGAATCATGTCGAAGCCAGGACCTTGCTGGGCTGGATCGACTCGGAGATCCATGGTGATTTTGACTCAGCCATTGAGGAATACACGAAGGTGTTGGAGCTGCGCCCCGATCTTGCCGAGGCTTATAACAACCTCGGCGTGGCGCAAAAACGCAAAGGAGAATTAGATAAAGCCGCGGTGAGTTTCAACCAGGCCCTGCAACGCCGGCCAGATTACAGCGCGGCGCTGAGCAACCGCGGCTGGACCTTCGCTGAGGAGAACAAATGGGCTGAAGCCCGGCGAGACTTCGAGCAGGCATTGAAGGTGAATCCCGGCGATGATGGCGCTCTTTACGGGCTGTCGCAGTCGCTACGGGAGGAAAGGGATTACGCGGGAGCGCAGAAGACCCTGAGCCAATTAATTTCGCGATCGCCCAATTTTGTTTATTGGCTCGAGTGGGGGCGGATCGGGTTGATTCGTTATTGGTGGGTATGGCTATTAACTGCGATAGCGTTTTTCCTTAAGGGACGTTTCCAGAAAGTGAGGAGCGAAAACTAATGGCAGGTGAAGCGACGAAGAAGCGCAAAGGCACGGCCCTTTTGGCCGTGATGGATGAAAATTGTTCGAGCTGTGCGGGGTCACCCATATGCGAGGCCCATTGTCCGGTCGATGATTGCATCAATCTGGTCTACGAAGAACTTCCCCAGGGAGGACTAAAGCCGTATCGCGTGTTTGTGGATAATGAGAAATGCATCGGTTGCCAGATGTGCTACAGCGACGATCTGACCAAAATCCACCAACACAAGGAGACCGGGGAGATCTTCTACGAGTACGCCAGTCGGTTCTATGACAGTAACCGTAAGCCCGTCGAGCCGGACGCGGTGCCGAAGAAATTTCAACTCCAGCTCATTGGGACCGAGTCCGAAGACCGGCTGGACAAGAAGATCTGTCCTTGGGACGCCATCAAAATGTATGAGTTTGAAGAGGGAGCCGCGGTTTCGGAGTTCTTTTACGACCAGTCGAAGATCAAGCAGGTCAACGGCTTGTTCGTGATCGATACCAAGGAAAAAGAACGGTTGGAAGAGAAGCAGGCGGAGTTGTACGAATAGCTAATTCATTAATATGGGAAACAAACTCGAAATCACCGAAACGATTCTGCGCGATGCTCATCAGTCGCTGCTCGCGACCCGGATGCGCACCGAAGATATGCTTCCGATCGCCGGCAAGCTGGATCAAATCGGCTACTGGTCGGTGGAGACCTGGGGCGGGGCGACGTTCGATGCGTGTCTTCGCTATTTAAAGGAATGCCCATGGGAACGGCTCCGCAAGTTGCGCGCGGCCATGCCCAAGACGCGCTTTCAAATGCTCCTCCGCGGGCAAAACGTGGTCGGCTATCGAAACTATCCGGACGATATCGTTCAGGCGTTCATCCAGCGCGCCGCTGGCGGTGGCATCGATGTTTTCCGCATCTTCGATGCCATGAACGATATCCGCAACATGAAGACGGGCATCGAGGCGGCTCTCAAAGCGGGCAAGATCGTCGAAGGTGCCGTCTGCTATACGATCAGTCCGGTGCATTCCGTGGACTATTTCCTGAGAATCGGAGAGAAACTCGCCGAACTGGGTGTGCAGATCATCTGTCTCAAGGACATGGGCGGACTACTGTCGCCTTATGTGACGTACGACCTCGTGAAAGGACTTAAATCACGAATCCCGCTGCCGTTGCACCTGCATTCCCATTGCACCGCCGGTCTGGCACCCATGAGTTATATGATGGCCATCGATGCGGGCGTGGACATTGTCGATACGGCGCTGGCGCCGCTTTCCCAAGGGACTTCCCAGCCGGCGACGGAGCAGATAGTCGCTGCGTTGAAAGGCACGCCTCGTGATACCGGCCTCGATCTTAACTCTCTGAATGATATCGCCGATTATTTCTATGGCGTGCGGCGTAAATACGCCGAGTTCGAGAGCCCGGTCAACAATCAAATCAAAACCGACGTGCTAGTATCGCAAATTCCCGGCGGCATGTTGTCGAATCTGGTCGCGCAGTTGCGCCAGCAGAAAGCCGAAGACCGGCTCGATGCGGTGTTGGCTGAAATGCCGCACGTAAGAAAGGATCTCGGCTATCCGCCGTTGGTGACGCCGACGAGCCAGATCATCGGTTCCCAAGCGGCGCTCAACGTCATGACCGGCAAGCGTTATTCCGTCGTGGCTATGGAGACGAGAAATTACGTCATGGGGCTTTACGGTGAGCCGCCCGGACCCATTAGCGAGGAGATTAAGAAGAAAGTACTCGGCAAGAAAGAAGCCATCAGCTGCCGTCCCGCCGATCTGCTCACGCCCGGCCTGGAGGCGGCGCGCAAGGAAATCGGCAGCCTTGCCGATAGCGAGGAAGATGTGCTTTCCTACGCGCTGTTTCCGGAGATCGCCAGAGAGTATTTTCAGTGGCGCGATGGGCGGGCGGAAAGAGAACAGCAACAAGCAGAAGACGCCAGCCTGGAGCAAAGGCGGTAGGCAACAGTTTGAACCCTTGAACCGTTCAAACGGCTTGAACTTTTAGCAACACTGCTAGATTATTTTATTCAGCGGATACTCGATAATCCCCACCGCCCCAGCCTCAATCAGCTGCGGAATCAAATCCCGTACCACGCTTTCCGCAATCACGCTCTCCACCGAATACCACTTCACGCCTTTAAGCGCGGCGGATTGATACAGAGTCGCAATCGTCGGGGCGGTAATGCTCGGAATGAGTTGGACGACCTGATCGAGATCGCCCTCGGCGACATTCAGCTTAATACCGACTTTGCTCTCCGCGGACAGCGCGCCCTGGAGCAGCAGCTTGATCTGCTCGATCTTCGCTCTCTTCCACGAGTCTTTCCAGGCTTCTTTGTTGGCGATGAGCTGCGGACAAGACTCCAACAAATCGGCAATAATTTTCAGACCGTGAGTCCGAATCGTGGTGCCCGTCTCCGTCACTTCGACGATGGCGTCTACTAAACCCTCGGCAGCCTTCGCTTCCGTGGCGCCCCAGGAAAATTCCACTTCCACGGGAATGTTCCGCTCCGCGAAATAACGTTTGGTGAATTTGACCATTTCGGTGGCGATGCGCTTGCCTTTGAGATCTTCGATCTTGGTGACCGGCGAGTCGTGCGGCACCGCGAGTACCCAGCGGGTAGGCCTAAAACTCACCTTGGAATAGACCATCTCGGTGACGACAAGGACATCCGATTCATTCTCTTGGATCCAGTCCTTGCCGGTGATCCCGGCATCCAGTGTGCCCATTTCGACGTAGCGCGACATCTCCTGAGGGCGCGCCAGGCTGCAGCGTAGCGTTTCATCATCGACGGACGGAAAATAGCTCCGGCTGGAGGTGCTAATCTTCCAGCCGGATCTTTTGAATAGCTCTATCGTCGCGACTTCCAAGCTTCCCTTAGGGAGGCCTAACTTCAATTCGCTCACTTCTTGTAGACCTCCTTGGGATCGAAGACTCGTTTGGCGATGACCTGCCAATTTCCGTTTGCTCTCTTGCGGAAGAAACAGCTGCGAAATCCTTCGTGACAAGCCGCCCCGCCGATTTGTCGCACCTGTAAAAGGAGCGTATCGTGATCGCAATCGATAAAGGCGTGTTTCACTTCCTGAAAATTCCCCGACTCCTCGCCTTTGAGCCAAAGGCCTTTGCGGGAGCGGCTATAGTAGTGTGCCTTGCCGGTTTTTTTGGTTTTTTCCCAGGCCTGCTTATTCATGTAGGCAACCATCAGCACCTCGCGCGAGCGATAGTCCTGCACGATCACCGGAACGAGGCCGTTACCTTTTTCGAAATCGATCTTTTGCATCGCCATAAATTCCTTGAAATTAAGTGAGTTAAACACACCTCCAGAGGGGATTCAACGGAGCGCGAGCATGAGCCGACTGTCGCAGAAAAACTTAGATTAGTCTTGCTTGGTCCTTTTCTGTAGCACTGGAATCGCTTCGATCTTTTCTGGAGGCAACATTTTCCAGTAAATGCCTTTGGGCCGCTTCAATTGAGATTTAGTTTCGATGATCTCGTCCGGCGTGATAATCGCCGTGAGCGGAATATCGTGTTCGGTCATCGGAATCTCTTCATCCACGATTTGCAGCGGGTGAACCGAAGTCACAATCGGAGTATTGCGAGCGATCTTTTTTTCTTCCGTTAGGAGCGCGAACTCCAACTCGGAGTAGCCGCCGCCTTTGCCGACGCGCGCGCCCCGACGATTTACCGCCACCGAACCACAGACAATCAAATCAATGCTTCTAACTTCATCGAGGCTGACGGGTCGGCCATACCGGTCGGCCCCTTTGATCGATGATGCCGCATAAGGCGAACACTTGAGTTTCTTGGGATCCAGTTCGATGAACGGGTTCTCGCTGTGTAGACGCGGAACAGCCATGTAAAGGATTTTTCCTTCGGACAGAGCCTTTTGCCGGATGGCGCTCTGGGGCGAGTCCGGATTTACTTTCAACACCTTCGCTTTTTGCCACCACGAAGTTTGCGCTAGAACTCTCGCGCAGGCTTCGGCGCCGATGAAGTTAGGAATCCGGCCTTCGGCGCCAGGAAATCGCGCTACTCTGTTCTTTTGCAGTCTCGTCCAGACCTCTTTTCGTAGTTCGTCCTTGTCTTTCATATTGGCTCAATTTCCCTATATCCTTTCTTGCGGCTCTTGCTCAAGACGTTGTAAGATCCGTGGTATGCAGGAATTCATCGTAGTTTATGTGACGGCCGGATCGCCGGCCGAGGGAGATCGTCTAGCGCGGGCTCTCGTCGAGGAACGCCTCGCGGCTTGCGTCAATCGAATCGGGCCGGTTCGATCCGTTTATCGCTGGCAGGGCAAGGTAGAACAAAGCGAAGAGGAGCTTCTCATCATCAAGACCCGCAATAGCCAGTTCGCTGCCTTGGAGAAGAGGATACATGAGCTGCACAGTTACACTGTCCCGGAGATTATCGCACTTCCTATTATCGAGGGCAGCGACGGCTACCTGCGCTGGCTGGGTGAACAGGTGTCCGGCGGCGCTGCGTAACGCAGTGACGTTATGCGCACGGTGAGGGAAACGTCGGCTGGCGGCGTGATCTACCGAATCCAGCGGGGGCAGATTCAAACGGCGCTGATCCGTGTGCGCAAACGCTGGCGGTTGCCCAAGGGACACGTGGAAGAAGGGGAGCGCATCGGCCAGACGGCCGTCAGAGAGGTGCGCGAGGAAACCGGCCTGCAAGGACGGCTCGACCAAAAGCTCGGCAATATTTCGTACACTTATCGGGCGAAAACCAAAGAGGGGGAGCCGATCCGGATCTCCAAGCGAGTCTACTTTTTTCTATTGCAATACCTGCGGGGTGATGTGCGCAATCACGATTATGAAGTCGACGAAGCGCGCTGGTTTCCGATCGAGCAAGCGATCGAAAATCTCTCTTTTGCCACGGAGAAAAGAATGATACGGAAAGCGCTTGGCATACTTACCCATCGCTATGCTCGGGCGGCTGGAGCGGAAGTCGGAGGAGCTCCGCAGAAGTAGGCGAATGTTTTAATATCGTTTCCGTTGAGAATAAACCGACAGGTGCTGTAAAAAACTACCATGAAAACCACCTCTTCGGGTATTCAGTTCTCCACGCCTTACGAGATCGCTGTGGTGCGCCCGTTGCGCCAGACCACTCTCGACGAGCGCGAGGAGGCGCTCAAGGCCGCGTACTATAACACGGAGCTAATTCCTCAAGAGATGATCTACGTGGATCTCAAAACCGACAGCGGCGTCAGCTCGTTGAGCGCGGCACAACTGTCAAAGCTGGTCGGTGCGGGGCCGTTGGAATCGGGAATGGAGATGGCGGCCGAAGGAAGCCGGGCTTTTATTTCATTTTCAGAGCAATTTCAAAAACTTTTCGGATTTCCCTACGTGGTTCCGGTGACCCAGGGGCGGGCGGCGGAGCGCATTTGGGCGAAGCTGCACGTCAAAGGAGGCATGCTGGTGCCGGGCAACATGCTTTTTCCTTCCACGCGATTTCATATCGAGTCGAACGGCGGCAAAATTGTCGATGTAATTTCCGCTAATGCCCACGACCTCTATTCCGAGCAACTGTTTAAAGGGAACATCGATCTAAACAAGCTGGAAACGGTTTTCAAGGAAGAAGGGGAGCAGGTCGGCTGTGTTTACGTCGAACTCTGCGTGAATTCTTGCGGCGGTCATCCGGTCTCGTTGCGCAATCTGAAGGCCGCTAAAACCATGGCTGTCGCCAGGCAAGTTCCGCTGTTTATCGACGGCTGCCGAATTCTCGAGAATAGCTATCTCATCAAACAAAGAGAGCCGGGCTATCAGAGCCGCTCGATCCGGGAAATCGTTTACGAAACTTGTTCTTTGGCCGACGGCTTGACCATGAGCGCGCTGAAAGACTTGCTCGTACCTGCGGGCGGGCTGATCGCCACGCGCGATGCGGGAAAATACCAACAAGCCCGGGTCCAGTCATTTCTGAACGGCAGCCAGCCGCCGAGCACGGCGATGGAAGCGATGAGCGTTGCCCTAGGAGAAATCTTTTCCGGCGACGCCTACGTCACCAGCCGGGTAGAACAGGTGAACTATCTCTGGCGTCGACTCAAAGGCGGGACGCCGATTCTCGCTCCGCCCGGCGGCCATGCCGTGTTCCTGGACGTCAAAAGTTTCCTGCCTCATGTTGCGCCGGATCACTACGCGGCCGAGGCGCTCGCGGCCTTCATCTATCACGTCTCGGGCGTTCGAGTGACCAAGGGGCCGCCGCTGGCGCCCAGCCAGTCGGGCCGCGGCGTTGAGCTTTTGCGGCTGGCCGTGCCGGCGCGGCGCTATCTTCAGGCGCACATGGACGAGGTGGCCGATGCCGTGCTATATGCATTCTCCCACAGAGCAGAGATCAAAGGTCTAAAGAAAGTGGAACAGCCGGGCAGGTCGAAATACGAGCCGTCGCTGTTCACTCCCGTATGAGTATGCAGTCCGCGAGAATCGAATCCTACAGTCACCGTCACCTCGGAGCCATTTTTTTCTCCCGAGTCGAGGAGCTAGGCGACAAAACTTTCGTCAAACTACAGCGCGGTGAGCGTTTCGAAGAAATTTCCTGGCGCGATTTCGGCGCGAAAGTTCGCAGCGCAATCTTCGGGCTCTGCGCTCTTGGGCTGGCCAAGGGTGATCGGGTAGCGATTCTCGGCGAGAATAGCCTCGAGTGGCTGTGCGCCGATATGGCGACCCTGGCGGGCGGGTTCCCGAACGTCGTCGTCTCTCCCCGTTTGTCGGATACGTCGGTCCTCAAGACGTTAGGCCATTCGCGTTGCCGCGCTGTATTTGCGGAGAATGAAACCGCCGTCGGACGATTGCTCAATCTCAAAGGGCAGCTTCCGTCGCTGGAATATATCATCGCGCTCAACGGCAGCGGCGCCGGCTTGCCGCACACGCTGACGTTCGGAGAATTGCTCGCGCGCAGTGGGGAGCACGATGATGATCGATTGGCTCGGGTTTTGGAATCGATTCATCCTAGAGATCTCGCTTCGATTATGTACACCTCGGGCTCCACCGGGGAGCCCAAGGGCGTCATGCGCACGCAGGAGAATCTATTATCGAATATCTCCAGCGGCGGCGAAATCGTGCTGAGCAAGCCGGAAGAGATGAGCGTCATCGTTTTGAGTCTGAATCATCTCCTCGGGAGGTTCGGCTTTCTCAAGAGCGCCGTCACCGGCCGGACCACGGCTGTCATCGAGGCGACCGAACAATCGGTGAATCTAAAAGTCATCGAGGCGTTGTCGCCAACGGCGATGACCATCGTTCCCAGGGTCATGGAAACAATCTGGAACACCATCCTGGACGAGAGTGGAAAGCGGCAACTGTGGGACGAGCTGGAAGCTCTGGATAAGAGCAAAGCCGAACGTGGAGCTTTGAGTGAGGATGACTCGCGTCGAGTTGATTCGTTAAAATCCGCGCTCAATCAAACCGTGAAACAGGCCCTCGGCGGCAGGATCAAATACATCACCTACGGAGGCGCGCCGATGCGGCCGCGCATCATGCATTTTTTCCAGCTGATCGGCATCCCATTGCTTGGAACCTACGGCTCCACGGAGTGTGGTGGGGCATCCTTGAGCGGCATCGGCAATAGCAAGCCGGGGAGTTTGGGAAAACCGTTCCCCAACGTCGAAGTTCGTATTGCCGACGACGGTGAGATCTTGGTGCGAGGGCCGACGGTGTTTCCGGGTTATTATGAAAATCCCGAGGCGACGAGGGAGGCGCTTGATGCCGACGGCTGGTATCATAGCGGCGATCTGGGCACGATGGATGCCGATGGCTGTCTTTACGTCGTCGGCAGAAAAAAAGATATCTTTTATTGCTCTGACGGTTCCAATCTTTATCCCGGTTTCGTCGAATTGATGCTGGAGAACGATCCGTTCGTGCGCCAGGCGATTCTCCTCGGCGACCGGCGTCCCTTTATGGCAGCGCTGATCGTCCCGGACGGAAAAAAAATTGCCTCAGAGTTGAAGAAGGAAGCATCCGCGCTGACAGAGAAGGAAATCGAAGCCATCGTTCAATCGCGAGTGGAACAAATCAACCTACGACTCGAAGCCGTGGAGAAGATTCGCAAGATCGTCTTGATGCTGCAAGATTTTCCCACGGAGGTTAGAAGCGTCACCGCCTTTCAGAAAATCAAGATCGATCGCAAAGCCGTGGAAGCGCGATATCAGAAAGAAATCAGCGATATTTACTCATCCATTGAAGGAGCGCCGTGAGCCAAGTTGCGTTGATCACGGGAGGAGCAAACGGCATCGGCCGAGCCGTTGCGCATCGAATGGCGGCCGGCGGAATGTGCGTAGTGATCGCGGATTTCGACGGCGCAGCCGCCGAGTCGGTCAAAAGCGAGATCGCCGAGAGCGGCGGCAAAGCGGAAGCGCTGTCCGTCGACGTGACCCGCGCGAACGAAATCAAGGCCCTCGTGACCGACGTCGGCAAACGCTATGGTCAGATCGACGTGCTGGCGAACATCGCTGGGGGAAGTTTTTATACCAAGCGCATCGAAGAATTTACCTGGGCCGAGTGGAAAGAAGTCATCGATGTAAACTTGAAAGGCACGTTTTTGATGTGCCGTGAAGTCGCGCCCATCATGCAGCGCCAAAAACGTGGCCGGATTCTCAATACCGCATCCAACTACGGGCTTACCGGTGCGGCGCTGCGCACGCCCTATGCGGCGGCGAAAGCCGGCATCATCGCCTTCAGCAAATCCCTCGCCCAGGAGCTCGCGCCCTACGGCATCCTGGTCAATACCGTGGCGCCGGGCCCAACGGACACGCCGAGAGTCATGGGCAAAGAGTCTCCCGAAGCGCGCCGGCAACGCTGGTCGAATATTCCCTTGGGCCGCACGGGAAGGCCCGAAGATATAGCCGAAGCATTCTTCTTTCTGACTACGCCGGAAAGCGCGTGGATCACCGGTCAAACCTTTCACGTGAACGGAGGCTTGGTGACTCCATGAGACTGCAGGGAAAAGTCGCGGTCGTGACCGGCGGCGCCCAGGGAATCGGCCGGGCCATCGCTCTCGGTCTGGGCCGCGAAGGCGCCAAAGTCGTTGTGGCCGATCTCCAGGCGGACAAGGCCAAGTCGGTTGCCGACGAACTCACCAATCTCGGGTCGGAGAGCCTGCCGGTGGAGGTCGATGTAGCGAGTGAATCCTCCGTGAAGAACGTGGCGCAGGAGACTCTCGGCCGCTTCGGCCACGTGGATATTCTCGTCAATGACGCGGGCGTCTATCCGACTGCCCTGGTGGTGGACATGAAAGAAGCAGAATGGGACCGAACCATCAACGTTAATCTCGGAGGGAATTTCCTGTGCTCGCGGGCGTTCGTGCCGTCGTTGCGCGCGCAAAAAAGCGGCCGCATCATCAGCATCGCTTCGGGAATCGCGCACTACGGCGCGAAGGAAGGTGCTCATTACGCAGCATCGAAGGCTGCCATCATCGGCTTCGTCAAAAGTTTGGCGCGTGAATTGGGCCCTGATGGGATCACCGCGAATGCGATCTGCCCGGGCATTGCCAACACTGCTTTGCCCCGCGGCCATCGGACTGAAGAGGAACTGATGCAAAGGCTGCGCTCGAACCCGCTCGGCCACGTCCTGGAGCCGGAAGATTTCGTCGGACCGGTTCTCTTTCTCGCCAGCGACGCGGCTTCCTACATCACCGGCCAGACGATCAACGTCAACTGCGGCAGCTATATGATTTGACTGCGCGCCCGCCTTCGACTTCTTCACGAAATCATTCTAGCCGGTTAAGGAGATATTTATAGCCAAAGCTTTTTCAATCGCGTCATGAAAGGTCGTCTTGGGGCCGAGCTGTTGCTTGTGGGAACGTTACAACAGTATCCGGAAGACGAGCTGAAGCCTTCAATCCACCGGAAATACTTTTTTTCCCGTTCCTTCTTCTTCTAAACTGATCGCTTTGGTGGGGCAGATTTTGGCGGCGAGGAGAATTTTCTCGTCGGTGTCGCCCTTGGGGTCAATCACTTCGGCGATCATTTTTGCATCCAGTTTGAATACTTTGGGCGAGGCCTGAATACATTTGGCGTAGCCTTCACATTTTGTTCTATCTACTGTGACCTTCATTCTGCCTCCTAAGCATTGTTGATCTTTTCTGTCGATTCCGGTCGTAGCTTCTCGGTCTCAATTGCCTAAACGGTATAGTTTCGCCGTGTTTTCTCGATTGATCTTTCTCATGACGACCGGATCGATCCCTTCGCAGTTGCGGTCGACCGTCTCTTTCGAGTAGGGCCATGTCGTCACGCCGTGGGGAAAATCGCTGGCCCAAAGAAAATTGTCCTCGCCATACACCGGTGTCGTAAGGACGCCGGCGCGGTCGTCCTGGTAGGTGAAGAAAACATTTGTCTTGAAGTATTTACTCGGCGGCAGCTTGTTGATGTTCCGCTCGGCGTCGAAAGTGCTCGCGCGGCCGAACCAGTAGTCCACCTGTTGGACGAGGTTGGCGACCCAGCCGACGTCGAACTCCGCGCAGACGACTTTTAAATTTGGATGGCGGTCGAACACACCGGAGAGAATGAGATTCCCCAAAAACTGCTGAGCCGGCGACTGCCGGTTGGCGAAGCCGAGACTCTGCTTTTTTGGCTCTACCGGCCGCGGCCCTTCGTAATGCGTCCGCGCGACGCCTTGAGTGGCGCTCGTGTGCACGTTCACCACCATTTCGGTTTCTTCCAACGCCGCCCACATCGGCTCATACTTGGACTCATAATAGCCGCTGTCTTTGATACGCGTGGGAATCTGCACGCCGCGAAATCCGAGCTTGGCGTAGTGAAAGATGTCAGCGATCGTATGATCGATGTCGAGGATTGAAATAGTGGCCAAGCCGATGAGTCTCTTCGGATTGTGACTGCAAAACCCGTGCAGCCATTCGTTGTAAGAGCGGAAGATGGCGCGCTGCAACGGTTCGTCTGCGAGGCTGTAGAGTTGGCGCACCGCGCTGGAAAACAGAACCTCAGCTTCGATGCCATCAACATCCTGGTCTTTGAGCCGTGCCGCGGGCTCCCAGCCGCCGGGATAATCTTCATAGCGAAAATTTTCGTTGAAGCGAATCGTCTCGAAATGTTTTTCCTGGTCCACTTCGGCAATGCCCTTTTCCTTGCCCACGACCTGTCCCTTTGAGTAGTGAGACAAACCGACCGGCGGAAGACCGTCGATGAGCAGCCAGATGCCTTTGGGGACGCCCGGAGGATCTTTCACGACTTTCGGCGCGCGCTCGCCATATTCTTTCTGCACTCGCTCCCAGGCGGCCGGGGGCTCATTGACGTGACTATCGGCTGAGATCAGTTTGAAATCCGGCATTGTCTTCTTCCTACCTTTTACGCGTCGCGAATGATACCCAGGCCGTTCCGCCGTTCGATGGGGGTGCCGGTGCGTAGCGTGGGCGTTCCTTCGACGTAGCGGACGACCATGCTTTCCAGATTGGCGAATCGGGCATCGGCGCTTTGCAAAACTTCGCGCAGTCCCAGGAATCCTGGTTCGCAGAAGACCGCCAGCCGGCGAGCATAATGTCTCCCCACAGGGCTAAAGTCACTCGGCCTTGTTCCGCTTCGTAAATCATCGCGACTATGATGAAAGATTTCCCGACTCTGCGCGAAACGATATGAGACGATTGACAGAGTTGTCAAGTTCCCCGCAGGCCCCTCCGGAGATCCGAGTTGACAACAGCAATCGTACGGTGGTTAATCTCTGTCGCAAGTGAAGGGCAAAGAAGAGATCCGACATGATGCCTCGATCAACGCTGTTACGCACAATATCGAATGCTGTCTATTTATTGCTGTTTCTCATGTTCACCTTCCAGAACCCGATAGCGAACGCAGCTTCCGCGGAGCGAGAAAAAATGTTGGAGGGCGCGAAGAAGGAAGGAAGATTGGTCTTATACACCGGGATGGATACGGATGAAGCCAATCAGTACGCGCGGGAGTTCACGAAAAGGTATCCCTTTATCAAACCCGAGATCTTTCGTTCGAGTGGCGAGAGTGTGCAGACCAGGTTTTTGACGGAGCATCGAGCCAATGTTCACAACGCCGACATTTTTCAAACCAGCATCGTCCAAGTCTATCAACTGAAAAATACCGGACTGCTCGGGAAGTATGTCTCAGAAGAGAGTCATGCTTACGGCGAGGGCTTCAAAGATCCTCAAGGATACTGGACCGCTTTTTATCTGATTCCCTATGTGATCGGTTACAACACAAGGCTGGTTTCGCCGAAAGACGTTCCGTCAAGCTATGAAGACTTGTTGCATCCCAAGTGGAAGGGGCAAATCGCTCTGGAAACCGAAGAATACCAATGGTTCTATCATCTCATAGAAATCATGGGCAAGGAAAAAGGGCTCGCGTACATGAAGAAACTCGCCGGGCAAAATTTGCAGCTGCGCAAAGGACACACGCTCCTGGCACAGCTCGTGGCCGCGGGGGAGATGGCGATGGCCGTTGTCGTTTACTCGAATCGCGTCGAGCGGATGAAGAACAGTGGCGCGCCGATCGATTGGGTACGGTTCAAGGGCCCGACGATCACCGCCATCAATGCTATCGCGATTCCCGAGAAAGCTCCGCATTCAAACGCAGCGAAACTATTCGTAGACTTTGTTTTGTCGAAAGAGGGACAATATCTGCTGAGAGGGCTGCGAAGAATTCCGGCGCGATCTGATGTGTTTCCCGACCCGCCGCGCCTGACGCAAGGTTTGAATCTGTATCCGGCCCGACCGGAGGGAATGATCGAGAATTATAGAGAAACCGTGGCCCGCTTCGACGAGATCTTTAACAGGCCGAAATGAACTCGGCTCCCGGCCGACATTAAGAGGCGCGCCCGATATGCCGAGCGCGACCGCTGCCTATCTGAGAATCTCTTTTAACTTGGTGATGAGGGAAGATTCAAGCTTGAAAATATCTTTGACGTTTTGTTCCAGCTCCGCGCCATCGGCGGCGTTGATGTCCAGAGTCGCTTTTTTCGCTTCGGCCAAGAATGCCGAATCTTTCATCGTGTCCATGAACGCTCTTCGCAGGATCTGCACGCGGTCCTTTGGCGTCCCCGGAGGAGCCACGTACGGACGCACCGATGGACCGTGGACCCGCTCTACGGTTTGGATGAGCTTCTTGGCTTCTTCGGTCTTCGCCAAGTTAACGGCCAAGGGCACTTTGGCGAGCTCGGGATGGGGCTTGCTCGTAACCTGCAGCACCATGGTCAAGTCACCGCTCTCTAATTCTTTTTTCCAAGTCGACTTCATCGACTCCCAGGAGTTGCTGATTCCCGCGACCTCGCCGCTGTTGAACGCCAAACGAATGTCGGCCGTGCCCTTATAACCCGAAACCATTTGGATAGGCAGTCCAATGGTTGCCTTTAGGAGGTTGGGAAAATCGTCCGTGCCGGAACCGGTCGATACGCCGCCAAATTTAACCACCTGTTTGGATGCGATCCATTTGTCCGGGTCGGTGATGCCGGCGGATTTGGCGACACTGAGGATGAAATGATCCTGCGCGGGTACGCCGATGTACTCGAACTTGAGCGAGTCGAACTCGATGCCTGGCTTGTTCAGGAGCTGCTGGAGGAACAGGCCGCCGATGAAGTGGCCGATGGTAAGGCCATCCGGCTTGGCGGCTTTGTAAACATAATTGGCCGAAATGAGGCTTCCCGCCCCGGCCATGTTGTCGACGACGAAGACGGGATTGCCCGGAACGTGTTTCCCCATATGACGCGCTATGGTTCGCGTGTAGGCGTCATAGCCGCCACCCGCGGAAAATCCCACAATGAATCGGATCGCCTTGCCTTCGTAAAAATTCGCCTGCGCAAAAACCTCTTCAGCGCCCGCGATTAGAAGAAGTCCAACCAGAATCCCTGTTAACTTAACGCGGCGTTTCATAGTTTCTCCCTTCTAATGGGCTGTAACAGGTGAGCTGCTAATACCGTCGTGTCTGCCCCTTCGACAAGCTGCTATGTGGATGTCAAGTCGCTAACGCACAAATGCTCTTATGTTTTTTCTTTCTCCTAAACCATCCCCGACCAAAGAGAGACTTGCTGCTATGCGTGGCACGGCATACGGCCGTCACACTTACT
>Ga0209056_10003881_pt1 | contig 15814 bp, 11 predicted proteins | sample GraSoiAngelo_114_FD_185876 | JGI IMG/M metagenome (GOLD analysis project Ga0209056, IMG submission 185876) | Grasslands soil microbial communities from the Angelo Coastal Reserve, California, USA - 14_0903_13_40cm (SPAdes) (version 2) | ecosystem: Environmental > Terrestrial > Soil > Grasslands... | reverse complement strand
TATGCACTCCGTATTAACTGCGACACACGGTTTGATAGCCTGCGATCAGACCCGCGGTTTCTTACTTTGCTTCGGAAAGTGGGTTTGGAGACAAAAAGCCAGTAGAGATAAAGCGGGTCTTGGCGCATACACGGGTCAAGCGCCAAGACCCGCCGCCCGCTCACCTGAGCAGGACATTGTCTTAAGGAGCCGAGAGGCGGTAAAAGCGCCGACTGAAATTCGTTGCCGTTGTGTCCACGAATTCAGCCGCATCATTGAGATTCGTCCGCACCCCAAGCCACGTCCAGTTCATCAAATTCGTTGAGGCCTCAAAACGGTACCACAAGGCGGCGTTTCCGGTGATTGACAAGTGAACCGTTCCATCGATGGCTCTTTCGGCACCGGCGAAGCTAAGCGGCCCTGCGGCATTTTCCTGATGTTCGACCACCGTCAGGAACTGTTTCGCGGCCACGTTGGTCATCGTTTGCACGATGCCGGACGGCCACTCGATCCGCACGAGATCAACGTTCGTCGCGTCGCCCAGGCCAAAATGCGCGTCGAGCGGTTGCTCGTTGGCTTGGCTGTCGCCACCGAAAATCTGGCGCATTTGCCACATCGTCTTGCCACGAATCGTCGCTTCGACCCGCACCTTTGCTCCGATCGCTGAGCGGTTGGAGACGGTCCCGGCCAATTTGATGGTGAGCCAGTTGTTGGTATTCCCGTTGTTGTGATAAAGAAAATTGGTCAGCAACGCTCCGCCGTTGTTCTGCGCCCAGAATCCACCGTTGGCGACGAACAAGTCGAGGAAACCGTCGTTGTCGTAATCGACCCAGCTCGCGGCCGGGCTTCTGCCAAGGTCATTCACAGGACTGCCATCTGAAATCTCCGTGAACGTGCCATCCCCATTGTTATGGTAGAGGTAGCTCTTTGCGAGGCGCGTGAAGTCTTGGTTTCCCGTCGTGACGAAGAGATCCAAGTATCCGTCATTGTCATAATCACCCCAGGCACAACTGAGAGACCAGCCGTTGGCGTTGATGGAATTATTGACAATGATCCCATCGAGGATTTTTGTGAATGCACCGTCCCCGTTGCTTCGGTAGAGGGAATTGTTGCGGTGTGTTACGCCTCCGTTGGCCAGGAACAAATCGAGGTTGCCATCGTTGTCGTAGTCACCCCAGGCACAAGCGTAGGAATCTTCAATGATGCTGGTGAGCGCGCTATTGGTGATCTTTGTGAAGGTTCCGTCGCCATTGTTTCGGTATAGCATGTTCTTGTATGGATCCAGGCTACACACAAAAAGGTCGATGTAACCGTCGTTGTCGTAATCCATCCATGTGCGCCCTTCCGAATCGCTTACGTCATTAACCACGACGCTATTGGTGATTCTAGTAAAAGTCCCATCTCCATTGTTTCGGAACAGGCGATTCTGAGGGGCGTGGCCCGCTATGAACAGATCGAGAAAACCGTCGTTGTCATAATCGACCCAGCTTGGAGCGTGAAAGCCCTCAACATAGGTCTGGGCGTAAATCGGGCCGGTGGTGCTTGGTGTGAATGTGCCGTCGCCGTTGTTTCGGTAAATCACGTTATGCGTGACTTCAGGATTGCCCGCCGTGACGATGAGGTCAACGTAGCCGTCGTTGTCGTAATCGCCCCACGACGAACCGTGTTGGTTGCTGGGAATTTTTGGGATGTTGGCTGGCGGGACGCGCGTGAACGTGCCGTCGCCGTTGTTGTGGTAAAGGTAATTGGTCTTGGAGCCATACCAAGTGCCGACGAACAAGTCCAAATAGCCATCGTTGTCATAATCAGCCCACGAGCCGTTCCAGTAACTATTCTTGTCTGTGACGATGCTTCCGGTTGTGATCTTGGTGAAGGTTGGGTCAACGGTCAGTGTTGCGACAAAGCTCGTGACGGAGCCAGACATATCCGCGACCACGACATCATAACCTCCCGCATCGATCAGTTGGACGTTGGTCATGGAGAGAGAGTTGGTAATGGCCGCGGAAATGTCTGCGCCTTGAAACCGCCATTGGTAACTGGGCGGCGGGTTGGTGCTGGTGGCTGTGATTCGGAAACTCACGTTGGCGCCGAGACTGACTGATTGATTTGTGGGTTGCCGCCTAATGATAGGTTGGCCGAAGGCGTTCAACAAGGCGGCCAAGAACATTCCGCTGACAAGAAAGTGGGTCCTGTTCTTCATAACTTTGGTCGGATCGGGTTTGTGTCGCTCGCTAAGAGGAACACGGATGGGGGCAGGCGTTTTTTAGAAGAATTTTCGTCTTGGCTCGTTGTCGGTGGTCGGTTGCCGATTAGCACGAGTCCGTAGTCAACGGTCGGTTGTCCGGCGTCAGTGCGTTTTCTTTCGCGTCGATTCGCGTGATTCGCGGACTGAACGGAGTTTTCAATGAGTTCGTTCAAAAACAGAACTGTCTTCCTCCGTGTACCTGAGTAGAATGACGTTGCTCGATGAGCTGCCTATGGCAGGCCAGGATCAGGAAGGAACGCGAACCGAAGCGTCGTTGCAGACGCGCTGGAGCCTGATCGGGCGCCTCAAGAACCTCGACGATCAACAAAGCTGGCAGGACTTCTTCGATGCCTACTGGAAGCTCATCTACAGTGTCGCGCTCAAAGCCGGCCTCAGCGACGCCGAGGCGCAGGAAGTCGTGCAGGAAACCGTGATTTCCGTGGCGAAGAAGATGCCGGAGTTCAAGGCCGATCCAGCGGCGGGCTCATTCAAGAGCTGGCTGCTCACCCTCACGCGCTGGCGGATTGTCGATCAACTGAGAAAGCGAAAGAATGTAGGACAGCCGTCTCGGCTGTCGGGGGCGGAGATTGGAATGGAGACAGGCAAGATGCCTGTCCTACGTCCGGTCGCGCATCGCGCGGATGACACGGCCAGAACCTCAACCGTTGATCGCATTCCCGATCCGGCCGGTTTAAATCTCGACGCGATCTGGAACGCGGAGTGGGAAAAGAACCTGCTGGACGCCGCGACGGAACGTGTGAAGAGCCAGGTTGATCCGGAGCAGTTTCAATTGTTCGATTTCCACGTGCTCAAGCAGTGGCCGGCGAAGAAGGTGGCGCGGAAACTCGGCGTCAGTCTGGGTAAGGTTTACTTCTCGAAATATAAAGTTTCGGCTCTGCTCAAGAAGGAGATCAAGAAGTTGGAAAGACAACTGGTTTGAACGTGCGGTCGTCAACCACGAATCGACACGAATAACATTCTGTGAGGGCCGGAAGCCGACTGTTCTGAACTCGGGTCCGGACTGCTGCCGGCGCTGTGGAAGATTCGTGTGAATTAGTGTTCATTCGTGGTTCCGTTTCGCCGCCCAGATGCCAGCCAGCGCGCCAGACAAATGCCCTTCCCACGAAATCGGACCGGCCTGCGGCAGCATGCCGTAAAAAATTCCGCCGAACCCGATGAAGACCAGCAAGGCGACGACGGCTGAGCGCCAGCTTTTCATCAGAAACCCGGCCACAATCAGGTAAGTGACCAATCCAAAAATGATCGAACTGGCGCCGATGTGGACGGTATCACCACGTCCGATCAGCCACGTGCCCAGTCCGCTGAAAAACCAGATCGAGGATAGTGTGAGCGCAGGATAGTAATGTCGGTCCCAGAAAAGCAGCACCAGCAGGATGAAAAGCGGCAATGCGTTCGCGAGCAAATGGGCCGAACTGGCGTGGAGCAATGGACTGAACGCGATCCCAACCAACCCCGGCACCGTTCGCGGCACAATCCCAAAGCCGGCGAAGGTGAGGCCCTTCTCCCGCCGGAGAATCAAATCGGCAACTTCCACGAGAAAAAGCATTGAGACCATGAGGGCGCTCGTTAGCACCGCTTCCTTGAAAGTCTTGAATCGCGATCTGGTCATTGCTCAAATCCTCAGAACTCCTGTCCGACGTGATGCTCGCTCCTCACGAAGAACGCCCTGCCGAACCGGACTTCGGCGCTCCGGTCCGTGGAAAGCTCCGAGTTCAAATTCGGACCTGCTCGCCGACCGGGAACTGGATCGTCCTCGTGCGCGTCCTGGAAATCAAGTCGGCCAATCGAAGACGAGTTTGAGAACGATGACCAGGGCGAAGGGAAAGGTCCGAGGGAGGCTTCCTTTCGCTTTTGCGCATGCATTCGGACCATGAAAGGGGGGCGGAGACTCGGTCGAGCCCTGACCTCCAATGGAAGGAAATTAGGACTCGACGGAGTCTCGCCCCACCCGTTCAGGGAGAGAATTTCCCGAAATCAAGATTCGCGAGTTGAAACCCCTGAACCGAGGGAAAACATCGAACATCCAACATCGAACACCAAACGCCGAAGTGAGCGAGGATTCGCGCTGCCATTCGATGTTCGGCGTTGGATGTTCGATGTTCGATGTTCCTCCGGGTTCATGGGGAGCATAGGACCAACCCCCATTCTGCCGCGTGGTCCCTTGTCGGCTTTACTCGCCGTTGGCCAGATGCTAGTCTGCACTGTGATGCGCGTTCCAACGCTTCCGCCCATCCTAGACCTCACCCCATTATGATCGAAGTCGAAGGTTTGACCAAACTGTACGACAAGTTCCCGGCGGTCAGCGATCTCTCTTTTGCCGTGCGACCGGGCGAAGTGATGGGTCTGGTCGGGCCCAATGGCGCTGGCAAAACCACGACGCTGCGCTGCCTGTCCGGCATCATTCCCGCGACCAACGGAGCGGTGCGCATCGTCGGGGAAGACCTGACAACCAATCCGGTTGCGGCCAAGCGCCAGCTCGCTTTTTTCTCCGATGAACCGCGGTTGTTCGATTACCTCACTGTGCAACAACACCTCACGTTCACCGCGCGGATTTATCAGGTTTCCGATTATCAGGAGATCGGCCGGCGCCTGCTCGAAGAACTGGAAATGGCGGACAAGATTGAGCTGCTCCCCGGCGAATTGTCGCGCGGCATGAAACAAAAACTGGCCATTGCCTGCGGCCTGTTGCACTCACCGAAAGTGATTTTCTTCGACGAGCCTCTGACGGGCCTCGACCCCCTCGGCATCCGGCGAATGAAAGATTCGATTTTGAAACGAGCGCGAGAAGGCGCGGCCATCATCATCAGCTCGCACCTGCTGCATTTGCTGGAGGAAGTTTGCTCGCACGTGTTGATTTTGAAAAACGGCAGGAAGGTCGTTGACGGCACGATGGGAGATATTCTGCAGAAATTTTCCGAGCAATCGGGAGACGCCAATCTCGAGGAGGTTTTTTTCCGCGCGACCGGCGAAGCCAAGGAAGGCAAATGATCGGCGCGCTGATTTACCTCCAGGTGCAATCGATAAAGAACCGACTGCGGGTGCGGCTGCGGCGGCTGAAGAAGCCAAAGTACCTCGTCGGCGCTGTCGTGGGCGCAGCCTATTTCTATTTCTTCTTCTTCCGCAACCTGTTTACGGGAAGAGGCGGCGTCGCTGCCGGGACCGCTGACGCAACACCGCCGGAAACACTGCTGATGTTCGAGTCGCTCGGGGCACTCGCGTTGTTCGCCATGGTCCTGTCGGCCTGGATCTTCCCGCACGAACGGGCGGCACTGACGTTTACGGAAGCCGAGATCGCGTTTTTATTCCCCGCCCCGGTAACCCGCCGGACGCTGATTCACTTCAAGCTGGTGCGGTCGCAAATCGCAATCCTGTTCACCACCCTGTTGCTGATGCTGATCACGCGGCGGTTTGGCGGCGGCGGCACGGCCTGGATTCGCGCCGTCGGCTGGTGGCTGATTCTGTCCACGCTCAACCTGCACACATTGGCCGCCTCGTTCGCGCGCACGCGGCTGCTGGAGCGCGGCGTTTCCAACTGGCGCCGGCGAGTCGTGGTGTTGTCCGCCCTGAGCGTGGTGCTCGCCGCGGCCATCCTCTGGGTCAGGCGCACGATTCCCGCGCCGGAGGCATCGGACTTCGCCAGCCTGGACACGATAAAATACTATGTCCGGCACGCGCTGGAATCCGGTCCGGCGTTTTATGTTCTGTATCCGTTTCGGCTGGTGATCCGGCCGTACCTCGCGCCGGACGCGCACGCGTTTCTGCTCACGTTCGGTCCGGTGCTCGCGTTGATGCTGCTGCACTACTGGTGGGTAGTGAGGTCCGACGTCGCCTTTGAAGAAGCCTCGGTCGAATTGTCGCGCAAACTCGCGGAAAGAATCGCCGCCATCCGCGCCGGTGGCAATTGGCATTCGACCGCGGGAAAGCAGAAAAAGAAGCGTCCGCCGTTTGCGTTGCGGCCAGCGGGGATTCCCGCCGTGGCATTTCTCTGGAAGAACCTCATCAGCGCGGGCCAGGCGTTTACGTTGCGAACCTGGCTTTTTCTGGCGTTGTTCGCCATTTGCATTGGCGGGCCAATGGGCGCCAGCCGACTTACCCCCGGATGGCTGCCGCCGACCATCGGAATCGTCACCGCCATTCTCGCTGGGTATTCACTGCTCCTCGGCCCCGCGATTCTGCGCCAGGACTTGCGCCAGGACCTGGTGAACGCAGACGTATTGAAAATGTATCCTTTGCGCGGTTGGCAGGTGGTGCTCGGCGAATTGCTTGCGCCGACCGCCATTTTGACCGGTGCTCAGTGGTGCCTCCTGCTGCTCGCGGTGACGATGTTCTCGCGCATTCCCGAGGGCGACGCGGTCCCGCTGACGAACCGGCTGTCGTTCGGCGCCGGAGCGGCCATCATTGCGCCGATGCTGAACCTGATTTCACTGGTGATCCCCAACGCGTCGGTGCTGCTATTCCCCTCCTGGGTGCAAATCGGGCGCGAGCGCGCAGGAGGAATCGAGGTTATCGGCCAGCGGCTGATTTTCATGCTGGGATCGGTGTTGGTCTTCGCCTTCGCTCTATTGCCGGCCGCTGTCTTGTTCGGACTCGTGTTCTTCCTTTCGAGGCTTTTTCTAGGCATGATTACCGCCCTGCCGCTGAGCGCTGCTGTGGCGGCAGCCGTTCTCGCGGCAGAGGCTGGTCTGGCCATTTGGTGGATGGGCCGACTGTTTGAACGGTTTGATTTGTCCGCGGAATCGGTGAGTTGATTTTTGACTACCGGCAGCGGGCACCTCCCTGGAGATGTCGTTTTGTCCTGAAAGACGACAAGCCTGGGGCGTTTGATTTACAGGTTTGAATTGACGCCCAACGCCTTAAAGGAAAAGCCCCACGGCGAAAAGAACCATCCTCCTACCCTTAATCCAGGCAGCCCAGAAAAATTTCCGGCGCCCGCTTGTTTTGGCACCGGTATTGCTGAGGATTGCAGCGTGTTTATTAAGAACGGCATCTCAAGCATCGCAGGATACCTGGATCTCGCAATCGTACCGATAAGGTCGGTGCTCGTGAGGCCCCCAAAGTCCGGGCAACACCCGCTCAACGCCGGGGTGCGAAAGGTCGCTTTGATGGAAGAAGGCGGTGGGGTCTCGGTGGAGAAACTGCTCCTGAGCGGAGAAGCCGCCGCCGTTCAACCGATCGCCATCGAGATGATCAAAGCGGGCCGTAAAATGGTTCTTGAGGGTTTCCCGCTGGAGGAAATCGCGGCGTGGTGCTTTAAGCACAACTATCGCTGGCGGTTCCACAGCCATGCTCCGGCCAAAAACACTTTTATCCTCGAACCTGGCAAGAATTTCGTCTTAGACGCCAAAGAAGCTGGGGCAAAAACCTGAAGCCGAACGAACCGCTCACCTCCTGCGCTGGGACCTGTTTGGGTCTCAAAGTCGTTTGGCAAGCCGCTCGGCCAGTCGCTGCAACGCCGGCGAACGGTCGAGCGGCTCCAGTTGCACGTCTAATAAACAAAATCCCGACGTATATCGCTCCGCGGCGCCCAGGGCCTGATCGAGCTGTTCCTCGGTTTCGATTTCAAAGCCGCGCCCGGCGCCGAGAACTTCCGGCAGGCGATGGTAATTCCAGGGCCAAAGGTCATTGTAAGGGCCGTCCTGAATGTGTCGCTCGGTGCCGTAACCGCGATTGTTCAACACGACGACAATGGGGTTGAGATCGTAACGCGCCGCGGTGGCCAGCTCCATGCCGGTCATCTGGAACGCGCCATCGCCGACCAGCACCAGCGGGCGCAATTTCGGATTGGCCAGTTGCGCGCCAATGCCAGCGGGCACGGCGAAGCCCATCGAGGCATAGTAGGCCGGCCCCAGAAACTCGGTCCGATGGTGAATGAACAAGTCCGCCGCGCCAAACAGCGCATCGCCAACGTCCGCCACCACCACCGTTTTCTCGGTGAGAAAGGCGTTCAATCGCTGGAACAAACGCTTCACGGTGACTTTGTCTTTGCCGCGCGCGGATCGACAGGCAGCCAGCGATTGCGGACGCGGAATCTTCGCTGGCGCGCGTCGCTGCAGTCGAGCTTTCAGCAGTCCGCGTATGAAATCTTTGAAGCGGACATTTTCAAACGTGTGATAGCGGATCGAGAGCTTTTCGCTCGTGGCGTAAATCGAGCGGGCCGGATCCAGCCGCGCCGTGTAGATGCCGAGGTTGATGTCGGTCATAAACGCGCCGAGCATAATGACGCAATCGCTGTCCTCGACGTAGCGCCGCACCTCGTCGCGACCCATCGCGCCCTCATAAACGCCCATGTAAAACGGATGCTGCTCGCCGATGACTGACTTGCCCATGATGGTGGCCGCGACTGGGATGTTGGTTTTTTCAGCCAGCTTGAGCAACGCGTTCTGCAATCCGAACCGGTGCACCTCCACGTCGGCGAGGATGACCGGCTTCTTTGCGGAGTTGATCATCTCGACAGCTTCAGCCAGCGCTTCGCGCAGCGTCCGCTCATCGCTTTCCTCATGAAACTCTCGCGGCTTGTGGTGCGGAATGCCTGGCACAGAAGCAAGGTCGCGCGGCAACTCGATGTACACCGGCCGTTTATAGCGCAGCGCGGCGTGCAGCACCCGGTCGATCTCCTGAAACGCAGTCTGCGGATCGCTCAAGACCGTGGAGGCGACAGTGAGCTGCTCGAAGACCTTCTTCTGCGTGTCGAACTCGCGGACTTTGTGGTGCAGCAGAGGATTCTTTTCGCGCTCCTTCATTCCCGGCGCGCCGCTGATGACGACGACCGGTGACTTTTCGGCAAACGCCTCAGCCGTGCTGTTGGCCACCTTCAGTCCGCCGACGCAGTAAGTGATGCAAACGGCGCCCAGTCCGCGCACGCGCGCATACGCGTCCGCGGCGAACCCGGCGCCTTGCTCATCGCAGGTGTTGACGATGCGAATCGGGCTCTGCAGGAGTTGCTCATAGAAGCCGAGAACGTAATCGCCGGGAATGCCGAAGACGTGCCTCACCCCGTGCGCGTAAAGTCGCTCAATCAAATACTCGCCAATGGTCGTCGCCTTTTTCATGCCGGCCTCCGTGGTAATTTTGTCTTCTTACTGCACCAGGCGAGCGCGATAGAGGCTAAGGCTGTAATTGGCCGCCGTCGTGTCCACAAAATCAAAAGTGCCGTCTGTGCCCACGCTGTTCGTCTTCAACGCGTACCAGTCCACAAAGTCAGTAGTCGCGTCTATGGCGTAATGACGCCCGGGTTCGCCCGCCAGTCGCAACGAAAAATTGCCATTGGCATCCTGCCCGAAACCCTCGAGCTGAAACGGCAGAGGCGCCGAGGCGGACGCCGTCACACGGTAGTTGTCGAACACCATGAAATTGTTTCCCGGTGCGTTCGTGGATGGTCCGTACACCCATACCGCGTCGATGTCGCCGAGCGTCAACACCGCGTTGGTCGTTGTGATCTTCTGGGCGTTCACAATCAGGACGGCTTCGTCCGCACCAGCCAGTGTCGCTGACCAGACGTTGCTGGCGAAATTCATCGTCACTTCCAGGTCGTATGCGCCTCCATCCTCAAACCCCCAGCCGGTGGGAACAAATTCTCCGCTGTCGAGGAGGTAGTTGATTCGCAGAGTTGAATTGTCAAAATCGATGCTAAACAGCCTCTGGCCGCCATTCTCGCTGTTATACACGCTCCAGCGAAAACAGTCATAAATTCCATTCGTCGAATCAAAAATCGCCATGGTGACCAGGAACTTGACGACCGGCTGGCCGGCGGCTGCCGGATTGAAGCTGAGAGGATGCAAAACATTGAGCGAGTCGTTCGTTCCGGACAACGGCGAAAATCCGATGAATGCATGCTGTCCATTTCCTTCAATGAAATTCGTGACGATCCCGTTGCCGCGGTCCTCCCGAAGGGTGTCGCTCCCCACCCCGATCCACCCCCCGTGGTCGGTAAGAGGAGAATCTATGTTGAAGCCTTCCGCAGGCTCAAAGCCGGTGGAATAAACGGCGGTGCTCTGAGCGAACGCGCGGTATTGGGGGAGTAAGCACGCAGCGAAAACCAAGAGCAGAGCCATTGCCGCTCTTTGTCCCAGGAAGAAGTGCCGGGAGTCCATGGGCATCATTCCCTTTCCCAAAGTCGCGCAAGTCCGGTCAAACTGTCCACCGCCTCGACGATCCCAACGCGCTAGGGCCTTCTGCCTCCTTCATTCCGCGACGGACTTGGCGACGATGAAGGAGCCGGCTGCGGACGAGACACCGCTGGCGGGGACGAGTACGATCGCGGGGGGCTGCTGGGGTGGAAGGCGGGCGCCTCGATCGCGCGCGGCGCGGCAACTGGAGGAGGCGAAAAGTTCCGCGGCGGTTGATACCCGGGCGAGCTGGACCTCGACTCTGGCGTCCGTGGTGAAATCGCGTACGGGGCTGGCGCAGCGGGCCGCACCGGGACCGATGGCGCATAGGCGGGCGACTCAAACTTGCGGCCTTCCTCACGATACACCGGCGGAGTTATCACCTGCGGACTTGCCTGCGGCTGGTAAATGGACTGTGGCCGTTCCGCCGGGAAAGTCGGTTCGCGCCGGGATGGTTGCGAGCGAATCTGTGACGGCGCGTTCAGCTGCGGCTGATAGATAGGGGGCCGCCCGCCACCGTTAGGGACGCCAGGTTCAATCGTCCTTGGTGAAATCTCGGCGAGCGGTCGCGGAGCCGCTTCGGTCTGGGGCGGCCTGACAACAGTGGGTGCAAATTGCCCTGTTCCGAAGCTTCTCTGCTCCGAACGCGGGCTTCTGGAAATCGCAGGCGTATTCCGGGAAGGTTGGGCATTCTGTGGCGACGGCGGAGCAACGTTCCCGCGTTGGCTTTGAATTCTCGGCGCGCGATTTTCAGTCGCTGCTTCTATCGGCCTGGACGCGGTCAGTGGCGTCCCGCGGCCGACCGACGCCGGAACGGCGGAGGGTGCAACGGGCGTGCCCCTTGTGGCACCCGCGGCTGCCGGTTTGATGCCTTCGTTTCTCGCCAGGGTTTCTGCGCTCCTGCGCAGCTCCTGCTGGTGGCGAATGATCTGAGGCGGAGGCGTCTGGGCTTGCTGCGGCAGCTTCGGACGGAAAACCGCCAACGTGGCGCTGTTTCGATCCAGGTGGTCGGGTTTGATCAGAGTGTTGCCTGTAGGATTTGCGTCGCGCAAGGTCACTTTCCGGATCTCGGTCCGGGTCACGGAAGCGATAGCATTTCTTCCCGGTCCCACATTCACGATCGCGCGGCCGTTCGGCGTGGTCCCGAAGTTGTTGATGATCTTCGTACGATTGAATACGGTCACGATCTGTCCACGGGGCAGGCAATAACGCCACGGCCTGTAGTCGCAAAAGTAGGCGGTCGGGATGAACGTGTAGCAATCCGGCACCAATCCAAAATCAAACCCGACGCCGACCCGCCCGCCGTGGAACCTGAATCCGACGCCGACATCGAAGTAGGCACCCGGCGGCAGGGGCGCCCAGCCGCAATACGTGCCCGAATAACGCCAAGTCACCCAAGCCGGTCCCCAGGTCGTGTCCGGCGCCCAAACCCATCCATGAAGCGGGCTGCGATACCATCGGCCATAGTGGAAAGGCGCCCAGCCCCAGGAATAATCGGATTGCCAATACCAGCCGCAATCGGTCCAAAGCCAACGGCCACTGTTGGAGTAAGGCCGCCAGCCGGCATCGATGACGGACACAGTCGGCTGCCAGCACCAGCCACAACTGGGAACTTCCACCCAGCTTCCATAGGGTGCCAGAGTTTGATAAAAATAATTGTAGTTCACCTGCTCAGGCGGAGTGATCGCGTAAGCGTTGTCCACGGGAGCAGGGTTTATGTTTGCATCTTGCGTGGTCGCGGCCGGTTGCGCCACCGACTGTTCCGCTGGCGGCGCAAGAGTATTCGTGGCAGACGGCTGCGCGTTGGCAATCGCCGGCGCCGCTGACTGGTCTTGTGCCGACTGGCTGTGCCGCACCATGGCTGCGATCGTCTCGACCGAAAGCCCCAGGTCGTGCAGGTAAAGGATTTCGTCCACGTTCAACTTGTAAGGAGTCGGCGAATTCTCGATGTAGGCCTGCAACACTTCATCGCCCACGCCCGCTTGGGCCAATTGCACAATTTCATCCACGCCGGGCGAAAGCCTGGATGGCGCGGTAACGATTTTGGGGATCGGCTCGGCGGGAGCCGCGGACGGGTTCGCCGTCGCCGGGGTAACGGCGGCGGCGGTTGCATCGAGGTCAATCCCGGATTGGGCGTAACCTGTCTTTTGGGACTCGGCGCCACACCCGAAAAAAAGAATCATTCCACCGGCAACCAGCCCGGGCACCGAAGTTATTATGACGCGGCTTTTCATAGACTGCCTCCAATTCTGAGAAGTTGGCTTTTAATCAACCGTTCAAATGGAAAATTGTTGCCCGCGAAACCGCGCCCACGGCCGCAGAGAGTGACGAATTCGCGTAGGCGTTCGACCGTTTTGTGCGATGCATTTGGGTTCATCTGGTGGTTTGTCTTTTCGGCGGGTCTTTGTCGCTGCGTTCCGTTTAGTCGAGTTAATCTGACTTATTGACTGGATAAGTTGTTTCGCTATTCAACGCTCGGTAACCACGCGCACTTGCAAGCGCTTGCCTCACCTTAAAGCCAAAGCCATGAAAGTCAAAACCACCGCGCCAGCCCGCCAAAAAGCATTGCGAGGCATGTCGAATTTCTTCAAATTAAGACGACTTGGTGGAGAGATGGCTGAGTGGTTTAAAGCGCACGCCTGGAAAGCGTGAGTACCTAAACAGTACCGGGGGTTCGAATCCCCCTCTCTCCGCCATTTTGACTTTTCGTGACCAACGGTGACCGCAAGCGACTCGCCGTGATTTGCGTCAATGTTTCTAGCAGTTTCTTGCACATCGGTTGACGCCGCTTCAGGGACGGACGATGACACGGCGGGACCGTCCGGGACTAAAGTTCGGGAGTCTCTTCGGGAGTCAGCAGCCTTCCCAAAACCCGGTAGCGACTCCATCACTTCGCGCAAGGGCAGTTGCCCGGCGTCGGCGTAAGTCTTCATCGTCAGGCGCAAATCACTGTGCCGCGCCAGTTCCATCGCTACCCGAGGATGGACTTTCATCAAGGACAACCGCGTCGTGAAGGTCGTTCGCAGCGCGTGGTAGTCCATGCGCTGTCCGCGTTCATTCAGAAACGAAATGCCAGCCTTGGCCAGATCGCGAAGGAAATACTTCATTTTCGGGACACCATTGGGCAGGACCACGCCGTCAGTCTCACGGTCAGCAGGTTTCTCAGCCTGCAATGCCCTGGCCAGCTCGGGATGCAATGGTAGGCATTGTTCCTTGCGGTTCTTGTTGACCGCAGCTCGCACCCGCAAAAGCCCGCCAGTCTCGTCGAAGACAAGATCTGACCAGCGCAAGGAATAGCTCAACCACCACATCCGCCGGAGGAAGGCGTCCGTAGCGAATCGGGCGTCTGAACCTCAGGCGTAGGTGGCAACTGCGAGGGCGGGCCGCTGTTGGGTGCAGCGATTTGTTCGCCTATCTGAATCTTGAGCAACGAATACTCCTCAAAGATACAAGAACAGACTTGCCTGCCAGTCCGAAGTCATGGCAGTCAGAGACACCTCTTTCGAGAGAAGGGCCACAATGGCTGCATCCAAACCGCAGGCACCAAGGACCCATGAAACCACCACGGGGTGAGCACAAACTTTATTGAGCGGCGACGGTGTCATGTGTTGCTGGCGAACGCAAATACCGATGACGAGGCGCGCGCCACCTCATGTCGGAATCGGAGCACGCGGCTGACCGCGTTCCTCGTCATTTGGTCATGCGCCTTGTTCGCCGTTGCCGCCACTCGCAGGCATCCCTTTCTCGATGGCTGCAATGTGGAGTCCAGCAATTGTCACGCTAGCATCATCATCGAACCATACGACCACGCGGGTGCCCCTTGGGTTAAGACCGGCGTGATCGGCGCTGGGAACGCCATATCGCGTGCCGCTGCTGGTAACGATCGTGAACGGTTCAAATGGAGCTGCTTCTAAATGTTGCCTGATATCGGCTATCATGCACTTCAGTATAACTTGTGCTCACTGCGACCAGCAAACCGTAATTCGACCGCATAACGGCACGACCTCACCCGGAGATCCGATGAACGACCAGTTGAGCCACCGGCTCGGACAAAAAACGATGAATAATCCCTTCGGAGTGAATCGGGAATCCAGCTCGACCGACTGTTCGGCCCTCTTTGTATCATCGCAGGATCCAAATCAGGAACACGACAACAATGACGGCGATTGAAAGCCAACCAATCAGACTCCACTTCCTCAACGCAGCTTGGCAAGATTGAGCTTGGGGTAGCATTTCTTTGCATTCCAAAAAATGTAACGATGTCAGCCACTGTCTTGACCTTGCCGTAAAGCGGATTTTGCTCGCCCCCGTCCATCGAACGCCGCGCACGAAAGGCAATGTCCGCTGCCAAATCATCCAGGTCCTCCGGATCGATCTTAAGGTCCTCCTCGCACCTATCTGCCGGTCGAACCGCAATAGGTCGGGCATCAATCGAAATGAACCGGCTCAACTCGTCATAAACCGCTCGGAGAATCCACGTGTCACTCTTGCCTCGATCAAAAGAACGGGCAAAGTCGCAGATACTCTCATCCTGACGAGACGCCAACAAACGCCGCCTGTGACGGCTGTCGAACACGATCCCGATCCGACGATGATGCCGAGAGCGGCAATGAAGAGGAGCACGTAAGGCTGTCTGTAGATCCAGTAGCCGAGCCCACTGAGTAACGCTGCCAACAGCGGCCATCTCCATAGCGGCAGCGTCCGCACAGGCGAGACTGGCATTCTTCTCGATGGCGGTTTCATGATGGTTTCGTCGAACGACCAGCGATCCGGCCCGCGAGAGGGCACGGTTCCAACCGGAGCGCGATGGCCGGGTTCGTTGCAGCATGGTTACGCATCGTCGTCATCACTCCTCAAAAAGTTTGGTGGATCAACTATCGGAACACCCAGCATGGTCGCTATATCAGACACTGAAAGGTCCTGCTCCCGCTCCCGAACGGGCGGCTCAAATACCACTCGGTCAGCGTCGTCCACAATACGAATCCTGAAACCCCGAAACGTGTCAGTCCGAGCAAAGCTCTTCAAATCCTCAAGGTCGTCCGATTCGTGATTCGTATTCATGAAAAGGCCAGCATCTGGATAGAAAGTCTGAATGCGGTATGTCATGCGATGTCTAACGTTCTGGCTCATCGACCCGGCGCCGATGATGTCCGACTTGCAAGAGAGGCGTGATCGCGGGGTACGCTGCTGCCGGTTTGTTCGCCTTGGTCGCTCTCACGGGTTACTTGCGTTTGTCGAGTTCAGCGATACGTTTTTGGAGTTCAGCATCTGGTACATAGACCCCTTTATCATATTCATATGCAAGCCATCGACCAGTTTTCTTGCTCCTGCCAGTGTGGATCTGTCGAGGCGTCTTCGCATCACCAGCACCGAATGAGAAGGACCACTCAATCCGCGAGCCGTCCTTGGGGTCTTTGGCCGTTGTAGGTGGATCGGCCTCGGCCTTCCAATATGCACGGTAGTA
>Ga0209056_10003880_pt1 | contig 15815 bp, 17 predicted proteins | sample GraSoiAngelo_114_FD_185876 | JGI IMG/M metagenome (GOLD analysis project Ga0209056, IMG submission 185876) | Grasslands soil microbial communities from the Angelo Coastal Reserve, California, USA - 14_0903_13_40cm (SPAdes) (version 2) | ecosystem: Environmental > Terrestrial > Soil > Grasslands... | reverse complement strand
AAGCCGGCGCTCGAACAGGGGTTGCGGCGGCAAAGCTGCCGCTCGAGAGACAGGAGAGGAAAGATGGCGAGAGTGGCGGGAGTGGACCTACCCCGGGACAAGCGGGGCGAGGTCGCGATCACCTACATCTACGGCATCGGACGCCCGACGGCGCGCCGGATCCTGCTTCGGGCCAACGTGGATCCGAACAAGCGGGTGAAGGCGTGGACCGAGGACGAGGTCGGCCGCATCCGCGACATCATCGAGCGCGAGCTCAAGGTCGAGGGCGACCTGCGCCGCGAGGTGTCGATGAACGTGAAGCGACTCATGGACATCGGGTGCTATCGCGGGATCCGCCACCGGCGCGGTCTGCCGGTGCGCGGCCAGCGGACGCACACGAACGCGCGGACGCGGAAGGGGCCCCGCCGCGGCGTGATGGTGAAGAAGAAACCGGCGGCCGCGGCACCCGCAGCGCCCGCGCCGAAGAAGGCAGGAGCGTAAGGCATGGCCGAAGAGCAGAAGCCGACACCGCGGAGGAAGGGCGGCAAGAAGCGCGAGCGGCGCGAGGTCCGCACGGGCATCGCGCACATCCAGGCGACCTTCAATAACACGATCGTCACGCTCACCGACCGGATGGGCAACGTCGTCGCCTGGTCGAGCTCCGGGAGCGCCGGCTTCCGGGGCTCTCGCAAGAGCACGCCGTTCGCCGCGCAGACGGCCGCCGAGGTCGCCGCGCGCAAGGCGATGGAGTACGGGCTCAAGCAGGTCGAGGTCTTCGTGCGTGGGCCCGGGGCTGGCCGCGAGGCCGCCATCCGCTCGCTCCAGGCCGTGGGCCTCGAGATCACCGCGATCCGCGACGTGACGCCGATTCCGCACGACGGGTGCCGCCCGCCGAAGCGGCGGCGGGTGTAGGAGGCGGGCCATGGCGCGGTACCGCGACGCGAAGTGCCGGCTCTGTCGCCGTGAGGGGATGAAGCTCTTCCTCAAGGGCGCCCGCTGCTTCACCGACAAGTGCGCCATCGAGCGACGCAACTATCCGCCGGGCCAGCACGGCCTCAACCGCGGCAAGCTCACGCCCTTCGGCGTGCAGCTCCGTGAGAAGCAGAAGGCCAAGCGGATCTACGGCGTGCTCGAGAGTCAGTTCCGCAAGTACTTCGAGTGGGCCGAGGCGCAGAAAGGCGTGACGGGGGAGAACCTGCTCCGGCTGCTCGAGCTCCGGCTCGACAATGTGGTGCACCGGCTTGGGTTCGCGGCCTCGCGCCGCGAGGGGCGGCAGATGGTCGCGCACGGCCACTTCCAGGTGAACGGCCGGAAGGTCTCGGTGCCGTCGTACCTGGTGAAGGTGGGGGATGTGGTCCAGCTTCGGCCGACCTCGAAGCTCGTGCCGCGCCTGGACGACAACCTGAACGCGGGCCGCGGCCAGGTGCCCCAGTGGCTGGAGGTCGACCCCAACGAGAAGAAGGGGACCGTGCGCAGCCTGCCGCTCCGCGACGACATCCAGATCCCCGTGGCCGAGCAGCTCATCGTCGAGCTGTACAGCAAGTAGGGAAGAGACAGGCGGACCCATGCCACGCATTCCGTTCCAGAAGCCGAAGAAGGTCGAGTGGGAGATCCTGAGCGACCAGTACGGCCGGCTCGTCGCCGAGCCGTTCGAGAAGGGCTACGCGCTCACCGTGGGGAACTCCCTCCGGCGCACGCTGCTCTCGATCGTGACGGGCGCGGCGGTCTCCTGGGTGAAGATCGAGGGGGTGCGGAGCGTCGACGCCAAGATCCCCGGCGTCAAGGAGAGCACCGTCGACGTCCTGCTGAACGTCAAGAAGCTCGCGATCCAGGTGCCGTCCGGTGAGCCGAAGGTGCTGCGGCTCGAGGTCACGGGCCCCAAGACGGTCACGGGCGCGGACGTGCCCGAAACCGAGGTCGAGATCGTGAACTCGGAGATCCCCCTCTTCACCCTCGAGACCGCCACGAAAGTCGTGATGGAGCTCGGCGTCGGCATCGGGCGCGGCTACGAGGCGTCGGACCGGCAGACGGTGCCGTTGCCCGCGGGTGCCCTACCGCTCGACGCGGCGTACTCGCCGATCACGAAAGTGACGTACAACGTCGAGATGTCGCGGCTCGGGAAGATCACGGACTACGAGAAGCTCCTGCTCGAGGTGTGGACGAACGGCGGCGTGAGCCCCGACGACGCGCTGGCGCGCGCGGCGACGTACCTGAAGGGGCACTTCACCCCGCTCGCCGCCGGCGCCCCGGAGGAGGTCGTCGACACCGAGGGGGCGGGCGGCGAGGCCTTCCTGCGGGACGCGCTCGCCAAGACGCTCGAGGAGCTGGCGCTGCCGGCGCGGGCGATCAACGCGCTCAAGAACGCCGACATCAATCTGGTCGTGGACCTCGTCCAGAAGAGCGAGGGTGACCTCGAGCACGTGAAGAATCTCGGCGAGAAGTCCATTGACGAGATCAAGACGGCGCTGGCCGCCCTCGGGCTCTCGCTCGGCATGCGCATCGACCCGAACGTCCTCGGCGCGCTCGGGCGTGGCGGAGTGGCACGATGAGGCATCGCAAGGACGGCTTCAAGCTCGGGCGTGTCACCGCCCATCGCTGGGCGCTCTTCCGCAACCTGCTCGTCGCGCTCTTCCGTCACGAGCGCATCCAGACGACCGAGGCGAAAGCCAAGGCCGTGCGCGGGCTCGCCGAGCACATGATCACGCTCGCCAAGCGCGACACCCTCCACGCCCGGCGCCAGGTCCTGGCCATGGTGCCGGACACGGGGGTCGTGGGCCAGCTCTTCGGCACGATCGCCCCGCGCTTCGGCGACCGCAACGGCGGCTACACGCGCCTGATCAAATCGGGCCGCCGCCCGGGCGACAACGCCCCGCTGGTCCTGCTCGAGTTGATGGACCGCCCCGAGACGCCGAAGGACAAGGAGAAGAAGGGCGAGCAGGCGGAGAAGGCGCCGCGCGGCGAGGCGGGTGCGACCGGGAAGCGGAAGAAGAAGGAGAAGGCCGCCGCGGCGTCCGCCTAGCTCTCTGAGTCGTGGTGGGGAGGGGAGGCCCTCCTCGACCACGCTAGCACTCGTTACGTCAGCTCGGTCCGTCCAGCCTGCGCCGAAGCGATCCCCAGAAGCTACGGGTCTCGGAGGGCCTCCCCTCCCCGCCCCTCGTCTTCGCACCGCCGACGCCCGACAACCCCCCTCCTGCGCAACTTCTTCGTGCGCCGTCAGGCCGGCCTCGCGGCCGGCTACTTCAGGTGCTGGCGGAAGAAGGCGAGCGTCCGCTTCCAGGCGTCGGCGGCGGCGGCCTTGTTGTAGGCGTCGGGCCGCTCGTCGTTGAAGAACGCGTGGTCCACGCCCGGATAGATGTGGATCTCCGACTGTTTGCCTGCCTTCTTGATCGCCGCGTCCGTCTCCTTCGCGATCTGCGGCGTCACGAAGCCGTCCTTCTCGGCGAAGAGGCCGAGGACCGGGCCCGAGAGCTTCGAGTAGTCGGGCTTCACGTTCGGGTGGATCCCGTAGAAGTTCACGCACGCCCCGATCGACGGGTTCAGCGTCGCCGCGAAGAGCGCGAGCTGGCCCCCCATGCAGAAGCCGACGGCGCCGAGCTTCTTCGTGGAGGACTGACCCGCGAGATACTGCGCGGCGCCGCGAAGGTCCTTCTCGGCCTGGGCGATGTTGAGCGCCATGAAGAGCTTGGTCGCACCGTCGGGCTCGCTCGCGGTCTTGCCGTGGTACATGTCGGGCGCGAGCGCCGTGAACCCCTCGGTCGCGAACCGGTCGCAGACGTTCTTGATGTGCCGGACGAGGCCCCACCACTCCTGGATCACGAGGACGCCGGGCCCCTTGCCGGACGCGGGGGTCGCGAGGTACGCGGACGTCTTGGTGCCGTTCGCGGAGAACTCCACCATCTTGCCTGGCATGCTCAGGAACCTCCTTTGGGCTCGGGGGTCGGGGTGATCTTCACGGCGGTCACGCGCCGGGTGTCGGCCTCCAGCACCGTGAGCGTGTAGCCCGGGATCTGGAACATCTCGCCCGCGCGCGGGACGCGGCCGAGCGTCGCGAGGACGAGTCCGGCGACGGTCTCGTAGTCCTGCTTGGGCAGGGTCCAGTCAAAGGCCTCGTTCAGCTCATCGATGTTCGTTCGCGCCGCCACGCGATAGCTGCCGTCGGGCAGCCGCTCCGCCGATGCGGGCGCGCGTTCGTGCTCGTCGTGGATCTCGCCGACGATCTGCTCGAGGATGTCCTCGAGCGTGACCACTCCGGTCGAGCCGCCATACTCGTCCACGACCACCGCCATGTGCGCGCGGGAGCGCTGCATCTCGCGGAGCAGGTCGTCGATCCGCTTCGTCTCCGGCACATAATAGGGCGGCCGCTTCAGCTCGTCCAGGGTCGCTGCCTCGGCGCCGCGGCTCAGCAGGTCCATCGCGGCGACGATGCCGACAATGTTGGTCTCGCGCTGCCGGTAGATCGGGAGGCGCGAGAAGCCGCGCTCCTGGATGAGCGCGATCGCGTCTTGCGGCGAGGCGCTGTCGGGCAGCATCGCGACCTCGACGAGCGGCACCATCACCTCGCGGACGGTCGTGTCACCGAGGTCGAAGATGTTGTCGATCAGCTCGGCCTCCTGCGTCGTCACCTCGGCCTCGCCGGGCTCCATCTGGAGCAGCGCCTTCAGCTCCTCGCGCGAGACGAAGGCGCGCGTGTCCGCCTGGCGTACGCCGTACAGACGGAGCGTCAAGCCGACCACGAGGTTGGCAAAGGCGACGAAGGGCATGAGCACGACCGACGTCCAGATGAGGGGACGGTAGAGCCGGAGGATGAGGCTCGTCGCCCATGCGCGCGCGACGGCCTTCGGGATGATTTCGCCGAACACGAGCATGACCGGGGTGAGGATCAGGGTGACGACGACGGGCGCCAGGCCGCCGAGCGTCGGCAGGAGACTCCACGTCGTCGCGGACGCGGCGACGATGTGCGCCACCGTGACGCCCATCATCGCGGTCGAGAGCACGCGCTCGGGGTGGCGGAAGGCTTCGAGGTACGCCGCCGCCGTGGCGCTCCCCTGCTCGGCCAGGTGCCGGAGCCGGGGGCGGTTCGCCGCGATGAACGCCATCTCGGCGGCCGAGAAGAACATCGTCGCCACGAGGCACAGTGTCGCGAGCCAGAGCATGGTCACGCCGCTACCTCGTGCGACGCGGGCTTCTTGAGCGAGACGAGCACCTCGACGATGCGTGTGCGCTCGACCTTCTCGACCGTCACGCTGAGTTCCGAAGTCTCGGCGCGCTCGGCCCGGCGCGGCACGCGCCCGAAGAGGTCGAGCACCCACCCGCCGACCGTTTCGTACGACTCGCTCGAGATGCGGAGCCCGGTGGCCGCGTTGAGATCGTCGATCGGGAGCTTGCCGGCGACGCGGAAGGTGGTGGCGTCCACGCGCTGGATGAGCCGCTCGGGCTCGTCGAACTCGTCGGCGATCTCGCCGACCAGCTCCTCCAGAAGGTCCTCGAGCGTGACGAGCCCCGCGGTCCCGCCGTACTCGTCCACGACGATCGCCACGTGGAGCTTCTTCGCCTGGAACTCCTGCAGAAGCGCGTCGGCACGCTTGGACTCGGGGACGAAGTACGGCGGGTGCAGCCGCGCGCGCAGGTCGAAGTCGGACGGGAGGCCCTCGCGTGCGTAGGGCAGGAGGTCCTTGGTGTAGAGGATGCCCACGATGACGTCGATCGTCCCCTCGTACACGGGGACGCGGGAGTGCAGGTGCTCGCGCAGCGCCGGCAGGATCCGGTCCCCGGGCGTCGCGACGTCGAGGCAGAACATGTCGGGCCGCGGCACCATGACGGACCGCACGAGCGTGTCCTCGAGCTCGAAGACCTTGTGGATCATCTCGCGCTCCTCGCGCTCGACGACGCCCTCGCGCTCGCCGACGTCCACGAGGGTCCGCAGCTCCTCCTCGGACAGCTCCGGCTCAGCCGCCCGCTCGCTGCCGATGAGCCGCACGGTGAGCGCGGTCAACCCGCCCAGGAGCACGCGCAGCGGCCTGAGCAGCGCCCCGAGCCAGCCCACGGGGCGGTGGACCTGGGCCAGGAACCGCTCGGGGTATTTCACTGCCAGCGTCATCGGCAGGACCTCGCCGAAGGTCGTGAGGACGAGGATCGTGCCGAGGATCTGGATGACGAGGCCGTACCGGTCACCGAAGAGCTGGTCGGCGGTGAGGGCCGCGAGCGCCGCGGCGGCGATGTTGATCAGCGTGACCCCGACGAGCAGCGTCACGAGGAGCTCGTGCGGTCGCTCGATGAGCGGCTTCATCGCCTCGGCCTCGGTCGCCTCGGCCGCCGCGCGCTTGAGCCGCGCGCGGCCGAGCGAGAAGTAGGCGGCCTCGGCGCCCGTGAAGAGGGCGGAGCACGCGACGAGCACGAGGAGGCCCAGGAGCTTCGCGATCAGGCCGTCGCTCACGCGCGCCCCGTGACGAAGTGCTCGAACCCCGGAGCGACCGCGACCTCGCGGCCGGCGGCGTCGCGGTAGCGGACGCCCTCGCCGGCGGGGGCGATTTCGCCGATCGCCGTGAGCCGCGTGCCCGTCGCGGCGGCGAGGCCATCGGCGAGGCGGGCGAACGCGCCCGGAGCGCAGGTCACCAGGAGCTCGTAGTCCTCGCCGCCGCCGGTCGCCCAGGCGAGTGGATCTGCGCCGAGCGCGTCGGCGACCAGGCGCGCGATGGCGTCCACCGGGAGCCGCCCGAGGTCGATGCGTGAGCCGACACGGCTCTCTTCAGAGATGTGGCCGAGGTCCGTGGCGAGGCCGTCGGAGAGGTCGATCATGGCCGTCACACCGCCCGCGGCGGCGAGCCACTGCCCCTCGCGCACGCGTGGCCGCGGACGCAGGTGCGCCGCCTTCACCTCTTCGACGGCCGCCGGCGCCACGCCCGCGGGCGCGGTCCCGCGCTCGAGCACGGCGAGACCGGCGGCGGCGCGGCCGAGCGCGCCGGTCACGGCGACAACGTCGCCGGGCGTCGCGGTGGATCGCAGCACGGAGGCCGGAGCCGCCTCGCCCAGGAGCGTCACGTTCACGATCCAGCCCCGGGGCGAGGCGGAGGTGTCGCCGCCGACGACCGCGACGTCGTGCGCCCCGGCGAGCTCGAGCATCCCGGCGTAGAACGCCTCCGCCTCCTCGACCGTCACGCCCTCGGGGCAGGCGAGCGCGACCAGCGCCCAGCGCGGGCGGCCCCCCATCGCCGCGATGTCCGAGAGATTCACCGCGAGCGCCTTCCACCCCAGGTCGGCGGCGGTCGCGTAGCGGCGGCGGAAGTGGACGTCCTCGACGAGGAGATCGGTGGTCGCGAGCAGCAGACGCCCGGCGCCCAGCTCCAGGACGGCGCAGTCGTCGCCGATCCCGACGCGGACTCCCGGCCCTCGCGTGGACGCGCGGCGGATGATCCCGATCAGCCGTCGCTCTGTAGCGCGCGTGGTCACGGGCGCGGGGTCGTCAGGAAATTCTTCAGGAGCTGCTTGCCCTCGACCGTGAGGATCGACTCGGGGTGGAACTGCACGCCCTCGACCGGAAGGCGGCGGTGGCGGAGGCCCATGATCTCGCCGTCCTCCGCCACGGCCGTGACATCGAGCGCCTCAGGGACGGTGTCGCGCAGGACCGCGAGCGAGTGATAGCGGGTCGCGACGAAGGGGTTGGGGAGGCCCGCGAAGACGCCCCGCCCGTCGTGGCGGATCATCGAAATCTTGCCATGCATCTGTGTCTTCGCGCGCGCCACGGTCCCGCCGTAGGCCTGTCCGATCGCCTGGTGGCCGAGGCAGACGCCGAGGACGGGCGTCGTCGGCCCGAGGCGGCGGATCACCTCGAGGGAAACGCCCGCCTGGTCCGGGGTGCCGGGTCCGGGCGAGATCACGATGCGCTCAGGCGTCATCGCCACGATCCGCTCGACGTCCACCGCGTCGTTGCGCACGACCTCAAGCTCGGCGCCGAGCTCGCCCAGGTACTGGACGAGGTTGTAGGTGAACGAGTCGTAGTTGTCGATGACGAGGATCATCGCCGCGCCACCCCCGCCGCCATCCGGAGCGCCAGCAGCATCCCCTGGGCCTTCGAGCACGTCTCGAGCCACTCGGTCTTCGGATCGGAGTCCGCGACGATGCCGGCGCCGACCTGGACCGACGCGCGCGGGCCGTGGCAGACGATCGTCCGGATCGTGATGCACGAGTCGAGGTTGCCCGAGTACGACACGTAACCCACGGCGCCGCCGTACGGGCCGCGCTGGGTCGGCTCGAGGTCATCGATGATTTCCATCGCGCGGATCTTCGGCGCGCCGGTGAGCGTGCCGGCGGGAAAGCACGCCTGGAGCACGCCGAGCGCGTCGGTCCCCCGGCGGAGCCGTCCCGTCACGTGGCTCACCAGGTGCATGACGTGGGAGTAGCGCTCGACCGCCATGAACTCGGTGACCTTCACGGAGCCGAGCTCGGAGACGCGCCCGACGTCGTTGCGTCCGAGGTCCACCAGCATGACGTGCTCGGCGCGCTCCTTCGGGTCCGCCTTCAGCTCCTCCTCGATCTGGTGGTCCTTCGCTTCCGTCGCTCCGCGCGGCCGCGTGCCGGCGATCGGGCGCAGGGCCACCGCCCCGCCCTCGACGCGCACCAGGACCTCGGGCGAGGAGCCGACGATCGTCACCTTGCCGAGGCGCAGGAAGAAGAGGTACGGGGACGGGTTGATCGTCCTGAGCGCCCGGTACACGGTGAAGGGGTCGCCGGTGAGGTGGCAGTCGAGCCGCCGCGAGAGGACGATCTGATAGGCGTCGCCTGCGGCGATGTACTCCTTGGCGCGCCGGACTGCGTCGGTGAACTGCTGCTCGTTCATCGTCGAGGTGAACCCCTCCTCGCCCAGCGCCTGCAGGGGGCCCGGGGCCGCGAGCGTGAGCGGGGCCGGAGCGCGCGTGGGGCGCGCGAGCTTCGCGAGCGTCATGCCGATGCGCACGGCCGCGCGGTCGTAGGCGCGGTCGAGGGACGCGGGATCCCGCTTGTCCACGACCGCGTTCGCGATGACGAGCAGGCGGTGGCGCAGGTTGTCAAAGACCAGGAGCGTGTCGGTGAAGAGGAAGACCGCGTCCGGGAGGCCGAGATCGTCCTCGGTCGTCCGCGGCAGCCGCTCCATGTGGTGGACCATGTCGTATGCGAGGTAGCCCACCGCGCCGCCCTGAAACCTCGGGAGCCCGGGCACCGCTACCGGCTGGAACTGCCCGAGCAGGTCGCGTACGGCCTGTAGCGGGTTGCCGTCGGGCAGCCGCTCAAGGCGGGAACCGCGCTTGAGCGTGAGGCGCCCGTTCTTCGCCGTGAGGACCATAAGCGGGTCGGCGCTGAGGAACGAGTAGCGCGCCCAGACCTCCCCGCCCTCCACCGACTCGAGCAGGAACGCGTAGGGCCCGGGGCGGAGCCTCAAGTAGGCTGAGAGCGGGGTGTCGAGATCGGCCGGCAGCTCGGCGAACACCGGCACAAGGTTCCCCTCTGCCGCGAGAGCGCGAAACTCGTCACGGGTGGGGGAGAGTGACGGGATCCCTATGCCGGAGGTACTGATGCGGTCCCCGCCCCGGGGCGTATCAGGCGAGAGCGTCCAGCTTCTCTCTGAGTTTGGCCTTCGGAACCGCCCCGATGACCTGGTCGGCGACGACTTTGCCCTGCTTGACGAACAGGATCGTCGGGATCGAACGGATCCCGTAGCGGGCGGCAAGGCCCGGGTTCTCGTCCACGTTGACCTTGGCGAGTGTTACCCGCCCGGCCGACTCGCTCGCCAGCTCTTCCAAAACGGGGGACAGGGCCCGGCAGGGCCCGCACCATTCGGCCCAGAAGTCCACCATCATGAGCCCGCTGTGCTGGCTCAAGGCTTCGTCGAAGGTCTGCTCGGTCAGGTGGACGGTCGCGGTGTCAGCCATCAACGGTCTCCTCAATAAAAAGTCAACGTCAACGCTAACATGCTGCCCCCGATGGCGCAAGGCAGGGGTCTCACGAGAAGCTTGTCAGTCTGACACCTCGTCGTGTAAAGTCTGAATCTGTCAAGCGATGGAACCTGCAAAGATCCTGGTAGTTGACGACGAGTCCGCGATCCTCAGGCTCCTCCGGGAAGCCCTCACACAGTGGGGCTATCAGGTGACGTCTGCATCGAGCGCCGCCGAGGCGCTCCAGGCGCTCCGCGGCGACATGTTCGACGCAGTCATCACCGACATCCGCATGCCCGACATGAACGGCCTCGAGCTCCTCAAAGAGATCAAGCGTCACGACGAGTCGGTCGAGGTCGTCGTGATGACGGGCTACCCGACGATCGCCTCGGCGGTGGAGGCGCTCAAGGTCGGCGCGTTCGACTACCTCTCCAAGCCCCTCCTCCTCGACGAGCTGCGCCACCTGATGGCCCGGATGACGGAGCGGCGCTTCCTGCGCGGCGAAGTCCACTCGCTTCGCGCGCGCCTGGGCGAGGAGCTGACGGTCAATGAGCTCGTCGGCAACTCGCCGCCCATGCAGCGCGTCAAGGAGATCATCGGGAGGGTCGCGCCGACCGACTCGCCCGTGCTCATCGAGGGCGAGAGCGGCACCGGCAAGGAGCTCGTCGCCGCGGCGATCCACCGCCTCTCGCCGCGCGCCAGGGGGCCATTCATCCCCGTGAACTGCAGCGCGATCCCGGAGGACCTCCTGGAATCCGAGTTCTTCGGTCACGTCCGCGGCGCCTTCTCGGGCGCCGTCTCTGACACGCTCGGGCTCTTCCGCGGCGCCCACGACGGGACGATCTTCCTCGACGAGGTCGCCGAGCTCTCGCCGGGATTGCAAGTGAAGCTCCTGCGCGTCCTGCAGGAGATGCTCGTGCGCCCCGTCGGCTCGACCAAGGCGCACGCGGTGGATGTGCGCGTGATCGCCGCGAGCAACCGCGACCTCGACCGGTCGATCGCCGAGGGCCGCTTGCGCCAGGACCTCTACTACCGGCTCAACGTGGTGCGCGTGAGCCTGCCGCCGCTCCGCGCGCGACGCGAGGACATCCCGGCACTCGTGAACCACTTCATCCGCCGCTTTAGCCGCCGCTTCCGCCGGGAGATCCGCGGCATCGCGCCTGAGGCGCTCGTCGCGCTCCAGGCCTACGATTTTCCCGGCAACGTGCGCGAGCTCGAGAATCTCATAGAGCGAGCCTTCGCCATGGGCGCGCGGGAGCAGATCACACTCGCCGACCTGCCGAGCCTTGCCGCCGGCCACGCGGCGCCGGTCACCGTCACCAGCGGCGCCATCCCGCAGCTCGCCGACGTCGAGAAGGAGCTGATCCTGAGGGCCTTGGCCTTTTACAAGGACGACAAGGAGGCGGCCGCAACGGCGCTCGGCATCTCGCGACGGACGATCTACCGACGCCTGAAGGAGTACGGGATGCTCTAAAGAGTCACGGTCTTGGGTCACCGTGTTGACGAAGTGACACTGCCCGATCACCCGCCCCCACCCGAGTTTCCTTATCTTCCGCGACTTTGCGGTTGGCATCCGCCCTGCACTTTCCGGAAGGCATGCTCGGGACCGCGCCCGTTGAGACCGGAACAAAGACGCTCCAGGTGGGCGTGGGATTCGCCACCCACCCGGACGCGATCTGGGCAGCCGTCCGCGCCACGGCGATGGCGCGCACAGGGCTTCAGGGGGCGGCCGCTGAGATGGTCCTGCTCATCACCGCCGGAGTCCCGAGCCAGGATACGATGCCGATGATCCGGTCCGTGCTCGGGCCCGTGGGCATCGCGGGCGGCGCGACGGCAGCGATCCTCACGCACAACGGCGCCGTCGGCAGCGGCGCGCTCGTCGTGTGCCTCGCGAACAGCGAGGGTGCGGTCAGCGGCGTCGCGGCGTCGGCGGGGCGCGACCTCGTAGACGCCGCCCAGGGCGCAGCGCGGCTGATCCTCGCGGGTTGGCCGTTCAGGATGCGCTACCCGCGCGGCCTCGGGCTCGCGTTCTGCCGCCCGGGCATCGGCGCCCCGGCCGAGTCCTTCCTCGCGTCCTGGCGCCTCTTGATGGGGCCCAAGATGCGCACCGTGTGCAGTGTGCTCTCGACCCCCGTGGTCTACGGCGCATCGCAAGCCGAGCCGATCGTGAGCGCGGCGTGCCTCGAGGCGCCGTACTCGACGGGGCTCGGGTACGCCGACGGCTTCGAGGCGGATTCGATGCCGGACCGCCGGGCGCTGATCCAGGGCTCGGTCGAGGCCACGCGCGCGGCCGTCAAGCGCCTCGAGGGTGACGCCGCGCGGCTCGTCCTCGTCGTCGAGTCGGACGCGCGCCATCGGGCCCTCGGCTCCGCGGCCGGTGACGAGTGGGCGGCGATCAAGAACGAGGTGGACGCGCGCGTTCCGTGCGTGGGCTGGCTGTGCCAGTCGGTCGCCGCCTACGGCCGCGGTGTACGCCCCACCGACGCCCACGGCTCGCTCGTCATCGTCGCCCTCGGCGACGCCCCGCGCCGCTAAACCTCGGAGGGGGGCTTCGCCCCCCTTGTATCTTCGAGACTCCGGCGAGTAGCGTCGCCGGGGTGAAGGTGGGCGGGAGCCCGCTCCCCCCAAGGTCTGACAAGACCGTTCGGAAGCTCGGGGCCCCGCCTGCCGCTTCACGTGCCGTGAACCCGAACAGTCGCCTGGGCCGCCCTGCGAGCCCGCATAGACAAGGACGGGTCATGGAACGGATCTTCGTGGGGCTCGATGTCTCCAAGAATCGCCTCGATGTGCACGTGCGTCCGGCCGGGGAGAGTTTTACGCTCGCCTACGACGAGGCGGGGCTCGTGACGCTGGTCACGCGCCTGAGCGCGCTTCGGCCAGCGCTGATCGTGCTGGAGGCGACGGGCGGCTATGAGGCCGCCGTCGCGGCGGCCTTGGCGAATGCGGGCCTGCCGGTGGCCGTGGTCAATCCCCGGCAGATTCGGGACTTCGCCCGGGCCACCGGCCAGCTGGCGAAGACGGACGCGTTGGACGCGCGGGTGACTGCGCGGTTCGCCGAAACCGTGCAGCCGGCGGCGCGGCCACTGGCCACGGAACAGGCGCAAGTGCTGGGCGAACTCGTCGCCCGACGTCGGCAACTCGTCGAGATGGTCGGGGCTGAAATGAACCGCCGCCGCCAGGTGCGCGATCGGGGGCTGCAAACGCGTATCACCGCGCACGTGACGTGGCTGACGCGGGCGATTGAAGAGCTCGAGGGCGATATCCAGCGCCTCATTCGGTCGAGTCCCGTCTGGCGGGAGACGGAAGATCTGCTCACCTCGGCGCCGGGCATCGGGGACATCACCGCCCACGCCCTCATTGCTGAGCTGCCCGAGCTGGGCCAGCTGAACCGGCGGCGGATCGCGGCGCTGGTCGGCATCGCGCCCTTCAATCGCGACAGCGGGCTGTGGCGCGGTCGGCGGATGATCCGCGGCGGCCGGCCCGCGGTGCGCCGCGCACTGTATATGGCCACGATGGTGGCCATTCGCCACAACCCGCCCATCACGGACGTCTACCGCCGGCTGACGCGGGCGGGCCGGCCGAAAAAGGTCGCGATCATCGCCGCGATGCGGAAGCTCGTGACGATCCTCAACGCCATGCTTCGAGACCAGCGCCGATGGCAACCCGCTTGACATCTAAGACAGTCGCTTCCGAAGCCTCCCCCCAGGATAGGTTGCGCCGGCGAAGCCGGCGCTCGAAAGCGGTTACTCAAACGCGCCGGTAGCGCGTCTCCGTCACGAGCACGCTCGGGCGCACGAGCGCCAGCGCCCGGCGCTTGAGCCCAGGCCAGGCCTGGGCGAGGACGACGAGGGCGGCGACCAGCACGACGTTGGCGAGCGCGTAGGGCCACCAGGAGTCGAAGCGCATCGTCCGGAGCACCCCGCCGCCGAACAGCGGCTCGTTCGCCTCTGGGACGGGCTCCTGCGAACCGCCCACGCTTTACGCCGCGCGTTCGAGCAGTTCCTGGCAGTGGACGCAGGTGGTCACGTCAACAATCGCTCGGAGACAGACCAGCGGAATGGCGTCACCACACTCGTCGCAGCTTCCGTACTCGCCCTTCTGTGCACGAACGAGCGCAGCCCTGAGGCGTTTGGCCCGCGCGGCGAGACGGGCGCAACTCAGTTGACTGAACTCCCGGCTCTCGACCGCCTGCGCATTGTCGACAGGGTCGCCGGCGAGATCGAGCGACTTCACGGCACTACGGTCGAGCGCAGCGGCCTGGCTCAGGTGATGCGAGTGGGCGAGAACAGTATCGAGTTCCCGCCGCAGCTTTCGCTCCGTCTCACGACGGAAGACCGCGTTTGCTATCAATTGCTCCGGTCTAGCAAGGAATTGGGGGATGTGTTAGGGGAAGGCAGGGAATCTTTGCGGGTCTCTGGGTTATGAAGTGATAGCCGCGAACGTTGAGGAAGGACTGGTCGTAGGCACCATATTGGGGCGCTTTGAAGGGTGGTGGGCCTCGGCAGAGCCCGCATAGGGGCGGCGGGCTGGAAGGGTCCCCGCCCGCCTACCCAGGCAGGCGGCGTCTATGGGATCGGGAACGTCTGGCAGTCTGCTGCCCCTGCGGGGGTGGTGCAGCAGCGAGGCTCGTGTGCACTTTCCGCGCTCATTTGGCCGACCAGCACTGAACCACCTGTTCCGTCCCCGCTGACCTTGACGGCCCTATCTGCTAGTTGTCCAGATGCCAGCGTGATATTTACCGTCGTCCCGGTGGGAATGGGGTAGTCCACAAAGTCCAGGTCATTATATGTGGTTCGGACGAACCCAGCGACCCCACCCAGATCCGCTCGGTTGCCCATCGTGATCTTGATCTGGCAGCCCATGGGCTTCCCTACTGGGTTCACACAGGAGCATATTACGTTCTGGTCTGCCACCGTCGGCTCTTCGGTAAACAGCGCAAAGTCGGCCTTTAGATGATCTGCCTGCGCGACCGTCCAAGGTCCAAGCAGCACCATCAATCCCACACCCAGAACAGCCAACCACCTCTTCATCGCTCTCTCCTCCCTTTTCTACTGGTGTACCAACCTGGTTCGACACCTGCTCACCTGGCTTCCGCAGTGAAGCCCCTTTGCCTGGTTGATCCCACCTCCTCCGACATCTCGAAATCTCCGTCACATCAGGCTCCGCCAACTTTCCCTTCTCTTCTCACCTCCTTTCGAGGGCTTCCCCGTTGTGCGAATCGGGGTGTCAGTTTTCTAAATCTTTCCGCGCTCACTCCTCATGTCTTCCGTTCCCAAGCGGGCGACTTCGCGACACGCGCCAACGTAGGAGCGTCGCGATTTCCATGTCAAGGTTGTGGTCACCCGCGTCAAAAGCGGGCGCGATCCATCGAGGCGAGAGTGCAGCTGGCCGGGCGCTGAAATTTTGTGCGGGATCGCGCCGAGCGCGACGCCACGGTCATATTTGGGTAGACCGAGGCTCTCATCGCGTCAGACCGTTGTGTTTTCGCATTGTGCGCAGCGGTGGACATGTGGATAAGGGCGGGCGCTGGCGGTGAGCTTGGCGCGTTCGGGCTGCTATTCGAGCCGTCAAAGGTTCGAGTTGCTAGGAGGCGCCATGGGCCGTCGCGCCGGTTTCGCCCCTACGTCCTCTCCGACAACCGGCATGCTCGGCCTCATCACGCGCTTCGCTGACGTGCGCGAGCGGAAGACCGAGCAGGGTGTGACGGAGCTCCTCTTCACGCGCGGCGCCGAGCCAACGCCCGCTACGCGATGAGGCGCGCGATGAGGAAGGCCGCGCCGGCAGCGAGCCCGCCGATCAGCACAGTCTGAAGCGCGCTCCGGAGCGGCGTCGTGCCCGCAAAGTGGCCCTTGACCCAGCCGAACGCGGCCAGCGCCGTCAGCGTCACGAGGACCGACCACGGCAGCGCGCGCCGCGCGCTGACCATGAGCA
>Ga0209056_10003879_pt1 | contig 15816 bp, 16 predicted proteins | sample GraSoiAngelo_114_FD_185876 | JGI IMG/M metagenome (GOLD analysis project Ga0209056, IMG submission 185876) | Grasslands soil microbial communities from the Angelo Coastal Reserve, California, USA - 14_0903_13_40cm (SPAdes) (version 2) | ecosystem: Environmental > Terrestrial > Soil > Grasslands... | reverse complement strand
CCGCCAGGGAATGCGATCCAGGCCCGGCAAATCCTTGTCGAACTTCACGCAGTGCACCATCCGCGTGCCCGGCTTGACTGGCTCGTTCGGTGCAGGTGCCGGATCGCAAGATTCGTTCGCCATTCTGTTCTCCTCGCAAAAACCGCTCTTTTTCACCTTACTGCAACTCCGCGTAAATTCCTAGCGGCCCGCCTCCTTCAAGCGAGCTGGGAGCAGAACCGGCGGCCTCCAATTTCGAATCCGGAACTATCCTCAATGACTCAGCCAAAAAAAGCGTACTCTAATCCGCTGAACCCGCATCCTCTGCGCATCTGGGTTCATCTAACAAACGTCGCGCGCAGAAGTCCCACGCGTGTCCAAAGACCGGAGGTGCCGCGCCCGTGCCGAAAATTACAACGCTGTTTTGGGACATCGGAGGCGTCATCCTCACCAACGGCTGGGATCACGTCTCGCGAAAAGAGGCCGCGAACACCTTTGGTCTGGACTGGGAGGAATTTCGCGAACGCCACGACCTCTCTTTCCCTGCATTCGATTCCGGCCTCATCACCCTCAACGAGTATCTGGACAGAACGCTCTTCTTCCGCCCCCGCACCTTCACGCGTGAGGAGTTCTCCGCGTTCATGTTCGCCCAATCAAAAGAATATCTCGAAACTCGCGCGATTCTTGACAAGGTCACTGCCTCCGGAAAGTACTACATCGGCGCCATCAACAATGAACCCCGGGAGCTCAACCAATACCGCATCGAAGCCTTCCATCTGCGAAGGAACTTTCTTGTCTTCTTCAGCTCCTGCTACGTTCGAACGCGCAAACCGGAAGAATTGATCTTTCGCATCGCCCTCGAGGTCACACAACGCCCGACCGAAGAATGTCTCTTCATCGACGACCGCCCACTCAATCTGGAAAGCCCCCGGCGTCTCGGAATGAACACCATCCACCACCAGAATGCCGGGCAATTGCGCTCTGAGCTTGGAAAGCACGGCGTTGAGGTATAGTTTTGAGGCTCATTTTGTTTACCTGAACGGGACACAGCGCAAAGGGAGATAAATATGGCGGCGGACACGAATCGTTCCAGTTCAGGCTACGGCGGCGTGACGGAACCCTGCACTGTGATTCTCTTCGGTGCGTCGGGCGATCTCGCCAAACGCAAAGTCATACCGGCGCTGTACGATTTGGCAATTCACAATGCGCTTGGTCCGCGCTATGCCCTCATTGGCTTTGCCCGCACACCCATGACCGACGAAAGTTTTCGCACCACTGCGGGCGAAGCGGCGAAGAGTATTTCGGAAGTCGGGCCCATTGATCCGAAACAATGGGACGAGTTTGCCTCCAACATGTTTTACTCCGCTGGCGATTACGCCAATCAGGAAGCCTACGCGCAGCTCGCCCGGCGCCTCTCCGAAGTGGAATCTTCGAAGAACCTCGGCGGCAATCGCCTTTTCTATCTTTCGACGCCGCCCGAAATCTATCCCGACATTGTCGAACAACTTGGCCGCGCGGGCCTGGCTCGCCCTGCGTCTCCGGATTCCTGGGTTCGCATCATCATCGAAAAACCTTTTGGCCGGGACTTGGCCTCCGCAAAAGAATTGAATCGCATCGTCCTTGATGTTTTCGACGAAAAGCAGGTCTACCGCATCGATCACTACCTCGGCAAGGATACCGTCCAGAATCTGCTCGTTCTCCGTTTTGGCAACGGAATCTTCGAGCCGCTTTGGAACCGGAATTACGTCGATCACGTCCAGATCACCACCGCCGAAACTTTGGGCGTCGAGCGCCGCGGTGGTTTCTACGAATCCACGGGCGCGCTCCGTGACATGATTCAGAGCCACGTCTTGCAGCTTACCTCGCTCGTCGCCGTGGAACCTCCTGCCTCTTTCGACGCCACTGCTGTTCGCAACGAAAAACTGAAAGTCTTGCAATCGATCCGTCCCTTCAATTTGGGAATGGTGGCGCAAGACGTCGTTCGCGGCCAGTATGCGCCCGGAAAAATCGGCGACAAGCCCGTGCCCGGCTACCGCCAGGAGCCCGGCGTCAACCCCGCCTCCCGGACCGAGACCTTTGTTGCCGCCAAATTGCTGATCGACAATTGGCGATGGGCCGGTGTTCCTTTCTATCTTCGAACCGGCAAGCGCCTTGCCAAGCGCACCACGGAAATCATGATCCAGTTCCGGTGCGCGCCTCACATCGTTTTCCGCGAACGCGAGGTGGAACCCAACCGGTTGATATTGAACATTCAGCCCGATGAAGGCATTTCCGTCTCTTTCGGCGCGAAGCGGCCGGGAACTGAGATGAGCATTGGCAACGTTACGATGAACTTCAGTTATCGCGAAGGATTTGGCGGCGTGACACGTAGTGCCTACGCGACGCTGCTCAACGATTGTGTGCGCGGCGACGCCACGCTCTTCGACCGCGGCGACAGCGTCGAGGCCGCCTGGTCCCTCATCGACCCCATCCTCGATGTCTGGAGCGCAGCCAAAACCGCCACCGTGCCGCAATATCCTGCCGGTAGCTGGGGCCCGCGGGAATCCGATATACTGCTCGAGCGCGACGATAGAAAGTGGTACAACCCGTAGTCGCGACATTTGGCTCATTAAATCGATTCAGGAAGTTCAGGGGGAATTGGTGATTCTCGCGGGAGACGTTGGCGGCACGAAGTGTAATCTGGCGCTTTTTTCGGAAAAAGGCGGCACCCTCACTCCTGTCTTCAAGCAGCGCTTTGCGAGTAAGGAATTCGCGCAGTTCGACCTGATCGTCAAGGAATTCGCCCGTCAGGCCGCCGATCATCTGGGCAGCGAACGCATCGCCGCCGCCGGCTTTGGCATTGCCGGCCCTGTTATCAACGGCCGCGTGCGAGCCACGAATCTTCCCTGGATCGTCGACACTGCGACGCTCATTAAGGAAGTGGCCGTCCCCAATGTCGTTCTCCTGAATGATTTGGGAGCCACCGGCCACAGCCTCGAGCACCTTTCACCCGAGGATTTCTGCGTTCTGAATCCGGGTGTACCTGAGCCCGGCGGAACACGCGCATTGCTTGCGGCCGGCACCGGTCTCGGTCAATCGATCCTCGTCTGGTACGGTGGGCGCTACCGCGTCGTGCCCTCCGAAGGAGGCCATTCCGATTTCGCTCCGCACACCGAGCAACAGATCGAACTCCTCCGCTTCATGCGCCGCCGCTATCCGCAGGTCAGCTGGGAACTCATTCTTTCCGGGCGCGGCTTCCGCACTCTTCATGAATTTCTCGCGCCGAAAGTTACGCACGCTTCGTTCGATGATCCTGACGCCGATCCCGCGCCGGAAATCACCCGACGCGGTTTGGACAAATCCTGTCGCGTCTGTTCTGACACTCTGGATCTCTGGACCGCCATCTATGGCGCGGAAGCCGGGAATCTGGCGCTGAAAGTTCTCGCGCTCGGTGGCGTTTACGTCGCCGGCGGCATCGCCGTGAAAATTCTCGAGAAAATAAAAGACGGCACCTTTTTTCACGCTTTCAAGGATAAATGGAAATTTGAAGGTCTCCTGAGCAACATCCCGGTTTCCATCGTCCTCAATGAATCTGCTCCTCTTATCGGTGCGGCCTACGAGGCCTTGGCCGCGGTGGACAAGTAGCGGCCGCCTCGCCTCTGCGCGTCGTTTCGTCCGTCTCTTCGTAGCGCCGGCATCCTGCTGGCGTTTTTTTCCACTGCCAACACCGAGCCACGGGCCCAGATTGGGCGCCCCCGTAATCAATTGCCGACTTCCTCGCGAGAAACGCCCGCTAGCTCTTTCCCTCCCGAATCGCTCTTGCTACGCTGAGGCCCGTGGCCTTCCTCGAAGAAAAATTCGGCGATTGGAAGCCGCTTTCACGCGGCGCCGGCATCGCCTGGCTCTGCATCTACGCGCTGTTTCTTCTCTACGCCTTCTTTGACCGCTCCGGATTTCTATTCCCCGATTTCGTCAATCTGATCATCCACGAGGGCGGGCATTTCTTTTTCAGTTGGTTCGGTCACACCATCATGATTCTCGGAGGAACCCTCGGCGAATTGCTCGTCCCGCTCCTCTGTGCCGCCGCTTTCTTCTGGCAGCGCGAACCTGCCGGCTTCGGCTTTTCCATCTTCTGGTTCTTCGAAAACTTTCCCTACATCGGCACCTACATGGCCGACGCACGCACCGCGGCTCTGCCCCTGGTCGGCTCGGAGGAAAGTGACTGGACGATTCTTTTCACGCAGTGGGGCCTCCTCGCCCAGGACCAGAAAATCGGCGGAATCATGCGCACCCTCGGCTGGCTCGGCATGCCCGCCACCATCGCCTGGCTCGCCAACCGGACACGCCTCGACGCTACATCAGAGTCGAACTCACCTTCCTGGTAAAACGACGAGGGCCCCACGAGCAAATTCTGCGACTCGCGTGTTCCTCTGTGCTCTGCGCGTCTCTGTGACCCTCTGCGTTAATTCCTTCATTTTCTTCCTTTTGACGTGCACCAGATTTATCTTGACACGTACGGTACTACTGTGCTAACATCTTTTGTGATCGTCAGCCGTCATCCCCGCCGCTCCATACCGTTTCGTCACTGTGACGAAAAACAGGTCGCCGCAAGTCCTTTGGATTCCGCATTTACGAACTGTGACGCCCGTAACTCCTTTAGAATCCGCTTTTGCGAAAACTGCCGGGTGTCGTACCACTTCGTCGCAAGTCTCACACGTCGTGAGACACTTCCGCATACAAAGCGCATTTCCAAACCCCTTGTTTTCTATTCGCTACACACTCTTCCAAGTTCCGTATCCCGCAACTCCTTTGTTTGCCGCTCTTACGAAAACTGCCGGGTGTATGCCAACGATTCCCATTCTGAAACTCCACACCTTCCGCTCACTACCTCCATCCTCGCTGATTCTTTTCATGCACTTACAAATTGCCCTCCGCACAACCCCTTTCTTTTGACATTCATGCATCGGATGGGGGGTATAGGGGTGCCCCCGCGCTGCCCCCAATTCGTCTCTCAGCCTTACATTTGTTTGTTAAACTACCTTGATCCGATTTTTCCTGGGGCTGGCCCTGCGGAACGTTCCCTCGTTTCACGCAGAGGCCAAGGAGCCGAACATGAGCAGTGCCGTGACAACCCAAAGGCCTGAACTCCTGAACCATGTGAATGGTGCCTGGCGGCGATCTTCGGCGACAGAATTCGCGGACGTATCCAATCCCGCGACGGCCGAACTGCTCGCTCGTACGCCGCTCTCGACTTCCGCGGACGTGGACGCTGCCGTGCAGGCTGCCGCCGATGCCTTTCCAGCCTGGCGTCGCACTCCTCCGGGCGAGCGCGTCCAATACCTGTTCAAACTGAAGAACCTGCTCGAAGAAAATCTTGATGAACTCTCGCGCCTGATCACTCTCGAAAATGGAAAGACCTTTGCCGAAGCAAGAGCCGAAATGCGCCGTGGTATCGAGAACCTAGAAGTCGCCTGCGGCATTCCCATGATGATGCAGGGCCACATCCTGGAGGACGTGACGCCCGGCGTAGACGAGATGCAGATTCGTCAGCCGCTCGGCGTCGTCGCGGCCATCACCCCGTTCAATTTTCCGGCGATGATCGCCTTCTGGTTTCTTCCCTACGCCATCGCTTGCGGGAATACGTTCATCCTGAAACCATCCGAGCGCGTTCCGCTGACTATGCGCCGTGCGTTTGAACTTTTGGAGAAGACCGGCCTCCCTAAGGGCGTCGTGAATCTTGTTAATGGTGGCCGCGCGGTCGTTGATGCGCTATGTGACCATCCGCAAGTCCGTGCCATCAGCTTCGTCGGTTCCACGCCCGTCGCCAAGCATGTTTACACGCGCTCCGCGGCCAGCGGCAAGCGCATGCAGTGTCAGGGCGGCGCGAAGAACCACGTCATCGTCCTGCCTGACGCGGACATGGAACTGGCCACGCAGATCATCAGCGACAGTGCGTTCGGCTGCGCGGGCCAGCGATGCCTCGCAGTTTCTGTCGCCATCACGATTGGCGAAGCGCAGAGAATTTTTCGCGACTCCATCGCGCACGCGGCTTCTTCAATTCGCGTTGGCAATGGCCTCGACTCCGGCATCCAAATGGGTCCGGTCATCTCCAAACAAAGCAAGCAGCGCGTCGAGTCGCTTATTTCCGCCGGCGTCGACGAAGGCGCAAAGGCCATCCTCGATGGCCGCAACACCAAAATTCCCGGACACGAATCCGGTAATTTCCTTACTCCAACCGTCCTTGATGGCTTGCCTTCCTCCAGCCAGCTTGCCGACACGGAGATCTTTGGCCCGGTACTCAGTCTCGTTCACGCCGATTCGATTGATGAAGCCATGGAATTTCTGCGCCGCAGCCCCTACGGTAACCAGGCCTCGCTTTTCACCACCAGCGGTTCCGCCGCCCGCAAATTCCGCTACGAGGCCCCCGCGGGGAATGTCGGCATCAATATTGGTGTCGCCGCACCGATGGCCTATTTCCCATTCAGTGGATGGAAAGAAAGCTTCTTCGGAATTCTTCACGGCCAGGGGCGCGACGCTGTCGAATTCTTCACCGAATCCAAAATCGTCGTCGAGCGCTGGTCGCGCCAGGAAACGCGCAAGTTCTAGGAGAGGGAGGAAACCCAGCGCTTGTCATCCCGAGCGCAGCGAGGGATCTGCTTTTGGCTCAGCAATAGCCCGCGCCTTGCGCCGTTGAGTGTTGGAATTCAACTTGAACTTTTAACTTCTTCTTATGATCACGAAACCTTTGCACCTGGACATGCACGAACAGATCGAGTGCGCGCAGACGCTCGCCTCGCGTTTCTACACCGATCCGGCAATTCTGGAAATCGAGAAAGCGCGCATTTTCCGCCGCACCTGGCAACTCGTCGGCACACTCAGCCAGCCGTGCGGAGAATTGAACGGCGCGAAGCGGACCATCTCCGACCCGGAAAGCTTTTTCACCGCCGATCTTGCCGGCGAACCCATCATCATCGTCCGCGACAAAGAAGGCGTGCTTCGCGCTTTCAGCAACGTTTGCCGTCATCGCGCGGGACCCATCGCGCTCGGCAGCGGCTGTAAGAATGTTCTCCGCTGCCAGTACCACGGCTGGACCTACACATTGGACGGCCGCCTGATTGGAACGCCGGACGTCGAGGGAGTTGAATTCTTCGACCGCAGCACCATGGGCATGGTGCCGCTCCGCTGCGAGACATGGGGCCCGTTCATCTTCGTGAATTTCGACGTGAAAGCTGAACCACTCTCCACTTATCTCGGGCAAATTCCACAACAAGTGCGAGGCTTCCAATTCGAGGGATTGCAATTTGCCGAGCGCCGCGACTACGTCATCGATTGCAACTGGAAAGTGTACGTAGATAACTACCTCGAGGGCTATCACATTCCCATCGCGCATCCCGGCTTGATGCGCGAAATCGATTACGCGCAATATCGCACGGAAATCTTCCGCTATTACTCCCAGCAATTCGCTCCCCTCCGCGCGATGAAGGCCGAGGATGCCGGCGAGCGCATGTATGCACCCGGCACGGGGCTGCAGGAAGCGCTCTATTTCTGGGTTTTTCCCAACTTGATGCTCAATATTTATCCGGACAACATTTCGACGAATCTGATCGTGCCTCTTTCCCACGAAAAAACGCTCACCATCTTCGAATGGTTTTTCCACGAAGTCGACTCGGAGAAAAATAAGGAACGCATTAGGCGCTCGGTCGCGTTCAGCGAGGAAGTGCAGCACGAAGATATTGGCCTCTGCGAAAACGTTCAGCGCGGTTTGCGTTCTTCGACCTACGACCGCGGGCGCTACTCCGTCAAGCGCGAAAACGGCGTGCATCATTTCCACATGCTGCTCGGCGAATTCCTCGGGCAGGTGTAATTGCTGAAGATGCCGCCGTGATCGTCCTCCTGATGGGTCCCGCCGGATCCGGAAAGACCACCGTAGGCGAGCTGTTGGCCGGGCAGCTTGGATGGGAATTTGCCGACGCTGACAACTTTCATTCGCCGGCCAACATCGAGAAAATGGCGCACGGCGTGCCCCTCGACGACAACGACCGCATCCCCTGGCTGAATTCCATTCGTGAGGCCATGGAACAATGGAACGCGCAACGCCGCAGCGTCGTGCTGGCGTGCTCCGCGCTTAAAAAGATCTACCGCGAGCGCCTGCAAATTAATTCCGGCGTGAAGCTGGCCTATTTGAAAGGAACGTACGATCTTCTTCGCGAGCGTTTGCACTCGCGCAGGGGACACTACGCTACGGAACAACTCCTCGCCAGCCAATTCGCCGACCTCGAAGAACCGGAGGATGCCATCACCGTCGATGTAGCTCATTCGCCGGAAGAAATCGTCGCGGAAATTCGCAGGCAACTCGCTTTGGCATAGAAGATGCCATGCAGTTTTCTTATTCCTCAATCCATCGTATCCTTAAGCGAACGGAATTTTCTCCCCGCATTCTCCCGAAAAGACTGCTTCGGTTTTCGAGGGAATCTTCGTGCGGCCAAAGGTCGATGGACATGACGGAGACAAAAACATTACGGCCTGTCTGGCATCCCGCGGGCAAAGTCGGGGGCGGCGAACAGCCCTTCAAGTATCCGCTCGGACACGCGTTCACCGAGCCGGATTGGCGCCGCCTGCCAGGCTACAGAAATGTTACTGCCGAGGAATGGGAAACTGCGCTCTGGCAGCGCCGTCACACCGTAAAAAATCTGAAAGAACTCCAGGCCGTTTTCGGTCCGCTGCTGCCGCAAAACCTTCTGGAGAGCATGGAGCGCGACATTAAAGAGCGCGCCACCATGTCCATCCTCATCCCTCCGCAAATGCTCAACACCATGGATGAGAAAGATCTCTGGAACGATCCCGTGCGCCGCTACATGCTGCCCGCTTTCGACGATCGCAATCCGGAATGGCCGAGTCATCCGAAATCCAGCCGCGACAGCCTGCACGAAGCCGACATGTGGGCCGTCGAAGGACTTACGCATCGCTATCCCACAAAAGTACTCGCCGAAATGCTTTCCACTTGTCCGCAGTACTGCGGCCATTGCACGCGCATGGATTTGGTCGGCAACGACGTCCCGCAAGTAACCAAGCTGCGATTTCAGATTCCGCAGAAAGATCGCTACGAGCAGATGCTCGATTATTTGCGCAAGACGCCGGCGGTGCGCGACGTCGTCGTTTCCGGCGGTGATTTGGCGAATGTGCCCATCGCGCAGCTCGAATCGTTTGTGTCCGCGATCATGGACATTCCGAATATCAAAGACATTCGCCTGGCCACCAAAGGCCTGATGGGAATTCCGCAGCATTTTTTGCAGGATGAAGTGCTGCACGGACTCGAACGGCTCGCGAAGAAATCGCGCGAACGGGGCATCGACCTTGCGCTGCACACGCACGTCAACAATGCGAGGCAGGTAACGCCGCTGATTGCCAAGGCCGTCCGCAAATTGCTGGAGATGGGGTTTCGCGACGTTCGAAATCAGGGAGTGCTTCTGCGCGGCGTCAATACTACGCCGAAGGAGCTTCTCGATCTCTGCTTCACGCTGCTCGACCACGCCAAAATCATGCCGTACTACTTTTATCAGTGCGACATGATTCCCAACGCCGAGCATTGGCGCCTCTCGATCCACGAAGCGCAACAATTGCAACTCGACATCATGGGCTATCTGCCCGGCTTCGCCACGCCGCGCATTGTTTGCGACGTCCCGTTTGTCGGCAAACGCTGGGTGCAGCAACTGAAGGAATACGACCGCGAGAAGGGCATCTCTTACTGGACGAAGAATTACAAGACCGGCATCGAAGCCAACGACCCCAGCGCTCTCACCCGCCTCTACGAGTATTACGATCCGGTTTACACCTTGCCCGCCTCGGGCCAGGACTGGTGGCGTCGCCACGCCGCATAGGATTGGGTCGAAGTTAGGCCGCTGCGTCACCTGGCTGTCCCTTGGCGTGCTTTGAATGCCGTTTCGTGTCTTCGCCGGCGCTTCGCGAAATAGACGTGTGGCCGCTTTCCGCGGTTTGATCAATGGGAGTTACGGATTGCGATATGAGATTGCGGCAGCCCAGGTTAACTGCCGGGCTACAGGGTAACTTCATGGCTCATCGCACGGATAACTTCGATCTGAATCCATAAGGCGACTAGCAATACGTAATAGAGCAGCTTTTAAGTGATATTACATGCAAGCATCAAAGCCAATTCACTCCTCGCGTAGCAGTATCATGGGATCGATCGACAGGGCGCGTTTCGCCGGAATCCACGTAGCCAATAGCCCCAGCAGCAACATAGCTAGAACAACGCCAGCCAATACCAGCGGATCGCGGGGAGTTGCCTGATACACGATGAAAGCCAGCACCCGGCTGGCCAGAATTCCGAGAAGCAATCCTGCTGCTGAACCAATAGTCAGTAGTTTGAATGCCCGTCCCAACGCGGCCTGTAACACTTCTTTACGCTGCGCGCCGAGGGCCATACGAATTCCCAATTCCTTAAGCCGCTTGCTTACAGAATACGCAGCCATTCCAAAGATGCCGGTTATGGAGAGCATGGCGCCCATCACGCCCAGCACGCCCAGCGACAGCGTGGCCATACGCGAAGGAAACAAAGCGCTCTCCAATTCTTGGTTCCACGTGCGGATGGTAAAGGGCAGCCCTGCATCCAGGTCCTGTACTGTACTTTTGATGGCTGCCACCAGTTGCTGCGAATCGCCATTCGAGCGCACCACCAGGCATGCCTGACTCGAAGGCGATTGCAGAATGGGTAGAAACATCGCCGGCTGTGGATCTTCGGCCAGGCTCGCATATTTCCCGTCTTCTACAATGCCCACAACTTGTATGCGCGACCCATCCTTCGTCTTGTAATAGCTGTTCATCGCGTTGGTTGCGGAGCCAAAGATTTTGCTGGCGAACTCCCGATTGACTACGGCTACGCGCGGCGCGCCTTTGTCGTCATGCCATGTGAGAGTCCTGCCCGCCAACAAGGTCGTCCGAGCCGCATCGAGGTATTCGGGAGATATGTTGTACCTCATGGCTTCCGCGGCGGCATTCGCGGGCCTCAAATCGGTCGTTTTGTCGGTAAAGACATACGAGCTGTTCGCGCCGTAATACAACGGTAGCCGATCGACCAATCCCACAGACTGGACGCCGGGAATGGTCTCCAAAGCATTGATCATGCGCTTTTGCATGGCGGGCACTGTGTCGCCGCTGTAACCGGCCATACTGAGAGCTGTCTCCACAAGCATTGCATTCTGCGGCTCAAAACCGAAACTGCTGTGTAGCGAACGCACCAGTCCGCGCACAGCGACCAGTGAAGAAGTGACCAGCAACGCGCAGATCGCAATCTGCACTACGAGCAACAGGTCTCGGACAGTGATCCGCCCCACCGTGCCGGTTGATCCCGACTTGATGACCTGATATGGATCCGTATGAAGCACCTGCCTTACCGGGACCGCGCCAAAGAGGAATCCACTCGCTAAACTCAACAGCAAAGCCACTCCATAGACATTTGCGTCTGGGTTTACAGGCACCTGGAGGGGGGCTGTTGGAAGCGGCCGCCACGCGCTCAGCCCGCGTAACAACACAACGCTGCACCATAGACCGGCAGTGCCTCCAATCAGGGAGATCAGCACGGCCTCGGTAAATAGTTGCCGCAGAATGCGTATGCGGGTTGCTCCCAGCGCGAGCCGCAGGGCCACTTCCCGGGAACGATCAGCGGCGCGAGCGGCAAACAGGCTGCCCAGGTTGGCACAGGCGGCCAGCAAGATTAATCCCGCCAGCAGCATCAATCCCATAAGGAATGCACGTAACGGACGGCCCAACCAGTCGCCCGCGAGACCTGGACGGGTCAAGGAAAAGGTCATTTGGCCATCGTCTTTTGGATAGGTCTTTTCCAGATACGAACCAATCGAGTTGAGATCGGCAACGGCCTGTGACGGTGTGACCCCCGCCTTGAGATGCCCCAACACCATCAAAATGCCGCGCTTCCCGCGAGCATTCAGCACATTCACACCCTCCACCTGTTCCTGGTTAACTATCGGGACCCAGAAATCGGGAAAGACGAACACCAGAGTCCCCCCGAACTCTGGTGGCGCCACACCCAGGATGGTAAAAGGATGTTTATTCAGCTGAACAACACGACCCACCACGCCACGATCATCCTGAAAATGGCTGTGCCAAAACGCGTAGGTGAGCACGATATACGGAGCGCTGTTCGAGCCGTGTTCATCGGAGCCGTGGAAGAAACGGCCAAGATACGGCTGAATGCCTAATGCGTCGAAGTAGTTCCCGGTCACTTCCAAGATCCAGGCGCTGGATGGATTGTTGCCCGTGTCCAGGCCTACCGCAGCGACGTTGTAGGCTGCCAGATCCTCAAAGCTGCGGTTGCGGTCGCGCAGATCGAGATAGTCGGGATACGACTGATTCACGGCCTTATCGCTTCCGCGCTCGAGTCCGTAGAGACTTTGTGCCTGAGGCACATTCAACGGGCGCAGGATCAGAGCATTCAATACACCAAAAACCACGGCGTTTGCGGCAATTGCCACAGCCAGGGTCACAACGGCCACAGCGGTAAAGCCGGGAGATTTGTGCAACATGCGGAGAGCGAAGCGCACATCCTGTTGGAGCGATTCGATGAGTGTTCCACCCGCTGCTTCGCGGCACTCCTCTTTGTAGCGGACCTGACCGCCGAACTCGATGCGTGCGCGCCGCTCAGCTTCAGCACGAGGAAGACCGGAGCGCTCGAGATCGTCAGCACGATGCTGGATATGGGAACGAAGCTCGTCCTCCATCTCCGCATTCATTTGCGAACGCCGGAAGAGAGTGGCGATGCGGAAACGAAGCGAGTCGAGGAGTCTCATACTTCCTCCGGTTGCGCAGCAAGAGCAGAACCGATGGCAGTCGCGAGCCGATTCCAGTTGTCGGTCTCTTCGCGCAGACGCTTGCGGCCCGCGGCGGTGAGTTCGTAGAACTTGGCGCGGCGATTGTTCTCCGACGTGCCCCAGCTGGCAGTGAGCAGTCCCTGACGCACCAGGCGAAACAGACCGGGATAGAGCGCACCCTGTTCGATCAGCAGTGCATTGCCGGAGATCTGTCCGATACGCAGAAGAATGCCGTACCCATGCAGTGGGCCGAGCGAAACCGCCCTTAGGATGAGGAGATCGAGAGTGCCAGGAAGAAGTTGGGCTTGGGCAGTCATGCGTACTCCTAAGATGATTAGGAGGGTAGCGCGATCACTCCTAAGCTGTCAAGGAGAGAACAAGCCAGCCATCAGCGAGAACGATGATGTTTATATATAAGATAATTATATCCATCATTACTCAGGTCTTTACCTGAGGCCAGATAAGGGGTTTACTTGCTTGAGAGGGCAGGTTTTCGATGGTATTCCATTTGAGTTTCCAGTTTAGCCAGGCGGCAGGATGGCGGAGCGCCAGGCCTTCACTGCGAGGAGAATATGATCGTGGCGAAACGAAACGAAACATCGAGAGAGACAATGACACTCAACAACCAAGCCCCGGAATTGGCGCGCAGCGAAGCGCCGTCTGAACTCCTTCGAGAACTTGTGGCACACCTCCGGCAGAATCGAACGCAATTACGCGAGGAATGGGTGGTGCGCATCTCTGAGACGCGCCTGCTCACCGCGATGACCAAAGAAGAGATCTTCGCGGAAGCAACCTCGATATACGACAGTTACGTTGAGGCTCTCGAAACCGAGGCCTTCGAGGCGCTGCAAGCTTACGCGCGAAACCTTTCCGAACGCATCATTCCACGCGGTGTCGAAACTCACGAAGTCGTCGGAATTGTGCTGTTGCTGCGCGACGTGCTGGCGCGTTCCCTATTTGCGAAATACCAGAACGATTTCAAGAAGTTGAATCGCATCCTTGACGCCTACGAGCCGGCGGCAAACCGCATTGCAAACACGGTGGCAGTCGGCTTCGTGCAGGAGCGCGAGCGCGTTATTCGCCAGCAACAGGAAGCGATCCGCGAACTCTCCACTCCAGTGCTGCAGGTTCGCGAGCGGCTGTTGATTCTTCCCATCATCGGCGTTATCGATCCGCAGCGCGCCCGCCAATTAACGGAGCAGCTCCTTCGGGGAATTCGCACCAACCGCGCGAAAGTCGTGGTAATCGATATCACGGGTGTGGCGGCTATGGACGTCACGGTGGCGAACCACCTGGTGCAAACGGTTGAGGCATCGCGGTTACTGGGCGCGACCGTCATTGTCACGGGGCTTTCGCCGGAGATTGCGCAGACGCTGGTGACCATCGGTGTGGACCTCGGCAAGATGAACACCGTTGGCGACTTGCAGGGTGGCATTGAGCAAGCGGAAAGAGTCTTGGGATACAAAGTTGCGACACTAGCGGAGCCGGAGCCGCGCTAGGCGGATCGGAGGAAGAGCCACGTGGAAGTCCCGATTCTCAAGCAGGGAGCGGTCCTCATCGCGACCTTTCAGGCCGCTCTCTCGGATGCGGACCTCAACCAACTGCGCATGGGATTAGTGCAGCAAGTCGTTAAGTTTCGCTCCCGAGCGGTTATCGTCGATGTTACAGCGATGGACGTGATGGACTCCTTTGCATCACGGACGTTGCGTGAGATCGCACACATGATTCGACTGCGCGGCGCGGATACGGTGATCGTAGGAATTCAGCCCGAAGTGGCTTTCGCGATGGTGCAACTGGGCTTGACGCTGGAAGGCGTTGCGACCGCGCTGGACCTGGAAGAAGGTCTGGCCTACTTAAACGAAAAGTTCAAAACTACGAACTGAGAGTGAGCCATCGTGTCGGTTGGGGAAATCCAGGTGGCAATCAAGTCCGACCAGGATATCGTCTCAGCCCGCCAGAAGGGCCGGCTGATGGCGAGTGAGATGGGGTTTTCCTCGGGTGACGCCACACTCATTGCCACAGCAATCTCAGAACTCGCGAGAAACATCGTGTCCTACGCGCATAAGGGCCAAATCACGCTAAAGATGGTGAATGGCACGAACCGTCAAGGCATTTCGGTGATCGCCACCGATAACGGGCCTGGGATCCCTGATATTCGTCAGGCGCTGCGAGACGGGTTCTCCACGTCTGGAAGTCTGGGACTTGGATTACCTGGGGTGCGCCGCTTAATGGACGAATTTGAGATCACTTCCCAACCCGGCAGGGGAACGACAGTGGCGGTGAAGAAGTGGAGACAATAAAAGAACCGATGGTTGAATATGGTGTCGCGAAGTTCGTTCTTCCGGGCCAGGGAGAATCGGGCGATCACCACCTGGTTTGCTGCAACCGAAGCGGAATTCTGATTGCCGCGATTGACGGCATAGGGCACGGCGAAGAAGCTGCCAATGCTTCTAAGGCGGCAGCTGCGCTTCTGAGAAGCTCTGCCGACGAACCGATTATCTCTCTGGTAGAACGATGCCACGAGAAGCTCCGGGCAACTCGCGGGGTTGTATTGAGCCTTGCTTGCGTTGACCCTGAACATGGCATGATGACCTGGCTGGGTGTCGGGAACGTCCAAGGAGTGTTGATGCGCGCCGATGCGAAGAAGGGAAAGGTGAGGGAGTCACTGCTCCTCCGAGCCGGCGTCGTAGGTTCCCAGTTGCCTGCCCTTCAGGCCACCGTGCTTCCGATCGTGGGGGGAGACACACTTTTCTTCGTAACAGACGGAGTCCGAGGGGATTTTTCCGCGACCCTCTCCGCCCGGGAGAATCCGCAAAGGGCGGCAGACAGAATTCTCAATCAATATGGCAGCGGAAATGACGATGCGCTCGTTCTAGTCGCGCGGTTAACGGGAATTGATCGATGAAGATCGCAATACGACGCAAGGCGAAGCCACGCGCGGGTATTGAAGACGAGTACCGCACTTCGTTGCGTGAATATGTGGCCGGGGGAGGCGAACCCGCACTGGGCCGGG
>Ga0209056_10003878_pt1 | contig 15820 bp, 11 predicted proteins | sample GraSoiAngelo_114_FD_185876 | JGI IMG/M metagenome (GOLD analysis project Ga0209056, IMG submission 185876) | Grasslands soil microbial communities from the Angelo Coastal Reserve, California, USA - 14_0903_13_40cm (SPAdes) (version 2) | ecosystem: Environmental > Terrestrial > Soil > Grasslands... | reverse complement strand
AAGCGCAGCTCAAGCGCTACGGCTGCAGCGACGTAGCGCGCCTCAAGTACGAGTATCAGCCTCCTAGTTCCCCCTCTCCCGAAGGGAGAGGGGGACAGGGGGTGAGGCCTGACGGAAGAGGGGTCAGGGGGTGAGGCCCGCCTCGGGCGGCGGCCGCTATCGTGGCATCCGCGCCCAGACCGGCGTCAACACCGATTCGACGAAGCAGCCCGATGCCCGACTGCGCGCGCTCGACGCACAGGCCAGCACGCCGGGCGCGCGCGAAGAGGCGTACTGCACCAAGATCGGGACGACGCACCCCGGAGAGATGTACATCGTCGGCGGCCACATGGACGGGATCGGGTGGGGCGAGGCCGCGAACGATGACGGCTCGGGGACCGCGCTCGTCATGGAGCTGGCCCGCGTGTTCTCAAGCGCCGACGTGCGCACCGATCGCTCGATCCGCTTCATTTTCTGGAACAACGAGGAGACCGGCCTCAACGGCTCACGCGCGTACGTCGAGCAGCGCCGCGCGCTGCAGGGCACAAAAGACGAGCCCAAGTGGCTCGGCATGATCCAGCACGACATGATGCTGTTCGACCACGGCATGCCGCGCGTCGACGGGACTCTTCCCCCCGAGCAGCGCCCGGAAGCGGACGTGAACATCGAGTACCAGTCGAGCGCGAAGTTCGCGGCTGAGGCAGCGCAGCTCGCGTGGACGTTCGAGCGGGCCAACGAGAAGTATGCGACCGATTACCCGGCGTCCGTCGGCTCGCACATGACGAACACCGACTCGGCGCCGTTCCAGGATTACGTGCCGGCGATCAGCCTGCGTGAAAACGAGCGCGGCGCACAGATCGGGGCTGGCTGGGACCCCAACTGGCACCAGCCCACCGATCTCTACGCCACCTATAGCGACAAGGACTTTCGGCTGGGCCTGAATGCGGCGCAGACGACGCTTGCGGCGATTGCGGGGCTGGTGGGAGCGACGATTCACTAGATGGGCAGATGGGCCGTTGGGCCGAAGGGCGGTGTTGCCCATCCGCCCATCAGCCCATCCGCCCGTCTGCCCTATTGCGCACTGATCGATAGAGTCCCCATGTCAACCGTCCGGCTCTCTCACGGGCTTGGTCGAGGTCACTCCATCTTGTGGGCTCGATGAGGTCGAGATCCTTGACTAGCTGAAAGATGTAGGAGAGTTCGGAAAGCGAACCCAGAGCGATGTCGAGATAACGGCGAAACTCCCGAGGACCACTTTTCGCCGATCCTTCCGCAATGTTCGCGGCGAGTGAGAACGCGGCGCGCTTCATGACGCGATGATATGGAAGCCCCATCAAACGTCAGTCGACAGCCCATCCGCCCATCCGCCCATTCTGCCATACATTACATCCCTGTGCGCGACATCCGTGTGGCGACGGTCCAGTTTCAGCACGCGCCGGGCGACAAGGCGTACAATCTCGGCCGCGTCCGGCACTTCGTAACGGAGGCCGCCCGGCGGGGCGTGGAGATCATCGCATTCCCCGAGATGTGCCTCACGGGCTACTGGCACGTGCGCAAGCTCTCGGCTGCGGCGTTCGAGGCGCTCGCGGAGCCGGTCGACGGTCCGTGCACGCAGGATCTCCTGCGTCTGGCCCGGGAGCACCGGATGACCGTCGGCGCCGGGCTACTCGAGCGCGCGCCCGCCGAGGGGGGCTGCGTCTACAACGCCTATGTCGTCGCTATGCCGGATGGGACGTGGGCCGTGCATCGCAAGCTGCACGTGTTCGAGCATCCGAACATCTGCGCGGGAGATCGCTACACCGTCTTCGACACGCCACACGGCTGCCGCGTGGGCGTGCTGATTTGCTACGATAACAACATCGTCGAGAACGCCCGCGCCACGGCATTGCTTGGCGCCGAGCTGCTGCTCGCGCCCCATCAGACGGGCGGCTGTAACTCGCTGAGCCCGCGCGGCATGAAGCCGATCGACCCGGCCATCTGGGCCCGTCGCCATACAGACTCTGCGGCATGCGAGGCGGAGCTGTGCGGACCCAAGGGGCGGGGCTGGCTCATGCGCTGGCTCCCCAGCCGGGCGCACGACAACGGCATGTTCCTGCTGTTCAGCAACGGCATCGGCCCCGACGACGATGAGATCCGCACCGGGAACGCGATGGTGCTCGACCCCTACGGTGACGTCATCGCCGAGACGCGTGCGTTCGGTGACGACATGGTGGTGGCCGATCTCGACGCGTCCCTCCTCCCCACGTCCTCCGGACGGCGCTGGCTGCGGGCCCGCCGGCCCGACCTGTACGGGTCGCTGACGCGGCCCACGGGTCAGGAGCAGGAGACCCGTCGCGTGCGCTTCGGCGAATGAGGCACACGCTCTCGCTCTTCTTCATCTTTACCCTCGCAACCCGCGCCGCCGCCCAACAGCCGCCGGCGACGTTCACCGCCGAGCAAGACCACGAGAACATGATGGAGCAGCTGGGGATCAAGACCCTGAGGCCGGGCCCCAGCGCCGACGCAGCGGCCGTGAACCACGCGAACTATGACGAGTCGCTGGCGAATCCGTATCCCGTCCTCCCGGACGTCCTCACCCTCAAGAACGGCAAACCGGTGACGACCGCCGGGCAGTGGTGGACGCTGCGACGCCCCGAGATCGTGGAGGACATGGAGCGCGAGGTGTACGGCCGGCTGCCGCGCGACATCCCCACCGTGACCTGGAGCGTACAGAGCAGCGAGCGGGAGCTCGTGGGCCGGGCCGCGGTGATTGCCAAACAGCTGGTGGGCCACGTGGACAATGCCTCGTATCCCGCGATCGCCGTAGACATCGCCATGACCGTGGTGCTACCGGCTGACGCGAAGGGACCGGTGCCGCTGCTCATGAGGTTCGGCCGCAGGGCGCTCCTGATCAAGACCGCCGAGGAGCTGCTCCAGGACGGGTGGGGCTATGCCATGATCGACCCAGCCAGCATCCAAGCCGACAACGGCGCCGGGCTCACACGAGGTATCATCGGTCTCGTCAACAAAGGACACGTTCGCAAGCCGGACGATTGGGGCGCGCTGCGGGCCTGGGCCTGGGGCGCCGCGCGAGGACTGGACTATCTCGAGACCGATCCGGCCGTTGACGCGAGACACGTGGGGATCGAAGGCGTCTCCCGCTACGGCAAGGCCGCGCTCCTGACCCTCGCGTTCGAGCCCCGCTTCTTCATGGGACTCATCGGCTCCTCCGGCAAAGGGGGCGCCACGCTCCATCGGAGGAGCTTCGGCGAGGCCGTCGAGACCCTGACCGGGGCGGGCGAATACCACTGGATGGCGGGCAACTACCTGAAGTACGGCGGGCCCCAAACGGCCGCCGACCTTCCGGTCGACGCGCACGAGCTGATCGCGCTGTGCGCGCCCCGCCTCACCTTCATCAGCTACGGCGTGCCGGAGCAAGGCGACGCGCGCTGGCTGGACCACCGCGGGAGCTACATGGCCGCCGTGGCGGCGGGCGTCGTCTTCAAGCTGCTCGGCGCAAAAGATCTGGGCGTCTCCAACGATTACCGCACGGAGACGATGCCTCCCGTGAACGTCGGGCTCTTGGACGGCCAGCTGGCCTGGCGGCAGCACGATGGAGGCCACACCGACGCCCCCAACGTGCAGTACTTCCTCACGTGGGCAGACCGGTTTATGGGGCGCTGATGAAAGCACCTCGGAGATCGGCCCTGATCGCGTTTCTCTTGATGGCACTGGCCGCTCCTGTGTTTGCCCAAACCGTTCGCATCGACGCCACCCTGGGCCACGCCATCAATGCGTTCGATCCCGACAGCGCGCTCGGCAGCTCGATCGACGTCCTGTCGCGCACCGACATCAACAAGGTGTATACGCCTCATATCGTCCAGGAAGCACTCTCAGCCGGCTGGGGACCGATCACCTACCGCAATAACACCGAGCTGCGGATGGCCGCCTGGCATTGGACCGAGAATGGCACCTGGAGTGATGCCGCGCATCGCAGCGGATATTTCACCGGCTCGACCGACCTCAAGGAACCCATTCGCTACATCCTCGCCTATGCCCTGCCCCACCGCGGATTCGCCACCAGCGGCGATCGTCCGGTACAGGGTCCTAACCTGACCTACTGGAAGAGCAACCCGTATCTGACGAGCAAATTCACGGGTGAAAGTGACGCACGGCATCCGCAGTGGGTTGTCGTGGACCTGCAAATGGAGCAGCCAGTGAGCGTCATCCGCATCGCCTGGGCGAGCCCCTATGCAACGACCTATCAGCTGGAATACTGGGTTGGCACGAACGCACTCGACTTTGATGGAGGACCGAAAGGGGAATGGAAGGTTTTTCCCTCAGGTGCTCTCAAGAACGCGCAGGGTGGAACTGTCACGTTGAAGGTCACAGACGCTCCGGTCGCAACGCGATACGTGCGGATTCTGATGACGGAGTCTTCCAATACCTGCGATGAGCATGGACCAGCCGACGTGCGGAACTGCGTGGGTTACGCCATCCAGCACATTGCAGCGGGCATGTTGGATGCGAGCGGAGCGTTCCTCGAAGTGACCAAGCATCCCGACGAGCGGCCCACCACGTATTGTGTCTCGTCGATTGATCCCTGGCATTCAGCAGCCGACGTGAACGACAGCGGAGCCTACCAGCACACCGGGTTCGACCTTTTCTTCACCAGCGGGCTGACGAACAACCTGCCGGCCATGATTCCGGTCACCATGCTCTACGGGACGCCCGACGACGCCGCGGCACAGATCGCCTACATCGAGCGGCGCGGCTACTCGATCGGGTACATCGAGATGGGAGAAGAGCCCGACGGCAAGCACGCCATGCCGGAAGACTATGCGGCGCTCTACCTGCAGTGGGCTAGAGCCTTGCACAAGGTTGACGCGAAGCTCAGGCTGGGAGGGCCGGTTTTCGAGGGTGTCAACGAAGACATCCGGGTGTGGCCCGATGCGCAAGGCCGCACGTCGTGGATGGGCCGCTTTGTCGACTACCTCAAGGCACACGGTCGGCTCTCCGACCTGGCCTTCGTCTCCTTCGAACATTACCCGTTCGAGCCCTGCGACATCACCTGGAAAAGTCTCTACGACGAGCCGCGCTTGATGAAGCACATCCTGCAAGTGTGGCGCGAGGACGGCGTACCGAGCAACGTCCCGCTGTTAGTGACCGAGAGTCATCTTTCATGGTCCTTGACCGGGCCCATGACCACGATCTTTGGGGGCCTGTGGCTGGCTGATAACATCGGCTCGTTCTTTGAAGGCGGAGGCGCGGCCTTCTACCACTCGCCGATTCAGCCGCAGGGAGTTCGGAGCACCTGTCTGGGTTGGGCCTCGTGGTCGAATTTCGTTTCCGACGAGACCTACGAGATCAGGGGATATACGTCGACCTACTTCGCCGCTCACATGATCAATCTGGAGTGGGTGCAGCACCGGGCCGGCATCCATCACATGGTCCCCAGCTCCAGCGATATCACTGATGCCGACGGCAACCTGCTGGTTACGTCCTACGCGGTGCGTCGTCCCGACGGAACCTGGTCACTGATGCTGGTCAATCGCGACGAAACCCACCCCCACACCGTGCGGGTCGTCTTTCAGGATGCGCAGAGCAAGCGCACTGCGCCCTTTTCAGGGCCGGTCACCTTCGTTTCCTTTGGCAGCGAGCAGTATGTGTGGATCAACGATGGACCGAACAGTCATCCTGATCCCGATCATCCGCCGGTAGCCACTCTGCTGCAGGGGCCGCCGTCTACGTTTACCCTCCCGAAAGCCTCAATCACCGTGTTGCGGGGCAGAGTGGCGGGTCTCAAAGACTGAAGCGGTACATGCGCGGACCGGCAAATGGCGCCGCCGGCTGGTGCTGCGGAGCGCGACTTTGTGACGCCGTCCAGGCAGGCGGGGTAGAGGAAGATGAAGATCGACCCAATGAGACCGATCAGCTGGATAGTCCTGGTGCTCACTGCCGCGGGCTGCGGGGACGCGACCGGCCCGCTCGCCGACCTGAGCGAGCTCCGCTCGAGCCTCGCCCTGGTCGACACCGTCTTCGCGTCGCCGCTCGTTCGATCGCTCGGGTTCTTTGAGCTGGTCCCACCATTGCCCACGCCGTCGGCGGGCGCTCCGCTCCTACCGGATTCGTTGCTCGGGAAGACGCTCGCCTGGACCTGCACGTCCCAGGGCTACGCCGTGACGGGCGACTCCGGTGCCCCCGCGACGGGGGTCCGGTTCGTGTTGTACGCGCGTGCTCCGGACGGGTCGATCGCATGCCCCGCTATGGCCCTTGGACATGTCGACCTGTTCGATGCCAGCGCGCCTGGTACGACCGCAGTGCGCGGTGTAGCAACGGGCCCGAGCGGCGACGCCCCGCTCGTCGCCTACACCATCAGTCACAACGCGACGGACGCGCAGGGGGTGGCGAGCGCGACGGGCTTCGTGAGCGGCGGGCAGCAGCGCCTGAATTTTCAAGTGAGTGGAGCGCCCGGCTCCGGGTTCAACACCAGGGTCGCCACGTTGCAGCTGGACGATTCCGTCGCGGGCTTGCACGCGGTGCTGCATCATGCGGCGGTGATGGGCGTGGACACCTACAGTGACGACCTGGATCTCTCGGTCCGGCACGCCGCCCTGAGCGCGGAGCTGAAGGGCTCGGTCGGTTGGTTCAACACGCGCAGGTCGTGGGATGAAATCGTTTCGGTCAACGGCGTGCCGCTTGCGAAGGTGGGAGGGAGCGTCGTACCGGATACCGAGGGGCCCACGATTACGCCCCTCGGCGAGCCTCTCTTCTTGACGAGCGAAGAGCGTCAGATTCTGCTCGACTTCGTAGGCGCTCCGGGAACGATCCAACACGGCCTTGCCACTGTCCTCGGCGCCGGTGCGCACCTGGTGACGATCCCGCTGTAGGGGAGGACACGGCATCGCGCGGCGCCACACCGCCGCACGTCGCCGCGGGAGGTGGCCCTGCATTTACCCGCCCCGCCGCCACGCCGCCACGATCTCGAGCAGTCCCTCCGCCGGCTCAGCCCCGGTCTCCCACTCCACGGGCGAGCCGGCCTCGAGCAGCAGCTTGCCCACGGCGGCGAAGTCGCGGCCATCACGTCCTTGCCTTGATCCCTCCGCCGCCCAGATCAACGGCTGCCCCTTGAACTCCCGATCGCGCACGTGCACCGACGCCCCGTGCGCGAGCAGCACCCGCACCGCATCGGGCCAGCCCTCCATCGCGGCCGAATGCAGCACCGTCTTGCCGATCCCTGCGTCGGGGCGGTTCGGGTCGAAGCCACAGGCCAGCATCGCTGCGAGCGCGCGAACGTCATTACGCTCGGCCGCCTGATGAAACGCGATGTAATGATCGTCGGTGATCTCGTTGCGCAGCCCGGGATTCGTCGCGAGGAGCGCCTCCGCCGCCTTGCGATCCCCGCGACTGCACGCCGCCACGAGCCGATCGACCTCCGACAACTGCGGCGACGCGCCCTGCTCGAGCAGCCAGTCCGCCACGGCGCGGTTGCCATTCAGCTCGGCGACGGCGTAGGGCGTGCGGCCATCGGCGCGTGGACGCCCGATCTCGGCCCCGTGGGCGACCATCGCCTCGGCCAGCGGCACGTCCCACGCGCGCGCCACCACATGCAACGGCGTCTCGCCGTTCTCGGCGAATACGGCATTCGGATCGGCGCCGTGCTCGAGTAGCCACGTCACTCCCTCGGGCGTGCGACTCCAGTTGAGGATGGCGTACAGCGACGTCGCCCCGTCGCTGGCCCACGGCTGATTCACGTCGGCACCGTGCGCGCGCAGCGCCTCCAGCACGGGCATGTCGCCGGCACTCGCCGCCAGCGGCAGGGTCACGCCGTCGTTGGGATCGGCCCCGGCGTCGAGCAGCGCCTGGACGAGCGGCAACGACCGCGCGACGCGGGAGGCGCCCCACAGCACGGGCCGGTACACATTGTGATGCAGCCAGGGAAAACGCGTGTTCGGATCGATGCCGAGCGCGATCAGCCGCCGCGCGATCACCGCGAGTCCCTCGGCGCGCGGTGGCGAGTCGTGGGCCAGCGCCGTGTAGCAGACGTAGTGGATCGGCTGCCAGTCACGCGGCCCGCCCGTCTTGGTGGCAAGTGCGGGATCCCGCTCGAGCCGAGCCCGCACGGCGTCCGCGTCACCGAGCACGAGCGCGGTGTGGAGATTGGCCGCCGCGATCTTCGGATGCAGCGCGAGAATCCGCTCGGCGCGATCGCCGCGGCCGTCCGTCGCTGCTTCGAGGAACTCGTTGACCGCAGCGTCGAACTCGAGCGTCACCTCCTCGACGTGGTCGCGCAGCTTGTTCCACGACGCGAACCCGTACTCGCGCGCGATCAGCGTTTGCGCATCGTGCAGGGTGGGCGCCTTGCCCGCCTGGAGAAGCTCCTTCGCCTGACGTTTGAGCTGGTCGAGGTTGGGACGGGGGGGGAGCCGCTTGGCTGCCATAGAGCCTCCATGCTGAACGCCGGCGGTCCGCAAGCCGGCCAGCACGGAGACAGCCGTGCAGTGATCTCGATCAGCAGGGTGGACTCAGTCCTTCGCGCGGACCCGCATGCGCCCCGAGCGCCTTGGAACGATGGACAGGGGCGGGCTCGGCGTCAAGCGGTCGATTTAATGCCCGAGTCGCTTCTGGAACCAATGCGTCGCGTACGGGTCGGCGTTGAAGGGCGCCACCGCTCGGTAGCCGGCGCTGCGGTACAATGCGATCGCTTCCTGCAACGTCTTGTTGGTCTCGAGCCGTAGCGTCGTGATCCCGAGCGCCCGGGCCTGATCCTCCAGCGCCGCCAGCATGCGCCGCCCGATGCCGAGCCCGCGCGCCGAATCGGCGACCCACATGCGCTTCAAGGAGCCCACGTGCGGCGCGGTAGTCTTGACGCAGCCGCCGGCGACGCTCTCGCCGTCGATTGACGCGACGAGAAATGCGCCGCGCGGCGGGACCAGGTCGCGATCGTCAGCGGGAAGGCTGGCCCCGGGATCGAATCCACCCGGAAACCGTCGATCGAGCTCGGCGAAATACCGCGCCACGCACCACCGCGCGGCCGGACTCGCCGGATGGACGCGCTCGATCACGAGGCCGGCGACTCGCAGCAGGCGGTGTACGTCGGCCATCGCCGCGACCAGCCGCTCCCGGTATTTGGGCGACACGGCGCCGAGCAGGCGAGCGGCCAGGCGATCGGACCGATCGTTCAACTCCCGGATCTCGCGCCGCCCGCGCGCCGTGAGCCGGGCCCTGCGCACGCGCTGATCGCCAGCGGCGGGCGCGAGCCGAATCAACCCCTCCTTCGCAAGCGCCTTCGTGAGACGACTGACGTAGCCCGCGTCGAGCCCGAGCCGCTGGCGCAGCGCGCGCAGATCGGCGCCCCGCACGCCGATCTCGTACAAGAGGCGCGACGCGCCGAGGGGCCGGCCCCGGCCGAGGAAGTGATCGTCGAGCGCCCCGACCCGCTGGGTCACGAGACGGTTGAACTGCCGCACCTGGGCAATCTGGTCAGCGCGCATTGCTTGACTTTAGTCAAATAACGCGGGAGTGTCAAACGAGATCTAGCTTACTGTGAATCATGCGCATTGCCGACCAGCGCCACGACGATCTCGGCATGAACGAGCCGATCTCCCGCCGCGACTTCCTCAACGGCGCCGTCCTCGCCGGGGCCGGCCTTCTCCTCCCCGGCAAAGCACCAGCAATTTCCCCCGCCGACGCCTTCAACGGCTACGGCGGCGTCGGCGACTACCGTCACTCGAACGGCAACACCTGGGACGTATTGAGCGCCGGACACGCGCTGCGCGACGGCATGTTCGAGCAGCGCGTCGCAAAGGCCAGCGACACCGGCGAGACGTACGACTTCGTCGCCGTCGGCGGTGGCATCAGCGGACTCGCCGCGGCGATCTTCTTCCAGCAATACCAAGGCGGACGGGCGCTCGTCATCGACAACCACCCCATCTTCGGCGGCGAAGCGAAGCGCAACGAGTTCCTCGTCGACGGACAGCGGCTCACCGCGCACCAGGGCTCGGCGATCTTCCTCGTGCCCAAGCAAGGCGGTTACGCCGACCGGTTCTACGAGATGATCGGCATGGACCGCTCCTCGTTCGACTACCAGACGTGGCGCGGACCGTCGGCCGAGATGCCGCTCAGTCACTCGCCGTACGACACGCCGATGAATTACGGATTCTACTTCGGACCGCAGTTCGGCCAGCGACCCGGCGTGTGGGTGATGGATCCGTGGCGCCGACGGCTCCAAGGCGCGCCGATCAGTGAGAGCGTGAAGGCGGAGCTGCTGCGCTGGGGGACGAACCGCGTCGACGTAGCAGGACCCAGAACCGAAGGCGACGCCATCTCACGACAGCTCGACTCCATGACGCTCGAAGATCACGTGATGGCGCGATATGACATCAGTCGCGAGACGGTGCGCAGGTTTCTGTCGCCGGTCGAAGGCGGTGGATACGGCCTCGGTCCCGACGTGCTGTCGGCGTACTGCAACTACGCGATCGAGAACCAGTTTCCCGAAGATGGCGACGACAGGCTCGGCGACCAGATGTTCCCCGACGGCAACGGCGGATTCGCGCGACTGATGGTGAAGACGCTCATTCCCGACGCCTTCGCGGGTCCGCGCACCGTCGACGCGGTGTGGCAGCATCGCGTGAACTTCCGCGCGCTCGATCGCGCCGGCCAGCCGACACGGCTGCGACTCAATGCCACGGTCGTCCGCGTCGAGCACGCGGGAGATCCAGCCAGCGCGCCGCACGTCGTCATAACCTACGTGAAGGGTCGTCGCCTCTACAAAATCCGAGCGCGCGCAGTCGTCATGGCCGGCGGCAGCTGGACGACCCAGCACATCGTCCACGACCTGCCGGCGAGCCACCGCGAAGCGTACGCGCAGTTCTATCGATCGCCGTGCCTGATGGCGAACATCGCCGTGCGTAACTGGCGCTGGCTCTACAACATGGGATTGTCCGGCTGCCGCTGGTTCGGAGGTCTCGGCGACTATCTCTCCGTGCGCAAGATGGCGCTTATCGGGAACGAGCCCCCGACGATCAGTCCGGACTCACCAACGGTGTTGACCATCAAGGTCCTGTTCGCACAACCCGGACTCCCGATCGCCGAGCAGGGGGCGCGTGGGCGGGCGAAGCTGCTCGGCACGTCGTTCGCGCAGTACGAACGCGCGTTCCGCGAGCAACTCGGGGACATGTTCGCGCCTGGCGGCTTCGATCCGCGTCGAGACATCGCCGGGATCATTCTCAATCGCTGGGGACACGCGTACGTGAATCCGCAGCCGGGGTTCTTCTTCGGCGTCAACGGCAACCCCGCGCCGAGGGACATTCTGCGCGGTCGGCCGCACGGTCGGATCGCCTTTGCCAATACCGATCTCGCCGGCGCCAGTGATCACCGCAATTCCATCCGCGAAGCCGATCGCGCGGTGAAGCAGCTCCTGGGTGTCTGACCGACTACTGCAGGTAAAACGCCCACACCGCCCCATCGCCCGCCACCAGCACGTACTGGCGACCGCCGACCGTGTACGTCTCCGGAGCGTTGTCGATCGAGCCGATCTGGGCGTGCCACAGAGCCGCCGGAAGCTTCTTCCCCTCGAGACCGAATGCAACCAGGCTCCCGGACCCGTCGTTCGCGAACAGCAGCCCGCCCGCCGTCGTGAGTAGACCGGTGTCGCCACCCCAACCTTCAAAGCGATATTTCCAGGCGAGCTTTCCCGTCCGGTAATCGATCGCCGCGATGTAAGTGCCGAGCGATCCGACGACATCCTGCTCGCTGCCTCCCAACCCCACGAGCATGCGCGGATCCGTGTTCGTCAGGTAATACATCGCGTAGAGCTCGCGCACAACGACATAGAACAGTCCCGTCTGGGGATCGAAGCTGGGCGGAAACCAGTTCGTCGCGCCTCCGTTATCCGGCGATACCAGCGAGCCCGGGACGGTATTGTCCTTCTCCGGATTCCGCACCGGCTGTCCCTTGGCGTTGACGCCTGCGGCCCAGTTGGCGGCGTTGGAGTACTTCGCCGTGAGCAGATGCTCGCCGTTGGTCCGGTCCAGCACGTAGAAGTAACCGTTGCGCGACGCCTGCAGCGCCAGCTTCCGCGGCTTTCCCGCGAACCTGCCGTCGGCCAGCACCACCGGTTGAGTCGAATCCCAGTCGTGCGTGTCATTTGGGGAAGTCTGGAAGTACCACGCCATCTTTCCGGTCTCCACGTTCAGCGCCACCACCGAGCAGGTGAACAGATTGGTGTGGGCATCGCTCGGTGCGCGCAGCATGGGGGTGTAGGCCGGCGTCGGATTCCCCGTCCCGAAGATGTACAGGTGCGTCTCGGGATCGTACGAGCCGGGAATCCACACCTGCGCACCTCCGTGGCGCGCCGCGTCCAGGCTCGCCCAGGTTTCCAGCCCGGGATCCCCCTGGTTCATCGGCACCGTGTAGAACTTCCACTGCAGGTCGCCCGTCCTCGGGTCGAAGGACTGCAAAAAGCCCGGCGAGTCCAGGTCGTCACCCGTGCCAACCAGCACATGATTGCCGACGGCCACCGGCGCCATGGTCGAGAAGTACTGCTGGCTGAAATCGGCTATCTCCTTGTGCCAGCGCTCCTGGCCGGTCTTCGCCTCCAGCGACACCAGGTAGTCGTCCGGCGTCTCGAAATAGAGCCAGTCACCGTACATCGCCATGCCGCGGTTGCCGATGTGCGTGGCCCCGCGCGACTTCCACCAATAGTGCCAGAGTACATGCCCATCCAGCGCGTCGACCGCCCACGCATTGTCCGGCGCCGAGATGTAGAGGATGCCGTTCACCTGCAGCACCGATCCCGACAGGCGCGGCGATCCGCTCGTGGACCCCGGCATGCTCACCGGGTCCTCGGCCACACCGCCGGTGATGGCGGGAGGCCCGGGAGGCGGCCCGAAGAACCCGCCCTCTCCACCGCCCGGTCCAGCGGTGAGGCGCCGCACCCAGGCGAGGGTGAGATGCCTGACGTTGTTCGTGTTGATCTGCGTGAGCGTGCTGAACCGACGCTGCGAGTAGTCACCCGCATAGGTCGGCCACGCGTCGGTCGCGGGCTTGGCCAGCAACGCGGGATCGAGACTCTGGCCCGCCAGTGACCCGCCCGGCACACACAACGACGTCAAGAGCAGCAGCGTGGTTGTTCTCGTCATTTCACCGTCACCAGATATGCCGTCAGGTTATGGATATCGGGATCTCGCCACTTCGGGAGCATGTCGACATGCCATTGCAATGGGTTGGTGACGACGACCTTCGGGATCGAGCCGCGTCTGGCGAAGCTGCGGTAGGTCCCGTCCGGCTCTCTCAGCGCAACGACGAAGGCGGAGAGGTGATCGAGCTCTCCCTTCACGATCTGCCCCGAGGGGAACGTGACCGTCACCGTCGGTAGCGGCACCTTAGGTGGCGGCGCGGAGCGGGCCGAGCGGCGACCAAAGCTCCTGCCGCTTCCGCCGGACACGATCAGGTTTTGAATCGTCTTCGGTTCGTGCGTGCCGCCGATCCCGGCGAGATCTCCCGTCACCGAGTGGCATTGCGTGCAGTGTCCGGCTCCGTTGAAAAAGGTCTCCCCTTCCCGGGCGTTTCCCACCAGGACATCGAGACTGCTCGGTGTGCCACGATCGGACAGCGGCTGGCCGTGCAACCACGCGGCGATGTCGGCGATGTCCGTCTCGCTGAGCGCGAACTTTGGCATGCCTTGCGCGGGAATGCCGTTCTGCACGATCGGAGTAATGAGCTCTCCGTGTTGATCGTCCAGGACCACTTGCGCGCGGACCAGGTTCGGTCCCTTTTCGCCGCCCCTCGCGTCCGAGCCATGACAAAAGCTGCAATTGCCGCTGAAAAGCTGCTGGCCGTGCGCGACCTGTTCCGGAGGAGCCGGAGGACGCTCCGGATAGTCCGGAGCGCGCTCACCGCGGCCGGCTGGCGTCGCTGGCGTCGGGCGCGCGGGAACCTGGGCCGGAGCCTGCCGAGCGCTCAGGGCCGCGGCCAAGACGAGTGCGCGGCAGGCCTTGCTCATTGTCTTGAATGTGGTCCGGCCGACCTCCACGTCAAGTGATCGTCGCGTGGCTGGCTCACGTGTATCGGCCCGAGTAGCTTGGCAGCGATGAGTCTGCCGCTCGCGCGCCGCTTCACGGACTCCTTCCCGGCCCTGCGGCATCGCGACTTCACGCTGCTCTGGATCGGCCAGCTCCTCTCCTTCGCGGGATCGCGGATGCAGACCGCGGCCATCCTGTGGCACGTGTCGCTCCTCGCCGCGCCCGAGCGCAAAGGACTCGCGCTCGGGCTCGTGGGCGCCGTCCAGGTGGTGCCGATCATCGCGTTCTCGATGCTGAGCGGCGTCGTGGCCGACGCGCTCGATCGCCGCAAGGTAATGCTCGCCACCCAAACTGTCATGGCGCTCTTCGCCGCCGCGCTCGCCGCGCTCACCTTCGCCGGGCTGCACACCGTCTGGCCGATCTACGTGCTCGCGGCGTTGTCGTCGGCCGCCGCCTCCTTCGATGGTCCCGCGCGCCAGGCGCTCATCCCCAACCTGGTGCCGCGCGAACACCTCGCCAGCGCGATTGGGCTCAACACCCTGATGTTCCAGTTCGCCTCCGTGGCAGGGCCAACCCTCGCCGGCCTCGTGATCGCGGGGCCCGGTATCGCCTGGGTGTATGCCGTCAACGCCGTCTCCTTTCTGATGGTGATCGCGGCCCTGCTGATCATGCGCGCGCGGCCGCGCGCGTCGGGAGGGGGGGGCCCGGCCGCGCGCGTCACCTGGGCCGCCGCCCGCGAAGGCCTGCGGTTCGTGTTCGCGCAGCCGATCGTGCGCTCGACCATGTTGCTGGACTTCGTCGCCACGTTCTTCGCCTCGGCCACCGCGCTGCTCCCGATCTTCGCGCAGGACATCCTGCACGTCGGCGCACGCGGCTACGGATGGCTGTACGCGGCGCCGTCCGTCGGTGCCGCCCTGGCAGGCCTCGTGATGGCGTACGCGATCGACCGGTTCGAGCGCCGGGGCGCGGTCCTCTTATGGGCCGTGGCGGCCTACGGCGCCGCGACGGTCGTCTTCGGGATCTCGCGGAGCTTCTGGCTCACGCTGCTCTGCCTCGCGGCCGTGGGCGCCGCGGACACCGTGAGCACCGTGATTCGCAACATCGTCCGCCAGCTCGAGACGCCCGACGAGCTACGTGGCAGGATGACCGGGGTCAACATGATCTTCTTCATGGGCGGACCGCAGCTCGGCGAGCTGGAAGCGGGGGTTGCGGCCCAGCTCTTCGGCGCGGTCGCCTCCGTGGTGAGCGGCGGTATCGGCTGTCTGCTCGCGACGGCGGTTGTGGCACGCCGCGAGGAACGCCTGCGGCAGTATCGGCGTGAAGACGTTCTCATTCCATCATCTCCCGGATCTCCACCTCGCAGTCCCAGCCCGGGAAATGCTTGATCATCCCTTTGCTAGTCGCGACCGGAATGTCGAGGGTGAAACTCCCCATTCGCGTCGGAACGAGTTCGTGAAGTGGCTGTGATCGGCGTAGCCGAGGTCCAGGGCCAACGCCGTGAGGCGGCTGGCGCCGCCGGCCAGGCGCTCGGCGGCGACCCGCGCCCGGAGCCGCCTGACGTAGCCGCGGAGGCTGAGGCCGGCCGTGCGGTGGAACGTGTGAGACAGATGGTAGGGTGAGCAGCCGAGCACGTCGGCCAGCTCCGTGAGGGTGGGCGGCCCCTCCAGGCGTTCGCTGATCACGAGCTTCACGGCCTCGACTAGGTCGCGCCTGCGCCGCTGCGCGCACGGGGATGCGCCCTGGTTCGGAACCGGTGCACCATAGGCGCAGGCGACCGCTTCGTGAGCCAGCTCGGCGAGCGTGTCTTCCAGCGCGAGTCTGTTGGCCTTATTGGCGAC
>Ga0209056_10003876_pt1 | contig 15825 bp, 16 predicted proteins | sample GraSoiAngelo_114_FD_185876 | JGI IMG/M metagenome (GOLD analysis project Ga0209056, IMG submission 185876) | Grasslands soil microbial communities from the Angelo Coastal Reserve, California, USA - 14_0903_13_40cm (SPAdes) (version 2) | ecosystem: Environmental > Terrestrial > Soil > Grasslands... | reverse complement strand
CTGCACGGCGCGATCGCTCGACAGGCGGGTCACGGCGGGTCCGCCGGGTCGCAGCGGCGCACCCGTACCACGGCGGTTCGACCGTCGGAGACGACTTTTTGGCCGGAGACGTTCCGCGCCTCGGTGACCGCGCCGGGAAGACGCATGTAGTCCAGCAGATCGCCGCACCCGCTCGCCTCGAGATCGTGTACCACCCGGTCTCGCTCCCAATCGATGTGCGACTCGATGCGATGCGTCGCCTGCGGCTCCCACGGCTTGAAAATCACCCCGACATCCTTGTTCGCGGCGCCGACCCAGACCAGCGAGAGACTGTCGAGCAGCCAGATCCGGATATGATGACGAATCCGGACATTCGGACCCGCCAGCTCATACGCGAGGTCCTGCGGCCGTCCCTCGAAGTACTGCGTGCTCACGGGGGCGGTCATGGCGGGTCGGCTCGCGATCGCGGCGGTCACCTCCCGTGTGACGCTGAGGACGGACCGCTTCTGCGCGGGGAGCCAACCGGCCGCTCGAAACGCGCTGTCGATCTCGGCAGCCGTACCCAGCAGCAGCACGTTGAACGGGTCGCCCAGCACGGTCCCGGCGCGGTTTTCGGAGCGGGGGACGAACTTCGGAAGGGCGGGCATCTCGGTCAGGTCGCGACGCGCCGCCAGGACCTCGCACCGGTCTTCACTCGGGAGGAGGAGCGGCTCGGTGAGCCGGATGCCGCCGATCTCTCCGGCCATGATGCGCACCGGCGGTCCCCGGCGCACGAGCGAAAAGCCGCCGAGCACCGCCGCGGGAACGGCGTCGAGGTCGACCGCCGCCGCCACGCCGGCCGGCACGAGCTTCTTGCCCACCCCCACAATGGACGTCTTCCCGCTCGACACGAGCCCCGAGTCGGCGAGTCCGCCGCGCGGGGCGTACTCGAGCGTATCGAGCACCGCCGAGACCGCCGCCCAACGCCCCGGACGAACCTCGAGCGAGTCGAAACGGAGGCCCAATCGACCGTGCCGGCCGAATCGACCGCCGCCCTTCGAGACGACCACGTGCCCCTTCGCGCGAAGGTAGGGAGGCACGATGACGCAGGAATCACGCACCACGGCACCGATGGTCTGCACCAGGACGGGGGTTCCCACGGTATCCCGGCCGCTCGTGACGCGCTGCACGAAGCGGATCGGGATGTGGGTGCCCGCCGGGACCACGACGTCCGTGAGCAGCAGCGGCAGGAGCACGAGCGCGATCGCCTTCATAAGGCTCCTCGAATCCGCTCTACGCTCCGGAACAGGACTTCCGCGGTGAGGGACGGCGAAAACGCATCAAAGGTGATGGCCCTGGCCCGGGGGCAGCGGCTCACCGCGTGAGCGGCGAAGGCCAGCATCTCGTCCGAGGGCTCGGCCGGCGCGATCCAGGGGCCCGCGAGGTCGTGGTCGTCCTCGACGCCCGCGACGTGCAGCTCCACCACGTGCTCGAGCGGGAACTCGGCGAGCCAGCGCTCCGCCGCCATGTCGTGGTAATGCGCCTGGAGCCAGACGTGCGGCAGATCGAGGAGGAAGCCGGCGCCCGTCGCCTCGAAGAAGCGGTGCAGCCACAGCGGCTCGGGCATCTGGCTCGCCTTGACGTCGAAGAACCCGGGGATGTTCTCCATGACGAGCGGCTGGTCGAGGCGCGCCTTGAGCGCGCACGCGTTGCGGACGAAGCGGTCGAGGAACTCTTCCGTGTAGAGCGGCGGGAACACGTAGTTCAGGTTGTACCTGCCGTCCTCGGTGTGGAGACACTGGAAATGCTCCGCGACCCAGGGTGACCGGTACAGGTCGGCGAGCGCGCGGGCACGCTGGATGGAGCGCTCGTCGAGCGGCTCGGAGAGCTGCCCCAGGTAATCATGTAGCAGGAGGGTGTAGCGTCCGCCGATCGCCGGCCACCACGCGTCGCTCGCCGCGGGGGGATCGGCCATGGCGAGATGATCGATGCCGGTCGCCACCGCGAGCTCGCGCCCGAGGTGGGGATTGTAGAAGGCGCCGACCATCAATTTCGCATTCCGCATTCCGCACTCCGCACTAGTCTACTAACCCGCGTTCGGCGAGTTCGTCACAGAATACCTTCACCTGTGCCGCGACCATGGGGGTCGTGTGACCGTCCGTCCACAGGGCGGCGATCGTCTCCACGCTCGTTCTGCCGTCCAGCCGCTCGACGATGAAGCGCTCGCGCTCGCCCCAGGTGGCGGCCTGGCGCTTCAGGTCATTCGTGGCACGGGTTGGCGGAAACGCTCCTGCCACGATGTCGTCGATCTCCAAAAGGGTGCTCGGCGCTAGGGGTTGAGTCCCCGCGAGGTTCTGTTCGACCTGCTCGCTCGTCCGTGCGCCTGCCAGGACGATGCTTACCCCGGGCCGTGCCAGGATCCACCCGAGCGCGAGCGCCGACAGCGGCATGTCGAGCCGATGCGCGATCGAGCCGAGCCGCTGGACCACTGTCCGCCGGCGCTCGAACTCCTTCCCCTTGAACCAATAGATCTTGCGTCGGTGGTCCGCTGCGGGGAACTCCGGGGGGGCGGGGGCGGCGTACTTTCCGCTCAGGAGTCCTGCGGCGAGGGGCCGGTAGGCTAGGAACGCGATCTGGCGCTCCCGGCACAGCGGCAGCTCCCGCTGCTCCACGTCCCGGTCGAACACGTTGTAGGACGCCTGGTAGGCGACCACAGGGGCGATCTCCCGCGCCCGCGCGAGCTGGCGGTGGGTTGCGTTACAGAGCCCGACCCCCAGCGCCTTCCCTTCGTGCTGCAGCGCGTGCAGCTGCTCGAGCTGCCGCTCCCAGCCTTCGAGCGCTTCGTGCAGCTGTATCAGATCTACGTAGGCCATCGCCAGACGCCGCAGGGACGCTTCGAGCGAGCGGCGGGGGTCGTCGCGAGGGCCGACTTTGGTGGCGATGGCGACGCGGTCGCGGTCGGCCTTGAGCGCGCGGCCCAGCAGGCTTTCGGATGCGCCGTCGCCGTACGTGGGGGCGGTGTCGAAGAACGTGATGCCGAGCTCGAGCGCTCGGCGGACGGCGGCGAGGCGATCACCTTCGGCCGAGGGTGCGCCCCACCCCGTGCCCCCCACCGCCCAGGCCCCGAACCCCAGACGGGGTCCGGACGTCAAGAAACACAGCGGGGGCCCGACGTCAGTCCGGGCCCCCGGGCGCATCTGAACCGCTCCCTTAAGAGTGGCAGGTGGGCACCAGCTCCGCCGTCTCGACGATCTCGGGACGATGACAGCTGGGCACGAGCTCCTGCATCTCGACGATCTGCATACATCCTCCTTCGCAAGGAGAGAATCAGCAAGACGGCCGTTCGGAGAATCCTACGGGTTGCCGTCGCACCCGTCAACCGGTAATTCTCAACCCTTCATGATTCTGATTCATACGCTGTTGACAGAGAACGCCCTCGCGGACGAATTCGTTTCCGCGTTTCGCGCCAGGCGCTTGCCGGAGAAGTTCTTCTATTGGTTCCCGCTCTCGGTGCGCGCCTGGCTGGCCCTGTGCTCGGACGGCGCGTATCGCAACTTCGTGCGCTCACGCTCGTTGATCGCGCGTTCCGGCGCCGAGCTCGCACGCCTCTTTCCGGTCGCCCCGCTCGAGGTCGTGAGCCTCGGCGCGGGCCAGGGCGACAAGGACCTGCTGCTGCTCGAGGCGCTGCGCGCGCGCGGCGCGCGCGTGTCCTACGTCCCGGTGGATACGAGTCAGGCCCTGCTCGAGATGGCATGCGCCGGCGCGCTCTCCGCGGGGTTCCCGGCGCAGGGGATCAAGGCGGACTTCACGAACCCGACCCATTTGAGGGCGCTCGCCGCGGAGCCCGAGACGCCGCCTCGGCTCGTGTTGCTCATCGGGAACACGCTGGGCGCCTTTGATCCCATCGCTGAAGCGCGCGACCTGGCGCAGCTGCTGCGGCCGGGCGATGCGCTCCTCGTGGACGGCGAGGTCTACGCCGGCGACGCGACGGTCGCCGGCTACGACAATCTCCTGAACCGTCGCTTCGCCTGGGCGCCGCTCAACGCCGTCGGCATCCGCGATACCGACGGCGAGCTGGTGTTCGAAGCGGCCGACGATCCGCGCCTCTCCGGCCTGCATCTGATCCCCAAGCATTTTCGGGCGGGCCGGGACGTCGAGGCTCTCCTCGGCGGCGAGGCCCTGCGCCTGGCGCGCGGAGAGCGGCTCGCCATGAATCACTCGTATAAGTACGCCGCGGATACGTTCCTCCGGATTCTCTCCGACGCCGGGCTCGCCGCGCGGTGGGAGGGACGGAGCGACGACCAGCGGTTCCTCATGGTGCTCGCGTCACCCGCATGACCAACTCGCTCGAGGTGCGAGGGCTCGGCTATCGACTGCCGGGAAAGGGGAAAGGGGAAACGGGAAACGGACGCTCCCTTGTCCGGGACGTCTCCTTTACCGTGGGCGCCGGGGAGACTCTCGTGCTCCTGGGGCGCAGCGGGTCCGGGAAGACCACTACGCTCAAGCTCATCAATCGTTTGCTCGAGCCGACGTCCGGCGAGGTGCAGGTCGCGGGGGAGCGCGCCGCCGACCTGCCGGTGACGCGTCTGCGGCGCCGGATCGGCTACGTGATTCAGGAAGTGGGGCTGTTCCCTCACTTCACGGTGGAGCGGAACGTTGGGCTCGTCCCGCAGCTCGAAGGGTGGCCGCCGGCGCGGATCGCTGCGCGAGTGCGCGAGCTGCTGGCCCTCGTGGGACTCGACCCCGACACCTTCGCCGGGCGCCATCCACACGAGCTATCCGGGGGACAGCGCCAGCGCGTGGGGGTGGCGCGCGCCCTCGCCGCCGACCCGCCGCTCCTGCTCCTGGACGAGCCGTTCGGCGCGCTCGATCCCATTACCCGGGTGGAGCTGCAGCGTGAGTTCGCGGCGCTCGAGGGGCGGCTCGGCAAGGGCATGGTCTTCGTGACGCACGACGTGCGTGAGGGGCTGCTGCTCGGCACCCGCATCGGGCTCATGCTGCAGGGCCGGCTCGCGTTTCTCGGCACGCCCGACGAGTTCCGGCGGAGCGATCATCCGGAATGCAAAGCCTTCATGGCAGCCGCATGAGCCTCTGGGACTTCTACGCCCGCAACTCGCAGGAAGTCCTGGGACTCGTGGGGCAGCACCTGTATCTGGTCGCGATCTCGACCGGCGCCGCAATCGTGATCGGCGTGCCGCTGGGCGTCCTGCTCACGCGGCGCCCGGCGTGGCGGGGGCCCGTGCTCGGTGTGGCGAACGTGTTCCAGACGGTGCCGAGCCTCGCCCTGTTCGGCTTCCTCATCCCGCTGCCGTTCATCGGCGGCATCGGCGCGACGACCGCCATCGTCGCGCTCGTCCTGTACGCGCTCCTGCCCATCGTTCGCAACAGCTACGAAGGGGTAGCCGGCGTGGACCCCGCGGTGCGGGAGGCGGGGCGGGGGATGGGAATGACCGACTGGCAGCTGCTCACGCTGGTCGAATTGCCGCTTGGCTTCGGCGTGATCTTGGCGGGGGTGCGCGTCGCGACGGTCGTGAGCGTGGGCACGGCGACCATCGCTGCGGCCATCGGCGCGGGCGGGCTGGGCGTATACATCTTCCGCGGCGTGGCGGTAGTGGACGACACGCTCATTCTCGCCGGGGCGCTGCCGGCGGCGCTGATGGCGCTGGCGGCGGACGGGCTGCTGGGCGTCGCGGAGCGACGGTTCGCGTGGCGGGCGACATGACGGGCGGACCGGCGGACGGTCGGACGGTGGGACGGCGGCTCTGCTTGGTCGCTCTGCTCCTCACGGGGTGCGCCCATCGCGACCGGATCGTGGTGGGTTCCAAGAACTTCACCGAATCCGACCTGCTGGGTGAGATCGTGGCACAGCAGATCGAGCGGCGCACGGCGCTTCCCGTGGAGCGGCGCTTCCACCTGGGCGGCACGTTCGTGTGTCATCAAGCCATCACGTCGGGCCAGATCGATCTGTACGTGGAGTACACGGGGACCGCGTACACGGCCGTGTTGAAGCACGCGCCCGTCGCTGATCGCGATAGCGTCTATCGCACCGTGGCGCGCGACTACGCACAGCGGTTCGGGCTCGTGTGGGGCACGCCGTTCGGCTTCAACAACACCTTCGCCATCACCGTGCGACACCGCGACGCCATGCGCTACGGCCTGAAGCGCATCTCCGACCTGGCGCGCCTGGCGCCGCGCTGGAAGGCGGGATTCGGCTACGAGTTCCTGGAGCGGGCCGACGGCTTCCGGGGACTCGCGAGCGTGTACGGACTACGGTTTGCTTCCCCACCCACCGCGATGGACCTGGGGCTTACGTATCGGGCGCTCGCGGAGGGGAAGGTGGACGTGATCGCCGGCAACTCGACGGACGGCCAGATCCAGGCCCTGGACCTGGTGGTCCTGGAAGACGACCGCCGCTACTTCCCGCCATATGAAGCCGCCCCGGTGATCCGGCAAGCAGCGCTTACACGGCACGCGGGAGTCGCCGCCGCTCTCGCTCAGCTCGCGGGGCGCATCTCGGATGCCGAGATGCGACGACTCAACGCCCTCGCGGACGTGGAGCACCGGGACATCGCGACCATCGCACGGGACTGGTTGCGGGCGACAGTGCCGTGAGGGCACGCCTGCAGCTCGTGCTCGCCGCCGCGTGCTTCTCGACGGCGGGGGCGGCCATCAAGTGGTGCGGCTTCGGCGCGTGGCAGATCGCCGCGATCCGGGCCCTCGTGGCGATGGTGGCGATCCTCGCGCTCATCCCCGAAGCGCGCCACCGGTGGACCTGGCGCGTGGGGCTCGTGGGCGTGGCCTACGCGGCCGCGGGGCTGCTGTTCGTGCTCGCGAACAAGCTGACGACGGCGGCCAATACCGTATTCCTCCAGGCGACGAATCCACTGTTCGTCGTCGCGCTCGCACCGTGGCTGTTGCGCGAGCGCGTGCGGGCGGCTGACCTGGCGCTCATGGGCGTGCTGGCCGCGGGCCTGGCGCTGCTGTTCGTCGGCGGGCAGCGACGCTTCGCGACCGCGCCGGATCCCGTCCTCGGCAACGTGCTCGCGGCGGGGAGCGCGGTGGCGTGGGCGTTTACGGTCACAGGCTACCGCTGGCTGGCGCGACTGGGGGGACCTGGGGGGAGCGGTACGGACCACGGCCCGATCGCGGGCGCGGCGGCGTGCGGCAATCTGATCGTGTTCCTGGTGTGCCTGCCCGGAGCGCTCCCGCTCGCGGCCGGGCGCGCCACCGATTGGCTGATCGTGATCTACCTCGGCGTGTTTCAGCTCGGCCTCGCCTACGTGTTCCTGTCGCGCGCGATCACCCGCGTGCCCGCCCTCGAGGCCTCGCTGTTTCTCCTGGTCGAGCCGGTCCTGAGCCCCGTATGGGCGTGGCTCGCGCACGGCGAGACGCCGGGCCCGCTCGCGGTGATCGGGGGCGCCGTGATCCTGACCGCGACCACGCTCAAGGCATGGACCGACACTCAGGTGGTCGCCGCATGACGGGGGGCCCGCGCACGATCATCCGGACCTATTTCGCCATCACGGGACTCTTCAACCTCGCGATGTCGCTCATCTGGGGCATCGATACCCTCTTCAAGATGGGCGCCGGGCTCGACATCCAGCAGGTGCTGCTCACGAACGCGGCCTTCACGCTCGGGTCGATGGTGTTCGAGGTTCCCACCGGCGTGGTGGCGGACACGGTGGGTCGCCGCGTGTCGCTGCTGCTCTGCCTCGTCACGCTGTTCGTGACCACGCTCCTGTATGTGGCCATCGCCTGGCGCGGCTGGGGGTTCTGGGCGTTCATGTGGGTCTCGGTGTTCCTCGGACTGGGCTACACGTTCTACACGGGCGCCGTCGACGCCTGGCTCGTCGACGCCCTCAAGGCCAGCGGCTACGACGAGCCGCTCGAGCGCGTGTTCTCTCGGGGACAGATGCTGTTTGGGGCCGCGATGCTCGTCGGGACGATCGGCGGCGGCCTGCTGGGCCAGATCCGCCTCGACATCCCGTACCTGGTGCGGGCTGCCCTGGTCGTCCCGCTGTTCCTGCTGGCGTGGTTCCGCATGCCGGAGCTCGGCTTCACCCCGCGCGCGTTGCAGCTGCGGCGGGTGCCGGCGGAGCTGCGGCGCGTCTTCGTCGAGGGGCTCAGCTACGGACTGAGCAATCCGGTCATCCGGCCCGTGATGCTCGCGTCGCTCGTCTCCATGAGCTTCATGATCTTCGGCTTCTACAGCTGGCAGCGCTACTTCCTCGATCTCCTGGGGCGGGACCTCGTGTGGGTGGACGGGGTGATCAGCGCCCTCGTCGGTTTGAGTCTCATCGTGGGCAACGCCCTCGTCGCGCCGCTGTCCCGCGTGGTGCGGACGCGGACCGGACTGCTGATGGTCTCGGCGGGGGCCCAGGCGGTGCTGGCGGTGGCGTGCGGCCTGCTCACGAACTTTTTCGCAGTCGTATCGCTGTACCTCTTGTACGGAGTGGCGATCGGTCTCGCGATGCCCGTAAAACAGGCCTATCTCAACGCCCACATCCCCTCGGCCCAACGGGCGACCATCATCTCGCTCGACTCGATGTTCGCGAGCAGTGGCGGGGTGCTCGGGCAGACGGCCTGGGGCTGGGTCGCGCGGACGCGCTCGATCGGAACCGCGTGGGCGTGGAGCGGGCTGACACTACTGCTGGGCATCCCGCTCTACTGGATCGCCCGGCGGAGGGACAGGCATTTGGACAGAATAGACTAGACGCGTAGACGCACAGACGCACAGGGGTGAACAGTTAGAGTGAGCAGGTAGTCCCACTCACTTCCTACTATTCTCCCCTGTGCGTCTGCTGCGTCTGTGCGTCTAGCCTGTTGCGTCTGTGCGTCTAGTAGGGTCTGTCCTGGTTACGGCGTAGTGTCCTTCTTCTGGTCCTCGTGCACGTCCTTCCGATCCTGCCGCAGGTCCCTCCGATCCCGACGTGCATCGCGCACGTCGTGGCGACGATCGCGGCGATCCTGCCGCAGGTCGCGCGCCTCGTGCCGCGCCGCGGTGGTATCGCCGTTCTTCAGGTCCTGCCGTACCTCCCGGCGGTCCTCGCGGATGTCCTTGGTGTCGTGGCGGATGTCCTTGCGGTCGCCGCGCAGCTCACGGCGGTCGTGGCGGACTTCCTTGCGGTCGTGCTTCACCTCGTTCGAGTCCTGGGCCGAGAGCACCACGGGTGCGCTGAGTGCCAGCACTACGAAGAGGGCGATATGACGTCGCATACTTGGTCCCGGTTGAAGTTCGCAGGTAAGACCCTACTATCGGGGAGAGTGTTAACAGCGTGACGTGGGTCACACGCGCACGTGCTAGCGCTGCTTGAACTTGGGCAACTCGTCGCGGTGACGCTTCAAGTACTCCTCGTAAATGTGGCTGTCCGTGTAATCCCGAATCTCGCTGATCCGATCGCTCCGAAACTTAAGGATGCAGCACGTCCGCTGGTCCATCACGTCCTTGGGGTCGGACTTCAACCACGAGCGCTCGCGCAGCTCCACGATCACCCGATCTTCCGCCTCGTACCAATCGCGCCAGACGTCCTCGTATCCCCAGTCGGCGGCGCCCAGTCCGGGCTCGCGGTTCCAGAGGGCATCGAGCACCGCCTCGCGGCCTCGCCATTCGCCGCCGATCCGGGGAGCGCCGGCCACCCAATAGACGATGTCATCAGTGAAGTAGCTCCCCGTTTCCGTTCGGTTCCCCGCGAACAGCGCCTTCTCATAGGCTTTGGCCACGTCCATGCGACGGCTCATACGGTCATCTCCTCGATCTCTTCGGGCTCGGGCAGGGTGTTCGCCTTGCGCCCAGCGCGCTCCATCGGCTTGTCCATCTCCGCCTTGTGGCGGTCGATGATGCTCCAGAAATCGAGGGCACGGTCGAGCAGCTCATTGGAGGCTTCCTTGAGCGTGTCGCTCGTCCGCACCTGCCGCACGTTGTTCTGCATGTCCTCCGCATCCCAGCCGCGGGAGTGCGCGATGAAGGGGAACGGAGGAAACACGAAGCCGAGCTCGGCCCAGAAGGTGAACATCGCGCCCGCGACCGCCTGGATGTTGTCCTGGCCACCTGTGATGATGAAGGCCGCCACCTTGTTCCTGATCAGGACCTTGTCCTGGATGGTGACCTGGTTCTGCACGCAGTTCAAGCGCTCGATCATCTTGTAATACAGCGAGGACGCATTCCCCCAGCGAATGGGTGTGCCGATCAAGACCACGTCGGCCCAATGCACCAGCCCTTCGTAGACTGCCGTGAGCTGATCCTCGGGATCGCGCTCCGTGATGGCGCAGGGCCACGTGCAGGCGCGCGCCGCCTTGGAGTAGTTGCCCTCACAGTGACGGAACTTGAGGTCGCGCAGCTTGATGAACTGCGTATCGGCTCCCCGGCGCTTCGCCTGGTCCAGGGCGTGCTCGAGCAGCGCGTCCGACGTGGAAAAGCGCGGGTTGACGTCGTCCATCGCGGTGGTGGAGATGACGAGCACGCGTGGCGGCGCGCCGGCGGGCTTGGGGTGGACCTCGAGCAGGTGTGACGGCTTGTGCTTGACGAGCTTCCGCGGCATCACCGGCGGCGTCTGGACGTAGACGCCGTCCTCCCGCTCCTCGACCGCGAAGACGGGGACCTGCTCCTCGTCGTAGCCTTCCGGGCCCTTGCCCGTGAGGACGCTGTACTCCCAGGCATGCCACGGACACATCACGAACTCGCCGTGGAGCCGGCCTTCGGACAGCGGGCCGCCCTTGTGGTTGCAGGCGTTGCCGATCGCTCGGAACCGACCGTCATAATGGAAGACGGCGACCGACCAGCGGTCGAGCTTGAAGACGGCCGGGACGCGGGCGAGCAGCTCGCTCTTGTCGCCGAGGCGGTGCCACGTGGTCATGGGACGCTTCCGTTAGGGGCAGTGTAGATTGTAGCCCCCATGAAAGATCGGAGCGAGATCGGGATCGTCGAGGCGACGGCCCGCTACGAGGCTTGGCTCGCCCAGCGAATTCCCCTCGTCAAGCCGGATCTCGAGCTCAAGCATCACGCGATGAGCGCCGGGATCTTCCCGTTCCTCCGAGCCACGTTCTACCGGTGGGCGGCCCGCTGGCGGGCGCTGGTGGGTGACGTCGCCGCGGCCCCGACCGTGCTGGCCGTGGGGGACCTGCACGTGGAGAACTTCGGCACCTGGCGCGACGCCGAGGGGCGACTGGTGTGGGGCGTCAACGACTTCGACGAAGCGTGGCCGCTGCCGTACACCAACGACCTGGTGCGGCTCGCCGCCAGCGCGCTGGTCGCGCGCGAATATCACGACTTGAGAATCGATGGCAAGGAGGCGGTGGGGGCAATTCTCGACGGCTACCAGGAGGCCCTCGAGAAAGGGGGACACGCGTTCGTGCTCGCGGAGCATCACACGGCGCTGCGTGAGATGGCGCTGTATCGCCTGCACGATCCAGAGTCCTTCTGGGACAAGCTCGAGTCGCTCCCGACGGTGAAAACCCCCGTCCCGGAGGTCGTGCTGACCTCGCTCCGACGGGCTCTCCCCGAGGGCGATCTCCAGCTCAGGATCGTGCATCGCGTCGCCGGACTCGGGAGCCTCGGGCGCCAGCGGTTCGTCGCGCTCGCCGTGTGGCGTGGCGGGCGGGTCGCTCGGGAAGCGAAGGCACTCGCCCCCTTGGCCGAGAAGATCCACTATGACGCGATCCTGCGTCGCGGCGTTCGGTGTCCCGATCCCTGCGTCAGGGTGGACGGTGCCTGGCTCGTGCGGCGGCTCGCGCCGGACTGCTCGCGCGTAAAGCTGAACGAGCTGCCGCGCAAGCGCGACGAAGCACGACTGCTGTCCGCCATGGGTTGGGAGACGGCCAACGTTCACCTGGGCAGCCCCGGCTCCCGCGCCATCCGAGCGGACTTGAAGCGGCGCGACAAGCACTGGCTCTACGACGCGGCTCGCCGCCTGACGGACGCGATCGACGACGACTGGCACCACTGGCGCAAGGCCAGCCCATGACCGCGACCGCCACCCGCTCGCGCTTCGCCGTCATCTTTTTCACGGTATTGATCGATCTGATCGGGTTCGGGATCATCATTCCGATCCTGCCCTACTACGCCCAGCGGCTGGGGGCGGGCGGGCTCGGGCTCGGCGCCCTGCTCGGCGCGTTCTCGGCGATGCAGTTCGTGGCGACCACGTTCCTGGGCCGCACGTCGGATCGTGTGGGCCGCCGCCCGATCCTGCTCGCGACGATGCTCATCAACGCGCTCGGATATGTGTTATTCGCCGCGGCGCACTCGTACCCTATCCTGTTCATCGCGCGGGTCGTGTCGGGATTTGCGGGCGGCAATATCTCCGCGGCACAGGCCTACATCGCCGATATCACGACGCCGGCGGAGCGCTCCCGCGGCATGGGAATCATCGGCGCCGCGTTCGGCCTGGGGTTCATCATCGGCCCCGCCGTCGGCGGGCTATCGGCGTCCTACCTCGGGCCGTCGGCGCCCGGGCTGGTGGCGGCGGGGTTGTCAGTGGTCAACTTCGTGTCCGCATACCTCATCCTTCCCGAGTCGCTCAAGGCGGAGCATCGCACCGAGCGCGACCTGGGGGACTTTTCGCACATCGGTGACGCGATCCAAACGCCCCGCCTCGCGCCGCTCATGCTCGCCTGGCTCGTGGCGCCCTTTGCGTTCTCCGGCTACACCGTGGCGCTGCCGCTGTGGGCCGGCGTGACCCTGGGTTGGCGGGAGCGGCAACTCGGCTGGTTTTTCACCGTGATCGGCGCGACCGCCGCCGTCGTGCAGGGATACGCGTTCGGCAAGCTCGCCCGTCGCTTCGGGGATCGCGCCTTGCTCATTTTCGGTGGCTTCGGCATGGCGCTCGCCATCGCGGTGATTCCCGCGCTCCAGTCGAGCGCCGCGCTGTACGCCTGGACCGCCGTGCTGGCCTTCTCGAACAGCATCTTCGGGCCTGCGGCGACCGGGCTCGTCTCGGTCTTCGCCGACCCCAGCGAGCAGGGCACGGTGCTGGGCGCGGCGCAGGCCCTCGCGGCCCTGGGCCGGCTGCTCGGGCCCCTGACCCTGGGCAAGGTGTACGATGCGTCGCACCCGGCGGCATTCTTGGTCGCTGGAGCGGTGATGGCGCTGGGGGGACTCGTCTGTCTCCGAGTGCCGAAGGTGGAGCACCCGGCAGGCGCCTCGGCGTCTGTCTAGCCGTCTTCCTCCCTGCCGGTTCATATTCTCCCTACCCCCTGCCGGAGTGTGCTGCGCAATGCGCGTGTACAAGACACCGGAGATTCGCAACGTGGCGGTCGTGGGCCACGGCGCGAGCGGAAAGACCTCCCTGGTCGACGCCCTCGCGTTCGTGGCCGGCACGAGCAAACGCCATGGATCCGTGAAGGACGGCACCGCCCTCACCGATTACACCCCCGACGAAATCGAACGCAAGTATTCCATCAATCTCGCCCTCGCCGTCGCCGAATGGATGGACGCGAAGCTCAACCTGATCGACACGCCGGGCTATCTCGACTTCACGGGGGAGGCGCTCGCGGGCGTGTACGCGGCGGACGGGGCCGTGGTGGTCGTCTCCGCCACCGGGGGCGTGGAGGTCGGCACCGAAAAGGTGTGGGACTACTGCGAGAAGCGGGAGATCCCCCGCCTGTTCTTCGTCTCGCTGATGGACAAGGAGCACGCCGACTTCGAGAAGGTCTATACCCAGGTGAAGCAGCGGCTGACGCCCAAGGTGATCCCGGTGGAGATCCCCGTGGGCGAAGGCCCCGAGTTCCACGGGATCATCAACCTCTTCTCGAAGCAGTGTCACATGTACAAGAAGGGCACGAAGGCCGGCGAGTACGAGGAGGTGGACGTCCCGCCCGAGTATCGGGACCGGTTTGAGCGCTACTCCAAGGAGCTGATCGAGCGCATCGCCGAAACGGACGATACGCTGCTCGAGCGCTACCTGGGCGGCGAGGAGATCGGGCGGGACGAGGCGATCGCCGCCATGAAGGCGGGCATGCTGAAAGGCGAGCTGTTTCCGCTGTTCTGCGGCGCCGCCGACCTGACCTACGGGACCCGCGCCCTGCTCTCGAAGCTCGTGGAACTGATCCCCGCGCCGAACGAGCGACCGCCGGTCGAGGCCCAGCGATGGGGGAGCGCGGAGCGGGTGACCCTGAAGCCCGAGGACGCGGGGCGGTTCGTGGCGCAGGTATTCAAGACGATCTCCGAGCCGCATGTCGGCGACGTGACGCTGTTCCGGGTGCACTCAGGCCTGGTCAAGAACGGACAGGACGTATACAACGCGCCGCGCGAAGCGGTGGAGAAGCTGAACCATCTCTGCGTCACGGTGGGGAAGGACCGCATCGAAATCCCCGAGCTGCACGCGGGAGACATCGGCGTGGTCGCCAAGCTCCGAGACACGCACACCAACGACACGCTCTCGACCAAGGACCACGCGATCGTGCTCCCCAAGATCCCCTTCCCCGAGCCGGTGATCACCGAGGCGATCGAAGTGAAGCAGCGGGGCGAAGAGGAAAAACTCTCGACCGGGCTGCACAAGCTGCACGAGGAAGATCCGACGTTCCAGCACGAGTACTCGGGCGAGCTGGGGCAGACGCTGATCCGCGGGCTGGGGGAGCGCCATCTCGAGATCATCGTCGGCCGGCTGGCCCGCAAGTTCGGTGTGCACGCGGTGATCGGGAAGCCGAAGATCGCGTACCGCGAGACGTTCAAGGCGCGGGCGGAGGGGCAGGGGAAGCACAAGAAGCAGACGGGCGGCCGCGGCCAATACGGCGACTGCTGGATCCGGATCGCGCCGCTGCCACGGGGATCGGGGTTCCAGTTCGTGGACGAGATCGTGGGCGGGGTCATCCCGCGGCAGTACATCCCAGCAGTGGAGCGCGGCATCCAGGAAGCGGCGGCGCGCGGTCCCGTGGCCGGGTATCCCGTCGTCGACTTCAAGGTGGAGCTGTACGACGGCTCCTATCACGACGTGGACTCGAACGAAATGTCGTTCAAGATGGCGGGGATCCTGGCATTTCGGAACGTGAGCCCGAACTGCCGGCCCGTGCTGCTCGAGCCGATTCTCGAAGTCGACGTGTGGACGCCCGACGAGTATCAGGGCGCCGTGATGGGCGATCTGTCGTCGCGTCGCGGTCAGATCCTCGGCACCGAGCCCGCGGGCCGCCAGGTCAAGATCAAGGCGCTCGTGCCTGAAGCCGAGCTGGACCGCTACGCCACGACGTTGCACTCGATCACACACGGACGCGGCACGTATCGCTCGAAGTTCCACGTGTACCAGGAGGTCCCGCCCGACGCGGCGCAGAAAGTGGCGGAGGTGCGGAAGAAGGAGCTGGAAGAGGCGAAGGCCTAGCGGGGTACAAGAGGACCCATGAAAAACATACTGGTCGCCGTGATCATTGCCGTCCTTGGCGCCGCGTGCCCGCCAATGGAGCGACGCTCACCGCCGCGGTCCGACACGACGTCGACCGACACCGCGCCTTCGGCGCCGGCGGCGCAGCCGGCGGCGCTGACGCCCCCCGCGCCGCCCCCCGGTCCCGTCGCGACCAAGGTCGGGACCGTGGAAGGGTTCCTCACGCCGGAATCCGTGCTGCACGACCCGGTGCAGGACATCTACTTCGTCTCGAACATCAACGGCAGTCCCACGGCGAAGGACAACAACGGATTCATCAGCCGTGTGCGGCCGGATGGCGCCGTCGAGAACCTCAAATTCATCGAGGGTGGGCACGGCGGTGCGACCCTGAACGCCCCGAAAGGGCTGGCACTCCGGGGGGACACGTTGTGGGTGGCGGACATCGACATGGTCCGCTCATTCGACGCGAAGACCGGCGCGCCGCGGGACAGCGTGAGCCTGGCCAGTCTGGGGGCGGTATTCCTGAACGACATCGCGATCGCGCAGACCGGCGCGCTCTACA
>Ga0209056_10003874_pt1 | contig 15828 bp, 14 predicted proteins | sample GraSoiAngelo_114_FD_185876 | JGI IMG/M metagenome (GOLD analysis project Ga0209056, IMG submission 185876) | Grasslands soil microbial communities from the Angelo Coastal Reserve, California, USA - 14_0903_13_40cm (SPAdes) (version 2) | ecosystem: Environmental > Terrestrial > Soil > Grasslands... | reverse complement strand
CAAAAGTGAAAATTGTGTTTATTCCATGTTTGGCGGCTTCATTGAACATTGATAGTCGATACTTCTCGATGAGCTTCCAATACCGTCTTGTCCCGAATTCGAAGACAGACTTGACAAAATCAATCGAGACGTGATTGTCGAATAGTTTGAATCCCGTCAGCTTCACGAGCTCAGTAGCCACGGTGAGCTTTCCGACTGCTGGCGGGCCGTAGATGAAGACTAGTTTCAACTGGGGGTCACTAGAACGTGGATTATGGGGGATCGAGAGGGTCAATAATTCATGCCGGTGACAAACGCTATTGAACGCGTTTGCCTAGGATTCGTTCGACTTGAGTTTCAGCTTCTTCGGCAAGTATTCGTCCACGATGTAGGTGAGCCCGTATCTGCTGAACGCTTCCTGTTCCGACTTTTTCCGGACTTTCCTGAAGGTGTCGATCTCTCTCTGCCAGAGTCCTCCAGCATAACGGGGATCCTTCTCAAGCTCATTCAATCGCTTCAGATCTAGATCCGTCAGGGGGTCGCTCGGCAGCTTATAGTCTACAATATCTGTGGCCCAGACTCCGCCCCAGATCGCGTCGGGAGTATTCAGCTCTCTGAGATGCGCCGCGTTTGCGGACCCGGAAATAATGACCATGGCGATGTGCATTCCCCAGGGATCACCGTCGGTGAAGATGTAGACCGGGAGATCTAGCTCTTGGTTCAATCGTCTGAGCAGAAACCGTGTTGCGCGCGGTGCCTGACCAGCTGTGTGAATTAGGACTGCTTTGAAGCGTTGGTGGACCCGTTCTTCAATAAATCTCGTGAAGAGTCCGCCCTTCTCGATCGCTATGACCTTGTCTACTTTCTTCTTGTCTGGCCGGACAAATTCTGAGGTTGTAAGGGCGGGACCGATCATCACCCCATCCGGGTGTGATGATAGGTTGAGCGTCCGGCCTTCGTATCCTGGGACGGTATACTCGACTGTCAGATCCCCGAAGATGGCGCTCCGCTCTTCAGGAAACACGTTGAAATCCTCTCTCGAAAACCCTGTCACGGTCTCGAGGTCAGTGATGAGATTGTCGCTCTCTTGCTGATCCTGAAAGTCCATCTCGTAGGCTTGAGCAGAGTAGAAGACGTCCCGTAGAGTGCTGGTCTTGTTCTGCTCCGTCAGCTCATCCGTGAACATAGCGGTCCAGAGTAGCTGCGTAAACGGTCGAACATGCCGGACATTACGCGCGCTCCTCTTCACATTCCTCTTCCCAAGAATATACTGCCGGGTCTTGTCATCGTAGATTATGTTCGCAATAGACCGGCTCGGCATCTTGACAGTCGGAAACTCCTTCTTCGCCAGCTGATCGTACACTTGGCCCCCAAGCTGTTCTAGGGAGGAGAGGACGTGATCCTTCCTCTCCTTGACGACCCCTTTACTGCGGCTCTTCTTCGCCTTCTTCGACACCATATTTTATCAGACCCTTGAGCAGCGGTTTGATATCAGGCTCCTTCTTAGCCCTAGACAATTTCGTCGAGAACTGTGCCATTTTCGGAAGATACTTCTCAAAAACATCGACGCGCTTCTTCTCCTGAGCAAGATGCTCCCTTCGCGACAGATAGATCCGAAGGTTCCTTGAAGCCTCTCTGATTGCGTTGAGAATCTCATGCTCAACCTCGGGACGGTCAGCAATGAACTCCTTTCCTACTGTCTTGTATGGAATCTTCGTGCTGCAGACGTGAACGAATACGGCTAGGGGTGTCTCGCCTGGGATGACTTTGTAACCGCGCCAGTCTATCTGGTCAACCACCTTCCATGAAACATCACTAGCCTCGTCGAAGAGTAGAGGAATCTTGTTGGCAAACCGGAAGAGCAGAATCTTCCCCTGTGTCTCGATCTGCTTCCCGCTAGCTATTCCGACCTCGATGATGAATGGGAAACCCGAGTATGTGGCGGGCTTTCGCTGAAGAGTTGCAACGAACGCAGATCCATTCTGGACATCTTCATCACTTATTCCCAGCTCCTTCTTGATCCCAGTTGCCAGCAGGTCCGCGCCTAGGGGGGAGAGACTTGTTGGATCAGGAGAGACGAAATCCTCATAGTTCTTCATGGCGCTGACCAGCGTAACCATGTCACCCGAAGACAGATTCCGCGGGTTTTTCTTGGACCCGAGCTTCGCGTAGAGGAGGAACTTTCGGGCTGTCGTTTCTCCGATTCGCTGGAAGTTCTTGCGCAAGAACTCCTGGAGGGTCTTTGCGTTGGTGAGCTTGAGCATCCGTTGGACCGTCTCGACATCAACTCCATGGGGATGTGGCAGTGTTTCGGTGGGTGCAGGCGGCACCACGCTGGTCCCTCTTGTGAAGTGGTATAGTCGTCCACGAGGATCAACGAACGTTAGATTCGCGTAGGGAACAATGATGGCGGTCTGCTTGAAGTATTCGAGGATCCTCGGCATCGCCCGGGAATAGTCCGCTTCGGTTTTGAACTCGATAATGGTCCCTTTCCAGTGAGAACCGTTCGGACGTGTCTTCTTTTTCAGCACGATCGGCTTGTTATGCTGGATATCAGTTCGCAGTCCAATCTCTGTAATTCTCTGCTTGGGATTGGTGCTAGAGCTGATCTGCGCTTCGCCATGAGTCGTTATCTGCCCGTACAGCAACGCCATCTTCCCTCCGAGCCCGAAGGTGCCTCGAGTCTGGCGAAGTTTGTACTTGGAACCGTAGAGCACTTGGCCGAAGGCTGAAGGTATTACGTCGCCGGGAACGCCTATTCCATTATCCTCGATTCTAAGAACGTAGGTCCCGGGTCCGTCGAGCGGCCCGGATTCGTGTAATAGTCGAACATAGATGTCGGGTGGAATGCTGCCTGTTTCGCAAGCGTCTAGCGAGTTCTCGACCAGTTCTCTTATCGTGGAGTAGATTGATCGTGAAGGGCTTGTGAATCCAGCGATGTCCCGGTTTCGGTAGAAGAAGTCGGCCGCGCTTATTTCTTGGAAGACTTCGGCGACTGTCATGCTCTCGGCCTAGCGATTGCCGCGGCCGTTATGGCTTTTTCTTGGCTGGCTCTGACCCTTCCCACAGTCCTAGAGCTTTCTCCTTCTTGACTTTCTTTCTCCGTTTCTTAAGAATCTTATACACGGTTCCGTGTTGGCGGCCTTCGATCAGTTTCTCCAACGCGTCCTTGGCCATTGAGACAGATTCGAAAGTTCCAATGATAGAGATCGTGTGCCCGCTAACTGAGATCAGGGTCCCGGTCAATTCCTCGATATTCCGTCTGGCCCTTCCCTCCTTTCCAATGATTCGACCGTCCACTCGTCTGATTTCAGCTTCATTCTTTCCAAAGTAGTCGTGAAGGTCAACGATCTCGAAGGTGTAGTCGTCGTTGAACAGAGAGAAGGCTCTCGGCGGTGAAAATCCTCGTCCTATTGCTAAAACCATGTCCTTTGCTCGTAGCGCGTAAGACGGGTCCGGGGAATCGGGTTTGACTCCAATATCGACTGATCCCGATTCGCTGTCAATTTTGAGATCGACGAAAAGCTTCTGTTCAATCGTCGATTTCACCGATCCCTTTGGCCCGACAAGCACTCCGATCCTTTCTTTCGGGATCATAGCATTCATTCTTGTCTCTGCCATCATTCTATCTCCGGGAACACCTTTTCGAACGGGCGAGTCTTGACTCCTAGTCCCGAGAAGTAGTGGTTCAAGTTTTCTACGTCTCTCTTCAGGAACAGCTTGGCTTCGTGATGCTCCATAGTGACTGCTTGGGCAAAATCTATGAAAACGGGGTATCCGTCCGGGACCAGGATGTTGTATTCGCTTAGATCTCCATGAACCAGCTTCACCTTATCGTGAAGGTCCTTCAGCATTTCAAGGGTCTTCTTGTACCAGCCAGCGGGCGCTTCGAGGGGTACCTCGCGGAGATGCGGGGCAGATTTTCCTTCCTTTCCAATGAATTGCAGGAGGATGACATTTTTCTCCACGTATATGGGTGCGGGCACCGTTATGGCCTGACCAGCTAGCTCCAGGTTCTTGTACTCTTTCAGAGCCCACATGTCTACAAGGGATCTCGTGTCGTGAGGTATGTCCTTGAATCTCGGATCCCCCTGAATGTACTTCAATCTGCCCTGTCTGAAAATATTGGAGGATGTCAGGAATATCTTGACTGCTACTTCCTTGCCTTGCGGGTCGAGTCCGTGATAGACTCGGCTCTCCTTGCCTGCTTTGAGGACCCCCGTTATTTCTTTCAGCTTTCCGATGTTGAGAATCTTTAGGATTGTCAGAAGTGTCCGCTTGTCAAAGACTTCTTCGAGAGTCTCCAGATCTTCGCTTGACTTTATCCTGAAGCGTCGCTCCCGATCGTATCTCTCCTCACGCTTCTTGAGTTTCTCGTCAATCTTGTCAGACAAGGAGTTATGCACTAATGGATGGCGATTTCTGATATTATGATGTGGGCTGGGGTACTGTCAGACCCAAGTAGAGTTTGCCCAGTTCACGATGTTCGAGCAAGGCTTTCGCTGTTCCTTGGAAAATAGTGGTTCCATTCACCAATAGATATGCGGAGTGCCCTATCTGGAGTGCCCGGGTCGCGTTTTGCTCCACAAGTAGAATCGTAATGCCGGAAGTTCGAGAAAGGTAGGATATCGTATCAAGGACTTGGGTCGCTACTATAGGGGCTAGGTTTGCTGTTGGCTCATCAAACATGATAGTATGGGGATTTCTCACGAGTGCCATGCTCATGGCGGCCATTTGTCTTTCTCCTCCACTTAGGCTCGACACTCTCGTGTTCCAGTACGAAGAAAGTTTGGGAAAGAGTTGAAGGGCTTGCTTGGCCCTTTTTTGGAACTCTTGGTCCGTAACAGTGTAGCCTGCCATCTTGAAATTCTCAGCCACCGTGAGGCTCGTGAACGTACTCTCGGTTTGGGGAAGGTAGGCTATTCCTAATCGGGCTATTTCGTGCGGAGGGAGACTGGAAATGGTTTCATCGTTGAGAGTGATATTGCCCTGATAGATGTTGGTGAGTCCCGCAATAGTCTTGAGAAGTGTACTCTTGCCGGAACCGTTTGGGCCGACGATTACCGTAATCTCTTTCGGTTTCGCCTCGAGAGAGACTCTGTCGAGAATCTGGAGGCTCCCATAGCCAGCAGAAATATTGTTCACTTTGAGCATATTTGAGAAAGTCAGCCCCCTAGATAGGCCTCGATGACTCTCTTGTCTTTGACAACCTCTTTGGGCAATCCCGAGGCGATGACTTTTCCGAGTGCCATTACAAACATTTGATCGACGTATTGCAAGGCAACATCAAGTCGATGTTCAACAATGAAGAAGGTAAGCCCCAGCTCGTCTCGAAGCGTCAACAATCTCGAGAATATCTCATGTGCAAGTGTCGGATTCACACCTGACACCGGCTCGTCGAGGAGCAGAAGCTTTGCGTCTGACATTAGTGCCCTTCCGATTTCGACAAGTTTCATCTGCCCACCACTAAGAAGGTAGGCGGGTTGGTCCCAGACTCTTGAAAGTCCAAGTAACCTTAGAATCCTAGCCGCCTTCGCGGCGGTCTGCATTTCATTTTCCTGCCACGCAGGAGTGAAAAAATCTTTCCACGGTTTCAGGGTAGCTTTGCCGAGGGACCAGAAGAACTTGATATAGTCCTTTACGTGAATTTTTGTCCTTCTTGCCGGACTTCCCTGAATCCGGACTTTTACTCGTGCTAGACCTCGGATCATTTTCCAACCAGACGCGGTGTCTCGCCAGGGACGGAAGAAGTCGTTCCAAGACCTTAGACCGACAATCTTGAGGGATTTGAAGAAACTCTCTCCTGGGTTTCCTTTTTCGGCGACTAGCAGGTTTTCGAGCACGGTGAGCTTCCAAAACAACGCGGGAATCTGGAACGTTCTAGCCAAGCCCATATCGTACAGTTTGAAGGGAGCGAGGCCTGTCGCATCTCTTTTCTGAAAGAGAATCCTTCCTGAGTCGGGCTTGTATAGCCCACTTATCACATTGATGAGAGTAGTCTTACCTGATCCATTTGGCCCAATAAGGATGACGACTTTGCGTTCTTCCACGTCCAGTGAGACGCCATCTAACGCTCGGAGATTGCCGAACGCTTTCGCAACGTCTCTTATGGAGAGAATGATCGGGGCCATTGATGATTAGGAAAAGAAAAAGGGGAGGGGGTTGAAGTTGATTGCGCTGCTATGGAATGCTGGTCCAAGTTACGGTATCCGAGGCTGTGTCCCACGAGCCCGCTTGGACCCATGTGGGGGCACCCGACTGGATGACAACCTTCCAGATCTGGTAAGATGTCGGCGTTCGGTCACCGCTGGCCTGAAACGAAAGGGGCCCGGTTACACCGTACAGGGCGCCATTGTAGGACTTTATGTAATTCTCGAGAAATGCTTGAATCGCGGTGCCGTTGTTTCCAGCCTGAATCGTAGACATTGCGCCGAGCCACAGGTCGTCATATGCTCCAAGGCAGTACGAGTCGCATGTCGTCCCTGAATATTTGCTCGAAAATGATGAATAGAGGGAGTTGCTCTTGGTGTTGTTTGAAGTTGAGAAGAGCGTAGACACAATCTTGACTTGGGCAACCAAAGTGCCCGTCGAAGCTGGCGTGATTATGTGGCCGTTGTCCGCCTCTCCGTCGGTGCCGAACCAGGGGAGTGTCGACCATGGGAAGTTGTAGGGTGAGCCGCTCGAGAAGCTGCTCTGAGCCTTTATGACCATTTGGCTGAATTCCTCGAAGGCGACTACGTCGATGGCTATCTTGCCCGCGCCGTATGTGCCTACTGCATTGTTGAATTCTGTATTCAATGTGGTAAGAGTGCTCGTCCAGTCTAGAGTGCTTGCGTCGGCGGCAGCGGCGTCGTAGCGGATTATGGTCTCGACGTGTCCTCCTAACGTCTGGAATCTATCACGGGTGGCATTTGCGAGCCCATCGCCGTATGTGTCGTGTCTCTGAACGATGATCAGGTCTGTTGCCCCTCTGTCAGTCATTATTCTTGCATCTGCGACGCCTTGGGCTGCATCGTTGGGAACAGTGCGGTACAGGTAATCGTTCGAAACGGCAAGGGCAGGTGACGTCGATGAGGGACTGATGAGAACTACATGGTTCGAACCCGCGTAAGACAGTATGTACTGGGCTGCACCGCTATTGAGCGGGCCAACAACGACCTGGACTCCCGATGCAGCCAGAGATTTGAGGTCCTGGAGCGCGAGGTTGTTATCGAGCTGATAGTCGTCGACGGCTGTGGTGAACTTGAGGTTACACCCTCCTCCGGAAAGGAGCGAGTTGATGTCGTTTATTGCGAGTGTGGACACGTCTTTTGCCCTGGTGCCCTGGTCCGAGAGAGTCTTTGAGAGGTCGAGAAGCATTCCTAGGGTAATGGTTTGGCCTGAAGTGCAGAGTGAAACGCATGCGCCTGGATTCGTTACGAAGAGTGAGTAGCAAAGTGCGTTAGTGGACTGCGCCGATGTAGGGAGGTGCGTCAAGGCGTAGGTCGCGCCCGCGCCTACTCCGAGACCTACAATGAGCAAGATAATCGCGATTGCCATTGAGACGGTTCTGCTGCTTGGCTTCGCTTGAATGGGTGGTTGAGATTGCAATTTAGAGGAAATTTCGCGACTCACCATATAAACTATATTCGAGTTCGGGACACGTTAGTGAGATCTGATACTCTTGGTTTGGCCGTATCTAGTGAGTTCAGTCATCTTCGGGTCGCTCTTCGGATTAATGGCAATAGGCCTCACGCTCACATACATCACTACGAGAGTCCCAAACTTCGCGTATGGTTCCTTCGTAACAATTGGTCTGTACACGTCCTACTCAATGAATCGTTTCGCGGATTTCACTCCTTACATGTCTGCGCCGATCGCTTTTGGAATCGGTGGTCTTAGTTCCGTTGCAATGTACCTTGGAATTCTTCGGCTGCTCGCAAGGAGAGGCTCATCTCTGGTCTCTCTAATGATCGCTACGTTGGCGATCGACATCGCGTTTATCGGCATATTCGGCATTTACGCGGATTATCTCCGCTATGGTCGCAACCTGACTGACAGCCTCTCATTCTACTCATTCCTTGATGACTTCTCTCTGTTTGGAGCACAGGGCCTCACGTATATCGCTCCGATATCGCTGGCACTCATAACCCTTGGATTATTCTTACTCCTCACCCGCACTAAATTCGGAGTAGCGATGCGGGCATCAGTAGAAAACCCGAGCCTTGCGAGGGTGTTAGGAATAGACGTCGAGAAGGTGTACGTATTTGCGTGGTTCCTTGCCGGAGGATTTGCAGCAATGTCCGGTTCGTTCTATACCCTTTACTCAGGGGGAGGAGTCGCAACCGGTTCCGGTCTGATCGTCGAGATTTTCGCTGCAAGCATCCTTGGCGGACTATCAAGCATCTACGGAGCTACCATAGGAGGAATAATAATCGGAGCTGGCGAGAATCTATTGACGGGCGGAGGAATATTTCTCCTCGGTTCTTGGGTCTTGGACTACCAAAAAGGCATACCACTTCTCATAATGATAGTCACTTTGCTAGTGCTGCCGCGTGGTCTCGCATCGCTCCTGAAATGATGCCCCATGCCGGAATCCGGATCGGTGCCAGTTTGAGGGTCTGACGATGCTAGACGTTCCATCGATTACCATTTTTGGGTTCAATATCGTGAAGTTCGCGGTTGATCTAGGAAACGCGTACATGCTGTTTCTCGTTGTGAGTCTTAGCTTGAATCTTGAGGCAGGCTACACAGGCGTGCCGAACTTCGGAAAAGTTATGTTCATGGCGGGAGGCGCAGCCATCAGTGCTGCAGTCTGCGGCCAGTTAGCAGTTTTCATACTCGGAGTAAATGTGCATGGCAATTACAACGGGTACATAGTGACGGTAATCAACCAAGTTAACGCTTCCCTATCAAAGAGCCCTCTCCTATCCGTGGAGTTGGTGCTCCTTGGGACCATTCTTGCCGCAGGAATCGGAGGTTTACTGGGGTTCCTGGCTTCATACCCGGCGATCAGACTCAGGGAGGACTACCTAGGCATGTTATTGTTGGCTTCTGCCCAATTCTTCCAGATTTTCTTGGGAGCCTACTATCCCCTGATAGGTGGAACACAAGGGATCTCCGTTCCGGACTTTTTCGGATGGGCAGGAAACGGGATTGGAGTGAGAGACGTTGCAATTCTTGGCTTTCTCTCAGTCTTCGCCCTTCTGGTATACGTTTATGCAGAAAGAATTGCGAGGTCACCATTAGGAAGGACCCTAAGGGCCGTAAGGGACAACGAAACCGCAACTAGAGCATTGGGAAAGAATGATGTTGCGATCAGGAGGAACGTGATTATCATTGCGTCTGCGATAGCTGCTATGGCAGGGGCTCTTCTCACATTTCAAGTCGCATCCATTGGACCTGGGACTTGGGACCGGATAACTTGGACTTTCTACATCTGGGTCATGGTAATCATAGGCGGATCAGGCAACAATTTGGGAGTCGCGTTGGGAGCGCTTTCATTCACATCCCTCTTCGATGTCATTACGCAGGTGCAGAACTCTCTACCTTCCGACTTACCAATAGAGGTGAACTGGCTGAGATACTTGCTCTTCGCAACTTTGCTGATATCAATTCTCGCTTTCAGACCCGGGGGAATCTTACCCGAGAAATCTTCGCTGACAATTCAGAAGAACAGACTGTCTAGAATAATTGATTCTGCAAATGTACTTGAAGTAAGACCCGGCTCATCGAGCGGAGAAATCGCCGCTGATAGCACTCCTCGCGATTCTAAGACTACCGATTGATTCTTCGAAATCAGTTCAACCGAATGCGAAGGGCAATTCGATCTGGGCTCCTAAGACGCTCAACCACACTTTCGGCTCGATGAGCTGCGACTGTTTTGGTAGTCAGTTGAGGCGAAAAGGTTTGCCTTCCGCCAGGACTCTTGGAGGGACTACTGTTTTCCATCGACTCAGCCATTGGAGATCTTCCTTGGCTTCTCGCAGGTCATCCGGCAGCATTTGTGGAATCTCATCAGAAATAGGATACCATCGGTCACATTCGGGGCAGACGAGCAAGCCTTCTGTAATCTCTTCCTTCTCTTCGAAGACGTGAAGTTCGAGTGGATAGTGCTTGTCTATGGGACAGGCAAGGATGTCCAGGAGTCGTCTCTTCAACCCTAGTCTGAGAATGAGGGCCCTCGGATTGTAAGATAAGGTTTGACCATGTCTAGTTCGCATTGAGTGTAACGAGGGTCTTGGATCTACCCGATCTGAGGGCGGCGTCGCATACGCGAATTGCCTTGAGGGCGTCCTCACCCGAGGGGGCTTCCTTGGTGTCTCGAAGAATTGTTGTCATGAAATTTTCAAGCTCGACTTTGAGTGGTTCTGCCCAGGGGGTATAGGGCTTGACCAGTCGTTCGGAATTTTCCACTGTGATCTCTTGGGTGATGTAGTCTAGGTTTATCGTGGCATCGCTGCCAGTGATGATTAGGGTTCGGACCTTGCGGGGAGTAAGCCAGTTCGCATCAATGAATCCCGTTGTACCGCCATTGAAACGCAGCATCATCTCTGCATAGTCCTCGTACGCACGCGTCCTTAGTGATCCTGTCTGGGCGAAGATCGCGGAGACTTCTTCTTCCAGTAGGTATCGCATCGCGTCAATGTCGTGAATCGCGGTGTCTTTGACCACACCAACATCTCCTATCCGTATGGGCCATCTGGCGACCCGGCGGCCGGTCGCTATGATCACATCCCCAACCGCCTGCTGCCCCAACATTTTCTTCACGGCTCGCACTCCGGGATTGAATCGTTCTATGAACCCGACCAGCAACTTCACACCGGCCTTCTTCGCCGACTTGACAAGCTTCTCTGCTGAGCGCTCTTCTCCGGTCATTGGTTTTTCGACCAGAAGATGCTTGCCCGCTTCAATCGCCAATGATCCGATTTTCAGGTGAGTCTTCGTCGGCGTGCAGACGGTCACTGCGTCGAGTTTGGGGACTCGAAGAAACTTGCTCAGGTCAGTGTACCATTGGACTCCGTATTTGATGCCGATCTCCTTCGCCCGCCTTTCATCCTTCTCGCAGACGGCGACTAGATCTGCCATTCGGCTCTGGCGCAGAACCCGGACCTGGTTTTCACCCCAAAAGCCTGTGCCAATAACCCCTACGCCAACGCGTTTCATCCGTTGAGAGTGCCTCTTCCTATAGTCGTATAGAAGAGGCCGGCCCTCTCAACATTTGAAGCTTCCAGAACTCTAGTCAGATCACAGATCGCCCCCGGCCGATTCATTTCGGCTGCAAGTTGATCCGGATCAAGCTCTGTGGCGGATGATTTCGGAAGTGCAACTACGGTGCAGTTCGCCTTCGCGACTGCTCGCAGAAGGCTACTCTCAACCCGAGCATGGTCCCCGACCATCTGTGCCCAGGGCTGTGACCCAGTCTCACCAGGGTAAAGTGATACTCGTGCGCCTCTTTTCCGAAGCGATTCGATAATTGGTAGCGACTCAGGCCGAGACCAGGGATTTTTGAGTAGCCCATCTGTTCCGATAATTGCAACCCTCGATCTCCTAAAGGGATATCCACAGTGGCTAAGTGCTCTCCTTATCATGTCCACAATCTGAGATTGGTATTCCTCGTTTATGTAGTGAGCTGCTCGAACGAGTCTTGGCCCGTTCCTTCGTTGCGAGCTCGATAGAGCTATGCTTGTTCCGATCGATTCTCGCTCTGGAACCGGGTTCGACTGCTCTGTGAGGGTAATTCGAGAATCTCTGCAGAGCTCCAGTACTTCATCGTAGTTGACTCCATGCGCTTCTGACATCTTAGCTAGCTCCAGTTCAAGTGCTCTGGCCACCTCTCGGCTAACGGCGGAGTAGAGGCCGGATGCTTCCGCGACTTCCACCGTTGGAGTCAGGCTCAGGGTCGGAAAGACCCGAAGGAGTTCCTCTTGGAAAGCGGTCGAGAGCGCGCCATCGAATCCAGCCAGTACTTTCCGTTTTTCCTTGAATTCTCGGATCTTCTCGCCCGCCCAGAATAACGGAATGTAGTAGAGATTCATGTCAACTCCGATCTTTAGTCCTCCGTGTTTTTCTATCGTTGACTTGACGATAGACGATGTGTAGCGGGGTTTGCAAAGACCCGCGAAGGCAACACTTGTTCCGGTTGCGAGCCCAGGGGCAAGGTTCCGTAGGATCATCTCAAAAGCGTTGGTTTGCTCGGCACTGGAGACGTGAGTCGCCAGAATCAGAGTCCTAACTTGGGATAGGGGCAGTCGATGATAGTCTGGCGTTATCCTGATTTTCCCTGACTTCTTCAAGATCCCAAGGAGCCAGAGAGCCTCTTCTAAGCCCGGCCGGTTCGCGTGTGTTCTGCCGTCGTCCCCGAAGGGTCCTACAAGATAGTTGGAAATGCCAGCTTCGGCATAGAGGACGGAGAGGAGAAGGGCCTCCGGATTATCGCCGACAATTGCAACGGAATGATTTTCTTCCATAGTCCCTTCAGCTGGTTCAACAACTGTGGTGGGGAACCTCAGGGCCGTTCGTCATCTGCTTAACCGATTGTATCTGATCTGTTGAAAGATTTCCTTGTTGGCCGCGACATGGTTGCCTGCGTTGGGCGCAAGATCTGTCAGCGCTCAGCATGAATATTCGAATCTCAGCTTGATCAATTCTTTCTGATCCGGGAACGTTTTCAATCTCTTATCTACCAAGCATTGTCTTACAGAAACTGATCTGGGATCCGTTAGCATGAAGGTTTGGATCGACGTTCTAACCCCGAAACACGCTCTCTTCTTCGAGCCACTCTATCGAGACCTCGCCCGAGACGGGCACCAACTGCTACTATCAACGAGGGTCTATCGTGAGGCTCAAGAAGCACTAGAGCTGAAACGGTTACGATTCCAAGTCGTCGGAGAGCATGGAGGTGCCACCCGTTATGGCAAACTGCTCGCGAGCGGACGCCGTGTAGTGAAGCTGGCCCAGTTGATTGAGGATTGGCGCCCAGACACGGCCGTCTCATTCTCGTCTCCGGAGGCTGCAAGGGTAGCGTTTGGACTCAGCGTTCCGCATGTTGCAGTAAACGACTCCCCCCATTCCTGGCTAGTCGCCCGACTAAGCATTCCTCTCTCCCGATACGTCTGCTCCCCTTGGATAATTCGCAGAAAGGTCTGGCTTTCCTTCGGAGCATGGCCTGACGGCATCGTGCCCTACAGAGCGTTGGACGCTGCCGCTTGGCTGAAACGACACAAGCCGAATCCCGCGGTGCTCAAGCAGCTTTCACTGAAAAGGGACAAGCCAATCATTCTCTTACGGACTGAAGAATCATTCGCCTCATATTTGGAAGGAAAAGCAAGCGACAAGGCACCCGTGATCGGGCCGATCACAGAAGAACTCTTAGGACGGAAATTGGATGCTCAGATCGTCATTTCGACGAGGTACGGACGCCAGGCTCCAGTTCTAAGGAAAAAGTTCGGAAGCAGAGTCCGAGTTGTCGATCATATTATCGACGCGACAAGCCTCCTCTACTACTCAACCTATTTCATCGGCTCCGGAGGCACGATGACTGTCGAAGCAGCGTTATTGGGTCGCCCTGCTATCTCGTGTTTTCCCGGGGAGAAACCGCTTTACATCAAGTACCTTGAGAAGAAAGCCTTGGTCAAGACGATTCAGTCTCCGAGAGAGATCGCACAAATGGTTAGCAGGAGCCTGTCCTCGGACGAGGAGAGAGAGCAGCAGGAAAGGCGAGGGACGAAACTACTCCACGAAATGGAGGACCCGATCAAAGTCATCTCTGGAGTAGTCAGGAGGACCTGGAAGGAGACCCAGACCTAGGCCACGTCCGCCCTGCGCTTTGACAAGCGCGAGTGGCAGATGCTTCAACTCCAGAAAGGCAAGTCACCTACCCCATACAATGGTGAGTCCTCTCCAGCCCAACTAAGAAACTATTCCGTCCCTCTTTGTTATTACCATTCACGGTTACCAAACCCTTCACCCGTCGAGAAATGTCAATTCCAATTGGTGCGCGCGACACAAAACTCGAGTCGGGAAGGGAATTAACAAAACGTAACATCCTTGTCCGCCCGATCTTCGAGAAGGAAGCCTGCAGACTGTTCTGTTTCAAAGCCGACAAGGGTAGAACACGCCCGGATCTGCAATCGGGGCAGGCGATTTGAGATCACGCTTTATGCGCGTTGACCTGCACGTTGAACTACACGTTATCAAAAACAGCCGACCGGCTGATTCTGCGCCCTATTTCACAAGACTCACCCGATTCGGCTTCAACTGGCGGGACCCCCTCTGAAAAATCTCAAAAGCAGTTACTCCTCGTGACACAGATCAGCTGTTCTGGTGTGACACGGAAGGATTGTGGGTCTAGTTCAGGTTCCGATTGTTTCGTCGAAGAGCGGTTTGAACTCGTCGAGTAGCTGTTTCAGATCGTTCTCGGTCTTTCCTTCGACATAGATTCGGATAAGTGGCTCTGTTCCGCTCGGTCTGACAAGGAACCATCCTCGGTTTTTGATGTCGACGCGGATTCCATCGATCGTGCTCGTAACTCTGTTTCCGAGCCGCTGACGAATCTTTTTCATCACATCGTTCTTCTTCTCATCCGGACACTTCCGCTTCTCTTTAGCCATGAAGAAGTTCGGTAGACGAGTCATCAGTTTGGAGAGAGGCGTGCGATTGTCTAGTATAGAGTTGAGGATCAACACCGTAGCCATTGTCCCATCTCTTACAGGCTGGTGCGGAGCATAGAATATCCCGCCGTTCTCTTCGCCCCCAAGTATCGCCTTCTCTCGAATCATCGTCCTCGCCACGTGAATACTTCCTACTCGAGTCAGAATCACTCTTCCTTTTCTCCGTCGAGCAACCTCTGTGACAGACATTGAAGAATTAACGGGAGTAACGACCTTGGCTCCCGGATTCTTCTTGAGGATCTCGTCGGCGATGAGTGTCAAGCTATTATCTCCCGACTGAACAGCCCCCGTCTCATCTACGAATACTGCTCTGTCTCCGTCACCATCATGGGCTACCCCGAACGTAGCCTTCTCTTGTCGTACGAGAGTCGACAGGGGACCCAGGTTTTCCGGTCGGGGTTCGGAATTGCGGCCGGGAAATCTGCCATCAATGTTATCGTTGATAGTGACCACCTGACAGCCGATGCGTCGGAGCAAGAGGGGAGTAGTCAATGATGAGACCCCGTTGCCAGTGTCCACCGCGACCTTGAGACGATTGGTAAGCTTCTCTTTCCTAACGTAGCTTTTGATACTTGACAAGTAGGGTTCGAGAGGTAGAACTCGCTGCTCACGCTGCCCCGGGATCCTATTAACATTCCAAGAATCTTTCATGACCAGGTCTTCAATCCGTTCCTCCTTTTCGCGCGGAATCTCGATTCCATCAGAGTCTACGACCTTGAAGCCATTGTATTCGGGTGGGTTGTGGCTTGCAGTAATGACGAGCCCAGGAGCTGTGCTAATCTTTGCCAGGAATTGTAGTCCCGGGGTGGTTATGACTCCGCAGTCCTCTACGCCATTTCCTCGTGCGAGTATCCCCGCAACCGCCCCCTCCGCGAGCATCTGGCTGGAAATTCTTCCGTCTCGACCCACGAGTATCTTCTTGCTCTTGAAAAGGGAAGCGACGCTGGACCCGACTCCATACGCAAATTCTGAGGTAATAGTTTCGCCAACAACTCCGCGTATTCCGTTCGTCCCGAAAAGCCGGGGCGCGGTCAATTCTGGTCCTCTCTTCCCTCGAGATCGCTTGTCATTCTAGTTCAGAATCACGGAACCTGGTCTGATGACTGCTCTGTCGGGGATGACTACTTGGCCCGCGATTATGGAACCCTTTCCGATCCTCACTTCCTTCCCAACCGTGACTCCTTCTCCGATAAGTGAA
>Ga0209056_10003873_pt1 | contig 15828 bp, 14 predicted proteins | sample GraSoiAngelo_114_FD_185876 | JGI IMG/M metagenome (GOLD analysis project Ga0209056, IMG submission 185876) | Grasslands soil microbial communities from the Angelo Coastal Reserve, California, USA - 14_0903_13_40cm (SPAdes) (version 2) | ecosystem: Environmental > Terrestrial > Soil > Grasslands... | reverse complement strand
TGGCTATGAGATCGCGAAGCGCCTCTCCCGGATCGGCCGCCCGCATCAGGGCTTCGCCGATGAGAAACCCGCGGAACCCGAGGGAGCGAAGGTGATCCAGTGATTCCGCACTTTGCAATCCACTCTCGCTAACCATGATTTTGTCGCGCGGAGCTTCGAGGATAAGGCACTTGCTTGTCTCCAACGAAACCTGAAACGTCTGAAGATCGCGGTTGTTCACGCCGACGATTTTGGCGCCGGCATTCAGCGCGCGGCGCAATTCCTCTGTTGTATAGACTTCGACAAGCGCATCGAGGCCGAGCTTATCTTCGGTGAGTTCGCGCAGTTTGCCTAACGAGTCCTCATCAAGCGCCGCCACGATCAACAAGACCGCGTCGGCCCCGGCAATAGCCGCGTCATAAATCTGGATTGGATCAATAACGAAATCCTTGCACAAGATCGGTAGATTGGTGCTGGATCGCACCGCGCGAAGGTCGGCGATCGAACCGCTGAAATGTTCTTCATCAGTCAGAACGGAAATGGCGCAAGCGCCGCCTCGCTCGTAACGCCGAGCGACTTCGCTCGGTGAAAGATCAGCACGAATGATTCCAGCAGATGGCGATCCCCGTTTGAATTCCGCGATAACTTTCAGGTGTGGTGATTCCGATTCCAATGCTTGCAGCAAGCGATGCGATGCAGCGCTTTTCCGGAACGCGATCGCGCGCTCGCGAAGACGTCTCGCAGATGGATCAGTTTGGAGGTAAGCCACAGTCTGGCGCTTTTGGGCGAGAATTTCGTAGAGGAAGTTTCTGCTCATCGATCTTGATTTGTCTCGCGAACGAGCGCGTCCAGCTTTGATGCTGCGCGTCCGCTATGGATACTTTCGCGGGCAAGGATGACTCCCTCGGGAAGATCACGCGCGAATCCCGTGATGTGAATCGCGGCAGCGGCATTTACGATGACGAGGTCGCGCGCGACGGCTATGTCTTTCGTCTTCTCACCGTCTAAAATTGCCCGGATCAATTGTGCGTTTTCTCGTGGGCTGCTCGCACGAAATCCATCAGGGCTTTGACGTTTTAATCCAAAATCCTCTGGCGAGATCGTGAACGTTTCCACTTTACCGCTAGATGAACACACGGCGACGAAAGTCTTGTCCGCGATCGTAATTTCATCCAAACCATCGGCGCCATGCACTATCCATGCTTTCTCAGCGCCGAGAAGAGCGAGGGCTGAGGCGAGCCGCTCAAGCAGAGACGAATGCCAGACGCCGAGAATCTGAAAGGGCGCTCGCGCGGGATTTGTTAGGGGACCCAGCAGGTTGAATGTGGTGCGTACGCCTAGCTGGCGTCGCACGTTTGCGACGCGCGCGGTTGCGCCGTGGAAAAGCGGCGCGAACATAAAACAGATTCCATGCTTGTTCAGGCAGCATTCGGCCGTCTCGGGTGCGGCGGCGGTGTTGACTCCAAGCGCTTCGAGCACATCAGCGCTTCCGCAACCTGAAGTTGCTGCTCGCGAGCCATGTTTTGCTACAGGTACCTCGGCGCCTGCGATAACAAAGGCAGCTGCTGTCGAGACATTGAAGATTTTCGCAGTGCTTGATCCGGTTCCTGCAGTATCGATGAACCGCTCGTGATGCGAGCGCACTCCAATAGCGCGATCGCGCATGGTCTCGGCCATGCCCGCGAGTTCTTCGACCGTTTCGCCTTTGGCTGCCAAAGCAACCAGCGCCGCCGCCAACTGCGCATCCGTAGCGACAGGATTCAATAGCGCATTTAGAAAATTCGCTGCCTCGACCCGCGTAAAATTTTCCCGGCGCATGAGACGCGTGGTCATTTCGCGAAGATCAAGATTGCCGATTTCGCTTCTCATGGGTTGCAGATTCATGCCGATCTCATCTGGCTTGCCATTGCCAGCGCGTTCATCATTGCTCGCGCTTTGTTAACCGTTTCTTCGTATTCCCGTTGCGGATCCGAATCGGCGACGATACCCGCACCAGCTTGAAAATACGCGTTCCCGTTTTTCAGCACGGCGCAACGCAATGCGATGCATGAATCGAGATTGCCATCGAAACCAAAGTAACCGATTGCCCCCGCGTAACAGCCGCGCCGCGTCTTCTCCAGCTCGCTAATGATTTGCATGGCGCGGATTTTTGGCGCGCCGGAAACGGTGCCGGCGGGAAATGTCGCTCTGACGACGTCGAAGGCAGTGCAAGCCTTGCGACGACGGCCAACCACGTTGGAAACGATGTGCATGACGTGACTGTAACGTTCGATCTCCATCATCTCGGTCACGCGAACCGTGCCGAACTCGGCGACACGCCCGGCATCGTTGCGTGCAAGATCGACAAGCATGATGTGTTCGGCCCGCTCCTTCGGATCTGCAAGAAGATCGGCCGCATTAGCCTCATCCTGCGCCGGGGTGCTCCCACGCGCGCGGGTTCCTGCAATGGGGCGAATCTCGATTCCGTCGCCAACTAGCCGGACGTGCATCTCCGGCGAACTGCCAACGAGCGCAAAATCATCACCGAATTTGAGACAAAACATGTACGGCGAAGGATTGATGAAACGAAGACAGCGGTAAAAATCGAGCGGCGTTCCATTGAATTCGGATTCAAATCGTTGCGACAAGACGACCTGGAAAATGTCGCCCGCGCGGATGTATTCCTTCGCTTGTTCCACTGCGCGCTCGAAATCTTCACGGCGGAAATTGCTGTGTGCCGGCTGCGTCTCGCACTCTGCGATCGGGCTAAGTGGGAGATCAGTTGGTTCCTCTAATTGTTGCATAATGGCGGCCACCGAGTCGGCAGCGCGCGTATAAGTCTTTTGGATTGGCCCATCGTCGAGAAATGCGTTGACGATGATCTTCAAGCTGCGGAGGCGATGATCGAATACCACAACGCTGCCTGTGAGCATGAAAAGCATCTCGGGCAAATGCAGGTCGTCGTAACAAGCAACGGGAACTTTTGGTTCAAAGAACCGGATCGCTTCGTAGCCCAGAAAACCAACAGCGCCGCCAGCGAAGCGGGGCAATTCCGAACGTGAAACAGATTGGTAGCGCGCCATCAATTTGCGGACTTCATCGAGAGGGTCTGTCGTCGTTTCGAAGCGTTGCTCGACGCCGCGTTGCGCGATGCGGATTTCGCGTCCGTAGCTTTGTATGACGATCCGTGGGTCGATTCCAACGAACGAAAATCGACCCGACACGTCATTTTTCTCGGTTGATTCAAAAAGGAAACTGTAACCGCTGCGATTGAGTTTCTTGAATGCTGAAACTGGCGTTTCGCCATCCGCAACAAGTTCCGCGAAAACAGGAATGACGTTGCCGTGTCTCGCGAGCCGCGAAAATTCGTCCAGCGTTGGCGTGAGTTGTAGTTTCATCAATATGCCAGGTGTGCCAGAAAGCTGGCCAGGATTTTTTTGCCATCGCGCGTAAGGACCGATTCGGGATGGAATTGCACTCCCTGTACCGGGAATTCGCGATGGCGCAGCGCCATGATCTCGCCATCATCACTTTCGGCCATGATCTCGAGACAGTCGGGAACTGTGCTTCGTTCGACGACTAACGAATGGTATCGGCCGGCTTCAAATGGGTTAGCTAAATCCGAAAAGAGCGGACTCCCGTTATGCCTGATCATGGATGACTTCCCGTGCATGAGGCGCCTAGCACGGACCACCTTTCCGCCATACGCCTCCGCGATGCATTGATGACCAAGGCAGACACCCAGAATGGGAATCTGGCGACCAAAGCGCAGGATGACTTCTTTACTCATGCCGGCTTCACGCGGGGTGCACGGGCCGGGAGAAATGCAAATGTGCCGCGGCGCTAGTGTTGCAATTTCAGCAGCTGAGATTTCATCGTTCCGTTTAACGAGAAGCTCACAACCAAGCTCGCCGAAATACTGCGCGAGGTTGTAAGTGAACGAATCGTAATTATCGATTAGCAGAACCATCGATCTCGTTTCCTCAACTTGCGTTCAACCCACAACCGGCACGTGCCATGACATTGCGAATGGCGTGAACTTCCTCTATGAGCTGCGCATACTCCGCGGGCGTTAGCGCCTGCGCGCTGTCGGAAAGAGCAAGCTCGGGGCGATTATGGACTTCGATCATGAGGCCGTCCGCGCCAACCGCAATCCCGGCCCGGGCGAGCGGCGTCACCATATAAGCGGTACCGGTGCCATGCGAGGGATCCACGATTACCGGCAAATGCGAAATGCGGCGAATCGCCGGTACCGCGGCAAGGTCGAGCGTGTTACGTGTGTGCTGCGCGAATGTGCGCACACCTCGCTCGCAAAGGATGACGTTATAGTTGCCTTCCGCCATGATGTATTCGGCTGCGAGCAACCATTCCTCGAGCGTTGCAGCCATCCCACGCTTCAACAGCACGGGCACCTTTGAACGGCCAGCGCGTTTAAGAAGCGAAAAGTTTTGCATGTTGCGAGCGCCGATTTGAATCACGTCGCCGTACTTTTCAATAAGATCGACATGAGACTCTTCTACTGCTTCGGTGACGATCTTTACTCCGAACGTGTCGCGAATTTCCGTCAAGATCTGCCACGCCTTGTCGCCCAAGCCCTGAAATGTGTAAGGCGAAGTGCGCGGCTTCCACACGCCGCCGCGGAAAAAGCGCGCCCCGCTCTTCTGCACCGTTTTGGCCACAGCAAATGCCTGTTCCCGGCTTTCAATCGCGCACGGCCCAGCGATAATGGCCAACTCGCTGCCACCGATCGTCGCATCGCCGACGCGCACAACCGTTTTATCAGGACGCAGGTCGAGCGTGACCAGCTTGTAAGGCTTGGTGACGCGAATGACTTCCGCGACGCCTGGCAGGTTTTCGAAACGCCTGCCGTCGATGGGACCTTCGTTCCCGGTGATACCGATCGCGGTGCGCGTCGCTCCGGGCATCGGGTGAGCGCGAAGACCGATCTCAGTAATGAGATCAACCACTGCATCGATTTCATGCGCAGTGGCGCGTGGTTTCATCACGATTAACATATGCTTACAATGGTTTGGGTTAGTTCATTTGCGCAAAGACAAGATCTCTCTTTTGAACGAGAGAAATATCAGCGCACCGTTGAGAAACGGTCGCTTTTTACCACCACCATGCCGGCGCTGATGCAAAGGCGAGCCGCCTGCGATTCGTCATCTCTACCGGATGAAATTTGTCGGCGCTCATTACCGAGACATTATAATCTCAGTTGGGTTCGTGTCGACTAAGAAAATCTATGGGTCGAAAACTTTGATTCTCTAGCGACCGTGTGCGGCCTTGCGTTCCTTGTCTCCACACTCGCGCGTTCGGTCTGTTGTATCGACGTACAATTTCTCCGTCATTTTGGCTAAGGTCGCTTCCGGTAGGAGGCGCCGGGAGAAGGCAATGATTTTGTTCGCAACGCCGGGAACAGCGACGCGGTCCCCGGCCATCAACGCTTCGTATCCGGCTTTAGCTACGTGTTGTGGCGCCATCACATTTGTCTTTTGAAACAGGCGGGTGCCCACCGTTCCGGACTTTTCAAAGAAATCAGTATCGGTCGGCCCGGGACATAGCGCGGTGGCAGTCACCCCGGTGTCTGCCAATTCGGTCGCGAGCGCTTCGGTGAACGAGAGCACAAATGCTTTGGAGGCGTGATAAACGGCCATCCGCGGGCCAGGCTCAAATCCTGCAACGGAGGCCACGTTTAGAATGCGTCCGCGGCGACGCTCGATCATTGCTGACAAGAACAACTTCGTCAGGCGCAAGACCGCTTCGATGTTCAACCGCACCACCGATATGTCGTCTTCGATGTCGATCTCCCAAAACTGTCCTCTGTGCGCAGACCCTGCGTTGTTTACCAGGATGTCGATGTAGATAAGGTCGCGCGCCAGTTCCTCGAAAATCTCCTGCGGCGAGTCGGATTTCTCCAGGTTCTTGGCGATTGTTCTCACCGACGGTGCTCCAGTGGTTTTCAATTCCGACGCAATCTCCTGAAGCTCCGCTGCGACCGGAGCAACGAGTACCATTGGATGTCCGTGCCTGGCGAATTCCTTCGCGAGGTGCAATCCGATGCCACTGCTGGCTCCGGTAATCAGAGCAGTTTCTGTGATTACTGCCGTCTCCGATTTTATGGGGCGCGAGGCAGACGGCTTTTGCGCACTGGCCGCGCTGGAAGCATGCTCCAAAACATTTAATGAACTCATCCCTCTGACCTCCCATTTAATGAATCGTTAACCGCGAACGATGCGGTGGTTGATTTGCATCATCATTTTTCTGGAGAGGTAACTTTTTCGTTACGAAAATCCGGGCATGCGACGCGAGCACGACGCGACCGTTGCTATTATGTCTGGCGATATTTGGTAGCAATGCTCGCGAAAATTAAACGAGCCTTCTCACTCTCAATCCTTGCCTTCGGATTCGTCGCTGCACCCGTCTTTGCCATCGAAGTCACCGAACCGGCCGGCGCGGCGCACGGATTTCCTGGGTTATGCGATATCAATGGAAAAAAGCTTGCCGATGGCGAATTCAGGCAATGGGTGGAAGATAAACGGCTTCACATCGTCATTACATACAAGTTTCCTGACGGCCAGGTATTTGAGGAGAATGCGCTCTTCCGGCAGCACCCAGAGCTGACGCAGGAAAAATGGTCGTGGAGGGAGACAAGAAATGGAAAGCTCTCGCGCGAATTCACCGCAGATTTTTTGACAAAAGCGGCTACTGCGTTGACGCATGAAAACAATACGCCCAAGCAGTGGTCGGAGAATATAGCAGTGGAACCTGGGCGGACCTTTGCCGGATTTGGATTCACGCTTGCGCTCGGGAATTTACGAAAGCGACTGATTCACGGAGAAAAAATCGAGCTCAAGGCAATTGGATTTATGCCGAAACCGCAGGTCGCCACGGTCACGGTTTCGCACGGCGGGATCGATCGGATGAGAATGTCGGGACGATCGTTGAAGGGGGACCACTTCATCATTCATCCCGAAATTCCGTTCATCGCGAAGGTGTTTGTTCACGTTCCTGACACCCATATTTGGTTAACCAATCCGCCGCCCGCCGGATTTCTTCGCTGGGAAGGCCCGATTGTAGTAACCAGCGATCCGCTGATTCGAGTCGATCTACTTTCCGGGGTTAAGAGCGGACGGGCAGAACCTACGCAACCGGGCAAACACACCTAATGATTCGACCTGCGATTTCGACGAATCGTGCGGACCGAAAGCTCCGATCGTTATCTCACAACGTAAAAGGCTCCAAGAATGGCGCCGAAAATAGTGTGCGCGATCAAAACAGAGATGGGCGTTCGCCATCCGTAGTGCAATCCGAGAAATCCGGGAGGCTCGAGCTGATGAACAACAGTCGGACCGTATTGCTCGTTCGCCATCCGTGGATGCAACGCCGGTAAAATCGGCATCAACATCGTCAAAACAAAGGTCGCTTGAACGAGGCCGATGATCGCGCCGAACCACCACGTCGCCACGCCAAACGCGTGAAAAGCAGCCACATAGACGAGCGCAAAGATCCAGCCGTTGGCGAAATGAAAAAAGAACCCGATCAATTTTGCCCGATCGCGGTTCGGCGTAAAATCGTCCCGAGCAAATAGGGAATGTTCATTCGAGTCATGCCAAATCCCTGGCTGGCCGCGAGAACGGAAGTGAGAACGACCGTTCCCGAAAAACCCCACACCAACCAATGGATCCAATTCATGACGTTTGTTTCAACTTATGCGTGCCTTCCTCGATGTCACGCAACGTGAGCGCGGCGTTGATGACGCCGAGATGGGTGAACGCCTGAGGAAAATTTCCCAGAGCATCGCCGGTTTCGGGATCGATCTCTTCCGCGAAAAGATCCACATCATTGGCGAAACCGAGCGCGGCCTGGTAAACTTGGTGCGCTTCTTCCAGTCTGCCACTTCGCGCGAGAAAATCCGTTTCCCAAAAACTGCAAAGCGCGAACGCGCCTTCGTGTCGATCTTTGCTTTGCTCGTTGCGATGCACCAGTCCCGGTCGCGGAACAAGGCGTTCGCGAATCCGCGCATGAGTTCGTTGCATTCGCTCTGACGACGTGTCTTCAAATCCGTGATAGGCGAGCAGAAGTAAGCTGGCGTCAACAATATCGCTTCCGCATGCTTGCGCGTATGCGCCGAGCTTTTTGCTCCAAGCGTGTTCTTCAATTTCGCGGCGAATCGCTGCGCGTGTCTCTTTGAATTTCTCAACCGTCAAACCGCTGATCCGGCCGCATTCGTGCATCTCAATCAAGCGATCGAGCGTGACCCAGCACATCAGCCGGGAATGGGTGTAGTGCCGCAGCTTGTCCCGTTCCTCCCACATTCCATTGTCCGGTTCCTTCCAGTGTTCGCAGACGTACTCGCCGCATTGCCGCAGCATCTTTTGCATCTCGCGGTCAAGTCGCTCTTTACCAAAAAAATGGCAGACGGCTTCGACCACTTCGCCATAGATGTCGAGCTGCGATTGTTCGCTCGCCGCGTTCCCAATTCGCACTGGGCGCGAACCACAATAACCTGCGAAATGCTTTAGTTCGCGCTCGAGCGGCGGGCGTTCGCCGAAAACGTCGTAGCTCACGCACAACTGCGGCCGGGTCAAATTGGTTGCATGCAAAAGCCAGTTAACGAATGCCTCGGCGTCGTCTTTGTAACCGAGACCGAAAAGGGTGTGGACGGTGAACGCGGCGTCGCGCAACCAGGCGAAACGATAATCCCAATTCAAATCGCCGCCGATACGTTCCGGCAGCGAGGTGGTCGGCGCGGCTACCAACGCGCCGGAAGGCGCGTACGATAAAAGCGCCAACACGAGGGCGCTTCGCATGACGTGGCTGCGATACGGCCCGTCGTATTTGCCTCGCGCGACCCACTGCTCCCACCAATCGATCGTCAGATTTAGTTTTTCGCCGACCAGACGGCCAAGCGGGGGCAGCACCGCTGGACCTTCTTCTGAAAATGTGAGCGAGAATGCGATTTCGTCCCTGGCTTTTAATGTCGCCTCTGCTGACAAGCCACCATTTGGATTCAAGGCGAGCTCAATATCGCTGCGCAGTGAGAGCAAACTGGTTCCAATATTGATGCGCCACCCGAGCTTGCCCGCATTATTAATCGGCGGGATCATGCGCCCGTAGTCTGGGCGCGGATCAAAATCGACAACAATGGGCACCTCGCCCGCTACACCTCCGATTCGCCTGATGAGTTCGTGTTCTGGCCAAAGCCTTCGCCGTTTTTCTTCCTCGGAGGTGACCGGCATGAAATCGGTCAGCACGATTTTGCCTGAGTTGGTGACAAAGCTTGTTTCGAGAACATTCGTATTGTCGATGTAACGCCGGGTCATTTGCGAATCTTTTGCGGGACGAATGCTCCAACAGCCTCCGACATTTGGATCGACAATGGCACCAAAGATGGAAGCGCTATCGAATCGTGGCCAGCAAAGCCAATCGAGGGAGCCGTCCTTGGAAATGAGCGCAGCCGAACGCCCATTGCCGACAATCGCGTAATCCTGAATCTTCGAAACTTCTGCAGGCATGCTCAAGCGATGATAACGGAGCTGACAACGCTTGAGACTATTCAGCTTTGATAAAACTGATGTCACCGCTGTGTTCGACGCGCGCAATTTTAATTTTAAATAGATCTTCGGTTCCTGCGTCGAGGCGCATATCTTCTTCGAGATCGTGTTCGGAAATGTGATTTAGACCCATATTCTTGTGCTGCAGCCTGCCGTTCTGCACGAGCACCACTGGTTTCCCCTTAATTAAGATTCCAAAACCGTGTGAATAGTACGCTATTACGGCGAGAAGCCGATGAAGTACGACGAGGACGAATCCAGTGCCCAGGGTGGGGAAAAACGGCGCTGAACCGTTAATGGCGCGTGCCAACACGGAAGCGATGATGACGACTAGAACAGCATCGAAAGCCGTCTTTTCTGCAAGCGAACGTTTGCTGCTAAGTCGCACCATCACCACGGTCGCGACGAAGACAATTAGACCTCGCGCCGAGCATTGCAGAAACGTTAGCTCTTTTGTTTCGGCGCCTAAACCAAGAAGCGCTTCAAGAGATTGTGAGAGTGTATTCATATAACGTTCTATCGCCCACGGAAACTGAGACGCGCGTATCGACTTCAGAGGATAAAGTAAGTCCAAGCCACGCACGAAATTGTTGGTATAGCTAGAACTTGAGATAGAGGTAATTCATGGCACGATGAAGCAAGAAAAAACACACATCGAGGCAGAAACGGAAGGCGTCAAAGATTGAAAGAGGCTACAAGAAACGTGGCGTTAGCAGTAAAGAGGCGGAACGCCGCGCATGGGCGACCGGGAACAAATCGGATAGGGGCGGCCGGAAAAAGGCTGGAGGAGGTCGTGGGAAAAGCGAAGCAAATCTAGTTCGCGCAAAGGCGGAAGAAAAGGTGGCCGCAGATAAAGGCCCTCACAGAATGAACATCGCGGCAGCAGCGATGAACATAATCGCAGCTGTAAGCCCGACAACAATACGTGATAGCCAGGAGCTTGGCTGACGGTGCATTAGACCGCGATCGCAGGAAACTATCAGAATGCCCACCAAAAGAAACGGCGCGAGCACGCCGTTGATAATACTTGCCCAAAAGAGAGCTTTGATTGGATTGATCTTTGCAAAGACCATCGCGATGCCCAGCAGCGTCGATGCACCGACTACCGCGTAAAAATAGCGCGCCGATGTGAAAGGCATATCCAACCCTTGTTTCCAGACGAACATTTCGGCAAATGCGTATGCGCTTGAACCGGCAAGAATTGGAATCGCCAGCAGTCCGACGCCGATAAGCCCAATCGTGTAAAGAGTCGCTGCGAACGAGCCCGCTAACGGTTGAAGCGCTTCCGCAACCTGCCGCGAACTTTCAATGTTCGTGTCATTATGTGCATGTAGCGTGAGCGCTGCTGTCAAGATGATGAAATACATGACGAGGTTGGAAAAGAATGTCCCGGCTCCCACGTCCAACTGTCGATCCAAAATTTCGCGTTTAGTTGCGCCTTCCCGCGAGATTAACATTCGCCTCCCCATCGCTTTTTCCTCTTCCACTTCCTGGGAAGCCTGCCAGAAAAATAAATAGGGGCTGATGGTGGTGCCGAGAACCGCAACGAGACTTTGCCATGCGTTGTGTCCGCGCGGCCAGGATGGAACGAATGTAGCATACAAAACGCTTGCCCAATTTGGCTTGAGAATGAACGCGGTGACGACGTAGGCGAAAAGAACGAGCGTGAGCCATTTCAAAACGAAAGCGATTTGGTAATAGCGGAAATAAATTGTGGCGAGCGTGATGCCTACGCCGAAAAAGATCGTGAGAAGACGTGAATTGATTCCAGTAAGCATTTGGCCCGCGTCCGACATCCCCGCGAAATCGGCGCCGATAGTGACGATATTCGCGCCGAGTAATGCCGCCGCAGCGATAAATAAGAGCCAGCGCGGGCAGATCTGACGCAGAGCCCCGGCCAGGCCGCGCCCCGTTACCATGCCAATGCGTGCGCACATGAGCTGGACGAAACCCATCAGCGGCCATGTCACAAAAGCGGTCCACAAAAGCGACGTGCCGAGCTGCGCGCCAACAATCGAGTAGGTAGCGATACCGGACGGATCGTTGTCAGCCGCGCCGGTGACAAGACCAGGTCCAAGAAGCGAAAAAAAACGCTTCAGCGGATTTTTTTTAGCGGAACGGGGCATTGGTCGTCGTGATTCAGAAACTGTTGCCTTTGCCCCAAGTCGAACGGCGATCGCGATTGGATGCTCAGAGAACGTGAATCGATCCTTATTTTGATCCGGTCTGTTTCTTTCGCGCAGCCTTGGCTCCTTCTTTGCCAAGGGCGGTGCGCGTCTTTTTTGGCAGATGCGCAAGCGTTCTCTTTCGTCGCGCAGTTTTAGCCGCTTTCTTGATATTCCGCTTTGCAGCGGCTCGTTGTTTTTTGGTTGTCATATCTGTTGGCGAACCGGTTCTTGTTTAACAGGCCGGGAATCTTTAGCTCGGTGCTAGCCGTTTACGACCGTACCGCCGTTTGGATGTAAAATTTGGCCTGTCATGTACGAAGAATCGTCAGATGCAAGAAACACAAAGCTCGGTGCAATTTCCTCGGGCTGGCCAGGGCGACCGAGCGGAACGTCGCAACCCCATTTACGCGAATGCCTTTGTCAGCGAGCCCTTGCGAGAGAGATCGCGTAAAGGCTGTAATCGCGCCTTTGGTTGAAGAGTAATCGAGTAAATGCGGGCTGCATTTGTAGGCAGTTACTGAAGTCGTGTTGATAATCGCAGCGCCCTTCTTCATATGCTTTATCGCAGCTTTTGTTATGAAAAAGAACGAGAAGAGGTTTGTGCGAAATGTTCGTTCGAGCTATTTTTCAGTGATTTCCTCAATTGATTCCTGTGGATGTTGTTCAGCTGCATTATTTACTAGGATGTCAATCTTGCCGAAGTCCTTGATAGTTTGCTCGACAGCTTTTCGACAAAACTCCTCCTGCCCGAGATCGCCTGCGATCGATAAGCACTTACGCCCGTGTTCTTCCACTAGGCGTTTGGTTTCATTCGCGTCCTTGCTCTCTTCGAGATAGACGATTGCGACATCGGCATCTTCTTTTGCAAAGGCAATCGCAACCGCGCGGCCAATCCCACTGTCCCCGCCGGTGATGATCGCCACCTTATTTCGCAACTTTCCACTACCGCGATGTTTTTCGTCCTCGGCCCGCGGCCGGGGGTTTCATCTTGTGTTCGCGGCCAGGTTGCCGGCCTTGATGTTGAGGTGGCTGAAGTTTCTTTTCCTTGGCCATGGCGAAGTTTCCGGTGTGGATTTGCTAATTCTCTCTTAAAAAACGCCATCCGGAATCTCATTAAAGGTTGATCTCTCGTTCGGCTCTCGATTGCCACATTATCTTAGCGACGGCGCTTGCGGGTGCGCGCGGCTTTCTTCGCTGCAGCCGAGCGCGACCTTGCAGAGCGTTGGGCCGCCGCCCGCTTTGCGCGTCGTGACAGTGCTTTTTTCGACGCTGACCGGCGGCTCTCGCGCTCGAGCACACCTTTGGTTGCACGGGAGCGTTTCCGGGAAGGCTTCTTACGGCCGCCGCTGCGGGCCTTCACGAGATCGCGTTTGGCCTGACGTCTCGTTTGCGCTTTGCCCCGCTTCGGCGGAGGCAACTCTACTCCAGCCCGTCGCGCCTTCGACAGACCGATGGCGATCGCTTGCTCAGGCGAGCGAGCACCGTGTTCGCCTTCCCGAATGTGTTCCATTTCTTCGCGCACGAACTCGCCCGCTTGAGTGGAAGGGGATTTGCCTTCTCGTTCGTCTTCATGCGCCCGTTCTATTGCTTCTTCTTCTGGCATAACAAGGTTTCGCCCCCCAATACGCCTTTGGACGTAATTATGCCGCTCGCTAATGCAGGCGTGGGAGACCGATTTTAGCAAGCAAGATGCCCAAGGCACAGGCATAGAAAAGAATTGCCATTTCGCCCCAAGCAAGAATAACCTCGGCCCATGCGCACAATATTGATAATTATTCTGATTATTCTGTTAATCGGCGCTCTGCCATCTTGGCCGTATAGCACCGGCTGGGGCTATTACCCAAGCGGCGGGCTAGGCCTTGTTCTTTTGATCGTGCTGATCCTTTGGCTGATGGGACGAATCTGAACCGTGCTCAAACTCTCAACCGCCGTAAAAGATTTGGGCTAAGTCAGCTCTTTTTAGCGGCGTCGCGAAGATTTTTGATATGATCGTGCGCCTTTTTGATCTCGGCGAGCGATTACTCGCATCGACCCGGGGAAAAATCCTGGTGCTTTTGCGCGCAGAGAATCGCACCGTAAACGAATTGGCTGCGGCGTTGAATCTCACGGATAATGCCGTGCGAGCGCACTTGGTTAAACTGGAGCGGGATGGCCTCGTTCAGCAGCGGGGCATGCGTCGCGGAACGCGAAAGCCTCATGTGACCTACGCCCTCAGCGCTGAGGCTGAATCCATTTTTCCAAAGGCCTACGGCCTGCTCTTAAATCATCTAGTCACGGTCATTTCAAAACGGCTTCCCTCTCGCGCATTGCGAGCCACCATGCGCAACGTCGGCCGGGCTTTGGCGGAAGGTCACCTCGAGCTCCTAAAGGGGCGAAGTCGTCGCGACCGAATCAAAGCAGCTATCGATGCCCTCAACGAGCTCGGTGGGTCGGCGAAATTCGAAGAAAATGAAGGCAAGCAATTCATTTACGGTCGAAACGGTTGCCCGCTTGCAGCCGTAACTGCCAGCCACCCCGAGGCATGTTTAATAGTTCAGTCGCTAGTTTCCAAGGTTGTCGGCGTGCGGACAAAAAAATGCTGCGAGTATAGAGAGACGCCACGGTGCTGTTTTGAATTGGGCCGTAAATAAAACGAATACGACAGCGATTCAGTGCTGACACGGCCAGCTTCTTCAGGTTTGACGTCCGCCAAACGTGACTTTCGCCCTGCTAAGGCGTGGCGCAGGATTATGGCCGGTTGCCAGGAAAGCACGAAAAGTGCGTCCCTTTCTGTAAGCGCATCACAAGCTCGTCGCCTTCATGGCGCGCGATTCTTATGTGATGCAGAGGAGGAGATCTTATGGCTGAGCCATCAAGCGAGTTGGAGGGCCCTGATTTCGAAAAGGGCTGCAAGATCGACAAATTGGCGGACGGGGAAATGCTTTTGGGACACGCATTTGGAGAAGCAATTCTGGCAGCCAGACGCGGCGAAGAAATTTTCGCGATTGGCGCGACTTGCACGCATTACGGCGGGCCACTGGCAAAGGGTTTGATGGTGGATTGCACGGTGCACTGTCCGTGGCACCACGCTCGTTTCGATCTGCACACTGGCGAAGCGATTGCCGCGCCAGCGTTGAGCGACATTTCGTGCTGGAAAATCGAGAAACGCAGCGAGCAGTTTTTTGTGACTGGCAAGATCGACCAGAAACCGGCGCGCAAACCGAAGTTGTCACCGACGAGCGTCGTGATCGTGGGTGCGGGCGCAGCGGGCAGCGCCGCAGCTGAAATGTTGCGGCGCGAAGGTTATTACGATCCGGTTACATTAATTGGCGCGGACGAATTTTTGCCTTACGATCGCCCGAATCTCTCCAAGGACTATCTCGCGGGCACTGCGCCGGAAGAATGGATCCCGCTGAGGTCGGCGGATTTTTATCGCGACCAAAAGATCGATACACTTACAAGCACATCAGTCGAAGCGATCGATGCGAAAAACAAATGGGTGACGCTCTCCGACGGGCGCTCGTTAGGCTATGGCGCGCTGCTGCTGGCAACCGGCGCCGAGCCGATTCGGCTCGCAATTCCAGGAGACGATTTGCCGCACGCTTGTTATTTGCGAACTCTCGCGGGTAGCGGACGGATCATCGAGAAGGCGAAAGAGGCAAAGCACGCCGTTGTGATCGGCGCGAGCTTCATTGGCCTGGAAGTGGCGGCGTCGTTGCGCGAGCGAAAAGTCGAGGTCGCGGTCGTCGGAAAACATCAGCAGCCACTCGGGAAAATTCTCGGGTGTGAACTGGGAAAACTAATTCGCGAAACTCACGAGGCGCACGGCGTGAGATTTTATCTAGGACGAACGCCGGCAGCTATTCAGGAGCGACATGTTCGGCTCGACGACGGAACGATTTTGGATTGCGATCTGGTTGTCGTTGGAATCGGTGTGCGGCCGAACACTGGGCTTGCTGAAAAGGCAGGGATCGCGACCGATGACGGCGTTTTAGTCAACGAATATTTGGAGACGAACGTGCCGGGGATTTTTGCTGCGGGCGACATCGCACGCTGGCCGGACCCGCGCGCAGGTCGCATCCGGGTGGAGCACTGGGTCGTCGCTCAACGACAGGGCCAGACTGCCGCGCGCAACATCCTCGGAGCACGCGAGCGCTTCGAGGCGC
>Ga0209056_10003872_pt1 | contig 15829 bp, 14 predicted proteins | sample GraSoiAngelo_114_FD_185876 | JGI IMG/M metagenome (GOLD analysis project Ga0209056, IMG submission 185876) | Grasslands soil microbial communities from the Angelo Coastal Reserve, California, USA - 14_0903_13_40cm (SPAdes) (version 2) | ecosystem: Environmental > Terrestrial > Soil > Grasslands... | reverse complement strand
AAGGGTTGCTGGTGGGCAAAGGGTTGGCTGAGCGGCTGGGTCTGCAGGTGGGTGATCGGCTGGCGGTTTATTCACCCCGCGACTTTCAACAGTGGCAGGAGAGCCGTAAACGGGGAGAGGAGGAAGTGCCGATGGCGAGGGATTACGAAGTCACAGGTATTTTTGACGTTCGTTACTACGAGTTCAACAACGAGTTCATCGTTTGTTCGCTGGCCAATGCGCAGGACATGTACATGCTGGAGGATTCAGTGCATGGGCTGTTGGTGATGTTGAATGACCCCTTCCAGGCGGACCAGGTGAGGCGCCAATTGCGGAAGGTGCTGAGCCCGGGTGTCGAAATCCGGACGTGGGCTGAAGACAATTCGAGCCTGCTGGGCGCCGTCCTGGTGGAGAAGAATCTGATGATCTTTATCCTCTTTTTCATTTTGATTGTGGCGGCATTCGGGATTGCCAGTGTTTTGATCACCTTTGTGGTTCAAAAGACGCGGGAAGTCGGCATGTTAAAGGCCCTCGGAGCGACCAATCTCCAAATCATGTCCGTGTTCTTCTGCCAAAGCGTGCCGATCGGGGTAATCGGAGTCTCGGCGGGATATTTGCTGGGTGTCGTAGCCGTGTCCTATCGCAACGAGTTCTTGAACTTTCTGCGAAGCCTGACCGGTTTCGAGTTGTTCCCCGCCTCGATCTACAATCTGTATGAATTGCCCGCGTTGATGCTGCCACGCGACATCATCGTGATTTGCGGCGGGTCGCTCCTGATTTGTTTGCTCGCGGGCGTGTTGCCGGCGTGGAACGCGGGACGACTCAAGCCCGTGGAGGCGCTGCGTTATGAATGAAGCAGCGAAGGAGACGGAGTGCCGCAGACCGGAGCCCGGAAAACAGGATGCGCTGCCGACCGTCCAGGCGAACCAAGCGCTGGTGAACGCGCGGGACATCGCGAAAACGTACTCCATCGGCAAGCGGTCGCTAGAAGTGCTGCGGCACCTGAACCTGACGGTCGCCCGCGGCGATTTCCTGTCGGTGCGCGGCGCGTCGGGCGCGGGCAAGAGCACTTTGATGCATTTGCTCGGCGGACTGGACGTGCCGACGGCGGGCGAAGTGTGGTTCGACGGGAAAAATCTGGCGACGATGCCTGGTTTGGAACTTTCGCGATTTCGCAATCGCAAAATCGGTTTTGTTTTCCAGGCTTACCATTTGTTGCCGGAACTGACCGCCCTGGAGAATGTTTGTCTGCCGGCGCGAATGGCGCGGATGAACGCGTCGCAAGCCGCGGCGCGCGGACGCGAATTACTGAAGCGAGTCGGACTGGGCGAACGCCTGGAGCATCGGCCGTACGAGCTCTCTGGCGGCGAACAGCAACGCGTCGCCATCGCGCGGGCGCTGGTCAACGAACCGGAGCTGATTCTGGCGGATGAGCCGACCGGCAATCTCGATTCTCATACCGGCGAGGAGACCATTGAATTGCTGTGCGCGTTGCGTGCCGAGCGCCGGACGACACTCATTATCGCGACCCATGACTCGAAGCTGGCGGCTCGCGCTCCCCGAGTGATCGAACTGGTGGACGGTCAGGTGAAAGGGGAACCGGCCTGACGAAGGCAAAGAGCGTTGGAGTGCTGAGGCATTGGACGACATGAGGCCCGGGAGCACACCGCTCCGTCCGGCTATTCTTCTGTTGCGCGCTGCTGGCCGCTTACCGTAGGCTGCCGCGGTTCGACGGGCATGAAAATCTACGTTGACGGCAAGTATTGCGACGAGAAGAACGCCAAAATTTCCGTGTTCGATCACGGGTTGCTTTATGGCGACGGTATTTTTGAGGGGATTCGCGCTTACAACGGGCGTGTCTTCCAACTCAAGGAGCACATCGACCGTTTGTTCTGTTCCGCGAAAGCAATCCTGCTCGACATTCCGATGTCGCACGGCGAAATGATGAAGGCGGTCGTCGAAACCTGTCGCCAAAACGGCATCCGCGATGGGTACATTCGTCTGTTGGTGACGCGCGGCATCGGCACGCTCGGGTTGAATCCGCACCGGTGCAAGGACCCCTCCATCATCATCATCGCCGACAAAATCCAGCTTTATGCCCCGGAACTTTACGAGAAAGGAATGGAAATCATCACCGCGCCGACGACGCGCAATCTACACAGCGCGCTGAACCCGGCCATCAAGTCGTTGAATTACCTGAACAACATCCTCGCGAAAATGGAGGCGAACATCGCCGGTTGCGAAGAGGCCGTGATGTTGAACGCCGAAGGATTCGTCTCCGAATGCACCGGCGACAACATTTTCATTGTCAAGGCCCGGCGGGTGTTCACGCCGCCGTTGTCGGCGGGCGCGTTGCATGGTATAACCCGCGGCGTGGTGATGGACCTGGCGCGGGAGGAAGGCGTGAGCGTCGCGGAGCCGAATCTGACCCGCTATGATCTGTTCAACGCGGACGAGTGTTTCCTGACCGGCACGGGGGCGGAATTGATTCCGATCGTCAAGATAGACGGACGGGTGATCGGCACCGGCAGACCGGGGCCGCTGACCGGCAAGCTGGTGGACAAATACCGCGCGTTGACGAAAATTTCGGGTGAGCCGATCTACGATGAAATGGGTTGAGTCTGCGCTGAAATATGCTTTGCGACTTCTGTGGACAGAACGCGGCGACGGTGCATATTACCCGGCAAATGGCGATGGCGGGCAAAAAGAACGCTGTCCACCTTTACGAAGCCTGCTCGAAGGCAGAAGGCAAGGGCGACCGGAGCGGATTTTCCTTAATCAAGCTGCTTGAGAGCAGGTGCAAGCTGGGCCAGTCTGGAGGATGAGAGATATATGCTGTGCGACATTTGCAAACAGAACGTGGCTACGGTCCACCTGACTCAGATGGTAGAAGGCAAAACCAAGAAGGTGGACCTGTGCGAGGCGTGCTCGAAGGAAAAAGGGGTTGACGACCCGACCGGCTTTTCGCTGGCCGACCTGTTGCTCGGACTGGGCGCGGCGCAGGAAATGGCGCAGGCCGCCGCCGGGTCCGATCTTAAATGTCCCGCTTGCGGTTTCACCCAGGCCGACTTCAAAAAGACCGGGCGGCTTGGCTGTGCGGATTGTTACACGACATTTGGCGAGGGCCTGGAAGGGCTGCTCAAGTCAATGCACAAAGGGACCAAACATGTCGGCAAAGTTCCGCAACCATTGCAGCAGCACAAGGACTACCAGGAAAAACTCAACCGGCTCCAAAAGCAGTTGGAGAAGGCTATCGGCGACGAGGATTTCGAGCAGGCCGCGCTTTTGCGTGACGAGATCAAGCAAACGCGCGAAAAGTTCGACAACCTGACTACCGGCTGAAGCCATGAAGAACATCAAGGAATTCCTCGCGGCCCCGGCGCAGTCGTGCAAACGGGAAGGCCCGCACGACCGGATTGTGATGTCCAGCCGCGTCCGGCTGGCCCGGAACCTTAAAGACTTTCCGTTCCCCGGCTGGGCGAAAAAGGCTGATCGCGTCAAAGCGCTGGAGGCGATCCGGCCCGCAGTGGAAAGTTTGCCGCAGATGAGCGGCGCGTTTTCCGAATCGATGGACAATCTGAGCGCGATGGACAAGCAAATCCTGGTCGAACGCCATTTAATCAGCCGCGAGCACGCGGCCAAAGGCGTCGGCAGCGGACTGGTGCTGAACAAGGAGGAATCGCTTTGTGTGATGATCAACGAGGAAGATCATCTGCGCATGCAAGCCTTGCGCCCCGGCCTGCAACTGCGCTCGGCGTGGCTGGCGATAGACCAGGTGGACACGATTTTAGAGAAGCGACTCGACTACGCTTTTTCCAATGACCTCGGTTACCTGACCGCTTGTCCTACGAATATCGGCACCGGCATCCGCGTCAGCGCGATGCTGCACCTGCCCGCGCTGGTGTTGTCCGAGCAGATCAATCAGATCATTCAAGCCGTCAACAAACTCGGCCTGGCGGTGCGCGGGCTTTACGGCGAAGGCACCGAGGCGCTCGGCAACGTCTTTCAGGTCTCAAACCAGATGACCCTCGGCGAAGCCGAGACGGACATCGTCGAACGGCTCAACAAGGTGCTGACGCAGCTCATCGAGCACGAAGAAAACGCGCGAGGATCGTTGCTGGAAAAGAAACCCAAAATGGTCTTCAACCACATCGGCCGCGCCTACGGCATTTTGGCCAATGCGCACAGCATCTCCTCCAAGGAAACGATGAACCTGCTCTCGCTGATGCGCCTGGGGATCGATTTGGGAATGTTGCCCGGCGTTGAGCGGTCGCTGGTGGACGAATTGTTCATCCTGACTCAACCGGCGCATTTGCAGCAGCAGCTCTCGGAAAAGCTTTCCGCTGAGGAGCGGGACTTGCTCCGCGCGGACATGCTGCGCGAGCGTTTGCGCAACGTCAGTCGTCCGGTAACGCCGCCGCGGTCGGAAGGATCCAAGTCCGACAAGTCGCCTGCTTCCTAGACATTCCCGGACTGAAAATGCACACTGCACCTCTGCCAGCCCTGAGAACGCTGGACAAATGGCGCCGTTCAAAGCATGTTGAGCCAAGAGAGTTATGAGCGATGAAGCCATGAACAATTTCACGCCGCGAGCGCAGCAGGTACTGGCGCTGGCGCGCAAAGAAGCTGACCGCTTCAATCACAATTTCGTCGGCACCGAGCACTTGTTGCTCGGCTTGATCAAACTTGGCCAGGGCGTCGCCGTCAACGTGCTGCAAAAAATGGGACTCGACCTGGAGACCGTCCGGATGGAAGTCGAGAAGCAGGTCGGGACCGGCCCCGACCAGAAGATGATCGGCAACATCCCCTACACACCGCGGGTTAAAAAGGTTCTGGCCCTGGCGGCGAAGGAAGCCAAGGCGTTGAATCACACGTACGTCGGCACCGAGCATATTCTGCTGGGCCTTTTGCGCGAAGGCGACGGCGTCGCCGCGCGCGTGCTCAAGAACCTGGATGTCGATATCGAGCAGACGCGCCAGGAGATTTTGAAGGAACTCGATCCCAATTTCCAGGCCTCCGAGGATGCGCCGGCGGGCGAGGGCGCGGAGAAGGCGCCGGCCGAGAAAAAGGGCGAAGTCAAGACGCCCGCGCTGAAAGCGTTTGGCCGCGATCTGACCGAGATCGCCCGCAAAGGCGAGATGGACCCGGTCATCGGGCGCAAGAACGAGATCGAGCGCGTGATTCAAATCCTCTGTCGTCGCACCAAGAACAACCCGGTTCTGCTGGGCGAAGCGGGTGTGGGCAAGACGGCGATTGTGGAAGGTTTGGCCCAGGAGATAGCCAAAGGCAATGTGCCCGAACTGTTGCGAGACAAGCGCGTCATCACGCTCGACCTGGCGTTGATGGTCGCTGGCACCAAGTATCGCGGCCAGTTCGAGGAACGTATCAAGGCCGTGATGGATGAAATCCGCCGTGCCAAGAACATCATTTTGTTCATCGACGAGTTGCACACGATCGTGGGCGCCGGCTCAGCCGAAGGGACGATGGACGCTTCCAACATCATCAAGCCGGCGCTGAGTCGAGGCGAGATGCAGTGTATTGGCGCCACGACGTTGACCGAGTATCGCAAATACATTGAGAAGGACGCCGCGCTCGAACGCCGATTCCAGGCGGTCAAGGTTGAGGCGCCTTCTATTGATGAGGCCGTCCTGATTTTGAAAGGGCTTCGCCCCAAATACGAGGAACATCACAAGATTGATTTGACGGACAAAGCGCTGGAAGCCGCAGTCCGGTTGTCCGACCGCTACATCACCGGTCGTTTCCTGCCGGACAAAGCCATTGACGTGATGGATGAGGCCGGTTCGCGCGCGCGCATCGGCGCGATGACCCGGCCGCCGGACGTGAAGCAACTGGAGGTGGAAATCGAAGAGATCAAGACGCGCAAAGAACGCGCGATTAAAGAACAGGACTTTGAAGGCGCTGCGGCGATGCGCGACAAGGAAAAGCAGGCCAAGGAAAAACTGGAATCGTTCTTGAGCGCGTGGAAGACAACCCGCGAAGAAAAGCGGGTGAAAGTGGACGAGGACGACATCATGCACGTCGTCGCCAAATGGACCGGTATCCCGCTCAAACGCATGGAGCAAGGCGAGGCGCAGAAGCTCCTCGCGATGGAAGAAGAGTTGTCACGCGTTGTGGTCGGCCAACGCGAGGCGGTGACAGCCTTGTGCAAGGCGCTCCGCCGGTCGCGGGCCGATTTGAAGGATCCAAAGCGGCCGATCGGCACGTTCGCGTTGCTCGGGCCGACCGGCGTCGGCAAGACGCTGCTGGCCAAGTCGATGGCCGAACACATGTTCGGCGACGCGAAAGCGCTCGTCCAGCTCGACATGAGCGAGTACATGGAGAAGTTCACGGTGTCGCGGCTGGTTGGCTCGCCTCCGGGTTATGTGGGTTACGAAGAAGGCGGTCAATTGACCGAGCAGGTCCGCCGGAAACCGTATTCGGTCATCTTGTTTGACGAGGTGGAAAAGGCCCATCCGGACGTGATGAACATGCTCCTGCAGATTCTGGAAGAGGGCAAGTTGACCGACAGCGTTGGACGCGTCGTGGATTTCCGGAACACGATTGTGTTGCTGACCTCGAACGTGGGCGCGGAGACGATCCGCAAGCAGTCGACCATCGGGTTTACCGCCGCCAGTGAAGAGTCGAGCTATGAGAAGATGAAGGAGAAAATTCTGGACGACGCCAAGAAAGCTTTCCGGCCTGAATTCCTGAACCGGTTGGACGATGTCATCGTTTTCCGCGCGTTGAACAAGCCGGACCTGATCCAGATTCTGGACCTCGAAGTGAAGAAGGTCATGGAACGATTGAAAGGGAAGAACATTCAGCTTCAGCTCGACGAGAAGGCAAAGGATTTCCTGGTCGAGAAGGGTTACGACCCGATTTACGGCGCCCGGCCAATGCGCCGCGCGGTCGAGCGCTATTTGGAAGACCCGCTGGCCGAGGAAATCCTCAAAGGCCACCTGCACGAGAACGACCCCATCCAGGTCACTATGGAAGGCGACAAGCTGGTTTTCAAGCAGACCGCCGCGGCCGAAGGCGCGCTCTCAAGCTGAGTTTAACGCCCCGCAGCACCACCCGCCCGCGCGCGGGGTTTTTGACTGGTTTCATAATTATCTGGAGGGCGAGCGTACCCGCGAGCCGCAAAGACGCTGGCAATTCAGCGCTCTCAACCTCGGCAGCTTCGCACTCGATAGAACTGGCCAACCGCTCCGCTGCTGGTTAAAAATCCATCACATGAACGGCCTGGCAACGCACCGCGTTTTGGGCTGGCTGGAAGGCCTGGGGCGGATCACCCTGCTCGGGGTGGAGGCGGCGCGCTCGCTGATTTCACAGCGAGTGGACTGGCGCGGCCTGACCTATCAGCTTTATTTCATCGGGGTGAAATCGCAGTCCGTCGTGTTGATCACCGGTGCGTTCACCGGCATGGTGTTGTGCGCCCAAACGTATTTTCAGTTTCACAAGGTAAAAATGGACACCGCAACGCTGGCGGTGGTGAGCGTGGCGATGGGCAGCGAACTGGGGCCGGTGTTGACGGCGCTGATGGTGGCCGGCCGGGTGGGCGCCGCGATGGCGGCGGAACTCGGCTCGATGCGGGTGACCGAGCAGATTGACGCGTTGCGGACTCTGGCCACACATCCGGTGGATTACCTGGTTGTGCCCCGCTTGTCGGCGACGGTCTTGGCGCTGCCGTTGTTGACGGCGGAGTCCATCGCCGTGGGCATCCTCGCCGCCTACACCGTCGGAACGACGCTGTTGGGAATTGATCACGCCTACGCCTGGCACAACATGCTGAAATACACCCAGCCGCAGCACGTCGTGATGGGCACCATCAAGGCGGTGGTTTTTGCGGCCGTGCTGGCGTTGATCAGTTGCTACAAGGGGATGAACTGTCGGGAAGGTGCAGAAGGCGTCGGGCGCGCCACCACGGAAGCGGTAGTTTATTCTTCCATCACGATTCTGATCAGCAATTTCTTTCTGACGTTGTTTTTGACTCGTCTGCTGGGGGCGTGATGATCGAGACGCGGCGACTGAAAAAAAGTTTCGGGCCGCAACGCGTGTTGGACGGCGTTGATCTGCGCGTCGAGAAGGGCGAGTCGGTGGTCATCATCGGCCGGAGCGGCGGTGGCAAGAGCATATTGTTGAAACACCTGATCGGTTTGCTTAGTCCCGACGAAGGCGACGTGCTCATTGAAGGGGAAAGCGTCGCCTGGATGAGCGAGCGGCAGTTGCTGGGAGTGCGGCGCAAATTCGGCATGCTGTTTCAAGGCGCGGCGCTGTTTGATTCGTTGACGGTCGCGGAGAATGTGGCCTTCGTGCTGCAGCGGGAAGGAAGGTTGACGGAAAGCGAAATTGGCAAAAAAGTGGACGAGGCGTTGGCCATGGTGGACCTGGGCGGCACGCAAGATAAAAAGCCCGCCGAATTGTCCGGCGGCATGCGCAAACGAGTCGGCCTGGCGCGCGCGATCATTTATCAGCCTCAGATCGTGCTTTACGACGAGCCGACGACCGGGCTGGACCCCATTGTGGCCGACAGCATTGACCAACTCATTGTGCGGGTCCGCGAACGATTGGAAGTGACGACGGTGGCCGTGACGCACGACATGCGCAGCGCACGGCGGATCGGCCAGCGCATCCTGATGCTGCACCAGGGGCGCATCCACTTTAGCGGCACGCCGGAAGAAATTTTTCAGTCGAAAGACCCCGTGGTCTATCGTTTTGTGAATGGCGTCTCCGATCCGAAGGAGCCGCATTTTTGATATGAGCCAAAAACGATTGGAATGGAAAGTCGGCCTGTTCGTCCTGGTGTGCCTGGTGTTGCTCGCCCTGTTGGTGCTGAATTTCAGCAAGGGGCTGACGTTCCTCACACCCACTTACACGCTGCGCCTCAAGACGACGAACGTCGGCGGCATCAAACGGGAGGCCGCCGTTCTCATGGCGGGCGTCCCGGTCGGAAACGTGACCGGCGCTGAGCTGGCACCCGAAGGAACGAACGTGATTGTGTTTCTGAAGATTTTGAAGCGCTACCAGATTCATGGCGATGCTGTGTTCGCCATCGATTCGATGGGTTTCCTTGGCGATCAATACGTCGCCATCATTCCCGGCAAAAACGGAAGGCCGGTGTTGAATGACGGCGACGAAGTCGTCTGCCGGGAGCCGTTCAACCTGCAGGAAGTCGCGCGCTCGGCTCTCGGGTTTATTCAGCGGATCGACGAGACGGCGAAAAGGCTGGACAGCGCGCTGACGCGCGTGGAACAGCATGTCTTGAACGACGAAACCCTGACCAACCTCTCTTCGACCATCACAAGCTTCCGCCTCGTTTCCGAGCACGCGCTGGCGACGGTGGATAAGGTGGACCGGGTGGTTCAGTCCAACACCTTGCCGGTCAGCGCGACGACCAGCAATCTGGTGCTGTTTTCATTTCAGCTCAAGGACCTGGCCACAAATCTTCAACAGGTATTGACGAACAACAAAGCGGGTCTGGCCGCCGCCGTAAAAAACGTTGAATCGTCCTCGGAAATGATGAAGAGTCTGTTATCGGATCTCGAGGCGGGAAAGGGACTGGCTGGTCGTTTGTTGAAGAACGAAGAACTGTCGTCCGGGGTGTCGCAGTTGGTCAGTAACCTGACGGTGTTGAGCAGCAACCTGAACCGCCACGGATTGTTGTGGAGACCTAAGAAAACTGAACCGCGGCCGCCGTCGCCGCTTTATCCCGGCCGCGACCCGTGGCGTTAGATTTATGTCCGTCTGGATTCTGCGCGTTTTGTTTCTCAGCCTGTCCACGCTGGGCGGCTTCGCGGTCAGCCAGGTGCGGCCGGAGTTGATCGGCGATGGCTTTCGGGGCGTGTTGATCGGTTTTGGTTTTGGCGGCCTGCTCATCGCCATCGACGAGATGGTCAAGGGCTTTTCGCTTCGCGCCTTTTCCGCGGCCTCGTTCGGCCTGTTGCTGGGAACAGTGATCGCTCTGTTGATTGACAACTCCGGCTTGTTCATTTACGTGGAGGACAAGCCGGTTCGCTGGTTGATTCGCCTCTGTTTGTTTCTGGCTTTTGGTTACATCGGCATGATCCTGGCCATGCGCAGCAACAAAGAGGACTTTTACCTGATCATCCCCTTCGTTCGGTTCGCGTCGCAGAGCAAGGCCGAAAATCTCCTCGTGCTCGACACCAGCGCCATCATTGACGGACGCATCGCCGAGTTGATCGAGGGAAACTTCCTGGAAGGGACCATAGTGGTGCCGCGCTTCGTGTTGAAAGAGCTTCAATTTATCGCGGATTCCACCGACCCGATCCGTCGTGCTCGCGGCCGGCGTGGTTTGGAAATGCTCAGCCGCATCCAGCGAAGCCCCCGCAAAGAAGTCAAAATCCACGAAGCGGATTTTCGTGAAGAGCCGGAAGTGGATGCGAAGCTGATCAGCCTGGCGCGCGCGTTGGGGGCCAAACTGATTACCAACGACTACAACCTCAGCAAAATCGCCGAGCTGCAATCTGTTCCCCACGTCAACATCCATGAACTCGCCAGGGCGCTGAAACCGGCGATTTTGCCGGGCGAAATTTTCAACCTGAAGATCGTCCGCGAGGGCAAGGACAAAGGGCAGGGTGTCGGTTACCTCAACGACGGCACGATGGTTGTGGTAAACAACGGCCACAGCTTCGTCGGCCAGCAGATTGAAGTTCAGGTGCAGAGTCTGGTGCAGACCGGGGCGGGCGTGCTGATCTTCGCCGATGCTAAAACGCCTGTGGCGGCTTGATTTTGCGCCCAATCGACCTCATCGTCTCCCATGCAACTCGTGACTGTGTTCCGCAGTTTCAGCCCGGCCGAAGCGCAACTGATTCGGTCGCGCCTTGACGCCGCTGACATCCCGGCCGAAGTCGTAAACGAACTCGCCGCGCTGAGCATGGACGGCTACTCGATGGCGGCCGGCGGTATCCTCGTGCAGGTGCCCGACGACTATGCCGAGGAAGCCAAGGCGCTGATTGAGGCGGCCAACGGTTCGGGCGGATGAACCCGCGACGGCACACGACGCTGCTTGAGTTGCAATGCGAATTGCCGGCCGGCGAGCTGCGGTTCGACAGCGACACGCTTCAAAGCCATTCCGGCGACAAATGGTTCGCCAGTCGCCTGCCTGACGCCGTGGCCCTGCCGCGGAGCACGCGTTCCGTCGCCACGATCCTCCGTTTCGCTCATCGGCACAACCTGCCGGTGACTGCGCGCGGCGCGGGCCACGGTTACGTGGGCGGATGTGTTCCATCGCGCGGGGGCGTCGTGCTCTCGCTGGCGCGGATGAACCGCATCAAGGAGATCAATTCGCACGACTTTGTCGCGGTGGTGCAGCCGGGTGTGGTCACGCAGCATCTGCACGAGGCGGTCGAGAAGCAGGGGCTTTATTATCCTCCCGACCCGGCCAGCCGCGCGGACAGCAGCATCGGGGGCAACATCGCCACCAACGCGGGCGGCCCGCGCTGCCTGAAATACGGCGTGACGCGAGATTATGTGCTCGGTCTGGAAGTGGCACTGGCCAGCGGCTCTGTCGTTCGTCTCGGCAGCCGCACGCATAAAAACAAAACGGGGTTCGATCTGGCGCGCCTGTTCGTAGGCTCGGAAGGGCTGCTGGGCGTTGTGACGGAAGCGACGCTGAAGCTGTTGCCCTTGCCGCCGTTCCGCGCCTGCCTGGGCGTGGGATTTGGTTCGATGAAGGGCGCTGCGCGCGCCATTCGAGCGGTTTTCGGCTCCGGCACTCTGCCCAGCGCATTGGAAGTTGCGGACGCCTTCACCCTGGCAGCCGCGCAAAAGCGGACCGGCAGCAAGCTGCTGACGGGCTGCCGAGCACATATCATCGTCGAGCTTGACGGTCAGGAAGGATCCGTGCGCTCCGAATTAAAACGATTGGAAGAAATGATTCGGGCCATGAAACCGGTTTTTGTTCAGCGCGGTTACGGCGCTGAGGGCTGCGAAAAATTCTGGCAATTGCGTCGCGAGTTTTCCTACGCGTTGCGTGACACCGGCCTGACCAAGCTTAACGAAGACATCACGGTGCCGCGAGGCCGACTGGAGGACCTGTTTTGTTTTGCCGAGTGGCTGCAAAAGAAGCATCGCCTGCCGGTGGCCTGTTTTGGTCACGCCGGCGATGGCAACATTCACGTCAACGTGATGGTGGACAAAACGCAGCCGGGCGCGCCAAGACGGAGCGAGGCTGCGCTCGACGACTTGTTCAAGCAAGTGCTCGCCTGGGGCGGCGTTATCACCGGAGAGCATGGCATCGGTCTGGCCAAGAAGCGCTGGTGGCCGGATGCGGCGTCGGAGGACGTGCGCGCCCTGCATCGCGTCATCAAGCAGGCCCTCGACCCGAAGGGCATCCTGAATCCGGGAAAATTTGTCTAGCGGCAGGCGTTCGCCTGCGCGTCAGTCTTCGTCCTGCCTTGCGGGCTGCGAGTTGTCAATCAGCACTACGAACTCGCCTCGCCATGACTGTTTTTTGACGATCTCCAAAAGCTGTGCCGGTTTTCCTCGCAGAAACTCCTCGAACTTTTTGGTCAATTCGCGCGCCAGAACGACGGACCGGTCTGGAAAGATTTCGTTCAGCTCTCTGAGCAGTCTTTCCATCCGGTAAGGCGATTCGTAAAGCACCAGCGTGCCGGGAGAAGACTTCAGCGTTTGCAGCTTGTTTCGGCGCTGGCCGGATTTGTGCGGCAGAAAACCGATAAAATGAAATTCATCCGCCGGCAGTCCACTGGCGGTGAGCGCCGCAACCAGCGCGCAAGCGCCCGGCACCGGCTCCACTCGAAAGCCGGCGGCCAACGCTGCGCTGACCACGCGCTCTCCAGGGTCGCTGATTCCGGGGCTGCCGGCGTCAGCCACGAGTGCCACCTTCTCTCCGCGCCCCAGCCGTTCGATGATTTGCCCGGTGCGTTTAGCTTCATTGAACCGGAAATAACTCAGCAAGGGCCTGGAGATTCCGAAATGCTTCAGCAGTTGTCCGGTGCGTCGCGTGTCTTCCGCCGCGATGACGTCGCATTCCCGCAACGCCCGCAGCGCCCGGAGCGTGATGTCTTCGAGGTTGCCAATGGGCGTGGCCACGAGGTAGAGCGTGCCCGGCGACAGCGGCGGCAAAGTTTTTTTCATTGACCGATTTAGCCACGAGCAGAACAGCGAATAAACGCGAAACTTTGAACCCGTCGGCAGTTCACCAGCTCAACGTGGGGCAGGGGACATCCTGCGAGGTGGATTCGATACGGACGTGATCAGCGCCGATTTGCCGGAGGCGCTCACTGACCGCGCGATGGGCGAGCTCAGGCCGGTTACAGTCACGGCTCAGGTGCCCGAGATACAAACACCGCAGTTCATCCGAGACGATCTGCTCAGCGACTTCGGCGGCAGCGACATTGGAGAGATGACCGTGGCGGCTGAGGATGCGCTGTTTGATGCTCCAGGGGCGCCGGGTGTCTTCCTGGAGCAGCTTCAAGTCATGATTGGTCTCCAGCAGGAGAACATTCGCCGCGCGGACGCGTTCGATGACCAGCTTCGTGGCATAGCCGAGGTCGGTCAGAAAACCGAAGTTGCCCGCCCTCGTCCGCAGGAGAAAACCGACGGGATCGCACGCGTCGTGTGGAACGGAAAAAGCATCGACGCTAACGTCACCTACCTCAAACGTCGCGCCGGTGCTGAAAATGCGGCAGTCGCAGAATTTGGCATGGAGTTGATCTTCCATCGCCTCCTTGGTGTCCCGGTTGCAGTAAATCGGAATTTGGAGTTTTGCGCACAGCGTTGTCAGGCCTTGCACATGATCGCTGTGTTCGTGTGTTATGAGGATGCCGTGGAGACTTTCTGGTGTGCGGCCAATAGTAAGGAGGCGATCGCGGATCTCCCGCCCACTGAAGCCGGCATCGATGAGCAAACGGGTTTCTTCGGTTTCCAGATAAGCGCAATTGCCCGCCGAACCACTGCCCAGAATCGTGAGTTTGACTGCCACGCGCCGACGTTAGTACCAGGGAACTATCAGGGCAAATCTTTTGCGCGGCGCGCAGACGGCGGAAAACGGGCTCCCATTTCGGCATTGACTTTTCATTTTCCTGCGCTGGCATGATTTGTGAAGGAGCAAAGCTCATGCCGCAAATTGCTTGAGCTGTGGAAGCGGAGGATTATCATTCTGCCAATGGCCCAGGCCTTGCATCTTTCGCAAAAGATGACGCTGTCGCAGGTGCTCGCTCCGCAACTGCAACAGTCTCTGGCGCTATTGCAGGCGCCCACGCTGGAATTGAAGGCAATGGTCGAGCAGGAACTCCAGCAGAACCCTGTGTTGGAGGAGGAGGCGGCGACGGAAATGACGCTGGAGGAAAAGGAAGAGCGCGAGGCTGAAGAAGCCGCCCACGCGGCCGACCCAACGGAACCGCCGACGGACGTGACATTTGATCCGGCCACCGAAAAGAGCAACAGTGAGCCGGCGGACGATTTTCAGGCGGAGTTCGAACGGCTGACCCAACTCGACCAGGAATGGCGCGACCATTTTGCCCAGACGAACATGCCGATGCGCCAAAGCCAGGAAGACGAGGAGAAACGTCAATTCATGTTCGATTCGCTGGTGGCCGGCACCTCGCTTCAAGAGAATCTGCTCGAGCAGATCCGGTTGTCGGATCTGACCGAGGAACAACGTCAGATCGGCCAGATGATCGTCGGGAACATTGATGATTACGGCTATCTTCAGTCCAGCGTGGACGAGCTGGCGTTTGCGACCAACATCCGGCCCGAAAAGATTCTGGAGGTGTTGAAGGTCATTCAGACGTTTCATCCGCCGGGGGTGGGCGCTCGCGATTTGCGCGAATGTCTCCTGCTGCAACTGGAACGCGACGGGAAGCAAGACACTTTGGAATACCGCATCGTAAGCGAATTCATGGAAGCGTTGGGCAAGCGGCGCATTCCGGAAATCGCGCGCGGTTTGGAGGCAACCGTGGAAGAGGTGCAGAAATCGGTTGGGCGTATTGGCAACCTGGAGCCGAGGCCGGGCCGGGCTTTTCTGCCGGACAACAATCAGTACATTCTGCCGGAGGTGTTCGTTCAAAGAATTGGCCACGACCTTGTCGTCAGTACGAACAATGAGCACGTTCCACACTTGCGCATCAGCAACACCTACAAAGACCTCATGGCGCAAGCGGACAGTTCACCGGAAGTCCGCGAATACATCCGGGAAAAAATCCGCGCCGGTAAATTTCTGATCAAGAGCCTGCACCAGCGGCAGCAAACTATTCTGAACATCGCTAACGAAATCGTGAAGCGACAACGCGAGTTCATGGACAAAGGCGTCGCCTTCCTCAAGCCGCTGACGATGGTGCAGGTGGCCGAAGTCGTCGGCGTGCATGAAACCACGGTGAGCCGCGCCGTATCCGGCAAATACATGGAGACGCCGCAAGGCATCTATGAGATGAAATATTTCTTCACCTCCGGCATCCAGACAGCCAGCGGCGTCGGTGTCTCGAACACCAGCGTGAAGGAGATGATCTCGGACATGATCAAGGGCGAAGAGCCGTCCAAACCGCTGTCAGACGAGGAGATCGTCAAGCTGCTCGATCAGAAGGGAATCAAGATCGCCCGCCGGACGGTCGCCAAATACCGCTCCGAGCTGAACATCCTTCCGTCGCACTTGCGGAAGGTTTATTAACCAGCCACGCGGGCCGATGATGAAAGGAAAACTCTCTGTGGCCTCTGTGCCTCAGCGGTGAAAATAACCACGGAGTCACAGTGAGCAGGGAGAAAGCCCGAACCTGCCGGACGCCGCCGAACTATTGATTGACTCCAGGCGCGTCATTCGTCCTGTTTTTTCAGCGCCGCCTTGGTCGCCGTCTGCAATCGGTCCAACGGC
>Ga0209056_10003868_pt1 | contig 15840 bp, 14 predicted proteins | sample GraSoiAngelo_114_FD_185876 | JGI IMG/M metagenome (GOLD analysis project Ga0209056, IMG submission 185876) | Grasslands soil microbial communities from the Angelo Coastal Reserve, California, USA - 14_0903_13_40cm (SPAdes) (version 2) | ecosystem: Environmental > Terrestrial > Soil > Grasslands... | reverse complement strand
AAGGTCGATTGGGTAAAGTGGGGGAAGGATGGACCTTCGGCTACGAATATCGAAGATGGTAGTCATGGGTTACGGATCGTGAGCTATTTCAGAGAACCAGCCGTGGCGGTGATGAAACATCTCAACCCATCAGGGGTCTCCGTTTCTAGGGGACAGGAAAGTCTCAGTCAAGTGTACACGCGCGCTAGGGACGCAGACAACCGGGCCGCCTTTGGAAGCGTTGTAGTATTCAACAGTCCTGTTGACCGGAAGACCGCGGAAGAAATCATGAAGACCTTCGTAGAAGTAGTCTATGCGCCTGGATATGGCTCTGAAGCACTAGGGGTTTTCGAGTCCAAGAAGGATATCCGAGTTGGGGAGGTTCCAGCTCGACGCAGGGCGGACAAGACTATGCCACCCGATGTTGTGGTGTTGGATGATGGTTCCTTGATCATAGAAGACGCCTACCGAACCGGTATTTCGTCTATGGATAGCATGAAACAGCTCCCGGCGCCTACTAAGAAGAAACCATCAGACCAGGAGTACTTGGATCTGTTACACGCGTGGTGGGTGGCCTGCGAAGTGCGGTCCAACGCGGTGGTCTTCTGGAAAAACGGGACATCGCTGGCGATCGGGACAGGCCAGCAGGACAGGATCGGGGCAATTGAGAACTCTATCGACAAGGCGCACAAGCTGGGCCACAGCTTGGACGGAAGCGTGATGGCTTCCGACGGATTTCTTCCAAAGCTAGACAATGTAGAGGCGCTGGCGAAAGAGAACGTTTCAGCGATCGTCCAGCCCGGCGGGTCGGTTGAAGACCATGCCATCGTCAAGGCATGTAACGAATACGGGATCACGATGGTGCTTACGGGAGAAAGGTCGTTCAGGCACTTCTAAGAAGGAAGGGGTACGGGAAAATCGACCACCCCGGAGGGTCGAGAAAAGAATTCTTAATTTTGACCTTTGCGATTCCCGTTTTGCTAGTAATCTTTGTGGAATAGAGAGAATACTTATATCGGATATCCGATATCGTTATACCGATATCGAAGTTCCAAAAAAAGGAGGCGAAATGTATGAATCAAAACGAATGGAATCGTCCAAGGCACTTCTTCGCCTGGGGCATATTCGCCCTCGTCGCAGTGATCGTGGCATCAGTCGCCGTATCAGCGTTCTTCTACGCGACCCGACCAGGACCAGTAGCCGGCACGTACTACCCGAACTTCTTCTTCCCCTTCCCGCTATTCTTCATCTTCGGAATCTTCGCCTTCTTCTGGATAGTAAGATGGCTAGTCTTCCCGTGGAGATGGGGATGGGGCTACCGAGGAAGATACTGGCGGTACCAAGACGAGTCCTACTACATCATTCGAGAAAGATACGCCAAGGGAGAGATCACCAAGGAACAGTTCGAACAAATGATGCGGGACTTACAGCAACACGGTTAAAGCACAACCCACACCAAATATGTGAGTGGGCTTATACCTATAGTCCACTCTTTTTCTCTTCTTCTACTATAGCGTTGTATTAGTCAAATGGCCAAATACCTTAGGGACCTGTTAAGGCAAGATGATCCAAAAAAATGGACCCTAAGTGGAAAGGAATCATAATCCGAGAGCCTAAAAGAACCGAGCCTATTCAACGAGTTCGAAGTGTACAAAGCCCGAATATCTAAACACGATGAACCGGTCGACGATCTAGGAACCAAGGGGAGATGGCACCTTTACTGGGTAAAGGTGAAAGAAGATCAGATCGAAGCTCTCCCAAGCGAAATCAAGAAAGAGTGGTGCTCACTTTTGGAAAGGTCAAAGACTCGCAGCAGTATTTCTAGGTCGGAAATTCGAGTTTCAGGCCGCAGATAAGTCTACGTGGAAAGATGCTGTAGAATACGGCAAGTCCGTCGGAATCCCAGAAGAACAATTAGACTTTCCAACCGGTTAAACCCCCAAACTGACAGCGCAGGTATGCTCAACCGTATCATGCTGACTAGCTAAGATACTTGCGAAACATTGGCCTTGCAATGCCAACGCCAAGAACCTCGAAGAGCAGGATCATGCCTAGCAACACGAACAGCAAGCCGCCTAGATTATTGAACTGTCCGAGGAGAAAGATACCTCCGACCAGGCTACCAATCCTCAGTATGACCAACGCGGTTGTTCCTACTATTCCTAGCGTTTCAGCCCTTCGTGCTACCTTTCTCTCTTTGCGCTGTTCTTCTGTCGTCTCAGCAGCCTGATCGCGTTCTATTTGCTCCATCGGCTCATACGGGGCTTCTGTGAGGCTTTCTCCACAAACTCCGCAATCGACCTCATTTTCAGGCGAAACCGAGCCGCAGGCGGGGCATCTCCTCATGGATAGAGTTCGTTGATAGTAGTATTGGGGGTTTCACGCGAAACCCGCAGAACTGAAAGTTCTCACGGAGCACTCCAAGGTAGAAGCATAGGGGTCAGGGGAACTAGAATCCTCGTTTAGTTGCGCCTAAATGCTCGGCATTCTCGCCTAGCCCTCTCTAGAAAAGGTGACCGCAAACCCGTCACCGGACCCTTCCTTCTGGAAAGAAGGCCGATGGTATTATTAGGTCCCTATATGTGTAGTAGATTGCTATGGCGAAACTCGGGTACTTAGCAGTAGCTCTCTCCATATTCCTAGTGCTCAGCATAACTCCCGGACCTCTGTTGGAACCTATTGTTCCAAAGATTCCAAGAGCACAAGCAATCACTGACACCATTACTCTAAGGGGGTTCGCGTTAAGCGGATGGAATGGCTCTACGAGTCCTAACCCGACGATAACCGTTCACGCTTTCGACACGGTCAAGCTAAGCATAAGCAGCGCCGATACTGCACCCCACCAGTTCTTACTGGACGTAGACCGAGATGGCAGCGAGGCTGCGGATTGTCCAGCAACAGATCCGTGCTCGGCGCAGGTTCCGCCGAGCACGATATACTCGTTTTCCGTTGGCGGCATCTCTGCCGGCTCATACACTTACTATTGTAGCTTCCATCCCACGACAATGCTCGGAAGTTTTGTTGTTGCCCCGGATTTCTCAATCAACGCCAACCCCTCAACTCTAAGCATTCCAACGGGTAGTTTCGGAACCTCCCAGCTGACTTTAAGCAGCAATGGTTTTTCCGGAACGGTCTCCCTGTCTTCCACAGTCGTCCCTGGCACCCCCACGATTACTACCACGCTGAAGCCCCCATCCGTCACTCTCAACCCCGGAGGATTGGGAACCTCGACCCTTAACGTGACAACGACTCCGTTCACACCGTTAGGAACTTACAGTGTAAATGTAACAGGGACCAGCGGTGCTCTATCCCACTCGACCCAGGTAACCGTCACCGTTACGAGCGGCACTATCGGCGGGACGGCCACACCGAACCCACATGGATTGACCCTTCCACTCATCGGACTCGCAACCACGATCACGATCGCAACCGGACTAACTGGCCTCTATATCAGACGTGCTAGAAAAAAGAGAATCCCCCAAGCCTAAGTAAATCCGCGAACAGATAACTAGGCAACGACCCCAAGAGGTAGTGGACAGTCTTGAAATTGGAGAGAAATTTCGCCCTTATGATAATATTGACTCTGGTGCTCGCAAGTTCGTTTCTCTTCCTTATCCGAAGTCCGCCGCTATACTCTCGAGTCGAGCGAAGTCGCCCATTCAAAGCTGCCCTAGTAGACGAGGTTTCAACGACGAACCCCGATCCCTACCTCGTGGCGAACGTGACAAACACGTTGACAAGAATAGGGTACACTGTTGACTACTATGGGCCGACGGACGTTACCATTGACCTCTTCAAGAACCTGCCCTCCAGGGGATATGGGATTATTATTCTGAGAAACCACTCGACAGGGCTAACAGGAGACGTGATTGCCCTCGTCACTTCGGAGCCATTCGACTTTGGAAAGTATGTGAGAGAGCAACAGGCGGGACTTGTCGTAGAGGCCCGGTTGGGCTCAAGCAACACCACCTACTTCGGCATCTCTCCAACTTTTGTCCGGGAAGCAATGCAAGGAACCTTTCCCAATACAGTTCTAGTTGTAACGGGCTGCGCAGGACTGGCAAACTCGGAGATGGCCCAGGCCTTCGTAGCCAGAGGCGCTGAAGTCTACGTGAGCTGGGACCAGATCGTCCTCGCAAACCAGAGCGACGGCGGCGCCATCCTCCTCATACAATCCATGACAACCGGACACAGAGTCGATGACGCAGTCACATCAGCCACGGAGAATGCGCCCTCCAGCCCTCTGTATTCGAGCCAACTAAGATACTATCCATTGGATAAGGGAGCAGTAGTTCTCAACCTCCGAGTTTGAACCAGGCTCAAACCTCCACTCATACGCTTCCAATGGAAACATGGATTTAGTAAGGAAAGACCGATAAGCCCTTCGTTATCGAAGAGAAACCGACGCTGTTGACAGGTCAGAGCCAAGTTGACCGACGAGGCGTGATCAAAAGACCCACGGCTGCGTTCCTGTTTTCCTTAGCAGCTGGAATCGCGATGGTCGCGTTCTCATCAGGCCTCGCCAGCTATACCCAGTATTATTTCATAACAACAGTCCTGGTTCAGAACTCATTCATCATCGGACTAGTCACCATCTTCGTTGGGGCCCTCACCTACGTTAGGCCCGACGAACATACTGTATGGAGTCTAGTTATGGTGTCAATGGGCATTAGCGAGCTAGTGCTAGTGACAAGCACTTCGTCCACAATTCCATTTCTACAGATTTCCCCCATAGGCCCTGCGGCCGGAGTACTGGGGCTAATTAGCGGCTTTCTCGGGCTCACATTCAAGCCAGAGATCATCAGATTCACCACCAGCTGATCATGAGAAAACCAACACGTACCTAGAGTAGGTGAACTGTAAGTTCCTTAGCCGATCTGCTCGTCCTCAATCCAGACCCCGCGCTTCTTCTGAACCTGTCCTAGTTCGAAGACCCAGTGCCCATGCTTCTTGAATAGGCGACCTACACGGGTCACCTCTTCTTCGGGGCAGACCAAGACAAACCCTACACCCATGTTGAAGGTCCGTCGCATTTCTAGATCTGTCACATGTCCTTTCTCTTGTATCAGCTGGAATATGGGCGGCGTCGGTGGCAGTTGATCAATTCTTGCCCCTAGCTTTGCCTTGCCGAGGACTCGCTCAAGCTTCCCAAAAGAACCGCCAGTAATGTGGGAAAGCCCGTGAATTTGCATCTTCGCGATCGCTTCCAGAACAGGTTTTACGTAGATTAAGGTAGGTTCGAGTAGTTCCTCGCCGACGCCGCGACCGAGTTCTGGAACTCTCTCCTGAAGCGTGTATTCCTTGAGGAGAATTTTCCTTGCGAGGGTCAGACCGTTCGAGTGAATTCCTGAACTGGCTACTCCGATCAGCGAGTCCCCGTTTTCGATCTTGTTTCCGAGAATCAGATCTTTATTTCTGCATATCCCAGCGGCCATTCCCACTAGGTCAATCCCGGGGTCACTGGAGAGAAGGTCCGGGACGATGGCGGTCTCGCCCCCAACTATTGCCATTCCTGCCTGTTTTGCCCCTTCTACTAGTCCAACTGCGATTTCGTCGACGATGCGACGATCGTGCTTGGCCATTGCAAGATAGTCGAGAAAGCTGATAGGTTCGGCACCCGTGCAAATCAGGTCATTCGCGCACATCGCGACACAGTCTATCCCGATGGTGTCGTACTTTCGCATCATCCTGGCAATGATGACCTTCGTCCCGACACTGTCAGTGTGGAGACTCAAAACCCGCCCATCATTGAGGTCGACGAGACCAGCGTAGTGGCCGATTGGAAAAACAGGATGCCCGACTTTCCCTTTACGAGTTTTGAATGTGGATTCAAGCCTTCGAGCGAGAGCCTCGTGAGATTTCCTGATTTGAGAAACGTCGACTCCCGCTCTTGCGTATGTCATGCGGGGTCGAGGCAAGCCTAGAGCTTCAGTCCCGTCAAGCGCTCGTAAGCGATGACGTACCGCTTACTCGTCTCATCGATCAGACTCTCGGGAAGACCAGGCGGTCTAGGAGTTGGCTGTCCAGCTTTCCGCGCCCTATCAAGAGTCTTCTTGAAACCAACCTTGGAAAGCCAGTCACGGATCAACTGCTTATCATAACTCTCCTGGTTCTTGCCTGGAGAATAGTTCTCTTTCGGCCAGAGTCGAAACTCGTCGGGCCCAATCGAGTCCGCTAGTACAATATTGCTTTCCTCGTCGAAACCAAATTCTAGTTTGAGATCAGCGAGGATGAAGCTGGCCTTGTCCGCGCGCTCCGACATTTTCTTGTAGATGTCGAGGCTTCTATCCTTGAGCGCGGTGATCTCTTCCGTATCCAACCAGCCCTCGTCCACAATCTGACCAACCGTGACAGGCTCATCCTTCACATCAGACTTGGTGGTCGGATCGAAATAGGGTTCGGGAAGCTTTGCAGCGTTGACCGGCTTTACCAGTAGATTGACGTCTCCCTTGACAAGTCTCTCGTAGAGGCTGCCGTAGAGATAACCTCGGACAACGCACTCTACCGGAATCATCTTCAGCTTCCGAACAACCATCCGGTTCGCGTTCTCCACACGGATCATATGATGTGGGACTTTTAGATAGTTGAACCAATAGGCCGCCAGCTTGCAAAGCACCTCCCCCTTCCGAGGAATGGTTGAGGGAAGGACGATGTCATAGGCAGATACTCGGTCGGTGAAGACGAACAAGAGTTGCTCGCTGTCGAGCTCGTAGATGTCCTTCACCTTGCCACGCTTGAACGGCGTGGCCGACAATTCGTTCTCAGGCTCGCTAAGGTGTTCCTGCATCTAAGCACGTCCACTACGATATTGTTGGAGACTCTTTGCGAGGTCTGTGTCGGAGAGCGCCAGAATCTCCGCTGCCAAGAGTGCCGCGTTCGTTCCATTGTCCAGGCCCACGGTACCGACTGGGACTCCGGATGGAAGCTGGACTATCGAGAGGATTGAGTCGAGGTTGAGCTTGCCTGAGACAGGGACTCCGATTACGGGCTTGTTGGTCAAGGACGCTACGAAACCAGGTAGGGCAGCGCTGAGGCCTGCGATAGCGATGAAGACATCAGACTTTGAGGCCTCGACGTACTTGTCGAGTTCTTTGTGGTTGCGGTGACTTGAGAGAACCTTCGTCTCGAAGGGAATGCCGAGCTTCTCAAGCACAGTCTCCGCTTTCCTAGCGATCTCTCGGTCGCTCTCGGACCCCATGAGTATGCTGACGCTTCTGGTCAAGTGTGACACCGTACAACGCGAGATTCTGTCACTACCGTGCTCACTGGTAAATCAAATTGATCCCGAGGAACACGACTGACGAGCTGTAGATTGAACGAGAGACCGATCGAACGAACATGTTCCGGGAGCGTCTTAAGGACGCGGTCAAAGTATCCTCTGCCCCAGCCGAGGCGGTAGCCTTCCTTGTCCCATACTATCCCGGGAACGAACATTACGTCAACTGCATCAAGACTCTCAGGACGGAGATATTCCTCTCTGGGTTCGGGAATGTTGAAGCTTCCGGGGGCGAGCTCCTTCCCGAGGTCTTTGATCTCGGAGAAGAAGAGGTCAATGTCTCCTTTCTTTACGACCGGGACCAGAACTCGCTTGTTGCCATCCAAGGCTTTCCGAATAAGCGGACGAGTGTCAACCTCGCTTCCCTTGCTGACGTAGCAGGCAATGCCTCTCGCGCGGACATATTCGTGAAGATGGAGAATCTGATCCATGATCTCCATACTCTTCTGTTCAATGTCTCGACCTGACTGTCGGTCCCTAAGTCGTAAAATGTATCGTCGGAATTGTTCTTTCTCGACAGCAGTCTTTGCTTCGGTCAAACTTTCAAGCCAATCTGGATACTTGAGGCCAGTATAGTGTTCTCCAGCAGACATGCCACCGTCATCGGTCCAACACCTCCCGGAACCGGCGTAATATAGCCGGCTACTCTGTTGACCTTGTCGAATTCCACATCGCCCCTGAGCCTTCCGTTGACCCTTGTTAATCCGATGTCGACGACAGCCGAGTTGGGTTTCACATGATCTGCGCGAACCTGGAAGATTTCTTTTCCAACTGCGCTGACTAGAATATCTGCGGTCCGTGTCATCCTTTCAAGGTTGGGTGTTTTGGAGTGGCAGACGGTAACGGTCGCGTCTCTGTTGAGGAGAAGGTTGGCCAGGGGTCTGCCCACCAGATTGCTTCGGTTAATGATTACAGCCCTTGACCCAGCGATTGGAACCTTGTAGTAGTTCAGGAGTTTGATGACGCCTTTCGGCGTGCATGGAACCAGTTCCTCATAGCCCGCGGCCAGTTTTCCGGCGTTGATGGGGTGTAGTCCGTCAACGTCCTTGTAGGGTATTATTCGCTCGATTACCTTTTCCTCGTTGAAGCCTGGGGGCAGTGGAAGCTGGACGAGTATTCCATTGACCTTAGGGTTGGTGTTGAGCTGGGTGAGCAAAGCTTCCAGTTTGTCTTGCGAAGCGTCTGCAGGTAGGTGGTGGGTTTCGGATCTTATTCCAACCTCGTCAGTCGCCTTGTGTTTGGTCCTGAGATAGGAGGCGCTGGCAGGGTCGTCGCCGACCTGAACCGTCGCGAGGAGAGGTTTAGTGCCATGTTTTTCCAATTGTAGGACTTGTTGGGCGACCTGTTTCTTGACCGCTCCAGCTACCAGTTTTCCATCCATTAGTATGGCTGTCAATTCTTGAAGAGAACCCTCCTCCCCTCCAACTTCAACTGATCCTCTGTGAGAAGTCTGATTGCTTCGGGAAGAATTCGGTGCTCTTCTCGCAGGATACGGTCAGAAAGAGATTCGGCGGTATCATCGTCCCGGATCGCAACTGGCGTCTGGAGAATTACGGGACCGTGGTCGACCTCTCTGTCGACGAAGTGGACGGTGCAGCCAGTAACCTTGACTCCGTGATCGAGAGCCTGCTTTTGCGCTTCCAAACCGGGAAATGAAGGAAGCAACGCGGGGTGTACATTTATGATTCTTCGAGTGTAGAGGTCGACGAACTGTTCACTGAGGATTCGGAGATAACCTGCCAGTACGATGAGCCCGGTTTTCGGGGCCACCCCACGCGACTGGAGAGCGCCTACAGTCCTCTGGTCGTAGTCCCAGTTTTTCTTAGGGACACCTTTGTCGTCTAGGGTGATTGTTTCAACATGATGTTTCTTTGCTACCTCGAGAGCTGGCGCGTTCGGTCGGTTGCTGATTACAATCTTGACCTCACACTTGGTGAGGTAGTGATTCTCGACTGCGTCTAGCACCGCATCAAGGTTTGATCCCCGTCCTGATGCCAAGACGCCGATTGGGACCATTCAGCTAGGCCTTTTCGGGTCCACGCATCTCTTTCAGCAAGAGTTGTGAAGGGTCGACCTTGCCGACCTTTGGAACCCATTCCATCCTTCTTCCAAGAGTCCCTTGTTCTTCCCGGTATTTGTAGAGCCGACGGACTCGTTCCGCTGAATCATGTCTCTTTGCGAGAAGCTGTTCTGAGCCTATGTCGGTTCGATGATAGAGTCCCCACCCATCAGTTAGCTGGATGCTCGACACGGTCTTTTCGATCCGAGCGCTGGCTGGAGGTAGAGTGTGATCCATCGCCATCAATGCAAGAAGACGGGAGCCTCCTGTGACTACTTCGCCGTTTTCTTGGAGGTCAGCGTTTCCCCAAAAGAGGTAGCAGCCATTTCGTTTGATGTTTGTCTCGAAGACTTGGACCGGGTGGCCTTTGGCTTTGTCCTTCTTTTCGGGATAGCCGTTTGGAGCGACGACCTTCACGACGACGGCGTCCTCGTTGGTGAATTCGAGCTTCAGCTTTGACAATCGCCGCTCAACGATCGCTTGGAAGACGTCAATGATGTCTGTCTTGAGCATGGCAAGCATGTTGAGAGCTTCCGGATCGCCTAGTCGAGAGTACATTTCGATGATTGTTGGTCCCTCGTTTTCTGTCAGCATCATTTGTCCGCCGACCATTCCGTGGTAGGACCTGCCAGTTTTTTTCTGAATGGCCTCGACGATCCCCTCGACGATCTTGAGCGACTTGTCATATTCCTCTCTGGTGACGAATGGGAGGATCATGTCGGGACCTGAGATGCTGCCCATCCCCCCGGTTTCGGGTCCGCTGTCGAACTCGTGAGCACTCTTGTTGTCCTGGACGAGGGGGGTGCCTAGAACGGTTTTGCCGTCCGTGAAGCATTGGAGGGAATACTCGGGACCCCAGGCCTTCTCCTCGACCAGAATCTTGTCCTCGATATCAGAGTAGGCGGCCATGCTTGATTGGAGTGAGTCGAAGTAGGCTTCTTTGAAACGCTCCTTATCATCGTGAAGATAGGCCAGACGGTCTTCGATCAGCTTGACGCCCTTTCCGCCGGATTGACGGGCGGGCTTGATGACGATATTCTGCAGCCAGGGTTGCGTGTCGATGTTTTTCCTGATAAAGTCTGAGGCTTCTCGCGCGTACTTGAAGGTTCGAAAGAGAAGCCTGCCCGGAAGATTGTTCTCCCATTGTAGACGTCGGAGGTCTGCTTTCGAACGTTCTATGATCGAGAGTTCTTGGCTAGCGCCGATACAATGGATGCCTTCCTTCTCAAGTGCATCTGGTATGCCGTGAAAGCTAGGCTCCTCGGGTCCCACTACCACCATATCTACCCCCCAGCCTCGGGCGGATCTTACAATCGTCTTGGGGTCCGTTGTTCTGCCGGTACGAAGTTCTCCCTGGTTGTCCTTGCAGATCTTGTAAATTCCTGGATTCCGGTTTTCAGCGATCCAGAAGATCTCGGGTTTGTGATCGCTGAGACTCAGTTTCCAAGCAAGCGCGTGTTCGCGAGCCCCCCCGCCTACACCCATTACTCTCATCGAGTCGCGCCTTCGTTCTCGAAGCAGCGCATGCAGAGATTCTGTCTGGGGAGCCCGATGGCGTGCTGCAGTTCGTCAACGGTCATGAACGATATGCTGTCAGCCCCAACATTATTGGCGAGTTCTTTCTCGTTCAGGCTGCTGGAGACCAGTTCGTCTCGGGGCGGGATCTCGACGCCATAAGGACATGGCGAGATGAGTGTTGGGCTTCCAATTCGGACATGAACTTGATGCGCTCCGTTGCGTTTGAGATTGAGAACAGTGTTGTGTAGAGTATTTCCCCTGACGACACTGTCGTCTACTAATACCACGTCCTTGCCTTCGATCGCGCTCTTAACGGGGTTGAGCTTTAGCTGGACTCCAACGAGACGTTCTTTCTGTGTTGGCTCAAGAGCAGCACGAATGTTCTCTCCAGTCCGCACGAAGCCAAGTTCCTGGGGAAGACCGGCCTCTTGGCTGTATCCATTGGCAACCGGGAGCGCGGTCTCTGGAACACCGATTACCACGTCAGCCTTCGCCGGGTGAGCTTTAGCTAGTTCTCTGCCGATGTTGTTTCTGACCGTGGCTACCGGAAGGGTGTTGACTTTGCTGTCGAGCCTTGCGAGGTAGACGTATTCGTAGCTGCAGAAGTTACCGGCGTCAGCTGCAGGGGCATTCCCACGAATATCCTCGGGAGTGAACATGATGACCTCTCCTGTCTCAACGGGTCCAGTGTGGTCAATGCCCATCACGTCGAGGGCGCAGGTCTCGGATGCGACGGCCGCAATGTCGAAGCCAACGCTCCCTGTTTCCAGTGGCTTTACGCCGAGGGGGTTTCTTCCGCTGATGAGTTCTTGTTTGTGGGTGAGGGCGACGAAGGAGTATCCACCTCCTATCTTGTTGATGAGCATCGAGGTTGCTTTGAGTGGTTCCTTTTCGCTGTGGAGGAGTTGTGAGAGTTGTCGGGCGAAGAGTTTGCTGGCTTCACCACGGTTTTCGTGGAGGTCTGTCTTACCGTCAAGTGCGAGAACCAGCTCATAGGGCGCTTTGACGTGGACGAGATGGTCGTCTACGTAGGAGGAAGTTTGCCCGATTCCGATGAAGCCTTTCGGAATGCCTGTCCCGTTTTTCTCGAAGAAGTCTTCGACGCCACCTTTTCCCCCAAGAGTATGTAGAGCGTTTCCTGGTCCGATCACCGCTAGGCTGACGGATTCTTGTCCTCGCCCTTGGAGAGCGCTGAGTCCGTAGTGGATGAAGTGGGATGCGTCCCAGTTTTCTCGTCCTTCGCCGAAGGTGTAGAAGCCTACTAGGCCGGGCATTGGTAGGTTAGGCCTTCATTTCTTCTCGGGTTCGAAGCACAGGATCTTTCTTTAGACCGAGATATTCTCCTGTGACGCAGGCGAAACACATCTCGTCCTTGCCGAGGCCTGTTCCGTCGCTTAAACCGTTGATATCGTTGTAGCCGAGGCCGTCGACGCCGATTTCGCGGGCGACTTTCCTGTTGAGCTCAGCGATGTTGAGCGTTTCGCCGTCTGCCTTGTTCGCGAGCAGTTCTTCTCTTGTCGGGAAGTCGATGCCCATGTAGCACGGGTGGCGGATGGGCGGGAAGGTGACGACCATGTAGACTTTCTTTGCTCCCGCGTCTCGGAGGGATTGGACGATGTTTCTGCTGCTGGTTCCGCGGACGATGCTGTCATCAACCACGATGACGTCTTTGCCGTCAACGACGGGTTTGATGGTGATGATCTCGCGAACGATCTCTTCCCGGCTCTTGGCTGTTGGTTCGATGAAGCTGCGGAGGCTTCCCTTTCTGCGGTATCGGTCTTTCATCAAGCCCTCTTCCATGGGTATGCCACTCTCCTCGGAATAGCCGAGGGCTGCGGGTCTCGCGGAATCGGGGACGGGGATGACAACATCGGCTTTGAACGGGTATTTTCGGGCGAGGACTCTGCCGAGCTTTCGTCGAACATCGTAGACGTAGTGATCGTCAATCTTGCTGCTAGGATGACCGAAGTAAGTGTACTCGAACGGGCAGTGGTAGTGGCGTGGCGAGTCTGCGAACCTTGTTATTCTGAGACCGTCTTTGGAGAGGCTGACAAGCTCGCCAGGCTGAATATCCCGGACAAGGTTTGCTTGGAGCGCTGTGAGAGCGCAGCTCTCGCTCGCGACGATGTGGGTGTCTGTTTCAGGATCATATCCTAGACAGAGAGGTCTGTAGCCTGCTTCGTCCCTAGCCGCTAGAACCTCGCCATCGTGGGTCATCAGGACGAAGCTGTAGGAGCCGCTCAGCTCTTTGCTCAGCTTGTGAAACGCACGGGTCCAATCCTGTTCAGCGCGGTAGTGTTGGAGGAGACGGTATCCAGCAAGCTTCGTGTCAGTTGTCGAGCCTAGGATTGGAAATTCTCTCTGGACTATGGGCTCAAGATCTTCCGTGTTCGCGATGGTCCCATTCTGGGCGATGGCGAATTCGCCGCGAATGTCGAGAGGATGCGCGTTCTCTAGTGTTGTCCGTCCGCGGGTCGAGTAGCGTACGTGTCCTATTCCGCGATTGCTGGTGAAGCTGAGAATCTTCTTCGCATTAGCATCGGCGCCTTGGCCGATTAGGCCTAGGCCCTTGAGGATGGGCTCGCCGGGTACTGCAATGCCCCATGATTCCTGGCCTCGGTGTTGTAGGGCTGAGAGTCCCTTGACGATACGGTCGGCAACGGGCCGGTTTTTCATGGAGTATATGGCTAGGACGCCGCAGTGCTCTTTCATAGCGTCGCCTCCATTGCCCGTGGGATTGTTTCGGACCAGGCCCTTGAGGCGTCAGCGAGGGGAATCGTTATGATCGGTCGTCCGTTCGAGAGGAACTCTATCCCGTTGTCCGTTACAGTTCCTATCTTTGCAGCAGGTATTCCGAGCCGTTTGAACGAGCTGACAATTCCAGCCGTGTTCCGGGGTCTTGTTTCAAGGACAAATCGTGATCTTGATTCTGAGAACAGCAAGTCGTCCATTCTCCTTGTCTTGTTAGGAACCTTATCGAGATCAATGGTTACGCCTTTGCGGCCTTGAACAGACATCTCGGCCAAGGCAGTTGCTAATCCGCCTTTCGAGATGTCGTGGGCACTTTCTACACGACCGCTTCGCAGAATCCTCAACAGAGATCGGAGGAGTATCTTCTCTTTCTTCAAGTTGACCCTTGAGACCTGGCCGCCTGTGAGGTTGTGTATGTGTTCGTAGTATTCGCTCCCGCCCATTTCATCAGAGGTGTTGCCGACGATGATGAGATCGTCTCCCTCCTCTCTGAGGGCTTGTAGTATCTTCGGGGTCTTCTGTTCTACCAGTCCCAAGGCGGCGATGACTGGCGAGGGTTTTATCGCCTTGCGACTTGTCGAGTCTTCGTTGTAGAAGCTGACCTTGCCGCCGATACATGGGACATCGACGGCTTTGAGATAGTTGGAGATGGCTCGAATGGCTTCCTTGAATGTCCAGTAGACCTCAGGATTCCCAGGGTCTCCAAACTGGAGATGATCGACGACCGCAACAGGTTCCGCGCCTGCAACGACTAGATTGCAGAGTGCTTCGGAGACAACCCCCACGGTTCCCCAGTAAGGGTCCACATAGCATTGTTGGCTGTTGCCCCCGGTGGTGAGAGCGAGGGAGCGCTTGTTGGGAAGACGTAGTAGTGCAGAATCTGCTTCTCCCGGTTTGACGACGGTTCGGATGCCCACCTCGTGATCATACTGGCGATAGATCCACTCCTTGCTCGCGATGTTCGGACTAGAGAGGAGAGCAACCAGAATCTGACCGAGGTCTTCAGGAATAGCTGGCTCAGGTACCTCTGCGAGAGCATCAAGATACAAAGGACGCTTTGATGATCTGGTAGATAGCGGCGCTTCTGCGACGAACTTGGCCGGCGCTTTCGCCAAAACCTCGTTTCCTCGCCGGATGGTTAGGAGGCCGTCATTGGTGACATGTCCTATCTTTGCGTAGCCTACCTCCCATTTCTCGAGAATATTGACCAGTCTTCTCTCGTCTTTCTCTTGGATTAGGAGGAGCATTCTTTCTTGTGATTCGGATATCATGATCTCTGCGGGTTGCATGTCTGACTCGCGTGTATGGATCTTGTCCAGATCAATCTCTATCCCTGTTCCGGCCTTCGCGGCGATCTCTGATAGTCCGCAGGTTAGGCCTCCCCCGCCGAGATCTTTCATTCCCTGGATGATCTTCGCCTCGACCACTTCCAGTATCGCTTCGATGATGAGCTTCTTTGTGAATGGGTCCGGGACTTGGACGGCGGATCGTTCCGTGTCGGACTTGTCTGTGAGTGTTTTGCTGGCGAAGCTTGCTCCGCGGATGCCGTCTCGTCCCGTTCTTCCCCCGACAAGGTAGACGAGGTCGCCTGGGTTGCGGGCTTCGCCTAAGACGAACCGGTCTTTTCGTCCGAGACCGACGCATGCGACATCAACGAGGCAGTTTCTCTCGAAGGACGGGTCGAACTCCACTTCTCCGCCGACTGTCGGGACGCCTATGCAGTTGCCGTAGTCTGCTATTCCCCTGACGATGTTGTCGAAGAGCCAGCGGGTGTGAAGACTCTCAACTGATCCGAACCTGAGAGGGTCGAGGAGAGCGATGGGACGTGTCCCGAGACTGAGGATGTCACGGACGACACCGCCGACACCTGTGGCCGCTCCACCATATGGGTCGACAGCGCTAGGATGGTTGTGTGATTCGATGTGGAGGGTCACAACCCAGCCATCGCCGATGTCGATGACGCTAGCGTCGAAACCGGGTCCGACTAGAACTCTGGGTCCTTTGCTGGGGAGCTGTTTGAGGAGTGGTTTGCTGGATTTGTAGCTGCAGTGTTCAGACCATTGAGCTTCGAGCATAGCCCATTCAACCTCATTAGGCTCGCGTTGGAGCTTCTCGACGGCGTACCGGATCTCCTCGTCTGTGAGATTGGGCTTCTGAGCTTCCAATAGGGTCAAGGTTTGAGGTTCCACGACGGCGGATCGGGTCATGATGGCTGCTCTCTTCCTCGAAGAGCAAGGAGGGTTGCGCGCGAACCCGT